>JAESFO010000241.1_pt1 | contig 104334 bp, 109 predicted proteins | sample 9269421 | NCBI WGS metagenome assembly JAESFO01 (sample SAMN14502839, study PRJNA617101) | algae metagenome | isolation source: Nostoc desertorum CM1-VF14 and co-occurring heterotrophs from rocky... | place: USA: Clark Mountains, San Bernardino, California | collected 2000-06-05 | reverse complement strand
AATTGCGCGACGCGATCACGGCTGCGAATTCCGGTGGCGACCCCAACATCCGGCTCGTCGGTGACGTTGCGCTGAGCAGCAACACGGCGTTTCCGACCGCGAGCGTCGCTATTACCATCGACACGAACGGGCACGGCATTTCAGGTTTTGATCTGCCCGACTCCAACACGAACAACAGCACGGTGGGTGGCAGTATCGTATTTCCCGGAAGCGTGAGCTTCTTGAACTCGGGGGTCATGATCGGTGGAGATGCCGAGCAGGATAACTCACCATTCTACAGTGGCGGCCAAGGCGGAGCCGGTATCAGCCTGAATGGAGGGGCCCTTACCAACAACGGAACTATCACCGGGGGTACGGGAGGCGAGAACCTTACTGGAGCCGGTCCCAGGGACTATGGTGGGACTGGTGCCGTGCTGACCGGCGGCAATCACGTCAACAACGGCGATATCAAGGGCGGTGCAGGCGGACTTTTCCGTGACTTGTCGGGGAACGAATACGCCTCGGGCGGCGTTGGCGTTGCCCTGGCCAACGGCACCCTCGTTAACAATGTCGGTGGTACCATCGAGGCTGGGGACGGGGTTGGAGCTACCCCGTCTGCACCAGCGGTACAACTAAGCGGCACGACTACGCTCACGAACTACGGCGTCATCCAAGGGGAGTCCCAGACCGGGAATGGCGCGTCCGGCAGCAACGGCATCAACGCGTCTGCCGGCAGCCACACCATTTACAACTACGGAAGCATCTTGGCCGGCGATAGCACAAACTCCGCTCAGGGAATCTACGCCTCGCCCTTTGGTTCGGTCCGCCTCACGGTGGTGAATGCCGGTATCATCGAAGCAGGCGCGCCAGGCAACGGCATAGCCATAAATTTCGGCAACGCCGCAAACAACCAACTCGAGCTGCGGGCGGGCTCCCAAATCACAGGCCTGGTCGTAGCCAGTGCCGCGAGCGCCACTGACGTTCTTCGCCTGGGCGGGGATTCCGCCTGCGCGGCCGGCGATGTTGCGTGCACCTTTGATGTGTCCAACATCGACGCAACCCGGCAGTATCGCAATTTCAACATCTTCGAGAAGACCGGCACCGGCACCTGGACCATTACCGGTCAGGGGACACCCGCGCCGTGGGACCTCTATGGCGGCACGCTGTTCATGGCGGCGGGGTCGGATCTGGGCAATGGCGGCCTCGAAATCGTCGGAGGCACGCTGGCCGGCTTCGGCACGGTTGGAACCACGTCGCTCGCGGCTGCCGGCGCTATCTCGCCCGGCGGCGACAGCATCGGCACACTCACCATTGATGGCGACTACACCGGCAATGGTGGCCTGCTGCAGATTCAGACGGTGCTCGGGGACGACACCTCGGAAACGGACCGCCTGGTGATCAACGGCAACTCGGCCGGTACGACCAATGTCACGGTGACCAACACGGGCGGGCTCGGCGGCGTGACCACGAACGGGATCAAGATCGTCGACATCGGTGGCACATCCGCCGGCACCTTCAGTCTGCTGGGCGACATGGTGGTCAACGGGGAAGAGGCTGTCGTCGGTGGCGCCTATTTCTACGGGCTCTACCAGGGCACGCCCACCGATGCCGATGGCGACTGGTACCTGCGGAACCTCGTCAATCCGGACGATCCAGACGCCCCGCTATTCCAACCCGCCGCTCCCGTTGTGGAGGCATATGCCGCGGCGCTGCAGAGCTTCAACACTCTGGGCTCGCTGCAGCAGCGCGTCGGCAATCGCTCATGGTCGGCGGGCGTGGTTGATCTCGGGGCCGCCGAGGGTGGCGGGTTGTGGGGGCAGATCGAAACCCAGACAGCTTCGATCACCCCCGACAGTTCCACCACGGGCGCGAGTTACGATTCCAGCAGCTGGCAGATCAGGGCTGGCCTAGACGGGCTTCTCAGCCAATCCGAGGATGGCAGCCTGATTGCAGGCCTGAATGTTCGAGCCGGCACGGTCGGCGCCGACGTGAGTTCGAGCTCCGGCGACGGCGCCATTAATGCCGAAGGTTACGGCATCGGGGCGAGCCTCACCTACTACGGTTCGGCGGGCTTCTACCTGGATGGCCAGGCTCAGGCGACGTGGTTCAACAGCAACCTGACTTCGGCCATCCTTGGCGATATCGTCACGGACAATGCCGGCTTCGGCTATGCCTTCAGCCTCGAGGCCGGCCAGAAGGTGGCACTGGGTGGCGGCTGGTCTCTCACTCCCCAGGCACAACTCGCTTACTCAGCCGTCGACTTCGACGACTTTACGGACACGTTCGGCTCAACCGTTGCTATCAGCGACGGCGACGGACTCGTGGGCCGGCTCGGCCTCTCGGCTGATTATGAGGTTGAGTGGCAGGACGATGAGGGCAGGACGGGCCGAACCCACCTTTACGGCATCGCCAACCTCTACCACGACTTTCTCGATGGCACTGAGGCGACGATTGGGGCAGACGGACTTGCCAGCAGCAAGGGAGCAACCTGGGCTGGCATTGGCTTGGGTGGCTCGGTCAATTGGGCCGATGACGCCGTCTCGCTATACGGCGAGGTGTCGCTGGACACCAGCCTGGGTGCCCTTGGGGACAGCTATAGCGTCGGCGTTACCGCTGGCCTGCGGGCCCACTGGTGATTGGCAAAGCGGACGAAGGGCGCGTCATTGTCCCACCCGGCGCGCCTGACGTAGAGGGGGCTCACCCTGGACCCCTCTGGGCCCCGGCGCAGCAGCGCTGGGGCCTCTAGCAAGAAGGCCGCGTGGGGACACGGCGCCGTAAAAGCGGGCTGCAGCGTGACCAGTGGCGTCCCAAATTTGGAGTGCCGGTGGCTCTGTTGCGGCGGACCCACCGGCACCTGTGAGCGTCATCGACCAAGGCTAGGCGCAGCTGTTTGCCCGATGGCACCCATCGCACGCAGTATCAGACATTCGACCTGAAAATACGCTGACGTCTACTTGGAACGAAGTTGTCCGATCGGGATTTAAGAGCTGTGTAAGTAGTGTTGACGCTGCATACTTAGCCCCGACCCATCCCTCGATGGTCGGGGCTTTTTGTTGTTCACGTCCTGACCGCAGGGTCTGTGAGTGCGGGCCCGGATGAAGTGTCGAATGACAAGTTCCTTGGCGGGTCCATCGTAGGGCATAGCCTTCCGCCTTCACGCAAGAGGCGGCGGGCCCAGCTTGGTTGCAAACCCTCAGCGCGAGCTGAATGCGAACTCTTGCAAGCAGCGCTCAGGCATCGCTAAGCTTGGCGCTGATGCAGATGGGCCGCGGCAGCAGGTGTGTAAGCCGGCCCCACGGGAGGAGCATCATGCTTAGGGGCCGATATGGGGTTGGTTGGATGGTCGTCGCGTGGCTTGTACTGGTCGCGCTTCTCGGAGGGGGCATCTACCTGGTCGGCAACACAGCTCACCTGTTGGGCGGGTAGCGCTAACCCCTGAGGACGCTGTCGAGCGCGGCGAGATAATCCACCACGGCCGGCATGTCGCGAATATCATCCATCTCAAGAACGAACGCCTGACGGGCCATGTCCATCTCTTTCCGGAGTGCAGCGAGCTGCAGTTCGCCGGCCCCGAGAGCGTCAGCACTTTGATGGCGCGAGCTGTGCATAGCACGCAACTGGAGCGACTTGCTGCGCCAGCGCTTCAGGTCGGGTAGGTAGGGAGCAACCCTCTTCCTCGCCAGCTTTCGTTGCGTGATCAGCGGGCTCATGACGCGTGAAGGTGGTGACGAGTTTTCTTCGTACATTGTGAGGCTCCCTTTGGCGCCTCAACTCACGGAGGGACATGGGGTTCCCCCTGACACCCCAAGGTGCAACCAAATTACCGAACCGCTTCAGCAATGGCGGACACAAGATCTTCCTGGCTGAAGGGCTTAGGCAGTCGAGGCAGTGTGCGAGCCTTGCCGTCGGAGAGTTCGGCATAGCCTGTGGCAATGATGATGGGGAGGCCGGGTCGGGATGAGTGGGCCTTTGCCGCCAGCTCGGCCCCCGTCATTCTCGGCATCCCTTGATCGGTGATCAGCAGATCAATTGGCTGGCTTTCAAGGACCTCGAGGGCCTCATGGCCCGAGCGAGCTTCGACCACGTTGTGTCCGAGCTCTTCCAGCATGGCGACCGTGTTCATCAACACTAGTGAATCGTCGTCCACCGCCAGAATTCGCAGCGTTGGCCGATGCTCGGCAGCCGCGCTGGACGGAGAGCGTATCTCCCCGGCTTCTCCCTCTGCTAGGGGCAGCCAGATCTCGGCAGTGGTTCCTACACGAGGCGCGCTCTTAAGCTCGAGAAAGCCGCCAGACTGCTGCGCCAGGCCATGCACCATGGAAAGGCCGAGCCCCGTTCCCTTGCCGACTCCTTTGGTGGTGAAGAACGGCTCGGTCGCCTTGGCAAGCGTATCTTCATCCATGCCTTCGCCCTCGTCGATGACACTGAGGACCACATAACTTCCTCTCCGATCACCTGAGGCGGTTTTTCGCCGGGCTGTTACGCGGACGTTTCCGCCGTCGGGCATGGCATCCCGTGCGTTGACAAGAAGGTTGAGGAGCGCCGTTTCCAACTGCGCCGCGTCCGTCCTGACAAAGGGCAAGTCTTGGGGGAAGTCGCGATCGATAAAGATACTGGGACCCAGGGAGCGCTCGAGCAGATCGGTCATTCCGTTGACGGCCGCCTTGAGGTCGACAGCGCCCATCTTGAGCTCTTGCCGTCTCGCAAACGCAAGCATGCGTTGGGTGAGAACGGCGCCGCGGCGGGCCCCCTTAAGAGCGTTATCTATGAACGGACTGATCACAGGATCCGCGTTCATCCGCCGTTGAACGATTTCCAGGCTGCCAATGATGGCCATGAGTAAGTTGTTGAAGTCATGAGCTATCCCGCCTGTGAGCTGACCGATCGACTCCATCTTCTGCGCCTGGAACAGAGCCTCTCTGGCGCGCTCGAGCTCCTGTTGCGCCTGATGGCGTTCAGTCAGATCGCGCGTGATCTTTGCGAAGCCAACGAGTTTTCCACCGGGTCCCAAGATTCGATCAATGACGACATGGGCCCAGAACTGAGTGCCGTCCTTACGAACGCGCCACCCCTCGTCTTCGAGGCGACCCTCGTCTGCCGCACGGCGAAGGTTAGTGGCGGGCCGGCCGATGGCTCGGTCCTCTTCGGTGTAGAAAACTTCGAAGTTCTTCCCGATGATCTCCTGCGGCAGATACCCCTTAAAGCGCTGCGCGCCGGCGTTCCAGTTGGTCACGGTGCCAGCCGGGTCAAGCATATAAATGGCGTAGTCGCTGATCGCTTCGACGAGCAGGCGATAGCGTCCATCGTCGCTGAGCGACGCGAAAAAATTCTCGGAGTTGTTCATATGTCCAAAGCCCGCGGCCCGTTGCCCAACGGGCCTGAACGTTCATGGCGGGGTTTGGTTTCGCAACAGCTAAGCGACAGCACCTCGTCGTCAGATTGCTTGAACCTGCAGGAGGCAGATTCCAGCTGCCACGAGGAGCAGGGTCATTAGAGAGAACACGGCCAAGTTTGCGTCGATCGCACGGCTTTTGCCGCCGATGGACACGTTGACGGGTAGGACGCCATTCGCATCGTATTGCGCGCCGCCATAGAGCGACTTGCCAAAAGCGGCCGCGAAAAAGCCGCCATAGGCGCTTGCGGCGAGGCCCGCGGCGAGCCAGAGACCCGCGAGACCGAAAACATCCGCGCTGCCCCAGATGAGATAGAGCGCAATGAGGGCCATGCAGACGTAGCTCATGACCTGCCAGACCACATGATAGCGTGCGTGAGGCAGCCAATTGGGATTGGTGGCGTGCGTCTTGTTGAAGTCGGCAATCGCCGGAACAAGGCTGTAACCGAGCGTCGCCAGTGTCAGCAAGATTTGCGCAGTAAGCAGCATAGGATTTCCCCCTTCACCATTGCCGGACTGCGAAGTCGTAGCATGTCCGGCCCGCTGTACCAGGTGTGAATTAAAGAAAGGTCGATTTGTGAACGATGCTTGGTTCCTGTCGGCGAGGGCCGTGCCGGTCCGAACATGGAAACGCCGCGTCGGATGTCGGCCGACTCGGCGCAACGGGTCTTAGTCACACGATGACTAACTCAATATCTCGTTCACGGGGAGACGCCAGTGCCGAGAGATGGGGCCGTGCATCTAAATGGCGCGTGCGACGTTGTCGCTGCCACCATGAAGCCGACGCAAACATCCAGCCGCATCAGTGGACTGATTTACCGCTTCGCAGACTTCCTGTCGGACTGGCGGGGGTTCGTTGCAACGTTTGTGGCTTTGATGGCGGGCATCGGGATTGGGGCCGCGTTGCAGTTCAATGAAGGCTTCATGTTCGCCTTCAATATCTTCCTGTCGATCGCAGCTATCGTGATCGGTGGGGTTATTCTTGTCGCCGGCGCGCGCAGTGAGGCGGCCCTGCACGTCAAGCTCGACTACCTGATCGAACACTCGCCCGCCAGCAACAAGGTGGTCGGGCTAGAGCACCTCGATGCGCGAGAGATCGAGGAAGAACGAAAGCGCGTGGAGCGAGAAGCCGCGCAAGCGATCGACGACGCCATGGAAGACGCCGGCCTGAAGCGACACTGACCATCCCTATGCGTGGGCCACTGGCCCAATCGAAGGATTCTCGGCAATGACTACACTCGCCACCTTCAACGTTAATGGCGTCAATGGACGGTTGCCGGTGCTGCTGAGGTGGCTGGCCGAAACCGAGAGAGATGTAGTGTGCCTGCAGGAGCTGAAAACCTCTGACGAGAAGTTCCCCGAAGCTGCCATCACGGAGGCGGGGTTCCACTCGATCTGGCATGGACAAAAATCCTACAACGGGGTCGCCATCCTGGCTCGTGGAACTGTGCCCATCCAGCGGCGCCGCGGCTTGCCCGGCGATCCAGACGATGGGGCTGGGATGCAGTGATGTTCCCCGAAGCGCAGAGTGCCTACGCCACGCTCCTCCAGCAGGGCTGGATTGACGCTATTCGGGTCATCCACCCCGAGAAGGGCATCTACACTTACTGGAACTTCTCATACCGAGGTGGCTACGACCGAAGCTCGGGCCTGCGGATGGACCACGTACTGATTAGCCCCTCTCTGCGTGGTTCGCTACGCGACGCCGGTGTCGACGTTGAGACGCGCGGCTGGGACAAGCCCAGCGACCACGCGCCAGCTTGGATCAAGCTTGGCGATTGATCCTGCAAAGTCGCTTCCGACGTTCGACCGGTATGCCGTTCGACAGTAGCTATTTCTTGGCCTGATCTTCGCGGGATTGGAATTCACCAGTAGACGCGTTGTTGAGTATGGCTCGTGCCGTGTCGAGGGCGATCCCGTGACGGGACGCGAATTCATCGGGAGCGGGAAGCGGCGAGGGCTTGAGTGGCTTTTGCTTCCTCTGCTTCTTCGACATTTTTAGGCGACAATTACTACGGCTACGATAATCGCCGTGATGAGAGCGATAGCGGTTGAGTACATAGCAATGCCAGCGGCGTCATCGGTCATGACGCGCCTACGCTCGGCCCGGGCACTTGGTACCACTCCGGCGCCAGGCTTGGTTGCGTCAGTCATCCCGATGTTCCCGGATACCCTGTGCCGCAGCAGCGGCACTATCCCTGGCAGTCTTGCTCCTCGTGCGGCGCATCCCGTAGGCGATAGCCAGGCCCAGGGCGATGAATCCACCCACCACGACAAGAAACCAGGGCGTCGTCAGCAGAGTGATGAAACTGTGGGATTCGAGTTGGGATTCCATGGGCACTCTCCTTTGACGTAAGAGAACCCAACCTGTTGCTGCTCATTCAGTTGCCAAGAGCGGCGAGGATTCTAGGTTGCGCCAGCAGGGGGCCAGATGGTTCAACTGACGCGCGAGGCAACGGAAGTGCCAGCGACTGCATTGAATCGCTGATGTTCATGAGTTCCTCATGTCGGCCGTGAAGGCCGCACCCCGCACAAGGCGGCCAAGCCGCAGGGACTCGGACTCTACCCAACTCATCCTTCCCCAGTTTCGTCCGCCCCAATTGGCGAGCCTCGAACGCCGTGTCCCCACCGGCGACGGCTGGCTGTTCGAGATGAAGCTCGACGGCTACCGCATGCAGGCCGCCATCGCCGGCGCCGAGGTGCGACTTTACACTCGAAACGGACACGACTGGACGCGCCAGTTCGGCTATGTCGCCCCAGCGCTTTCCCGGCTCACCGGCGGGACCGCGCTGATTGATGGTGAGCTGTGCGCTATCGACGAGCAGGGTCGAACCAACTTCACACTTCTGAAAAACAGCCTCGATGGCCAGCATCCCGTGGTGTTCTACGCCTTCGACCTACTCGAGCAGGACGGCGAGGACATCGCGCGGCTACCGCAACTTGAGCGCAAGGCAAGGCTCGAGGCGCTGCTCTCGAACCTCCCCGAGGACTCGCCGATCGCCTATTCCGATCATATCGTCGGCGATGGCGAGGCGGTGTTCCGCGCCATGTGCGAAGGCGGCTTCGAGGGCGTCATCGCGAAGTCACCAACCGCTCGCTACTATGGCGGCGACCGGTCGACGGCCTGGCTGAAGATTAAGTGCGTGCAGCGTCAGGAGTTCGTGGTCATTGGCTGGCGCCCCCCTGACTACGGCGTCGACAACGTGCGCGGCCTGTTCCTCGCCACCTATGAGGGCGGCAAGCTGGTCTACCGAGGCGGGGTCGGTACCGGGTTCTCTAATAAAATGCGGCGCGACGTTTGGGAAGTGCTGCAGCTCATCCGCACCGATCAGCCGCCGCCGGTCGTCGGTATGCCGCGGGTAGAAATGCGCGCCGCCCGCTGGGTGGAGCCGCGGCTACTCGCCGAAGTGGAATACACCGAAATCACCCCGGATGGCCTGATCCGTCATCCATCGTTCAAAGGCCTCAGAGAAGACAAGCCCGCCTCCGAGGTTCAACTGGAGGATGCAAGAGATGCCTGACATCGAACGCTTCACCGAAGCGGAGGCCAAGCTGGGTCGCCACCCGGTCAGCGCCGACGACATTGTTGTGATGGTCTCCGACGCGCTCTACGAGTATCTGCCGCCCGACAGCGGCATCAGCCGGGAAGAGACGATCAACCGACTGCTCGAGATCATTGAGAGCCCGCTGGCGATCGAGATTTACGAGCAGGAGATGCAGCTGCGCAACCCGCGCGACGCAGATCGGTGGCATTGATGGCTAAGTTCCCACCCAAGCCGGCGGCGCCAAGCGTTCGGGAGACTATCGGACCGGCCATCGATCGAAGTCGGGCGCTGCTCCCCGGAGAGCATCCGATGTCGCAGCAGGAGATAGTGAGGGATTTGCTCGCCAAGCTCGATCTCCCCGAGGCAGTGAGGAAGCAGCTCAGAGAGCGGCACAAGCTCCAGTAGTTACTGCGGCTCGGTCGCCCTCGCGTAATCGCTGTCTGGATAGAGTTCGCGCGCCTTGAGGTGCAGCCACGCCTCAGCTTCCAACGCCGAGCCGACCTTGGTTTCTGCCTTGATGCCGTTCAGCCGGTCTCCGATTCTCGCCAACCAGATGCCGTCGAAGAACCACTCGACGCTTCCGTTGATCTCGCTATCGTGGAGCATCTGCAGGATTTCCATCGGGACTTATTCCATGTCGGGGATAGCGCCCCACTGGAACAGCACATCAGGGTGTCCGAACACGCCATTGGTCAGGTCAGCCGAGCGCGACCAGGCGAGCGTGCCAGCATACTGTCCGGAACCCGCCCATAGTCGGGCTTCGCGGGCAGCGCGTTCCTCACTCTGCATCTCGCGCGGTTCGAAGGCTGGACGCAGTACGCCCTCTTCGTCGCGGACAAAGGCCATGGCGACAATCAGCTTGGTTGGCTTGATCTGGGGTTCCATTTTCTCGCCTTTCCCTCTCCTATGAATGGTAGCGCTGCCGCCATAAAACCTACAATCCCTCGTGGCTTGTTCTTATTTCGTTCATGGGTATATGAGTCCTAACCTCAGACTTGGAGGTTACGATGCCCACTGCAATTCAGACCAATCAGTCGGCCCGAATTCGGCAACTGAAGCGCGACCATCCCTACCTCGAGCCGGCGGACCTGGTGGAAATGACTGGCTTGGATCTGAAACTGATCAAGGCTGCGCTGACTCGCCCCGAGAAGACCTTTAGGCTCAAGAGCCGGCTAGAGATCTAACGCTAGCGTTTGCATCATGACCTTAGGTGAGGCGCTCGAGCGAAACTGGCCGATCACACTCCAATGCGATCGGCGCCGCGCTGGGCTGAAGTCCACACGCCCATGCATGCAAAAGGTCACGCTCGATCTCGCTTCAGTGGTCGCTGCGCTTGGCCCGTTTGTCCGGCTCGATGAGCTTGCCAACAGGCTTCGCTGCCCCAGTTGCGGCACCGAGAACATCATCCTTCACATGTCCACGCCTCCGGTTGAGCCACCCAAGGCGGAACCGGGAGGGCCGGGCCGGCGACAGATGCGCGGCATCCGTGCGGGAGAGGAGCACCTGGGCCAATATGCGGAGCCGTGGATCGTTGTTCAATGTCGGCAATGCGACCGCCGGGGCGAATATCGGCGCGAGACGCTCCTGCAGCAATTTGGTCCCGATATCCGGATGACACTCCTCCACCCCAGAATCGCTGCCTGGCGTGGCTGTGCGTTGGCTCAGCGCGGTCTCGATAAGCCCGATCTCACGGTCGCGTTTCCGTGCAAGATTGCCTACGACATCCAAACGTCAGTGCAGGATGCTCGTCCGCAACGGCGTTCATTCGGATAGCCTCTCTCAGAACAGAGAAGGCTCAGGCTCGTCCGGCTCGGATGGTGGCGGATCCTCCTTCGGGCCAACCGAAACGACCTGTAGCACTCCGTCGGGCAGTGGCCGCTGAAGTTTCTGCGCCTCTTCCCATGGGGCGGTCATCCAAATCTCGATTTCCTCGGGCGTCTGCAGGATCACTGGCATCGCGTCTGGGTTGGCGACGGCGACGATGTTGTTGGGATCGGTGGTGAGGAAGGCGAACAGGTCGGTGGTCACCATCCCCTCGGAAGTCTTGCGCACGCTGGTCCACTGCGGCGCGAAGATGCCGGCAAAGAACGCGAGCGGGCGGCTGTCATCGAAGGCAAACCAGGTATTGCCCAGCTTCTTGCCGTCCGGGCCGATCTCGCTGCTCACCTCGGCAAAGCTCGTGAACGGCACGATGCAGCGAAACTCCGGCGCCAGCCACCGTTTCCAGTGCTGGCTTTTGGTGTTCCGCACGTTGTGCGTGCCTCGGTCGGGCTCCATCCGCACCAGCTCGGCGAACTCCTCAGCGCTGAGGTCGCGGCCCTGCTTCTTCGCTATCTTGTCGGCGCGGGCCTGCGCAGCCTGATAGAGCGCCTGCGACGATGTCGGCATGCCCCAGCGGACCTTGATCAGTTCGCGGAACCCCGGCTGGTTGCGGATGATCGGCGCCAGCATGTCCGGGTAGACGCCGGTCTGCGGCGGTAGGTTACCGATGTTCATCGCAACCTCGAGTCGGAATACGGCCTGCACCATCTGTCGGATGGCTTCGACATTGGTGGTGATCGAGTAGGCGTGGCACATGGCCGGACGCTACCCGGCGCGGCGGCCCGGTGGCAAGCTAGTGGCGATCCTCCATCGCCGGCACCGACTGCACGTATCCATGCCCCACGAGCCAATCGCGAAGGATGGCCGCTATCGCCTCCTCGCGGGTGGCGGGCGCGAAATCTTCCTCGAGGAACAGGTCTAACCCCTCCGCTATGTCGGCATCTGGCTCGGCATCGAGGGTAGCCAGCAACTGCTCAGCTGCCTGTAGTCGGATGTCCTGCCCCTGTAGATGAGGGGGCATTGCAACCCTGACAATCCGCAGCAGGTCGGCGACGACCTTGCGAACCATTGAACTATCGAGGGACATGCAAAACTCCATTCATCCAATATTCCCATCGTTTCGGCTCAGGCAGTAACCATCCCCAGCTCCTATGCTTTGACTCTGCCTTAACGAAGTGTTTACCTTTGCCGGCGGGCAGGGGGCTCCAATGAAATTACATAATGTTCTGGCCGTGATCTCGGCCTGCGCGCTCGTTTCGGGCTGCGCCGCTTCGTCCAAGACATTTTACGCCGACGCGTCAAAAGTGAAGGACACGCAGCTCTGCCGTACGTTCTTCGAAGCCAACCAGGGCGGCAACCAGCAATTTGCTTTTGACCTTGCTGCCGAGGCGCAAAGACGCGGGCTCACAGCTGACGTATGCCGCAAGAAGGTCGGGGCCGAAAACGGTGTGTTAGTCGCGACTGCGCTCGTGGCGACTGCCGTGGGCGTCGGCATTGCGTGTCAGAGCGGTTGCGGCGGCGGCGGGTATAGCGCCCCCAGCTACCGCACCGCGACGGTCGACTACGATTGCGCCGGCGGCGGCGGAAATGGGCCCTACTTCGTCAACGGCCCCTTCTACATCAACGCATACGACGACCCCTACAACGTCGACGCCGACAACGATGGGATTGCCTGCGAGTTCGGGGAGGGTGGCTGGGGCACCTGACTGTTCGTCGTGGGCCCCGCAACTCAGCGTTTTTTGCGTTGAGAGGCAAGGGCTAGCAAACGGGAGTCAGTTTCAGCCTGCACCCGCGCGTCCGCCTCTGCCTTTACTTTTCGCATTTGCCTCGTGACCTTTCGAGCCAGATTGAAGATGGACCTTGCGATTGGATCCACTTCGAGTTCCTTGACGATCACCCACCAGCAGGTTTCGCCGGCGAAGTCGTCGACCCAGTACCGGCCTACAACCTGAAAGAGGCGATCATCGTTTCGGCCGGGGCCAATGGGACAAAAATGATCGCCAACTGCGGGTAAAACCCCTCCGAAATGGTCAGCGAGCTTGAGTTCCGCCTCGTGCTCGATCGTCCCGTTCTCCTGGAGAACAGCAATACGCATCCCCCACTCGGCAAACTGAATGTCGTGGACCTGAGGCTTGGTGCTCATTGCTCCCCTCTATCAGAGCGCGGCGCGATACTGGCGTGGTCCCGAATGGAAGTTTCCAGATCCCCGTTTTTGGTGGGATCGACACTGTCGGCCGCGGCCAGAGCCCACTTGACCCAGTCTTCCCCAAGACTCCCCTGCTGCCGCGCAAAGCCCTGCACGGACGCGACCATGTTGCGAATGCTCGCCGCGCGCGTCATGTTGTTAGCCGCGCGCAGCAAAAAGGTCAGGCGTCGTTGCGCAACCTGCCGTTGCTCTCGCTCGGCAGCGGCAGCGGCGGCAAGGTCCTCTTGCTGCTTCCGTTCGTCGGCTTCCTGCGCCAAGCGCTCGCGCAGTTGCGCGTCATAGCGATCCAGCCATCGTCGGATATCCACGCCAATTCTGGCGACCTCAACTACGATGTCGCCTAGCTGGTCTTCGACACGCGATCCCTTGGTGTCAGAAAATTCCGCTCCACGCGCTACATCACTGCCATGCAGTTTGACCGACAGTGTGTCGGGCGCGCCTGAAGTTTCATACTCAACGCGGCACTCAACCGTCGCACCTCCAAAGGTAAGGTGCGTCCTAATGTTGCGATGCTCGGTGCGGAGATAGCCACCTTGACCAAACTGCTCGGCGATCAGCAGCAGACCATTGATGAATTGCAGGCGTCGCCGCTCTCGCGGGGTCTTTAGCGGCGACAGATACTCAGAGGCAAAGCTGGACGACGACCAGCGCGCTTCTAATCTCTCTGCTCGAGCAATCAGCGTTCGGACCTCTGGGTGGAGTGTTCTCAACGTTGGCAACTGCACGGCGCCGATCCGTGCTCGAAACCGGGCCGTCAGAAGGCCGATGTCCGTTTGCTCCTCGTGGTCGTCGTCTGTGCGAAACGGGCTACCATCTGGAAGATCCCCGCTTAGCCTTACGACCATGGCGGTTCCCAGGTCCTCCAGCGGCAATGGCTCTCGTTCTACTGGCTGACCAGATGCGAGTTTGTTCCAGTAGCCGCGAGCGGGAACCGGAATCCCTGCCCGTCGGAGGCTCTTCGCAAGGGCAACATCAGAGACCCCAACTGACTCCGCTAGATCCCGCATTGGCCTTGACCATGCAAACTCGTAAGCCCGCTGCCTGGTCAGGATGAACGCCAACAGGTCGCCTCAACGTCGTCCGTGAATCTTGTCTATGACATCCACTGCTGAGTCGCGCCGCTTGTCGAGGTATGTAGCCAAATCCCGAACGTGCACGCCGCGAGTTGCCTAGGTGCTTTCCTCGATTGAGGAAGGTCGATTTCGCCAGCATCAACCTTGCGGATGAGTTTGGCGGCGCTGAGGTGCTGAAAGAGGTCGCGCGCCACTTCGTCGGCTGTCGCAATTGGTTTGCCCTCATAGAGGCCAAGGAGCATCCAAAGCGTGTTCACGCACAGCACCAGTGGGGAATGAAGTGGGGATCAGCGCGGCGACGTCGAAAAAGTATCGCAAATTCAACGTCGTGCAGGGTCGAAGTGGTGGAGCTGAGCGGAATCGAACCGCTGGCCTCATCATTGCGAACGATGCGCTCTCCCAACTGAGCTACAGCCCCGCTTCGATGGCGCGCTTATTAGCCAATCCCGGCGCCGAGGACCAGTCCTTTTTTCATGCGACGAGGCGCTGGGCGATGAGGCTCCGGGCGGTGGCCACCGCGGCGTCGGGACCGGGGATGGTCGGGCGGGCGAGCAGCAGGCGGCCGCTATTGCCGTCGACGCGTTTGACATGCCCGAGTTCGGCGGTGTTGGAGCCGATCTGCGGATCGAACAGGCCGATCAGGCGGACCACCCAGTTGGGCAGCTCGAAGCGTGGGGCGCGGGCAGCAACCTGCGGCAGGGCAGCGCGGAGCGCCGAGGCAAGTTCGAACAGGCTCATCTCGCGGTCGGCGAGGATGTGGCGCTTGCCGCCCGCGGTTGGTGCGGTCATGGCGGCGAGATGGGCGGCGGCGACGTCGCGGACATCGACGATGGAAAAGCTCATCTTCGGCGCGGCGGGGATCGAGCCGTTGAGCAGGCGCTGCACCAGGAGGCCGGAGGTGCCGACATCTTCGTCGAGCAGCGGGCCGAGGATGGCGCCGGGATTGATGGTGGCGAGCCGCTCGCGGGCGCCAAAGCTCTCGGCAACGGCCCAGGCTTCGCGCTCGGCGCGCAGCTTCGATTCGGCGTAGGCGCCGACCTCCGGGCTGTCGGTGTTGGTCCAGTCGGCGGTAGTGAAGGTGCGGCTATAGTCGCGGTGGCCATAGGCAATGGCGGCGATCGAGGAGGTGACGACGACGCGCTCGACGCCCGCGGTGAACGCGGCGCTGACGGCGCGACGAGTGCCCTCGACAGCCGGACGGATCAGGTCGTTCTTGTCCTTGGGCATTTCGAGAACGAAGGGCGAGGCGACGTGCTGCAGGTAGCGGACACCGGACATCGCCTCGGCCCAGCCCTTGTCGGCGAGAAGATCGAGGGCAACGAACTCCAGCCGCGAGGTGTCGGCCCCGTGCGCGGCAAGGGTTTTCCTCACTTTTTCGGCCCGTTCGAGGCTGCGCACCGAGCCGCGGACGGTGTAACCTTGGGCGAGGAGCTGCAGGGCGACATGGCCGCCGAGAAAACCGGAAATGCCGGTGACGAGGACGCGGGCAGACTGATCGGGCAGGTCGGACATTTGGGGGTATCCCTCCGTTGAACTGAACGATATGTACGAATATCGTTCAGTTCGTTCAAGGTATCGACGAAGGAAAATCGCGTGGCGGATATCGACAAGCAGGAGCAGATCCTTTCGGCGGCGCGGCGGCTGATCCTCAGGCAAGGTTTGCGCGCCACCTCGATGGAGGCGATCGCGGCCGAAGCGCGGGTGGCCAAGCCCACGCTCTACAAGTACTTCGGCGACAAGAACGCGGTGTTCGAGGCGATCCTCGCCGAGCTGATGGCGGAACTGCACGAGGGGTTCGTTACGGCGCTGCACAGCGACGGGACAGTGGTCGCCCGATTGGCGGCGGCTCTGTCGGCGAAGTACGAGGCGATCGACCGGTTGCTCGGAGCATCGCCGCATGCCGACGAGCTCTATGACGAACACGAGAAAGTGCGGCCCGAGGTACGGGCGACCGAGGACGTGATCGACGCGATGGTGGCCGAGGAGCTGGAGAAGGCGGGGGCGAAGCAGCCGCAACTGCTGGCGCGGCTGGTGCTCGATGCGGCCTGGGGGATCAAGCGGAAGGCGCGGGATGGCGCAGAGGTGGGGCCGGGGATCCGGTTGCTGGTGGAGCGGCTGGTGGGGCCGGAGGTGCGGGGGTAGCGCGGCCGCGGGCGGCGGGGAGGGGAGTCGGCACCTCCCCACCGCAAATTCTCCGCCTAAATCAGACGTCGGCCCAGGCGCCGGTCTTTTCGCTGGCGAAGACGGCGTCGATCACCTTCATCGATTTGATGGCGTCCTCGACGCCCCATTCGAGCGGCTTGTTATCGAGGATGGCGCGGCAGAAGGCGTTGGCCTGTTCGGTGTACTGGTCGCAGGGCGGGATGATCTCGCGGCGGCTGAGGTGGCCGTCGGGCGAGTAGCCGTTGTCGATGATGATGGCCGTCGCAGTGTCGGCCGGGGCGTTGAACGGGATCACCAGTTCGACCCGGCCCCTGGTGCCGATCAGCTCGAGCGATTGGTGGCTGACCGACTGGGTGGAGCAGACGAAGCTCGCCTGCTTGCCGCCGCCGAAATCGAGGATCACCGAAGCGAGGCGGTCGGTCTTCATCGCGGGGTCGCGGTCGACCAGCGACACGGCGCGCTTGGGTTCGGCCTCGAACAGGAAGCGCGAGCCGGTGATCGGGTAGCAGCCGACATCGTAGATGCCGCCGCCGCCGATATCGGCCTGGTTGCGTACGTTGGTGGGGTCGGTGAGAAAATACTCGAAGATTCCGCGCACGGTGCGCAGCTCGCCCAGCTCGCCCGAGCGGGCGATCTCGCGGGCACGCTGCCATTGCGGGTGATGACGGACCATGAAGGCTTCGTGGAAGACGATGCCCTTGGGCAGCTGGCGGAGTTGTTCGGCTTCCTTGGCGTTGAGCGCGATGGGTTTTTCGCACAGTACGTGCTTGCCGGCTTTCGCCGCGGCCAGCGTCATCGGCACGTGCAGGTGGTTGGGCAGCGGGTTGTAGATGGCGTCGACATTGGGATCGGCGAACAGCGCTTCGTAGCTGCCATGCGCCTTGGCCTTGCCGGTCAAACCGAGCTCGGCGATGTACTGCTCGGCCTTCGCGACGTCGCGCGAGGCGACCGCGACCACTTCGCTGAGCGGCGACTTCATGATCGCCGGGGTGACCTTCTTCAGCCCGATATTGGCGGTGCTGAGGATGCCCCAGCGTATCTTTTTCTCTGCCATGATCTTCTCCCTCAGGTTGACCCATTGGTAGCGGATGGACAGCGTCGCTGCCATAAGACTTCCGCGAGAAAGAGTGTGCGCCGATGACGCTGACCTACCTGCAGACGGTACCGATCCTGCGCTCGTTCGATGAGAGCAAGGCGCGAGAGTTCTACATAGACTGGTTGGGCTTCACGGTGGATTGGGAACACCGGTTCGAACCGGGGCTGCCGCTCTACATGCAGGTGAGCCGGGACGGTATCGTGCTGCACATCTCCGAGCACCATGGCGACGGTTCGCCCGGCGTGCACGTGCGGGTCAATTGCACCGGCGTCGCGGCGCTGCAGGCCGAGCTGGTGAGCAAGAAATACAAGAACAACCGGCCGGGGCTGGAGCGGCCGGAATGGGGCGGGCTCGAATGCACGGTGATCGATCCCGTGGGCAACCGCATCACTTTCGCCGAGGCGGATGGCACCTGACGATCGGGCCGTTGTGGTAGGGCGGCGACAGGCATAGGCTGGCGGAGGTTCGGCAAGGGGAGGTCCCGATGAGGAGACTTCGCATTGTGCTGCTGGCCGCGGCGCTTGCTGTCGTGGCGCCGGTGCTGCCGGCGCTGGCGCATCATGGCTGGGCATGGACAGAAGACGCGCTCTTCGAGCTGAGCGGGACCGTCAAATCCGTGTTCGTCGGCAATCCGCACGCGACGCTCGACCTCGAGGTCGAGGGCGTGGTCTGGCGGGTCGAACTGGCGCCTCCGGGGCCGACCATGGCGGCGGGGTTTACCGAGGACACGGTGAAGCCGGGCGACGAGGTGGTGGCGCTGGGCAACCGCTCGCTCGACCCCAACGAGAAGCGGATGAAGGCGGTGCGGATCACCGTGGGCGGCAAGGCCTACGATATCTACCCCGCGCGCGTGCCGGCGAACTAGGTGGAGGCGCTGCTCGGCAGCCTCGAGCAGTTGGCGCTGATCAAGGCGCTGAAGACCTCGTTCTTTGCCTATCCGATCGTCAATGCGCTGCACATCCTCGCCATTGGCGCGCTGCTTACTTCGGTGCTGCTGATGGATCTGAGGGTAATCGGGGTGATCCGAAGCCTCGACGAGCAGCCGTTCGTCAGGCTGCTGCGCCGCGTTGCGCTCGGGGCGTTTGCCCTCGCCGTGCTGACCGGCGCGCTGATGTTCGCGGTGCGGGCGACGGAATATGCGGGGATGCCGCTGTTCTGGATCAAGATGGGTCTGATCGGGCTCGCCGGGCTGAACTTCGTGGCGTTCAGCCTCGTGCGGCAGCCGGCGGCGAAGCGGGTGCTGGCGGGTGTGTCGATCACACTGTGGCCGCTGGTGTTGCTGGCGGGGCGGTTCCTCGGCTTCGTGCTGTGATCGCTAGCGCCGGACGGCGAGCTTGGCCTCGACACCATCGAGAATGAGATCCAATCCGGCGGCGAAGCTTTCCTCCTGCGGCTGGAGTGAGCCGGCGCTGCGACTTTCGGCAGACAGCCTGGTCGTGCGCGGGTAGACTCCGGAGGCCTCGATCGCCGCAGCATAGGCGGCCTGCTCGGCATGCCATAGTTCGGCCGACAGGCCGGATTCCCGGATCGCCGCTCCGTCGGCCAGTTCGGACGCAACGAATCCGCGCACGAAGGAGGTCAGCGTGTCGATGATGATGAGCCGCTCGGTGGCGGGCAGCTCGTCGGAAAATACGCCAAGCATCAGCTCGAGCGCTGCGAGGCGGTTGGGGCCGAGAGTCGGCCGCCCGGCCAGCGCCGTCGCCAGCCAGGGGTGGGTGAGGAACGTCCGGCGGGTGGCCCAGCCGATCGCCATGAGGTCGTCGCGCCAATTGCCGCTCAGTTCGAGAGCGCCGAGCGTCAAGGCGCCATCGACCATCAGATTGATCAGGTCGTCCTTGCGGGCGAAGTAGCGGTAGAGCGAGCTGGTGCCGCTGCCGATCTCCGCGGCGATGCGGCGCATCGAAACCGCGGCGATACCCTCGGCGTCGGCGATGCGAATTGCCGTCGCGGCGATGGTGTCGCGATCGCGCGACGGCTCGGGCCCGCGGGCGCCGCGCTGCGGGCGCATCCAGATCACTGACGCCAAGGGTTTCGGCACGTCTTCCGTCATCGTCTGGCTCCTATTGCGAACAGTGTACACAGTTCTTATCTTGATAAAACTGAGAACGGTGTATCGAGGTAATGACGATGAGCGATTGGCGATTGAGTTCGGTGGTTTCGGCGGATGGGACGAAGGTCGCCTATCGGCAAACTGGTGCGGGACCAGGGTTGGTGTTGCTGCATGGTGCGTTCCAGAGTTCCCACAGCTTCACCACCCTGGGCGCCGCGCTGGCCCTGAACCACACGGTCACCATCCCGGATCGTCGGGGCCGGGGCGAAAGCGGACCGTTCGGGGCGCGATATGGATTGGGCGTCGAGATCGAGGATCTGGCGGCGCTGCTGAGGGAAACCGGGGCGCAGGATGTCTTCGGCCTCAGCGCCGGGGCGATCGTGGCGCTGGAGGGGGCGCTGGTTCTGAACAGCATCCGTCGGCTGGCGCTGTTCGAGCCACCGCTGCTGATCGACGGATTGCCGGCGACCACCAGCTGGGTGCCGCGCTACGAGCGGGCGCTGGAACGCGGCCGGCTTGGTATGGCAATGGCGATGGCGATGAAGGGTACCGGCGACCGCGAGCTGATGACCGCCCTGCCGGCTCCCGTGCTCGCGGCAGCGTTCGGGCTGGCGTTGCGGTTCGAGCGCGAGCCCGGGCCGGGTCAGGCACCCTCGGTGCGCTCGCTGATCCCTACAATGCACTACGATCTCAGACTGATCGCCGGGACTGCTGGGCGGCTCGAGGCCTATCGGAGCTTGGAGACCGAGACGTTTTTGTTGGGCGGCACCCGCAGCGCAGCATTCCTGCCGCAGGCGCTGAATGCACTCGCGCGGACCTTGCCGGATTGCCGGCGGGTGGAACTGGACGGTGTCGGGCACCTGGCTGCGGACAATGTCGGCGCGCCGGAACGGGTGGCCGCGGAGTTGCTGCCGTTTTTCTCGAGCTGATTGCGGCGGGCTGCCGGCTCTCGGCTTTCTCCCCTACGAGAGGAGATGGAGATGCTGGATCGTCTGCAGCGCGATCCGGTTGCCTTTGGGGTCGGGGATTTCGGCGACGTAGCGGTTCTCGCCGACCGCGGTCCTGGGAAACAGGATCGTGCTGCCGAGGTCGACGGCGCGGTCGAGGGTGGCGTCGATGTCCTCCACGGCGAAGTAGATGACGGCGCCCTCAGTGTGGGGACGTAAACCTCGCCCTCAGCCAGAGCGCCGCTGGCGCCGTCCTCGCCGGGGTGAACGGGAAGTAAGCCATGCGGTTGCCGTGGATTTCGACGATCTCGCCGAAGCCGATGTCGAACACGGCGCTGTAGAGCGCCATGGCGCGTTCGAGCTCGCGCACCGGGATTTCGACGTGGGCGATGAGGTTCAAGCGACCTGCCCGGCGGCCCAGCCGCTAGCCCAGGCCCATTGGAAATTGTAGCCGCCGAGCCAGCCGGTAACGTCGACGGCTTCGCCGATGAAATAGAGGCCGGGAACGGCACGAGCCTGCATCGTGGTGGAGTCGAGGCCGTCTGTGTCGATGCCGCCCAGCGTCACCTCGGCAGTGCGGTAGCCTTCCGAGCCGGTCGGCTTGATGGTCCAGCGGCGCAGCGCGTCCTCGATCTTCTGAAAGCTCTTGTCGCTCATGTCGCCCAGCATGGTGGTGATGCCGATCTCCTCTGCCAGCATCTGGGCGAGGCGCTTGGCAAGGTGCTGCGACAGGACGGTCTGCAATTGCAGTTTCGGCGTGGCGCTGCGCGCTTCGCGCAGGATGTCGCCGAGGTCACCATTGGGGAACAGGTCGATGACGATGGCATCACCCTCGCGCCAGTAGCTCGAGATCTGCAGGATCGCCGGGCCCGAGAGGCCGCGATGGGTGAAGAGCATGGCTTCGTCAAAGCTCTTCTTGCCGACGGAAATGCGGGTGGGATCGACCGCGATGCCCGAGAGCGGCGCGAGGCGCTCCAGGATGCGCGGCTCGAAGGTGAGCGGCACGAGGGCCGGGCGGGTCTCGGTGACCTTCAGGCCGAACTGGGTGGCGAGTTGATAGGCGAGGCCGGTGGCCCCCATCTTGGGGATGGATTTGCCGCCGGTGGCGACGACCAGCGATTTGCCGATCAGCGTTTCGTTCGCCGTCATCACGGTGAAGCTGCCGTCGGCGTGGCTGACGCTGTCGATCTCGGTGTCGAGCAGCAGGTTGCCGTGCGCCTTCTTCAGCTCGCTGAGCAGCAGGTTGACGATCTGCTGGCTGGAGCCGTCGCAGAACAGCTGCCCCAGGGTCTTCTCGTGGAACGGGATGGCGTACTGGTCGACCAGCGCGATGAAGTGTTCCGGTGTGTAGCGGGAAAGGGCCGAGAAAGCGTAACGCGGGTTGCTGGAGAGGAAGCGGTCGCGGCCGGCTTTGACGGTGGCGTTGATGTTGGTGAAGTTGCAGCGTCCGCCGCCGGAAATGCGGATCTTCTCGCCGGCATTCTTGGCGTGGTCGATCACCAACACCGAGCGGCCGCGCTTGCCGGCTTCGATGCCGGCCATGAGACCGGCCGCGCCGGCGCCGAGGATAATCACGTCGTAGGTTTGCATGGGGTGGGAGATACACGGTGGGTGAGGCGGTGAATAGGGTGCGATCCTTCACCGGGTCATTCCCCGAACGCGGGAACCCCTGTTCTGGTGCAATCTGAGGCATCGCAAACGGAGGTCCCCGCTTTCGCGGGGATGACCCGGTGGTCAAAACGGCGCCGAGGGTCTGGCCCGCTCCACCAGCTTGGCCGGCAGCCCGGGCGTAGGCGATGTCCTATAGGTGATTGACTATTTGCGATTTCGGCGTAGAAACGCGGCGCCGGACAAGAGGATCGGGTTGCGGGATGCGCAAGACCCACCACATTACAATGACCAAAGCGAAGACCATGGGTCTTCGTGGTGTCGTTGTTTCGGCGACCAAAACCACCAAAACCCCCTGAGCCGATCCCCGGGCAACTCCCGCCGGGGAGCGGCCGGATGCCATGTGCCGCGGACCGAGCCGGTCCAGCGCGGGGGAAATGAAGGCAAAGAGGACTTTCCAAAATGGGTTATCGCGTCGCCGTCGTCGGGGCCACAGGCAATGTGGGCCGGGAAATGCTCAATATCCTCGCAGAGCGGAAGTTTCCCGCCTCGGAAGTGATCGCCTTGGCCTCCGCCCGCTCGCAGGGCCAGGAGATCAGTTTTGGCGACAAGCGGCTCAAGGTGCAGAACCTCGAGCATTTCGATTTCAAGGGCGTCGATTTTGCGCTGATGAGCGCCGGCTCGGCCATCGCCAAGGAATATGGCGAGAAGATCGGCGCGACCGGCTGCATCGTCGTCGATAATTCGAGCTTCTGGCGTTACCACGGCGACGTGCCGCTGGTGGTGCCCGAAGTAAACGCCCACGTGCTCGACTCGTACATGGCGCGCAATGACCGCAAGAACATCATCGCCAACCCGAACTGCTCGACGGCGCAGCTGGTGGTGGCGCTGAAGCCGCTGCATGACCTCGCGACGATCAAGCGGGTGGTGGTCGCGACCTACCAGTCCGTCTCGGGCGCCGGCAAGGAGGGCGTCGATGAGCTGTGGGACCAGACCAAGGGCGTGTTCGTCAACGACAAGCCCGAGCCGAGGAAGTTTTCCAAGCAGATCGCCTTCAACGTCATCCCGCACATCGATGTGTTCATGGAGGATGGCTACACCAAGGAAGAGTGGAAGATGGTGGCCGAGACCAAGAAGATCCTCGACCCCAAGATCAAGCTCACCGCCACCTGCGTGCGTGTGCCGGTGTTCGTCGGCCACTCCGAAGCGGTGAACCTCGAGTTCGCCAACCCGATCTCGGCTGACGAGGCGCGCGAAGCGCTGCGCGAGGCGCCGGGGATTTCGGTGATCGACAAGCGCGAGGCTGGTGGCTACGCCACGCCGGTGGAAGCGGCTGGCGAATACGACACCTATGTAAGCCGCATCCGTGAGGACGTGACGGTCGAGAACGGGCTCAGCCTCTGGGTGGTGAGCGACAACCTCAGGAAGGGCGCGGCGCTCAATACCGTGCAGATTCTCGAGACGCTGATCGAGCGGAAGCTCGTGGAGAAGAAGGCGGCTTAGGCTGTACTGTATCAGTGGTCGCCTTCTCCCTTTGTGGGAGAAGGCACCGACTGACAGATTTCGGGCGTACCTGCCCTCGGAAATCACTACATGCCCATCCGCCACATCGTTCTCGCCCTCTCGGTCGCCGTCGTCTGGGGGCTGAGTTTTGTCGCCATCCGATGGGGCGTCGATGAGGTGGCGCCGTTGCTGCTGACGGCGGTGCGCTATGTGTTTGCGGCATTGCCGGCGGTGTTCTTCGTCAAACGTCCGGCGGTGGGCTGGCCGCTGCTGATCGGCTATGGCCTCGCCATCGGCGTCGGGCAGTTCGGACTGCTGTTCCTTGCCATCAAGCTCGGGATGCCGGCGGGGCTGAGTTCCCTGGTGATCCAGCTGCAGGTGTTCTTCACCATCTTTCTCGCCTTCGCCTTTTTCGGCGAGCGCCCGGGCCTCGCACAGCTGGGCGGGGCGGCGGTGGCGCTGGTGGGGATCGGAGTGATCGCGGTGGAGCGGCTCGACGGGGCGGCGCTGCTGCCGCTGCTCTTGACCATCGCCGCGGCCGGCTGCTGGGGCCTCGGCAATATGGTGGGGAAGGCCGCGGGGCGGATCGACATGCTGGGCTTCGTCGTCTGGTCGGCGCTGATCCCGCCGATCCCGCTGCTCGTGGCTTCGCTGCTGCTCGACGGGCCAGGGGCGATCCCGCTGGCGCTGTCGCAACTGACCCTCAAGGGGATCGGCTCGATCGCCTTCATGGCCTATATCGCGACACTGTTCGGCTTCGGCGCCTGGGCATGGCTGTTGAGCCGCTACAATACCGGGCAGGTGGCGCCGTTTGCGCTGTTCGTGCCCGTGGCGGGAATCGCCAGCGCCGCGCTGTTCCTCGGCGAGGCGATCACCGGGGTCGAGATCATCGGCAGCGTGCTGGTGTTCGCAGGTTTGCTGATCAACGTGTTCGGGCCGCGGCTCATGCGGCGCAAGCCGGCATGATTACGCTGCGCCCGGCGACCGAAGCGGATGCGGCTGATATTGCGGCGCTGTTCGCGACGTCGCGGCGGCTGCTGACCTTCCTGCCGGACCTCCACACCGTCGAGGAGGACCGGGTCTATGTGCGCGACAAGGTGCTGCGCGATTTCCGGGTGACGGTGGCGGAGCGGGACGGGGCGATCGTCGGTTTCATGGCCGAGCTCGAAGGCTGGATCGAGCATCTCTATGTCGAAGCGGCACAGCTGCGCTCGGGCGTCGGATCGGTCCTGATCGCCGATGCGCAATCGCGCAACGAGGACCTCCAGCTGTGGTGCTTCGCCAACAACCTGCGCGGCCGGGCGTTCTATGAGCGGATGGGGTTCGAGGCGGTGAAATTCACCGACGGGGCCACGAACGAGGCGAAGGCGCCAGATATTCTGTATCGGTGGGAGCGGGAATTCGGCAGCGGGTGAGGGATGCTGTGGGTGCCCCTCCCCGCCACACGGGGGACCAGGAGGTCACACGTCCGGCCGGTAGAAGTCGCCGTCGGCGTTCATCACCCAGAGCTCGCCGGTGGAGATGTCGAACCAGGCGCCGTGGACGGCGAGCTTGCCTTCCTCTTCGAGGCGCTTGACGTAGGGGAAGGTGCGCAGGTTGTTGATCGAGTTGCGGATCGAGAAGCGTTCCAGCATGGTCTGGCGCTCCTTGTCGGTCAGCAGGGTGTATTTCGACACCGCGTCGGAAACCGGCGCGAGCATGGCCATCCACTTGCCGATGAAATCGCCCTGGGCCAGCGGATTGGCTGGGGCGAGGGCGGCCCGGATCCCGCCGCAGCGGCCGTGGCCCATCACCACGATGTTGGAGATCTCGAGCGCGTTGACCGCGAACTCGATGGCCGCCGAGGTGCCGTGCTGGCCGCCATCGGGCTGAAAGGTGGGCACCAGATTGGCGACGTTGCGGAGCACGAACAACTCACCGGGACCAGCGTTGAAGATGGTCTCAGGCGCCGCGCGGCTGTCGCAACAGGCGATGATCATGGTGGTCGGGGATTGTCCCCGATCTGCCAATTCCCGGTAACGGCCCTGTTCGGGGTCGTAGCGGTCGGACATGAACGACTTGTAGCCGTCGAGCAAAAATGCTGGAAACCCATCCATACCGCAGCGGATTAGCGGTTACTGGACGCAATTTCAATCGCCCGGGGCAAAGAGGGCGAGCAAAAGGAGTAGTGCATGTTGATCTATCGGTTCCTCTCGGGGGAGGACGATTCCGCTTTCTGCCACAAGGTTACCAAGGCGCTGAGCGAGGGCTGGGTGCTGCACGGTTCTGCCAGCTATGCGTATGACGCAATGAACAAGAAGATGGTCTGCGGCCAGGCGGTGACCAAAGTGGTCAGCGACCAGCCATACGACCCGGACAAGAAACTGGTCGACTACGTCTAGCTGAAGGCGACGGCGGCGCCTCGCGGGTTGGGAATACCCGAAGCGCCCTAAACCAAGCCGTTCAGGTGGATGCGCCGCAGGGCCTCCATCTGGGCGGCAACTGCTCCGGGCCCGCCGCGATCGCGGGCCTCGCCGGTCGCCGCCATTTGCGGATCGACCGGCTGATACTTCCGGCTCCAGCGGCTGATCTCGGCAACGATCGGCAACAGCTCGATCCCCATCTCGGTCAGCGAATAGATCGCCTTCAGCTTGTGGGCGGGATCGCCGGCGCGCGTCAGCACGCCCGCATCGACGAGCTTCACCAGCCGATCGGCAAGGATGTTGGTGGAGATACCCTCGTCGGAGGCGAGGAATTCGCGGAAATGCCGCTTTCCCGCAAACATCATGTCTCGAACGATCAACAGGCTCCATTTGTCGCCGAACACCTCGAGGCCGAGGTTGATCGGGCAGCCGGAACGGTGCGGGGAAGGCGAGGCGTTTTCCATGGTTGCAAAATACAATCTTCGGTTGTAAAACGCAATCACTTGCAAAATGCAATCGCTGGAGGAAGAGATGGCGACGTTCGTGATCGTGCATGGGGCCTGGACGGGGAGCTGGTCATGGGTGCGGGTGATCGACCGGCTGCGGGCGCGGGGCCATAAGGTGCATGCGCCGACGCTGAGCGGGCTCGCCGAGCGTTCGCATCTCAACCAGCTGCCGATCACGCTGAGCACCCATATCGACGATATCGTCAACGAGGTGCTGTGGAACGACCTCGAGGACATCGTGCTGGTGGCGCATTCCTATGGCGGGATCGTCGCGACGGGGGCGGTGGAGCGGCTCGGCAAGAAAGTGCGCTCGATCGTCTATCTCGATGCCTTCGTGCCTGAGGACGGACAGGGGTTCACCGATTTCGCCCCGGGCTGGGAGCTGAGCGGGCAACTCACGGAGTCGCCGCCCTCTTCGCCGGGCGACTATCTCGACGAAGCCGATCGCGCCTGGGTGGAGAGCAAGGCCTCGCCGCAGCCGACAGCGACGCTGACCGAGCGGCTGAAGGTCACAGGCGCCTACAAGGCGGTGCCCAGGAAGACCTATATCGTCGCCACCGGCTGGGACGGTTTCCAGGGCATCGCGGATGGATTCCGCAATCAGCCCGGGTGGACGGTTCGCGAAGTCAAATGCGGCCACGACGTGCCGATCGACAGGCCGGAGGAACTCAGCGGACTGCTCGAGGAGGCGGCAAGATGAATGTGCATATCGACAGCTTTACCGAGGTCTTCCTCGGCGACGGGGCGTTCGTGCCGACGGTCGCCGACGCGGTGGTGGGGCCGAGCCGGATCGCCGGCCGCGGGTTGTTCACCAGCCGGGCGCGCAAGGCCGGGGAGCTGTTGGCCGAACTCGACGGACAGTTGGTCGAGTGGGAGCGGTTCCCTGAGGTGCTCGAGACGCTGGAGTGGAACGCGGTGACGCCGGAGCTGCTGCTGCTGGTGCGACCGCTCAGGACCAGCTACGGGTTGATCAACCATTCCTCCGACCCCAATGTGGTGATCGATCCGGACGGCCGGCACATGCGCTGTGGCCGGGCGATGGAGCTGGGCGAGGAATTCACCATGGATTATTTCGCCCAGCCCGTGCCGGAGGCCTATCTGGCGTTGCCGGAAGCAAGGGTGTTGCGCGGCGAGCGGTAGGGATCGGGCTAAACCGAACATGAACGGTGGGTTCAAGGCGGGTTCGGACGGCTGGGGCTAGAAGGGGACAACAAACGCGCTGGGATGCGCCAGGTCTTGAGGTCCCGAGATGCAGATCAAGCTGATTGTCGCCGCCGCCGCACTTGCCGCCCTGGCGCTGCCGCTCGCGGTGTTCGCCAGCCAGCCGCAGGTCGGCGCCGCCAAGCCGGCGCCGTCGCTGGCCAAGGCGCAGATGCTGTCCATGCTGATGCTCGACCCGCGCGAAACCGGCGCCGAGTTCACGGTGAAGCTGCCCGAGGGCTACGCGACGCTGGATGTGGATGCGGACTCGTTTGTAACGAACTGAGCGTTTCGCTGCTCCCACCCCGTACTCGATGTCACCCCCGCGAAAGCGGGGGCCTCTGTTTTCTGAGCGTGTTGATAACTCTGCAAACGGAGGTTCCCGCTTTCGCGGGAATGACCCGGTGGATGGTGTGAGGTTAGGCGGGCAACCGCGAGTTACCCGAACAACCCATCGTACAAATCATCCCAATGGGGATTGTCCTTTTCGATCAGTTCGATCTTCCAGGTCCGCCGCCACTTCTTGATCTGTTTTTCGCGCGTGATGGCGTTGTAGGGGTCGTCGTGCTGTTCGAAGTAGACCAGCTTGTGCACGTGGTAGCGGGATGAGAAGCCCGGGACCAGGTCCTCACGGTGGATATAGATGCGGACGGGCAGGTCGCCGGTCACACCGGTGTAGAGCGTGCCGTACTTCCGACTGGCGAGGATGTAGACGAAGAACCGTCCGCTTGTGCTCATGCCAAACGGCTACCACGGAGTCATTCCCGCGAAAGCGGGAAACTCTGTTTGCTGAGCGTGCAGCGGGCCCTGGCAGTGAAGGCGGTCGTCCACCTTCATGCTCGCCACACACTCGATGTCACCCCCGCGAAAGCGGGGGCCTCTGTTTTCTGCGCGCCGCCGCAAGCTCCGTAAACAGAGGTTCCCGCTTTCGCGGGAATGACCCCGTGGGTGGGACGGATCCCAGGGGGCACTCCCTCACAAGATCCCCTTCAACCGGACATGCTGCAGCAGCATGATGGTCTTGGCGTCGGCGATCTCGCCTGACGCGATCATGTCGAGCGCGGCGTCGATGCCGAGTTCCAGCACCTCGATGTCTTCGCCCTCATGCTCGAGGCCGCCGCCGGCGGAGACTTTCGAGTCGGCGTCGTATTCGGCGAGGAACAGCGAGAGTCTTTCGGTGACCGAGCCGGGGCTCATATAGGCGCTCATCACCAGCTCGACGTCGTGGACACGATAGCCGGACTCTTCCTCGGCTTCCTTCCTTGCTGTCGTCACCGGGTGGTCGCCGTCGAGCTTGCCGGCCACGACCTCGATCAGCCAGCCCGGGTCGCCATGCGTACCTGGTTCTCCATGAGCGAACACCGGGAAGCGGAACTGGCGGGTGAGGATGACGGTGCGCTTCTCGCGGTTGTAGAGCAGCACCCCGGCGCCATCGCCGCGATCGTAGGTTTCGCGCTCCTGGCGCTGCCATTCGCCATTGCGGCGCTTGAGCTCGATGGTGGTCTTCTTCACCAGGCCCCAGTTGTTCGACAGCACTTGTTCGCCGAGCACCCGTACTTTTTCGTTCACGTCATCTCTCCCTCCGGGAACCGGCACAAAGATCATGCGTTGCTGAACCGATTGTGAATAGCGGCTTCAGCGCAGGGCCAAGTGAAGGCAGCTAGAAGCCTCATCAAGCAGCGGAAACCGGATACCGGTCGCCCGCAACAAGGACGAAAGAGATGGGCAGACTCGCGGCAGGAACGTTCATTGCACTCGCGGTTCTCGCGATGCAGGGCAACCTGGTGCGGGATGTCCTGGCCGAAGACAGCCAAAGGCTGATCGCCTCGACCACGCTTTCGTCCGCCACCCCGGTGGCGTCCGGACCCAGCAGCGAGCGAGTGCTGAGCCTGTTGCTCACGCTCGAGGCGCTGCGGGCCGCGCCCGAAGTTCTCGGCTCCCCGCGCCGCTAGAGATGCGCTCAGCGCATAGCGGTACCAAAGTGCAATGCTCGGCATAAGCAGAGCCTTTGACCTGCGGGCAAAGCGCCGCTAGAAGTCTCGAACCATTCCAAACTGGAGCGTCCGGCCTTCTCGGCGGGGCGAGGCGCGAGACTAGCATGGCTCCTTCTTCACGGCCGCTTTCGCCGCATCTTTCGATCTACCGCTTTACCCTCACCATGACGATGTCGATCGTGCACCGCGCGACCGGCATTGCGCTCTATGGCGGCACCCTGCTGCTGGTGCTGTGGCTGGTGGGAGCGGCGGTCGGCGGCGGCTTCTTCGATTTCGTCACCTGGCTGTTCGGCATGTGGCTGGGGCAGCTGGTGCTGTTCGGCTACACTTGGGTGCTGTTCCACCACATGTTCGGCGGCATCCGGCACTTCGTCTGGGACACCGCCAAGGCGATGGATCCGGCGGGCCGCGAACTGGCGGTGCGGATCCAGCTCGGGGCCTCGATCCTAGTGACGCTGATCGTCTGGGCAATCTTCGTGTGGTTCAAATGAGCGTTCACGGCAAACCCACGCGGGCCCAGATTCAGAACCCGTCGACCCATTACGGCAGGGCCAAGGCCTCGACCCGGCATTTCATCACGCAGCGCATCACCGGCGCGATCAACATCGTGTTCGCGATCTTCATCATCTGGTTCGTGGTCAGCCTCGCCGGCCGGGCGCCGGCCGAGATGATCGAACTGGCCCGCAACCCGTTCGTCGCGATCGGGTTGGCGCTGCTGGTGGTCAACGTCTCGATCCATATGCGCAACGGCATGCGTGACACGATCGAGGATTATTTCGACAAGGGCGAACATGGCTGGGCGATGCTCGCCAACAACCTGTTCGTCGGTTTGTTCTTCGTGGTGGCGCTGGGCGCCATCGCCAAGCTCGTCTTCTGGGGATAGCCCGTATGGCCGCTTATGAGATCATCGACCACGAATTCGACGTGGTCATTGTCGGTGCTGGCGGCGCCGGGTTGCGCGCGACGCTGGGCATGGCCGAGCAGGGGCTCAACACCGCCTGCATCACCAAGGTGTTCCCGACCCGCTCGCACACCGTAGCGGCGCAGGGCGGCATCGCGGCGTCGCTGGGCAATATGGGCCCCGACAGCTGGCAGTGGCACATGTACGACACCGTCAAGGGGTCGGACTGGCTGGGCGACAACGACGCCATGGAATATCTGGCGCGTGAAGCGCCGGCGGCCATCTACGAACTAGAGCACTATGGCGTGCCGTTCTCGCGCACCGAGAAAGGCACCATCTACCAGCGGCCGTTCGGCGGCCACATGACGGAATTCGGCGACGGCCCGCCGGTGCAGCGCACCTGCGCCGCGGCCGACCGCACCGGGCACGCCATTCTCCACACGCTCTATGGCCAGTCGCTCAGGAACAATGCGCAGTTCTTCATCGAGTACTTTGCGCTCGACCTGATCATGGGCGCCGATGGCTCGTGCCAGGGCGTGATGGCGTGGAAGCTCGATGACGGCACGCTGCATCGTTTCCGCGCCAAGCTGGTGGTGTTGGCGACCGGTGGTTATGGCCGGGCGTATTTCTCGGCGACCTCGGCCCATACCTGCACCGGCGACGGCAACGGCATGGTGGCGCGGGCCGGGCTGCCGCTGCAGGACATGGAGTTCGTGCAGTTCCACCCCACCGGCGTCTATGGCGCGGGTGTGCTGATTACCGAAGGCGCCCGCGGCGAGGGCGGCTATCTCACCAATTCCGAGGGCGAGCGGTTCATGGAGCGCTATGCGCCCAACGCCAAGGATCTGGCGAGCCGCGACGTGGTGAGCCGCTGCATGACCATCGAGATCCGCGAGGGCCGCGGCGTCGGGCCGAAGAAAGATCACATCTTCCTGCATCTCGACCATCTCGACCCGAAAGTCCTGCACGAGCGGCTGCCGGGCATCACGGAATCGGCCAAGATCTTTGCCGGCGTCGACCTGACTCGCGAGCCGATCCCGGTGCTGCCGACGGTGCACTACAATATGGGCGGCATCCCCGCGAACTATCACGGCGAGGTGCTAAACCCGACCGAAGGCGATCCGGACCGCGTGGTGCCGGGGCTGATGGCGGCGGGCGAGGCGGCCTGCGCCTCGGTGCATGGCGCCAACCGGCTGGGCTCGAACTCGCTGACCGACCTCGTGGTGTTCGGCCGGGCTGCGGCCCTGCGAGCGGCCAAGGTGGTCGACAAAGGCTCGATGGTGCCGTCGATCCGGGCGTCGGAAGACGAGCGCATCCTCGCCCGCTTCGACCGCTTGCGGCACGCCAATGGGTCGTCGCCGACGGCCGAGGTGCGCGACAGGATGCAGCGCATCATGCAGGAAGACGCGGCGGTGTTCCGTACCTCGGAATCGCTGAAGTCGGGCGTCGAACGCATTACCGCGCTCTACGGCGAGCTCAGTGATCTCAAGGTTTCGGACCGTTCGATGATCTGGAACTCGGACCTGGTGGAAACGCTGGAACTCGAGAACCTGATGGCCTGCGCCGCGACCACGGTGGTCTCCGCCGAAGCCCGGCACGAAAGCCGCGGCGCCCACGCGCATGAGGATTTCCCCAACCGCGACGACGTCAATTGGCGCAAGCACACGCTAAGCTGGATCGACGGCGCCGGGAACGTGGCGCTCGGCTATCGGCCGGTGCATGTCGACCCGTTGACGCCCGAGAGCGAAGGCGGGATCAGTTTGAAGAAGATCGCGCCGAAGGCGAGAGTGTATTGAAGTGAAGGCGCTGGCGCTCGTCGTGGCAGTGCTGGCGACGGTGAGCGCCGCCGACGCGGATGAGGTGCGTCAGGCGACTGAACAGGAATTTGCTCGCGCGCTGGTCGGTTGCTGGGGCTCCGAGTGGCACGCAACATTCATGGATGACACCGAGAAGAGTGGCGTCGATACGATCTGCTTCAGCCGAGCGGGGGAGGTGAAGAGCTACGGAGGTCTCGCCGGCACCGTCGATACCGGACGATACTGGCTGGCGGATCGGAAGCTGCATATCAAGGCGGACGTTCCGGCAGACTACTGGATGCTTGGCGCTTCGCAAATGACCTGCGATGCCACGGTGAGGCGGCGCGACACCTTGAATCTCCTGGCGTGCAAGGGCGCTCGCCACGATTCCGGGCCGGGAGCGCAGGATGACCTCGGAGATCTCTCGCTTTTCGCGGTCGATGATGATGGGGGGGCGGGCAAGAATTGACCTCGAACCCAGGCTATTCCGGCACTCCCCTGCCGCAGAAGCTGGGGCTCAAGGATGGGCAGCGGGTGCTGTTTCTTGCGCTGCCGGATGAGCTTGGGGAGCTGGCGTCGGCGCGAGATTTCGCCGAGGCGCGCAAAGCTCAGTGGGATAACTGGCGCGGGACCAAGGGCTGGGACTTCGTCCATGGCTTCACCGCCTCGCGCGGCGTGCTCGAGGATAATGCGCGGCCGTTGATGGAGGCCATCACCCGCGATGGGGTGATCTGGATTTCGTGGCCGAAGAAGGCATCAAAGGTGCCGACCGACATCACCGAGGATGTGATCCGTGAGGTGGTGCTGCCGATCGGGTTGGTCGATATCAAGGTGGCGGCGGTCAGCGAAATCTGGTCGGGTTTGAAACTGATGATCCGCAAAGAATTGCGGTGAGACTAACGGGGCGAATGATGAAGCGGGTATTGGTGGCGCTATTGGCGCTGGGGATGCTGTCGGGTGTAACGCAGGCCGCGCCGACCGAGGCGCAGAAGGCCGATTTCTACAAGACCTGCATGGGCATCGCTTCGGACGATGCGCTCTGCTCGTGCAAGGCGGATGCAGCGATGACGCTGATCGACGAGGAATTCATGGCCATGGTCATCGCCTCGATGAAGGGCAAGTCGCCGCCGGAAGGCCAGTACGCGGCGTACAACACCTACGTCGCCAAATCGAACCAGATCTGCAAGCCGAACTACTGAGTAAGAAAAGGTACCGCCTATGTCGCTGCTCCCTTTGAAAGCCCTCGGTCTTGTCGCCGGTGCGTTCGCAACGCTCTGGCTCACCGGCTGTGGCGGGCTTTCGGCCGATGCGCAGGCGGTGGCCGATGCCTGCTCGAAGGTGCCGGGCGCCACGGCGGAAAGCTGCCAGTGTTATGCCAAGGAACTGTCGAGCAAGCTGAAGCCGGAGCTGATGAAGCTCGCGACTTACGCCCAGACCGATCCGGGTAAACTGTTCGACCCCTCGGTGATCGGCAATCTGAGCGCCAATGACGTGATGGCGGTGACCAACACGTCAGCCGCGGCGCTGAAGACATGTAAAGTTGTAGGGTAGTCCCATGGCTGAACTGACGCTCCCAAAGAACTCACGGATCATGCCGGGCAAGACCTGGCCGAAGCCCGTGGGGGCGACGCGGCTCAAGGAGTATCGGGTCTACCGCTACGACCCGGACAGCGGCGAGAACCCGCGGCTCGACAGCTATTTCGTCGATCTCGACGATTGCGGGCCGATGGTGCTCGACGGGCTGCTGTGGATCAAGAACAAGGTCGATCCGACCCTGACGCTGCGCCGCTCGTGCCGTGAGGGCATCTGCGGCTCGTGCTCGATGAATATCGGCGGCGCCAATACGCTGGCCTGCACCAAGGGCATGGACGATTTCGCCGGCCATATCAGCGTCTACCCGCTGCCGCATATGCCTGTCATCAAGGACCTGGTGCCTGACCTCACCACCTTCTACGACCAGCACCGTTCGATCGAACCGTGGCTGAAGACCACGACGCCGACGCCGGAAAAGGAGTGGCTGCAGAGCCGCGACGACCGTGCCAAGCTCGACGGGCTGTACGAGTGCATCCTGTGCGCCTGTTGCTCAACCTCGTGCCCCTCCTACTGGTGGAATGGCGAGAAATATCTCGGCCCCGCCGTGCTGCTGCAGGCCTATCGCTGGCTGATCGACAGCCGCGACGAAGCAACCGAAGAGCGGCTCGACAACCTCGAGGATCCGTTCAAGCTCTATCGCTGCCACACCATCATGAACTGCGCCAAGGTCTGCCCGAAGGGCCTGAACCCGGCCAAGGCGATCGCCGAGATCAAGCAGATGATGGTGACGCGGGAGTTCGCGTAGTTCTTGTTTTGTCGCGTTTCCGAACCGGAAAAGTCTGCAACTTTTCCTGGAAACGCTCCGGGTGGGAGTTCGCATAACCTGTACGAAACCGTTGCCGAGATCGAAGACCCGTCCGTCGCTCGCGTGCTGATCGCGGCGCTGAAGGCGCACGGCTTTCATCCCAAGGAAGGCGGCGAGCACGGCTTGCCGGGGCTTGCGGGGGTGTATGGGCCGAAGGGGATCCCGATCGAGCTGCCGGAAGATGAGGCCGCGGATGGGAAGATCCTGGCCGAAGCGCTCGTGGCGGAGATGGTGAAGCGGTAGGGGTGGGTACCGATGGATGAGGGGTGGTCCGGGTTGGCTCCCAGACCCCCTCTCTGGCGAAAACTAAGGACTTAGCTACGCTAAGCCCAAGTTTTCGCTTTCTCCCCCGCCAAGGGGGAAAGTCCCGACTGATACTCCGGCGCAAGTGGAAGGCACGGATCATCTCCCCCTTGGCGGGGGAGAAAGCAAAATCTTAGGTTTAGCCGTTTGGCTAAGCCTTAGATTTTGCAAGAGAGGGGGTCCTGGAGGGCACGATGGATCGACCGGGGTAGCCACAGGCACCGGCGCGTCCATTCCCTAACTCCGCCACATTAATCGCTGCATAGGGGAAGCGGGGCTTTGGCGGTTGACGGCTTTGCCGTTCAGGCTGTATCGCCGGTCACCAATTCTTAACCATCTGGCGGAGCAGGGCCGATGATGAGTTCGAGACGCGCAGGCGTTTCCATTGCCGTAGTGGGTGCATTGTCGCTCGTTCTGAGCGGCTGCGCCTCCAGCGGCGTGACCACGACCAGCGTCGCGTCGAGCGAGACCATCACGCCGATCCAGAACTCGTCGGTGGCGAGCTCGGACCTCAATGCCTTGCCGGGCAGCACGGTGCAGCAGGCTTCGATCGGCCAACCGGCGCCGCTGACCCCGGGCCAGCCGGCGCCGGGCGCGCTCGGCCAGCCGGCCCAGGTCGCCAATGCCGACGGTTCGTTCGCGACGCTCGGCTCGGTGCCGCAGGCATCGGGGCGTGACCTCTCCACCGGGCTGACGGTCGAAAAGCTGCTGGGTGGCTGGACCGTGGTGTCGGGCGCCGAGCAGTGCAAGCTCAACCTGACCCAGACGGCGAAATCCGGCACCTCGCGCTATCGCGCCTCGACGCCGGGCTGCGGGCTCAACGGGCTCAAGGTCGTGGCGAGCTGGCAACTGGTGGGCAACCAGGTGCAGTTGTTCGACGAGAACGGCGATATCATCGCCTCGCTGATCCTCAGCGGCAGCCAGTTCATCGGCACCCTGGCGGGCGGCCAGGGCATCACGATGGTCGGCTAGGGGTGGCGAGCCGTCTTGGTGGTCGCGCGCTCGAACCGCCAAAGCGGAGCCGCTTTGGCTGAGCGCACTCGGCGGCGGGGGCCCGCGGGCACACCAGTTACCGACCGACTGAACGCGCTGACCAAGAGCGGCGCGCTTACGCCCGATCCATTGCAGTTCAAGGCAGCGGCGGCGCTCGATCGCGTGGCGACCGAGCTCGCCGCGCAGAACGCCTCGCGCGGGTTTCTGAGCGGGCTGTTCGGCGGGCCGGTGCCGGTGCGCGGCGCCTATCTGGTCGGGCAGGTCGGGCGCGGCAAGACCATGCTGATGGACCTGTTCTTCGCGCTGGCGCCGACGGAGAAGAAGCGGCGAGTGCATTTCCATGAGTTCATGGACGAGATGCACGAAGCGATCGCCAAGTTTCGCAAATCCAGCAAGGGTAAATCCGAGAGCGCCGATCCGGTGGCGGCAGTGGTGAAGCCGCTGCTCGAGGAGGTGCGGCTGCTCTGCCTCGACGAGTTCCAGGTACAGGATATCACCAACGCCATGCTGCTCGGACGGCTGTTCGATAAGCTGTTCGCCGGCGGGGTGACGGTTGTTGCGACCTCGAACACCCGGCCGGACGACCTCTACGAGCACGGGCTCAACCGGCAACTGGTGCTGCCGTTCATCGCCGAGTTGAAGCAGCATGCCGAAATCGTCGAGCTCGATGGGCCGACCGACTATCGGCGGCTGAAGTTCGAGGGCGAGGCGGTGTATCAGTTCGGCGTCGGCCCCGAGGTGGATGCCACGATGGACCGGCTGTGGCTGAGGCTCACCGGCGGGGCGCCGGGCGAGCCGGCGGAACTCCATTCGCTCGGGCGGACGATTCCGGTGCCGCGGGCGGCGATGGGGGCGGCGCGCTTTGAGTTCACGGAGTTGTGCGACAAGCCGCTGGGGGCGCGCGACTATCTCAAGCTCAGCCATGCCTATGAAGCGGTGATGATCGACCATGTGCCGCAATTCGACCGGTTGCGCTCGAACGCGGCCAAGCGCTTCATCCTCCTGGTGGACACGCTTTACGACCGTGGCGCCAAGCTCGCGGCCAGCTTTGCCGTGCCGCTCGACGAATTGGGCCAGGACGACAAGACCCGCGCCGAGTTCGCGCGCTGCGTGTCGCGGCTGATCGAGATGCAGTCGACCGAGTACCTGGGCGCACCGCATCGGGGCGAGGTCGCGACTGCCCCGTCTGCCTAGCGAACAGGCAAGCCATGCGATTGCTGCAGATCGGAAGCGTTAGGACCTACGGCTGACTTGCCCCCGTCACCCTCTAGGGTTAATAGGAGCGCGCAATTTCCAGCATAAGCAAAACGGGGTTCGGTGGATGGCGCGCAAGAAGATCGCTCTGATCGGTGCGGGACAGATTGGCGGCACTTTGGCGCTGCTCGCAGCAACCAAAGAACTGGGCGATGTAATCCTGTTCGACGTGGTCGACGGCGTACCGCAGGGCAAGGCCCTGGATCTCAGCCAGTCCGGCCCGGTTGAAGGCTTCAATTCGACGCTCAAGGGCACCTCCGAATACAAGGATATCGTCGGCGCCGATGTGGTGATCGTCACCGCCGGCGTGCCGCGCAAGCCCGGCATGAGCCGCGACGACCTGCTCGAGATCAACCTCAAGGTGATGGAGCAGGTGGGCGCCGGCATTGCCAAATACGCGCCGGAAGCTTTCGTCATCTGCATCACCAACCCGCTCGACGCCATGGTGTGGGCGCTGCAGAAGTTCAGTGGCCTGCCGGCGAACCGCGTGGTCGGCATGGCCGGCGTGCTGGACTCGGCGCGCTTCCGCCACTTCATCGCCGACGAGCTCAAGGTCTCGGTGCAGGACGTCACGGCGTTCGTGCTGGGTGGCCATGGCGACACCATGGTGCCGCTGCCGCGCTACTCGACCGTGGGCGGTATCCCGCTGCCGGACATCGTCAAGATGGGCTGGATGAGCAAGGAAAAGCTCGAGCAGATCATTCAGCGCACCCGTGATGGCGGCGCCGAGATCGTTGGCCTGTTGAAGACCGGTTCGGCGTTCTATGCCCCGGCCGCTTCGGCCATCGAGATGGCCGAGAGCTATCTCAAGGACAAGAAGCGCATCCTGCCCTGTGCCGCCTTCCTCAAGGGCGAGTATGGCGTCAAGGGCACCTATGTCGGCGTGCCGGTGCTGATCGGCGCGGGCGGGGCGGAAAAGATCGTCGAGATCTCGCTCTCGGGCTCCGAGCAGAAGGCGTTCGACAAGTCGGTCGCCGCCGTGAACGGTCTCGTCGACGCGTGCAAGAAGATCGCGCCGAAGCTGGCCTGACGGCACCCGTCCGACCGAAAGGCCACCATGCGCATCGCATCAGCCCTGTTGACCCTCTCAGCCGTCGCCGCCCTCGGTGGCGGCGCCCAGGCTGCGAGCGTCTACAGCAAGATCGTCGATGCGGACTGCACGGTGCTCAAGACCTATGAGGACGGCGGCGCCGACCTCCGCTGCCCCGGTCATGACGGGCTCGAGGTGTTCGTCTCGGAAGGCGATGCGCGGCTCGATGTCGATTTCGGCGTCAAGAGCGACAGCTTCGAGACCTTCTCGGCTTTCAACACTATCGGCGACACGGTCGAGTGGCTGACCAATGCGGATGGCGTCGCCGAGGCGGCGATCATCCGCTACCTGATCAGCGTCGATGGACGTGAGGCGCAGGCGCTGGTGATTTCGCGCGTCGGTTCGGAGAGCGAACCCGGCTGCGTCGTGGGCGTCGTCGATGCGGCGCTCGAACAGGCCAACGGCATGGCTCGCGGCATCGGCGCCATGGCGCCGCTGTTCGACTGCAGCGCCGATCGCGTCGTGATCGCGCCTGGCGCCGGCGAACTGGTCGCCGGTTTCTCTGGAACAAATTCGTAGGCCTCGGATCGAGGCGAAGGAGCAGCATGAACATCCACGAACACCAGGCCAAGGCGCTGCTGAAGACCTACGGGTTGCCGGTTGCCGACGGGATGGCGATCTTTACCCCGCACGAGGCGGAAGCCGCCGCGCTGGAGCTGCCCGGACCGCTCTATGTGGTGAAGTCGCAGATCCATGCCGGCGGTCGCGGCAAGGGCAAGTTCAAGGAACTGCCCGCCGATGCCAAGGGCGGCGTGCGGCTGGCCAAATCGGCAGCGGAAGTCGCCGCCAACGCCAAGGAAATGCTGGGCAATACCCTGGTGACCAAGCAGACCGGCCCGGCCGGCAAGCAGGTCAACCGGCTCTATATCGAGGACGGCGCCGATATCGCGCGCGAGCTCTACTGCTCGCTGCTGGTCGATCGCTCCACCGGCCGGGTGTCGTTCGTGGTCTCGACCGAAGGCGGCATGGACATCGAGGCCGTGGCGCATGACACGCCGGAAAAGATCATCGCGGTCGATATCGACCCGACGGTCGGGGTGACCGCCAAGGACGTGGCCGAGATCGTCGCGGCCTTGAAGCTCGACGGCGCGGCGGCGGAAGACGCCAAGTCGGTGTTCCCGGCGCTCTACAAGGCGTTCGTCGAAAAAGACATGTCGCTGCTCGAAGTGAACCCGCTGATCGTCATGGCCAACGGGCATATCCGGGTGCTCGACGCCAAAGTGAGCTTCGACAACAACGCCGCCTTCCGGCATCCGGAACTGGCGGAGCTGCGCGATCTCAGCGAAGAGGATGCCAAGGAGATCGAGGCCAGCAAGTTCGACCTCGCCTATGTAGCGCTCGACGGCAATATCGGCTGCATGGTCAACGGCGCCGGCCTCGCCATGGCGACGATGGACATCATCAAGCTCTATGGTGCCGAGCCCGCCAACTTCCTCGACGTGGGCGGCGGCGCCTCCAAGGAGAAGGTGACGGCGGCGTTCAAGATCATCACCGCCGATCCCGCGGTGAAGGGCATCCTGGTCAACATCTTCGGCGGCATCATGCGCTGCGACATCATCGCCGAAGGCGTGATCGCCGCAGTGAAGGAAGTCGGCCTCAAGGTGCCGCTGGTGGTGCGCCTCGAAGGCACCAACGTGAAGGAAGGCAAAGCCATCCTCAACTCATCCGGCCTCGATGTGATCTCGGCCGACGACCTCGACGACGCGGCGCAGAAGATCGTCGCCGCCGTGAAGACCCGCTGAGCCTGGCACCCCGAGCCGAGGAACTGAGAGTCTGATGTACGAGAGCATCGACACATCGAGCACAGTGGAGATCGAGCACGACCCCGTCGTCATGACTGGGATCGTGCTGGGACTCGTTGCGCTGACCGGTGTTTCGGTTTTGCCGATGTTCGGTACGACATCGATCTTCCTGCTGATCGTCGGCTCGTTGTGGATCTTGGCGTGTGCCTTCCTGACGATGGTCTGGACGGCTCGGCTAATGGTCGTCCGGGGCGCCGTATTGACCGTGTCGCCAAACGGTGTCCGCGACACTCGCTTCAGCCGCGACATGCTGCCCTGGTCCGGTGTTTCCGACGTGGCGGTGCGCAGCTCCGCCAACATACCAATGAAGACTATGATGCTCGTTGTCGATCGAGCGGCACTCTCTGTCCTAAAGCCGGTACCGTTCTATCTGCGCACCGGCCTTCCGTCCGGCACCTTCACCAGCACCAGTTGGGCTCCAGCTTTGCTGATCTCGGCGTTTGGCTTGAAGGCGTCGTTCTATGATATCCGCAACCTGCTGTTTGCCTTCGCCGAAGCGCACGCCAAGCTTGATCCTACCAATATCTCCAGCCGCCGCCTCGCGCGGCAGTTTTAGAGCAACCGGAGCAGTCGTCCCCGATGTCCATTCTCGTCAATAAAGACACTCGCGTTCTGGTGCAGGGGCTGACCGGCAAGACCGGTACGTTCCATACCGAGCAGGCGCTGGCCTATTACGGCACCAAGATGGTAGGCGGCGTGAACCCCAAGAAGGCCGGTGAAGTGTGGACCTCGGGGCTCGACGCTTCGGCGACGCTGCCGGTGTTCGCTTCGGTGGCCGAAGGCAAGGAGCGCACCGGCGCCACGGCCTCGGTGGTCTATGTGCCGCCGCCGGGCGCCGCCGACGCCATCATCGAGGCGATCGACGCGGAGATCCCGCTGATCGTCTGCATCACCGAGGGCATCCCGGTGCTCGACATGGTGCGGGTCAAAGCCAGGCTCGACAGATCGAAGTCGCGGCTGCTCGGGCCCAATTGCCCGGGCGTCTTGACGCCGGAGGAATGCAAGATCGGCATCATGCCGGGCTCGATCTTCAGTAAGGGTTCCGTGGGCATTGTTTCCCGCTCCGGTACGCTTACCTATGAGGCGGTGTTCCAGACCACGAATGCCGGGCTCGGCCAGACCACTGCGGTCGGCATCGGCGGCGATCCGGTCAAGGGCACCGAGTTCATCGATATGCTCGAGATGTTCCTCGCCGACGAAGCCACCAAATCGATCATCATGATCGGCGAAATCGGCGGTTCCGCCGAGGAAGACGCCGCGCAGTTCCTGATCGACGAAGCCAAGAAGGGCCGCAAGAAGCCGATGGCCGGGTTCATCGCCGGACGCACCGCGCCGGCCGGCCGGACCATGGGCCATGCCGGCGCCGTGATCTCTGGCGGCAAGGGCGGCGCCGAAGACAAGATTTCGGCGATGGAACGCGCGGGCATAAAGGTGTCGCAGTCGCCTGCGAGGATTGGCCAAACCCTAGCCGACGTACTAAAAGGCTGAGGCGAGGGCTGTAGGAATGACGGGGCGCGGGCAGTTACCCGCGCCTTAACGTCAAACAAAGAAGTTGCGGGCAGTTTGGCCCGCAACGCAAAAAGGGCCCGGTCGAGCATTTCCCGGGCGTTTGAGAAGGATGGCGGGGTTCACGCCCCGCGACGCTGGACATGACCCGACAAGAAAAGAACGAACAGTTCTTGCTCTCTTCTTTCCTCTACGGCGGCAACGCCGATTACATCGAAGGGCTGTATGCCCGCTACAAGGCCGATCCGGCCTCGATCGATCCGACCTGGGCGTCGTATTTCGATCGGCTCGAGGATGCTCCCGCCGACATCGACAAGAATGCCGAGGGGCCAAGCTGGCAGCGCCAGGATTGGCCGCAGTCGGCCAATGGCGAGCTGGTTTCGGCGCTCGACGGCAACTGGGGCGAGATCCAGGTCAAGGTGCAGAAGGCGGTGGTCGAGAAGGCCAAGGTTGCCGGCGCACCGGCGCCGACCGCCATCGATGTGCTGCAGGCGACGCGCGACTCGATCCACGCCATCATGATGATCCGCGCCTACCGCATGCGCGGGCACCTGCATGCCGACCTTGACCCCTTGAAGATGAAGGCGGATGAGCCGGCGCCCGAGCTGGAGCCCGCTGCCTATGGCTTCACCGAGGCCGATTATGGCCGCAAGATCTTCATCGACAACTATCTGGGCCTCGAATACGCGACGGTTCCCCAGATGCTGGAGATCCTGAAGCGGACCTATTGCTCGACAGTCGGCGTCGAGTTCATGCACATCTCCGATCCCGAAGCCAAGCAGTGGATCCAGGAGCGCATGGAGGGGCCGGACAAGGAGATCAAGTTCACGCCCGAGGGCAAGAAGGCGATCCTCAACAAGCTGGTCGAAGCCGAGGGCTTCGAGAAGTTCCTCGACGTCAAGTTCACCGGCACCAAGCGCTTCGGCCTCGATGGCTCGGAAGCGCTGATCCCGGCGCTCGAGCAGATCATCAAGCGCGGCGGTTCGCTGGGCGTGAAGGACATCGTGCTCGGCATGGCGCATCGCGGCCGGCTGAACGTCCTCACCCAGGTGCTGGCGAAGCCGCACCGGGCGCTGTTCCACGAGTTCAAGGGCGGGGCCTTCTACCCCGAGGAAGTCGAAGGCTCGGGCGACGTGAAGTACCATTTGGGTGCTTCGGCGGACCGTGAGTTCGACGGCAACAACGTGCATTTGAGCCTCACCGCCAACCCGTCGCATCTCGAGATCGTCGATCCGGTGGTGCTGGGCAAGGCGCGCGCCAAGCAGGACCAGCGTTCGGCGGTCGATGGGCGGTTCCTCGCCGATACGCGCCAGACCGATCGCTCGGTGGTGCTGCCGCTGCTGCTGCATGGCGATGCGGCGTTTGCCGGCCAGGGCGTGATTGCCGAGTGTCTCGGGCTTTCGGGCCTCAAGGGGCATCGCACCGGTGGTTCGATCCATGTGGTGATCAACAACCAGATCGGCTTTACCACGGCGCCGATGTATTCGCGCTCCTCGCCATACCCGACCGACGTCGCCAAGATGATCGAGGCGCCGGTGTTCCACGTGAACGGCGACGATCCGGAAGCGGTGGTCTATGTGGCGAAGGTCGCGACCGAGTTCCGGCAGCGCTTCGGCCGCCCGGTGGTGATCGACATCTTCTGCTATCGCCGCTTCGGCCATAACGAAGGCGACGAGCCGAGCTTCACCCAGCCGCTGATGTACTCCAAGATCCGCAGCCACGAGACGACGCTCGATATCTATTCGAAGCGCCTCGCTGCCGAAGGTGTGCTGTCGATCGACGAGGTCGACAAGATGAAGGCCGACTGGCGGGCGCATCTCGAGCGTGAGTTCGAGGCCGGCCAGGATTTCCGCCCCAACAAGACCGACTGGCTCGATGGCGTGTGGAAGGACCTGAAGCGCGCCGATGTCGAGGGCCCGCGGCGCGGTGATACCGGCGTCGAGCTCGCCGACCTGGTCAAGCTGGGCGAGCGGCTGACGGCGGTTCCGGCCGGGTTCAATGCCCACAAGACGGTGAAGCGGTTCATGGACAACCGGCTCGCCGCGATCGAGTCGGGCGAAGGCATCGACTGGGCGACCGGCGAAGCGCTGGCCTTCGCGACGCTGCTCGAAGAGGGGCATCCGGTGCGCCTCTCGGGTCAGGACGTCGAGCGCGGCACCTTCAGCCAGCGCCATTCGGTGCTGAACGACCAGGAACGCGACGGCGAGACCTATACGCCGCTCAACAACATCGCCGACCAGCAGGCGCGCTACGAAGTCATCAACTCGATGCTCTCGGAAGAAGCGGTGCTCGGCTTCGAGTATGGCTACTCGCTGGCCGAGCCGAAGACGCTGACCTTGTGGGAAGCACAGTTCGGCGATTTCGCCAACGGCGCGCAGGTGGTGGTCGACCAGTTCATCTCGTCGGGCGAGCGCAAGTGGTTCCGCATGAGTGGCCTCGTGATGCTGTTGCCGCATGGCTATGAAGGCCAGGGGCCGGAGCACTCGTCGGCCCGCCTCGAGCGCTACCTGCAGAGCTGCGCCGAAGACAATATGCAGGTCGCCAACTGCACGACGCCGGCCAACTACTTCCACATCCTGCGCCGGCAGATGAAGCGCGATTTCCGCAAGCCTTTGGTGCTGATGACGCCCAAGAGCCTGCTGCGCCACAAGAAGGCGGTGTCGGGGCTGGTCGAGTTCGGGCCGGAATCGACGTTCCATCGCCTGTTGTGGGACGATGCGGAAGCCCCGGGCGTGCCCAAGACGACGATCAAGCTGGCGCCGGACGAGGAGATCCGCAAGGTGATCCTGTGCACCGGCAAGGTCTACTACGACCTGCTCGAAGATCGCGAGAAGCGCGGCATCAACGACGTGTACCTGCTCCGTCTCGAGCAGCTCTACCCGTTCCCGGCCAAGGCACTGCTCGACGAACTCAACCGGTTCAAGAACGCCGAGATCGTCTGGTGCCAGGAAGAGCCCAAGAATATGGGCGCCTGGGCGTTCGTCCAGCCCTATATCGACTGGGTGATGGACCAGATGGGTCGCCCGGGCGACCGGCCGCACTATGTCGGCCGTGCTGCCTCGGCGGCGACGGCCACCGGCCTGATGCGCACGCACCTGCAGCAGCTGCAGGCTTTCCTCGAAGAAGCGTTCGCCAAGTAGAATCGCCCGCCTAGACGCGGCAAGAAACTGAAGGACCAAACTGATGGCGACTGACATCCGGGTGCCCACGCTGGGCGAGAGCGTCACCGAGGCGACGATCGGCCAGTGGTTCAAGAAGGTGGGCGACACCGTCGCCGCCGATGAACCGGTGGTGGAGCTCGAGACCGACAAGGTGACCATCGAGGTCCCGGCCCCGGCGGCCGGCGTGCTCGAGACGATCACCGCCAATCCGGGCGATACGGTCAATGTCGGGGCGCTGATCGGGGCGATCGCTGCAGCGGGGGCCGCCGTGGCAGCCGCAGCTCCGGCCGCCGCCGCCAAGCCCGCTGAAGTGCCGCAGCCGGCAGCAGTGGCCGCCGAGCCGGCGCCCAAGCCCGCCAGTGGCAACGGCTCCGCCGTGCCGCCGGCGCCGAGCGCCGCCAAACTCATGGCGGAAGCCGGGCTCACCGACGCCGATGTCAGCGGTTCGGGCCGTCGGGGCCAGATCCTCAAGGAAGACGTGCTGGCGGCGGCCGCCAAGCCGGTCGCTGCACCTGCCGCATCGGTGGCTGCGGCGCCCGTCGCCGCCGCGCCGAAGCCGGCTCCGGCGCCGGTTGCAGCGCCTGCACCCGCTCCGGCCCCCAAGGCGGCCGAGCCGGCGCCTGCTCCGGTTCCGGCGCAACCGCGTGGTCCGGTGAACGCCAATGACGACGTGCGCGAAGAGCGGGTGAAGATGACCCGGCTGCGCCAGACCATCGCGCGGCGTTTGAAAGAAGCGCAGAACACCGCCGCCATGCTCACCACCTTCAACGAGGTGGACATGAAGCCGGTGATGGACTTGCGCAATTCCTACAAGGAACTGTTCGAGAAGAAGCACGGCGTGAAGCTCGGCTTCATGGGCTTTTTCACCAAGGCGGTGACGCACGCGCTGAAGGAAATCCCGGCGGTCAATGCCGAGATCGATGGCGACGACCTGGTCTACAAGAACTACGCCCATATCGGCGTGGCGGTGGGGACCGAGAAGGGCCTCGTGGTGCCGGTGGTGCGCGACGCCGACCAGATGTCGATTGCCGAGATCGAGAAGGATATCGCCCGATTGGGCAAGCTGGCGCGCGATGGTCAGCTGTCGATGGCCGACATGCAGGGCGGCACCTTCACCATCTCGAATGGCGGCGTCTACGGCTCGCTGATGTCGACGCCGATCCTCAATGCGCCGCAGTCGGGCATCCTCGGCATGCACAAGATCCAGGAACGGCCGGTGGTGATCGGCGGCGAGATCGTCATCCGCCCGATGATGTACCTGGCGCTGAGCTACGATCACCGCATCGTCGACGGCAAGGAAGCGGTCACGTTCCTCGTCCGCGTCAAGGAAAGCCTCGAGGCGCCGGAGCGGCTGGTGCTGGATCTCTGATCCCCCCAGTCAGCACAAATGTTCAGGGGCTCGCTTCGGCGGGCCCCTTTGCTTTTGGAACGAAGCCGCGCAGGAGCGGGGTGCGGCGGAGGGCGAGAACGGCGACGATGTGCGCCGGGATCAGGCAGGTGACGACCAGTCCGCTGGTCAGCATGGCGTAGAACATCGGCATGCTGTCCGGATACGGTGATGGCCCCCGCCACAGGATCCAGACTAGCAGCGCGAGGGTGAAGCCGATCACGAGAACATTCAGTGACAACACCCCGTCCGACAGCGGTCGGTTCCGGCCGCGCCACGCCAGAACGACCAATACGATCGAGTTGGCCAAGGCGAATGCGGCAAACACGGCGATGATGGGGAGAAGCGAGTCGAGGTCATACGAGGAGGTTCCGTAGCCCACGGCGTAGCTAAAGCCGACAAGCATGCCGCAGCTGAAGGCGACGACCACGACAAAAAGGGCAAGCCCCGAAAGAATGCGCACCATGACTGCCCCCAGCACTGGGCGGAGGCTGCACCGGTACGTGGCATGCCGCAAGTGGCGTTGTGCGGATGCGGGTGGAGAGTGGTGGCGAGCACGCCGCCCGCTTCTAGAAGCTGACGGCCAGGGTTGCCTTGGCGCCGTGGTTCTCGGTTTCGCTCGAGATTTGGCCGAGATAGGACACGGCTACGGTGGCCGTGTCGTTGAGGGCGAGATCGAGGCCGGCTTCGATCACGACGCTGTCGCTGGCGATCGGTGCGCCGGCGATGGTGAAGGCGTCATCTGCGGCGAAAGCCTGAGTTACAGTAGGGGTGAGATCGCCGAAGGCGTGGCGCCAGCCGAGCATGCCGAGCAGGGTTGCGTCGATGCTTCCCAGTTCGAATGCGAGTTCTGCCCGCGCCCCGAGGGTGGCGAAGGTGATACCGGTGGAGCTGTCCGCAACCGTCAACGCGGCGGGGCCGCCCTCTTCGGTGTAGCCGTCGGTGGTGAGGTTCACATGCGCCAGGTTGACGAACGGCTCGAGCCGAGCGCCGTCAGTCTCGATCGCGTAGGCGAGTTCGCCGAAGGCCTGGAGGGTCTGGGCGCCGTAGGCGGCGCTGAGGCTGTCATCGAGCCCGGGGATGGCGACAAGACGCTGGGTGGACAGGTCCTGCAGGGTATAGGCGAGCCCGGTGCGCAGCGCGAGAGCGCCCCACGCCGTGCCGCCGTAGAGGCCGAGATGATAGCTGTCGCTCGAGCCGGAGGACGAGCGGTCGCCCACCTCGAAGCCAGAGCGGCTGTAGCCGGCCAGAAGGCCGACGCGCCAGTCGCCGAGCAGGCCGTCGGTGCCGACCAGCAGGCCGCCGATATCATGATCGAGTGCGGCGGCGTTGCCATCTCCGCCGGCGGTGCCGGAGGAGCCGAAGCCATAGGCCCAGACCGTCGAGCCGGCCGGCTCGGGAGAGGGCAGTATGGGCTCGGTGCTGGGCGCGTAGCCCATCAGCGGCACGTAGTCGTCAGATGGGCCAGTCGGGCTGGTGCGAAGGCGCTGGTCCATGGCGTCGCGGACAAAACGGCTGTCTTCGATAAGCGCTCCCTCGAGGGTCGCGCCGATCTCACCCGAAAGGGCGTCGAAGCTCGCCTGGATCAGGGCATCATCGGTGGGCAGCAGCGCGATGGCGTCATAGAGCGGGTTGGCGGCAAAGATGCCGATGCTGTCGATGGCCTGGGCGGTGGCGGTCTGGTTGCGCGTCGCTGCCGACGATACGAAGTCGATATCGTTGCGGCCCAGTTCGAGTGCGACCATGTCGGCGTCGTAGTCATAGATGAGGCGGGGCGTCAGGAAGGCATAGATCGACTCGACCTCGGCAAACGCTCCGGTGAGCTCGCCTCCAGTGGTCAGGATGATGCGGGTCGTGCGGAGGAAGTCGCCAGCCCCACCGATATGGGCGACGGTTCCGCCATTGATGGTGACGTTGCCGGTAATGGCGACAAGGTCGCTTGCGCTGCTCAGGGGATCGACCTCGACGTCAAAGGACGAGCCGGCCGCGAACTCCAGGTTTCCGTCGACATGGAGCGTACCGATGGAGTTGCCGGGCGCCAGGGTGCCGCCATTGGCGATCGTGGTGTTGCCGACCGTGCCGGTGCCCCCGAGCGATGCGCCATCGAGAATGTTCACGGCGCCATCGATCTGGCCATTCACGCTCAAGAGGCCAGTATTCATGGTGACCTGGTCGGCGGTGATCGAATGAGTGGAGCCCACGGTTACGCCGCTGGCGACGTGGAGCGACACATTGTCCGCGGTGAGCGAGTTGATGTTCAGGGCCAGGCTGTTGGCCAGGGTAAAGTCGCCGGTGATGGTCGCACTGCCCAGCAAGTCGATGCGGTTGGTGGTGTTACTCAGGGTGACGTCATCGCCGCCGTTGAGGTTGAGTGTCCCCGCCTCAACGAGGCCGATCTGGCTGATCATCCCGCCGGCACTGAGCGATACGACGCCTGAGTCGGCGTTCAGCACGCCCACGAGCAGGGCGTTTGCGTCGGTGAGCGCGATACCCGAACCCGCGGCGACGACCTGGCCGCCGAAGTCGTTGCCGCTGTTGGTCAAGTTGATGGTGCCGGTGCCCGCGATGATGGTCGTTTGTCCGATTACCGAGACTGCTCCGCTCTGCGTGACGGACTGATCGCCGCTGCTGACGGTCAGCGTCGGGTATGCGCCCGGCGCCACAACGTATTGCGCCTGCGCCGGCAGCGAGGAGCAGAGGCCAGCAATGGTGGCGAAAAGCCCAAGCCGCGCGACACGTGCTGCCGCGGCATTGTCGGTTGTCCTCGTCCACAAACCCACGTCCGCCCCCGGCAACCCTGGTCAAATCTAGCGCAATTTCTCGCAGGCGATTGTTGCGGGAATGTTTGAACCGGGGGCGGACGTGTCGAGAATCCTCGATGGAATCAAGCGGTGCTTTCCTCCAGCACCTTTACCCTCGGCTTCTCTTTCCTCGTGAACAGGAACACCCCGCCCAGCACCAGGGCGGTGCCGATCGCATGATAGGGCGTGAAGGCTTCGCCGAGGACGGAGATGGCGAGGCCGACGGTGACCACCGGCGAGACGTTGCCGATGATGGCGGTGCGCTCGGGGCCGATCAATGCGATGGCGCCCGAGATGCAGTAGGCCGGCAGCACGGTCGAGACCGTGCCGATGGCGAGCATCAGCAGGAACCCGTTGCCGCTCACCGCCAGATCGCCCACCGGATGGGTAAAGAGGAAATGCGCGATCACCGCCGGGCCGGCGCCGCTCATGGCGATGGAGGTGAAGAGCTGCGGGCCGAGCTTGTCGATCAAAGGCTTCGCCATGATCTGGTAGGCGGCGTAGGCGATGGCCGAGCCGAACACCAGAGCCGCGCCGAGCAGCACGTTATCGCCCTCGATGCGGAGGTCGTGCCAGAAGATGACGCCGATGCCGAGGTAGGAGACGAGCAGCGCGACAACCATCGGCAGGGTGATCCGGCGCTTGAAGAAGATGGCGCCGAACAAGACGACGAAGAACGGATAGGTGAGCAGGATCAGCCGGTCGAACTGCGCGGTGATGTATTCGAGCGCCGAGAAATCGAGGTAGCTCGCGACGTAGTAGCCGATGACGCCGACCCCGAGCGTCTGTGCGAAGACCGGCCAGGTGAGCACCGGCGGGGCGCCAGCAGGCTGCTGTGCCAGCTTCTTGCGGTAGCCGAGGATGCCGACAGTCAGGAAGATCGGCACGGCGACGATCATTCGCCAGGTGAGCGTCGTCACCGAGTCGATGCCCTCCAGCAAAGCCAGCTTGATGACGATGCCCTTGGTGGCGAAGAATGCCGCGCCGGCAAGTGCCAGCACGATGCCGGCCCAGGCGAACTGCCGGAAGTCCGGGCGGGCGGTGGACGGGGAAGGCGCAGTCTCGGAAGACATTTGGCGGGTCCAGTTCTGGCCCCTGCCATCAGATCACCGGGTTACCGCGCCTGATGGCGGGGCCGGTGAGCAAAACGAGGGTCAAACGGCCGTCGCGTCCCGGTCCCCGGAGGGGATGAGGCAGATTTTGCCAATAATTAGGATGCAAACGGTCATGAGCGGATAGGTACGCTCGGGCAGGGCGGCTGTAAAGTGGGCGGTCGGGTGAACGGTGCGTTCGGGGGGGAGGAGCCGACCCAAACTGGGAGTCATTCCCGCGTAGGCGGGAACCTAGTGCGATGTCTCAGCCTCAGCGGGAGCTGAAGTATCCCACTGGGTCCCCGCCTGCGCGGGGATGACGCCGGTGGGCGGGAAGGATCATGCTCGTGCAAAGGCGGCCCGCATCGGCCGCCCTTCCACTGTGCTCACATCCTGGCTCAGAACTTCAGGCCGAAGCCGAGTTTGACGCCGTGGTTCTGCGTGCCTTCGGCCAGTTGCCCGGAATAGCTGGCGGTGAGGCTGGCCGCGTCGTTCAGGGCGAAGTCGAGGCCAGCCTCGAGGCTCAGCGCGTCCCTGGCGATCGGCACGCCGACACTGTCGAACGATGCGCCGGTGGGGATGGCCAGCTGCATCGCGGTCTCGGTGTCCCCAAGCGCATGCTGCCAGCCGATCTGGCCGTGCACCCTGCCGGTCGCCTCACCGAAGCCGAGCGGCGCGGTGACGCGCACGCCGATGGTGGTGAAGGCGTTCTGATCCGAGGTCCGCTCGGCCGACAGCGCCGCGGTGTCGCCGCCGGTTTCGGCGAACGCATCGGTTGAGCGGGAGACGACGGCAAGGCCGGCGAACGGTGACAGTGCCGCGGCACCCATGTCGATCCGATAGTCGAGCTCGCCGTAGGCCTCGATCGTTCGGGCGCCGTACTGGGCCGAGAGCTGCTCGCTGAAGGCGGGGAACACGACGCTGCGCTCGGTCGAGATGTCGTACGCTCCAAAGGCGGCGCCCAGATGCAGGCCGAGATCGCCGAACTGGGTGCCACCATAGACGCCGAGCCGGTAGCTGTCGGCTGAGCCGGTGGAGGCGCGATCGGCGACGCTGAAGTCCGAGCGAGCGTAGCTGGCGGTGAGACCAACCAGCCAGTCGCCGACCGAGCCTTCGACGCCGCCGATGAAGCCGGCCGAATTGCGCTCGAAACCGGCGGCATCGCCGACAGCGTCGGTGCTGCTGGTCGCGGCCAGGGCCTCGCCCCAGAATGCGGCCCCGTCGGTCGGGGCGCCGGCGTCGTCGGCGTTGTGCATCCGGCGCAAGCTCGCTTCGCGCAGGAAACGACCATCTGCCAGCAGGGCGCCGGCGACGTCGGCATGGATTTCGCCCGACAGTGCGTTGCCGGTGGGACGAAGGTATTTGTAGAAGCCGACGCCCTCCTCGCCGCTGCCCGGGGTGCTCTCTTCGCGGTTGAGGACGTTCATCGACCAGCCATCCTTGGTCCAGCGGATCGACAGACCTTCGACCTCCTGCTCGCCGTCGATCTTCAGGTTGCCGATCGTCTCGACCTCGCCGGTTGCAAGGTTGGCGCGCATCAGCAGCTTTTCGTCGTTGTCGGTGGCGAAGTACATGTAGCCGTTGAGCAGTTTGCCGCCCTGCGCCTGGTCGACGACCTGCGACAGCGGGATGTATTCCTTGAAGCTGAAATCGGCGAGGTTGTAGACCGTCAGCTCGGTGGCGTTGTCATACGCGATGCCATAGGCAAGGCCTGCCTTGGCATCGACGGCCACCCAGCTGGCGATGTCCTTGATGCCGTGTGGCGGGTTCAGCCGATAGGCCTGGCCGGTATAGGCCAGCGTCTTGGCGTCATAGATGGCGAAGACCGGATTGACGTATTTCTGGTTGCCGTTGCCGGGATCGCGATTGGACGAGTCCAGCGAGATGTAGAGCTTGCCATTGGCGTAGTCGATGTCGCCGATGTGGTTCAGCCCGATGGCGGAGAATTCCGACGGGATCTCCAATTTGTCGGCAATCGCTGTGGGGTCGATCAGAACGGTGTTGAAGTCATCATCGGCGATCTCAAGCGAATGCGTGCCGGAAAAGTACCAGTTGGTTCCGTCGGTGGTGACGCCCTGGCCGCGCGCCGCGTCGGCGTCGAGGAAGAAGTTCCGCTGCACCATGATCCAGGGCTCTTCGGCGCTCGCCGGGGCGGCGAGCCCAGTCAGCATGCTGGAGCCGAGCAGGGTGGCAATCGCGGCTTGCGAAACAAGACGGCTGGCGTGGCGGGCTGCGCCGGAAAATCGGGAAGACATGGCTGGACTCATCGCTATCGGGTTGAGCGGGCTGACGGGCCACACGGGCTCCGGCAGCGCATCTAGCGAGGCGCCGTGACAGTCAGGTGACGAATAATAATATTAATCGTATGATACATCGCGACGGGCCTGGCTCGCAGCCGAACACGCGATAACGCCCCGCCGTGTCAGTCCGGTGTCGCCAACGACAGTCGGGGGCAACCGCCGGTCGTCAGTCCGCCTGTGCGAGGAGGGCGCGGGCCACGTCGAGCTCGGCATCGTCGAGCAGCCTGAGCAGAGCCTCCCGGGCGCCATCGGCGTCGCCGGCTTTGATGCAGTCGATCACCCGGCGGTGCAGCGGCAGCGATGGGCGCTGCCCCAGCGGGTTGGCATCGGACAGGCGGAAGCTCATGGCCAGCGCCGCCGCCATCAGGGCGGCCAGCGAGCCGATCAGCTCGTTACCGGTCATGCGCAGGATGAGCTGGTGAAAGGCGAGGTCTGGTTCGGCGAAGCGCGGCCCGTCATCCGCATGCTGCTCCATCAGGGCGAAATACCCCTCCAGTTCCGCGATCTGCTCGAGGCTGGCGCGCCGCGCCGCCAGCGCCCCGGCTGCCGGCTCGATGGCGCGCCTGAGCTCGAATAACGCCTGCGTATCGGTGCGGTCGCTGGTCGAACTGTAGCGCCAGGCCAGGATGTCGGGGTCGAGAAAGTTCCAGGCGGCGCGCGGGCGAACCCGGGTGCCGGTACGGGGCCGGGATTCGAGCATGCCTTTGTCGGTCAGCACGCGGATCACTTCGCGCATCACGGTCCGGCTGACTCCGTGCGCAGCGCTCAGGGCTTCGACATTGTCCAGTTGCGTGCCCGGCGGCAGATCCCCCCTGAGGATGCGGAGGCCAAGCTGCTGCAGGAGCGACGCATAGAGGCTCACGCCGGGCTGGTGAGTGAGTTTCGCTGGCATGGTCGGGCGATCCGATCTGAACCATATTATGATTGGTGCGGATAGCTAGTATTGCCTCAGGCACGAGGCGGGAAGCCCGAAGCTGCCAAAATCAGCGGGTTTGAGGGCGATGCGTCCGGTTCAGGCGCGTGGATGGGCCGCCCGATAGCTCTCGAGCAGGCGCTCGGTATCGACCGCGGTATAGATCTGGGTGGTCGAGAGGGAGGCGTGGCCCAGCAGTTCCTGGATGGCGCGCAGGTCGCCGCCCTTGCCGAGCAGGTGGGTGGCGAAGCTGTGGCGGAGGGCGTGCGGCGTTGCGGAGGGCGGCAGGCCAAGAGCACCGCGCAGTTGCTGCATGCGCAGCTGGATGAGGCGCGGCGAGAGCGGGCCGCCCTTCTTGCCGCGGAAGATCGGCTCGTCCGGATCGGGGTGGAACGGAGTGAGCCCGAGATAGGTGTCGATGGCCTGGCGGACTGCTGTGATCAACGGGACAAGGCGCGTCTTGCCACCCTTGCCGGTGACGCGCAGGGCGCTCGCTTCAAGATCGGCGCGGCTAACGGCGAGGGCTTCCGAGATACGCAGGCCCGCGCCGTAGCAGAGCGAGATCACCGCCATGTCGCGGGCCGCGACCCAAGGGGTGTCCTCGAGCTCGTCGGTGGTGCGGATGGTGGCCTTGGCCTCGAGCACGGTCAGTGCCTTGGGCAGCGAGCGCGGCTGCTTCGGCGTGCGGATGGTGTTGAGGGCCTCGCTCGCCAGGATGCCTTCGCGCTCAAGGAAGCCGAAGAAGCTCTTTATGGCGCTCAGCGCCCGGGCCAGCGAGCGCGAGCCGAGGCTCTCGCTGCGGCGGGCGGCGAGGAAGGCGCGGATATCGGCGGCGCGAAGCTCGCGCAGCGTTGCGAGGCCGACCTCGCCGCCGGTATGGGCGGAAAGGAAGGTGACGAACTGGCCGAGGTCGCGCAGATAGGCCTCGAGCGTCAGCGGTGCGAGGCGCCTGACAGCGCCGAGATCGCGCTGCCAGTTGGCGATATGGGCGGCAAGGCTGGCGTCGGCGAACATGGCGTGGGACATGCCGGAAGGATACGCGCGGGCGGTTAGGATTCGGCAAACGGCGTGAATGTTGCAGATCTGCATCACCAACCTGGCGAACCCCCGGGTACCCAACACGCGGGCGTGAGGTGCCCTTTGCCTGCCTTATTTAGCGGGCTATGCGGGCGACATGCATCGGTTGGTTGCCATATTGACGCTGTGCGTCGCGTTGCTCGCGCTGTTGAGCCCCAGCTTCGCGGCTGGGGTCTGCATCGCCAATAGCGGGTTGCCGACGATCAGCGCCAGCCATGACGGCGGGCCGGCGCATCTGCCGAACCCCTGCGAGATGCAGGGCGGCAAGCGGGTGATGCCGCCGCAGCCGGAACTGAGCCGACGGGTTGTCGAAGTGCCGCGGGCCACCGTGGCGCAATGGGCCCTCGGCCTCGCCGACCAGCCGATGCGGCAAGGTCGGTCGCCGCTCGCGGAACTGCCCCCGCCCCGGCTGGGCTGACCCCCAACCACATCGCTATCAATGACCCCCAACGCGGCCCCCTCCCGGCCGCCAATAGAGACATTTCAAATGACTGACCTGATCATCGGCCGCCGGGCGCTGCTCGCCGGGGCGGCGAGCTTTGCGGCCCTCGCCCTCGCCGGCTGCGCCACCTCCGGCGCCCCCCGGCTCGCAACCGAAACCGTTCGCATTCCGGACGACGTGCTCGCCATGTACGCGGCGCGGCCCGAGGAGCGCTTCCCGATTCCGGCGGCGCGCATGGACCTGATCGAACCGCAGTTCTGGCGGCAGATCGTGGACGACCCGACGGGCGAACGCCCAGGCACCGTGGTGGTCGATACGGCGCACCGCTTCCTTTACCTGGTGCAGGAGAACGGCAAGGCGATGCGCTACGGCGTCGGCATCGGCCGCGACGGCTTCACCTGGTCGGGGCGCGGCGTGATCCAGTACAAGCGTGAATGGCCGACCTGGACGCCGCCGAGCGAGATGATCGACCGGCAGCCCGAGCTCGAGCCCTATCGCCGCGGCATGGCGCCGAGCCTCGAGAACCCGCTGGGGGCGCGGGCGCTCTATATCTTCAAGGATGGACGCGACACGATCTACCGCCTGCATGGCGCGACCGACGAGCGGACCATCGGCAAGGCGATCTCGTCGGGTTGCGTGCGGCTGCTCAACCAGGACGTGATCGATCTCTACCAGCGCGTGCCGTCGGGGTCGCCGATTCTGGTGATGTGACATCGACGCTCGATAGCGCTGAGAGTCCGCACTGGGTCCCCGCCTTCGCGGGGATGACGGCAGTGCGTGGGGTGAGCAGGTGCCGGCTCGGAAGCCGGCGCCCCCTAGTGCTTCAGCGCTTCGGCCAGTGAGTTCTGTACATAGGCCATGGGCTCGGACCATCTCGGGTCGCCCCAGCGTTGCTGCATCTCCGATTCGGAGACCTCTTCGACGCGCTGCTGCAGCCACCAGATGTTGCCGAGCGGGTCGCGGACGCGGGCGACACGGTCGCCGAAGGCGAGCAGGGTCGGCTTGGTGACTTCGGTGGCGCCGGCTTCGAGCGCCCTGGCGAAGCCCTTGCGCGCATCCTGCACGTAGAGCCGGATGAAGGCGGGCATCGGTGCGATGCCCGGGGGCGCGTCGAAGGCCATCACCACGGCATCGCCGATACGGATTTCGGCGTGACCGATGCTGCCATCGGGGTTAGGCGTGCGACCCAGCTCGACCCCGTCGAAGGCGGCGACGACGAAATCGATCAGCTGCGGGGTATCGGCGGAAATGATCCACGGCGTGACGGTGGTGTAGCCTTCGGGAATCGTGCTGGGCATGGGACGCTCCTCATGGGTTGGGCACGGGTCAGTTGAACCGAGACTGCTGACAGAACGCGGCAGCAGCCTAAGAGTTTGGCGAAGGCCCTTGCAATTCCCATCTCAGCCGTGAACAAAGCGGGCACAGATGGAAAAGTCCCCCGACATCGTGGCGGTGATGGTGAGCGTGTCGGTCGACGGGCCGTACAGCTATCGCGTGCCCTATGGCATGCAGGTGCAGCGCGGCTCGATCGTCGCGGTGCCGCTGGTCGGGCGGCTGACGCTGGGCGTCGTCTGGGGGCTGCCCAAGGACAATTATGCGCATAACCGGCTGAAGGATATCGCGCAGGTCTACGACACGCCGCCGCTCAGTGAAGAGCTGCTGAAGACGGTCGACTGGGTATCGAAATACACGCTGGCGGCGCCGGGACTGGTGCTGCGCAGCGTGCTGCGCTCGACCGAGGCGCTGGAGCCGGAGCGGCCGATCACCGCGTTCCGGTCGACCGGGGTGGAGCCGGACAAGCGCACCAAATCGCGCGACAAGGTGCTCGACCTGCTGATCGACGGGCAGGCCTGGGCCAAGTCGGCGATCATCGGCGAAGCCGGGGTCTCGGCCTCGGTGGTCGAGGGACTGGAGAGGGCCGGGGCGCTCGAGCGGGTCGAGATGGCGCCGCCACCGATCGCGCTGCCGCCCGATCCGGACGCCGCGCCGCCGACGCTGAGCGAGGAGCAGGCAGCGGCAATTGCGCAGATCCGCGAGATCGATGTCGGCGGCTTCGGGGTGGCGCTGCTCGATGGGGTGACCGGCGGCGGCAAGACCGAAGTGTTCTTCGAGGCGGTGGCCGATACGCTGAGGGCCGGGCGGCAGGCGCTGGTGCTGCTGCCGGAGATTGCGCTGACCTCGACCTTTGTCGAGCGCTTCACCAAGCGCTTCGGCAAGCGGCCGGCCGAGTGGCATTCGGATATGACGCCGGCACAGCGGGCGCGCACCTGGCGCTCGGTGCTCAACGGCGACGTCAGGGTGGTGCTGGGGGCACGCTCGGCATTGTTCCTGCCGTTCCGCGAGCTCGGCCTGGTGGTGCTCGACGAGGAGCATGACGGGGCGTTCAAGCAGTATGACGGAGTGAACTACCACGCCCGCGACATGGCCGTGGTGCGGGCAAGGTTTGCCGAGGCGCGGGTGATCCTGAGCTCAGCGACGCCGTCGGTCGAAAGCCGGAACAACGCCAACCAGGGGCGCTACAAGCATGTGCTGCTGACCTCGCGCTTTGCCGAGGCGGGTATGCCCGACATCGCGCCGATCGACATGCGCGAGGAGCCGCCGGAAAAGGGGCAGTGGATCGCGCCCAAACTGGCGCGCGAGGTGTTCGCAACGCTCGACCGGGGCGAACAGGCGCTGTTGTTCCTCAATCGACGCGGCTATGCGCCGCTGACGCTGTGCAAGGCGTGCGGGCACCAGTACCAGTGCCCGGACTGCTCGGCCTGGTTGGTCGAGCACCGCTTCCGCGGCGTCTTGATGTGCCACCATTGCGGGCACGAGCAGCGGGTGCCGAAAGCGTGCGGCGAGTGTGGTGCGGTCGACTCGCTGACGCCGATCGGGCCGGGGATCGAGCGGGTGGCGGAAGAGGCGGCCGAGCGTTTCCCGGGCGCGCGCATGGTGATCCTTTCGTCCGACATGGGCTCGAACCAGCAGCTCAGGGAGCGGTTTGCCGAGATCGAGCGCGGCGAATACGACCTGGTGGTGGGCACGCAGCTCGTCGCCAAGGGACACCATTTCGAGAAACTGACTTTGGTCGGGGTGCTAGATGCCGATCTCGGCCTCGATCGAGGCGACCCGCGGGCGGCTGAGCGGACCTTCCAGATCCTGACGCAGGTGACCGGGCGCGCCGGCCGCGCCAACCGCGCCGGCAAGGCGTTCCTCCAGACCTATCATCCGGATCATCCGGTGATGAAGGCGATGGTCAAGGGCGACCGCGAGGCGTTTTACCGGCACGAACTGCTGGCGCGTGAGGCGGGCGGGCTGCCGCCGTTCGGACGGCTGGCGGCGCTGGTCGTTTCGGCCAACGAGCACGATCCGGCTTTCGCCTACGCCAAACAGCTGTTGAGCGCCGCGCCGCTGGCGGAAGGGTTGAAGCTGTTCGGGCCGGCGGATGCGCCGATCTCGATGATCAGGGGCAGGCACCGGGTGCGGCTGCTGGCGCAGTCCGGCAAGGATTTCGATCTCAGCGGCTATGTGCGGTTCTGGCTGGAGCAGGCGCCCAAGACCACTGGAAACCTCAGGGTGCAGGTGGATATCGACCCGCAGAGTTTTCTGTGACGAAAATGCCCTGAGCGGGCGCCAGAGCTCGCCGGCCGGTCAGGTGCGACACCGGATTCGCTGACGAGTCCAAACGACGGCCCGCCCCTGCGACAAAACTCCCCGAAAGACTCGTGTTCCGGTGCCTTGCGGGTGCCGATCTCGCATGTTAGAGGGGGCGCGAAATCCGGGGGGCTATCCGCTTTTCCCGGCGAACAATCACAAGCGAAAGCAGCCTCCGGCGCCTCCATGGCCGGATTCGGGTTGCGCAGCACGAGGGTGACGGGGCATTGGCAGCGCAGAATTCAGTGCTTACCCAGATCGCGCGGCCATATGCGTCGGCGCTCTACGATCTCGCCGCAGCTGACGGTTCCGTCGCAGCGGTCGAGCAGGGGTTGGTGAACCTCCTCGCCCTTTCTGAACAAAGCCCGGATTTTGCCCGGTTCCTTCGCTCCCCGGTGATCAACACCGAAGAGAAGGCGCAGGCCATCCACGCCGTGCTGGAGCGCGCCAAGGCGCACACCACGGTCGGCAATTTCGTGAAGGTCGTGGCCCGCAACGGCCGGCTGTTCGCGCTGCCGGCGATCATCCAGGCGTTCCGCGAACGCGCCGCCGGCGCCCGCGGCGAAGTCAATGCCGACGTGACCTCGGCGACGCCGCTCACCGCGGCCCAGGTCAAGACGCTGGCCGATACGCTCAAGGCGAAGATCGGCAAGTCCGTCACGCTCAACCAACATGTCGATCCCAGCCTGATCGGTGGCCTCGTGGTCAAGGTCGGTAGCCAGATGATCGACAGCTCACTCAAAACCAAGCTCACGGCGATGAAGATCGCGATGAAAGAGGTCGGATAATGGATATCAAAGCCGCGGAAATCTCTGCGATCCTCAAGGAGCAGATTCAGAACTTCGGCCAGGAAGCGGAAGTTTCCGAAGTCGGTCAGGTTCTGTCGGTTGGCGACGGTATCGCCCGTGTCTATGGCCTCGACAACGTGCAGGCCGGTGAGCTCGTCGAGTTCCCGGGCGGCATCAAGGGCATGGCGCTGAACCTCGAGACCGACAATGTCGGCGTGGTGCTGTTCGGCGCCGACCGCGAGATCAAGGAAGGCGACGTCGCCAAGCGTACCGGCTCGATCGTGGACACCCCGGTCGGCAAGGAACTGCTGGGCCGCGTCGTCGACGCGCTCGGCAACCCGATCGACGGCAAGGGCCCGCTCAAGGCCAAGGAACGCCGCCGTGTCGACGTGAAGGCCCCGGGCATCCTGCCGCGCAAGTCGGTGCACGAGCCGATGTCGACCGGCCTCAAGGCCATCGACGCGCTGATCCCGATCGGACGTGGCCAGCGCGAGCTGATCATTGGCGACCGCCAGACCGGCAAGACCGCCGTCATCCTCGACACCTTCCTGAACCAGAAGCCGGCGCATGCCGCAGGCGCTTCGGAGCAGGAAAAGCTCTACTGCATCTACGTCGCCGTCGGCCAGAAGCGCTCGACCGTGGCGCAGTTCGTCAAGGTGCTGGAAGATGCCGGCGCGCTGGAATACTCGATCGTCATCGCGGCGACCGCGTCCGATCCGGCCCCGATGCAGTTCCTCGCGCCGATGACCGGCGCCGCCATCGGCGAGTATTTCCGCGACAACGGCATGCACGCCGTGATCGCCTATGACGACCTGACCAAGCAGGCCGTCGCCTACCGCCAGATGTCGCTGTTGCTGCGTCGCCCGCCGGGCCGCGAAGCTTATCCGGGCGACGTGTTCTACCTGCACTCCCGCCTGCTCGAGCGCGCCGCCAAGCTCAACGAAGAGCACGGCCTCGGTTCGCTCACCGCGCTGCCGGTGATCGAGACCCAGGCGAACGACGTGTCGGCCTACATCCCGACCAACGTGATTTCGATCACCGACGGCCAGATTTTCCTCGAAACGAACCTCTTCTTCCAGGGCATCCGCCCGGCGGTGAACGTCGGCATCTCGGTTTCCCGCGTGGGTGGTAACGCCCAGATCAAGGCGATGAAGCAGGTTGCCGGCTCGCTGAAGGGTGAGCTGTCGCAGTACCGCGAAATGGCCGCCTTCGCGCAGTTCGGTTCCGACCTCGACGCCGCCACGCAGCGCCTGCTCAACCGCGGCGCCCGCCTGACGGAACTGTTGAAGCAGCCGCAGTTCGCGCCGCTGAAGCCGGAAGAAGAAGTCGCGGTGATCTTTGCCGGCGGCCAGGGCTACCTGGACGACCTGCCGGTCAACAAGGTCGGCGAGTTCGAGGCAGGGCTGCTCGGCTACCTCCGCTCCAAGGGCGCGGACGTGCTGTCGGCGATCGCCAAGGAGAAGGCGCTGTCGGATGACCTCCGCGCCAAGCTCAAGGCCGCCATCGACGCGTTCAAGAAGACGTTCTCGTAAGACCCCTGGTTGGGCGAGGTCCCTCGGGCCTCGCTAGAGGAGTAAGAGCGGCCGATGCCCTCGCTAAAGGACCTTAAAAACCGGATCGCCTCGGTCAAATCGACCCAGAAGATCACCAAGGCCATGCAGATGGTGGCGGCGGCGAAGCTTCGTCGCGCCCAGGAAGCAGCCGAGGCGGCGCGTCCCTATGCCGAGCGCATGGGCAATGTGCTCGCGGCGCTGGGCGCGGCCTATGCCGGCCGCGCCGACGCTCCGGCGCTGCTCGCCGGCAACGGCCGTGACCAGGTGCACCTCTTGGTCGTTGCGACCGGCGAGCGTGGCCTCGCCGGTGGCTTCAACTCGTCGATCGCGCGTCTCGCCCGTGAAACGGCGCAGAAGCTGATCGGCGAAGGCAAGACGGTGAAGATCCTCACCGTCGGCCGCAAGGGTAACGACATCCTGAAGCGCGGTTTTGCCGACAAGATCGTCGAGACGATCTCGTTCCGCGATGTGCGTCAGCTGGGCTATGTCAACGCCGCCAGCGTCGGCGAGAAGGTGCTCGCCATGTATGCGGCGGGTGAATTCGACGTGGCGACACTGTTCTACTCGCGTTTTCGCTCGGTGATCGCGCAGATCCCGACGGCGCACCAGCTGATCCCGGCCAAGTTCGAGGCTCCGGCCGCAGGCGCCGAGGACACGCTGAACTACGAATACGAGCCGGACGAGGAAGCGATCCTCGAGGACCTGCTGCCGCGCAACATCTCGGTGCAGATCTTCAGGGCATTGCTCGAGAACAACGCCTCGTTCTTCGGCGCGCAGATGAGCGCCATGGACAACGCGACGCGCAACGCCGGCGAGATGATCAAGAAGCTGACGCTGGTCTACAACCGGCAGCGCCAGGCCCAGATCACCAAAGAACTCATCGAAATCATTTCGGGCGCGGAAGCGCTCTAGCAGGAACGAGGTAAATCATGGCCCGCGCAGCAACTGCAGCAAAAGCCCCGGCGACCGACAAGGCTCCCGCCGCCAAGAAAGCCCCGGCCCGCAAGGCCGCTTCGAGCACTCCCGCGGCAGCCGTCGCCGGCCAGCCGGTCGGCAAGGTTTCGCAGGTGATCGGCGCCGTGGTGGACGTGACCTTCGAGGGTCACCTGCCGGCGATCCTGAACGCGCTCGAGACCGACAATAACGGCAACCGCCTGGTGCTCGAAGTGGCGCAGCACCTCGGTGAGAACGCCGTGCGCACCATCGCCATGGACACCACCGAAGGCCTGGTCCGCGGTGCTACCGTGATCGATACCGGCGCGGCGATTTCGGTGCCGGTGGGCGACGAGACGCTGGGCCGCATCATGAACGTGATCGGCGAGCCGGTGGACGAAGCCGGCCCGGTCAACACCAAGTCGCGCCGCGCCATCCACCAGGATGCCCCGTCGTTCACCGAGCAGGCTTCGGAAGCACAGATTCTCGTCACCGGCATCAAGGTCGTGGACCTGATTGCTCCTTATGCACGCGGCGGCAAGATCGGCCTGTTCGGCGGCGCCGGCGTGGGCAAGACCGTGCTGATCCAGGAGCTGATCAACAACGTCGCCAAGGCGCACGGTGGTTACTCGGTGTTCGCAGGCGTGGGTGAGCGTACCCGCGAGGGCAACGACCTCTACCACGAAATGATCGAATCGGGCGTGAACAAGGACCCGCACGAGAACAACGGCTCGACAGCCGGTTCGAAATGCGCCCTGGTGTTCGGCCAGATGAACGAGCCCCCGGGGGCGCGTGCCCGCGTGGCGCTGAGCGGCCTCACCGTCGCCGAGCACTTCCGCGACGAAGGCCAGGACGTACTGTTCTTCGTCGATAACATCTTCCGCTTCACCCAGGCGGGCGCCGAAATGTCGGCTCTGCTCGGCCGTATCCCCTCCGCGGTGGGTTACCAGCCGACGCTCGCCACCGACATGGGCGCGCTGCAGGAGCGCATCACCACCACCAACAAGGGCTCGATCACCTCGGTGCAGGCGATTTACGTGCCGGCCGACGACTTGACCGACCCGGCGCCGGCGACCTCGTTCGCCCACCTGGACTCGACGACGACGCTGAACCGCGCCATCTCCGAGAAGGGCATCTATCCGGCCGTGGATCCGCTCGACTCCACCTCGCGCATGCTCTCGGCCAACATCGTCGGCGAAGAGCACTACAACACTGCCCGCCAGGTGCAGCAGATCCTGCAGCGCTACAAGGCGCTCCAGGACATCATCGCGATCCTGGGCATGGACGAGCTTTCCGAAGAGGACAAGCTGACCGTGGCGCGCGCCCGCAAGGTCGAGCGTTTCATGAGCCAGCCGTTCCACGTGGCCGAGGCCTTCACCGGTACGCCGGGCGTGTTCGTGCAGCTCGAAGACACCATCAAGGGGTTCAAGGACCTCGTCGAGGGCAAGTACGACCACCTGCCGGAAGCTGCCTTCTACATGGTCGGCACCATGGAAGACGCGGTCAAGAAGGCCCAGAAGCTGGCCGCCGCGGCCTAAGCTCTACTGACGAACTCGGGGTTCGCCTTCGGGCGGACCCAGCTCAACCCAAAGGCAGGACCATGGCCGAAGGCACCAAACTCGAAATCGTCTCGCCCGAGCGGCTGCTGCTGTCGGAGACCGTGAAGTCGGTGACCGTGCCGGGCGCCGATGGCTATTTCACCGTGCTGGGCGACCACGCGCCGCTGATGACCACGCTGAAGCCGGGCTTCGTGACCGTCGTTCGCAATGACGGGATCAGCCACGTATATTACGTGCGCGGCGGCTTTGCCGACATCTCGCCCGAAGGGCTGACCATCCTCGCCGAAGAGGCGCAGGATATCGCCGAATTCGACCGCGCCAAGATCGAGGGGCTGATCGCCGCCGGGCTCACCGCCCAGCAGGCCGCGAATACCGCCGACGAAGAAATGCGCCTGCAGGAAGAGATCGACGGCTGGCGGAACCTCCTGCTCGACGCTGCGGTGGGCACGGGTTCGACCGCGCACTAAGCGGTGCAGGAACGGAAGTTTTGACGGGCGTCCTTCGGGGCGCCCGTTTTGTTTTTGAGGGGCACCGTTGCTGCTACCCCCGCCAGCCCTCATCCCGACGGAAGTCGGGACCCAGTGCGCCAAACGACATCGGCAGCCCTTGCGCGTCCTAAATGCGCAACCGGAAGCAATTCACCATCCCTTAAGGCAAACTGCGTAATTGTCGATATCGGGAATGCAGCAAGACTAACCGCGCCGGGGCCAGGACAGCCGCGGCCAGTTGTGGAGCCGCGCCAAGTGATCCCCAGCAGAACGAGGCCGTTCACCGGAAGCAATTCCGGACGCGCTCAGTCATTGCCGCAAGTCGTCCACAACGTCGTCCACTCCAGAAGCAGAGCGAGCGCAGACCAATGAAGATCCGGACCCGCCTTTTCCTTATCGTTGCCATGATGGGCCTGGTGGTCTCGGCGATCGGTGGCCTCGCCATGTATGTGACGGCATCGTTCACCGAGCGTACCGAGCAGCTCGAAGCTGCGTCGCAGCGGGCCTTCAACGGCGAGCACCTCAACCGGCTGGTGACCGCGGTGGTGATGGACGCGCGTGGCATCTATGCTTCGCCCAATGTCGAGAAGGCGGCGCCGTTCGCGGAAGGGCTGCTGAAGTCGCTCGACAAGATCGACGCGCACCTTGCCCAGTGGCAACCGCTGGTGCCGGCGGCCGACCGGCCGGCCTTCGACCAGGTGGTGGCACGCACGGCAGAGTTCCGGCAGTTCCGCGCCGAGACGGCGCGGCTCGCGACGATCGATCCGGCCGAGGCCAATGCGCAGGGCAATAACGACGCCAACCGCGCCAACCGCAAGGCCTACCAGGCCGAGATCGACGCGGTGGTGGAGAACGACCGAGCGCAGTTCGAGGCGATCAAGGCCGATATCGACGGCTTCGAAGCGCTAATCCTGCCGCTGGTGGCAGGCGCCACGCTGCTGGGGCTGCTCGCCGGCGTCGGCGCGGCGCTCTATGTCGGTACGCGCTATGTGTCGAACCCCCTGACCCGGGTGACTGAGACGATGGCGCGGATCGCCGAAGGCGACTTCGTCGACGTGCCCTATGCGGGCGAAAAGAACGAGATCGGCCAGATGGCGGCCGCGGTGCAGGTGTTCAAGGAGAACGGCATCCGCGTCGCCGAGATGAACGAGGACGAACGCAGCCGGCACGAGAAGGCGGCGGAGCGCGCCCAGATGATGCTGACTTTCCAGAACGCCTTCGACGGCGTGGTGGCGGCGACGCTGAAAGGCGACCTGACGCAGCGCATCGATGCGCATTTCGCCGATGCCGACATCGAACGCATCGCCAACAACTTCAACGGGCTGATGGATACGGTGGCGAGCGGGCTGAACGAGGCGGGCGATGTGCTCGAGGCGCTGGCCGAGGCCGACCTGACGCGGCGTATGGATGGCGCCTATGAAGGCGAGTTCGCGCGGTTGAAGCACAACACCAACACGGTGGCCGAGAAGCTCACCGATATCGTGACGCAGCTGAAGAAGACCTCGTTCGACCTGAAGACGGCGACGGGCGAGATCCTGTCGGGCGCCAATGACCTTTCCGAGCGCACCACCAAGCAGGCCGCAACCATCGAGGAAACCTCGGCGGCGATGGAGCAACTGGCTACCACGGTGCTGGCCAATGCACAGCGCGCCGCAGGTGCGTCGGAGAATGCCGGGCAAGTGACGACAACGGCAGAAGCCGGCGGCGCGGTGATGCTGAGCGCCAATGCGGCGATGGGGCGGATCACCGAGAGCTCGGCCAAGATCTCCAACATCATCGGGCTGATCGACGACATCGCCTTCCAGACCAACCTGCTCGCCCTCAACGCCTCGGTGGAAGCAGCGCGGGCAGGCGATGCCGGCAAGGGTTTTGCGGTAGTGGCCGTGGAAGTGCGGCGCCTGGCGCAGTCTGCGGCGAGCGCATCGGCCGAAGTGAAGGCGCTGATCGAGCAATCGGCGAGCCAAGTGCAGGGCGGCTCGAAGCTGGTGGCGGAAGCCGCCGCAAAGCTCGAGCAGATGCTGGTGGCGGTGCGCGGCAACCGCGAGCTGCTGGAAGGCATTGCGCGCGACAGCCGCGAGCAGGCCTCGGCGATCGAGGAGGTCAATACCGCCGTCCGGCAGATGGACGAGATGACCCAGCACAACGCCGCGCTGGTCGAGCAGACCAATGCGGCGATCGAGCAGACCGAGGCACAGGCCAGCGAGCTCGACCGGATCGTCGCGGTGTTCACCGTCGACGGCAAGGCCGAGGCGGTCTCGCCAGTGCTGGAACTGCCGCCGCAACGCGGCATCAAGGCCCTGGAACAGCGGGTGAAGGTAGCGGCCAAAACCTACCTCAGCCGCGGCAACACCGCGATCAAGGCCGACGACTGGGCGGAGTTCTGAGCAGCCTCTGCTCCGGAAACTGCGCATTAACCATAAGCGCCTAAGCGTTTCTCATTGGGTCTGCGGCGCAGAGAACCAGGAGGTTCGAGATGGCGTTCGGTTTGGGTCGGCTGGGTCAGATGCTCAAAACGGGCATCCCCACCAGAATGGTGGTTATCGCGCTGGGCGTGGTGATCGTCGCCATCGGCGGCATCTACTCTGCGATGACCTTCATGGTGTCGCAGAGCTTCCAGGAAGCCTCCCGCGGCTCGGCCGCGATGATGAGTTCGCTGCGGGCGCACATGACCGCCGACATGCTGCATGACGGGCTGCGCGGCGTGGTGTTCCGGGCAATGTATTCCGGCATCACTTACGACGCGAACGGGGTGGCGGAAGCCGGCACCGAGATCGCCGAGTATGGCGGGGCGATGCGCGAAGCCGTGGCGGCGCAGGCCAGCCTCGACGTACCGCAATCGGTGAAGGAGGCGGCGGCCTCGGTTTCGGGGCCGCTCAACGCCTACCTCGAATCGGCCGAGCACGTGGTGAGTTCGGTCGCCAGCGGCAACCTCGGCGGCGCCAAGGCGGCGCTGCCCGGCTTCAACGAGGCATTCAAGGCGCTGGAAGGCCAGTTGAGTGGGGTGTCGGACGCGATCGAGGCGGCCAATACCACCCTGATGGCCCAAGCAACCCAGACGGCGCGGTTCAGCGATATCGCCAGCCTGGTGGGGCTCGGGATGATCGTGCTGCTCGCCGCGGTGACGCTGATCTTTTCCAACGTCCTGTTCCTCAAGCCGCTGGCCGGCATGACGGCCGGGTTCAAGCGGCTGTCGGGCGGCGATCTCGAAGTCGAGGCGACGCGTGGCGGGGTGGTCACCGAGATGGCGATGCTCGGCCATGTGCTGGCCGACTTCCGCCAGGCGCTGGTCGGGCGGGCGCAGATGACGGCCCAGAACGATGCGGCGCAGGCGGTCGAGCGGGTGCGGCAGGAGAAGGGCAATCAACTGGGCGCGCTGCTGGCCGAATATACCGGCGCGGCGATGCGCGGTGACTTCAGCGGGCGGCTGCCGACCGATTATGACGATGAAAGCCTCGCCGGCATCGCACGGGCCTTCAACGGGCTGTTCGACACGGTGGAGCGCGGGCTAAACGAAACCGGTGGGGTGCTGAATGCGCTCGCCAATACCGACCTGACCAAGAGGGTCGAAGGTCAGTACGAGGGGGCATTCCTGCGATTGAAGGACGACACCAACGCGGTGGGCGACCGGCTGGCCGCGGTGGTGAGCAACCTCAGGGCGACGTCGCGATCGCTCAAGGTCGCGACGGGCGAGATCCTCTCGGGCGCCAACGATCTCTCGGAGCGCACCACCAAGCAGGCGGCGACCATCGAGGAGACCTCGGCGGCGATGGAGCAACTGGCGGTGACGGTGCTCGAGAACGCCAAGCGGGCGGAGTCGGCGAGCAGCAATGCGGCCGATGTGTCGCGGACGGCCGAGCAGGGTGGCGCGGTGATGCGCGAGGCCGAGGCGGCGATGGAGCGGATCACCCAATCATCGGCGAAGATCTCCAATATCATCGGGCTGATCGACGACATCGCGTTCCAGACCAACCTGCTGGCGCTCAACGCTTCGGTGGAAGCGGCGCGGGCGGGCGATGCGGGCAAGGGCTTCGCCGTGGTCGCGGTGGAAGTGCGGCGCCTGGCGCAATCGGCGGCGAGCGCCTCGAGCGAGGTGAAGGCGCTGATCGAGCAGTCGGGTACCGAAGTGGCCGGCGGATCGCGGCTGGTGGCGGAAGCCGCGAGCAAGCTCGGCGTGATGCTCGAGGGTGCGCGCACCAACTATGAGCTGTTGCAGGGGATTGCCGGCGAGAGCCGGGCGCAGGCTTCCTCGATCGAGGAAGTGAACGTTGCGGTGCGGACGCTCGATGAGATGACGCAGCACAATGCCGCGCTGGTCGAACAGACCAACGCGGCGATCGAGCAGACGGAATCGCAGGCGGGCGAGCTGGATCGGATCGTCGACATCTTCACCGTCGCCGAGACCGGTACGGCGCCGGCGGCGCCGAGGAGCGCCGCGCGACAGGTCTATCTCAGCCAGGGCAACGCGGCGATCAGCACGGACTGGAATGAGTTCTAGGTTAACGGTCGATGGCCGCAGACTTCACCGAAGGGGCGCCACAAGGCGCCCTTTTTCATTTCTGCAGCACGCAGCACAGGCAGATGCGGCCAGTTACGCATCACTGCGTATGTGGGCAGTAACTGCTCACGGAGGTGCGAAGGCGCACACCGTCATGGTGTACCGCGCGTTAATACGCATGCCCGGCTTGCAGGTTCCTCAAGCGGATATGCGGTGAAATCGCGCCGCATCCGCAGAAGCGGTTTTTGGGGGCAGAAGTCATGGGTCAGTCTATTTTCGCCGGGTTTGCCGGCGCTTCTCATTCCGATGATCGCAGCAAGGTCGAGGCGATCATGCGCAGCCAGGCGGTGATCGAGTTCAAGCTCGACGGCACCATCGTCACGGCGAATGCCAATTTCCTCGGCGCGACCGGCTATGCACTGGAGGAGATCCAGGGCAAGCACCACCGGCTGTTCGTCGATCCCGTCGAGGCGCAGGGGCCGGACTATGCCGAGTTCTGGCGCTCGCTGGGGGCGGGGCAGTACCAGGCGGGCGAGTATCGCCGCTTCGGCAAGGGTGGCCGGGAGATCTGGCTGCAGGCGAGCTATAATCCGATCCTCGACAAGGCAGGCAAACCGATCAAGGTGATCAAGTTCGCCTCCGATATTACCGAGCAGAAGAATCGCGCCGCCGACATGGCGGGGCAGGTGGCGGCGATCAGCCGCTCGCAGGCGGTGATCGAGTTCAGGCTCGACGGCACCATCCTCACCGCCAACGAGAACTTCCTCGCCACGCTGGGCTATCGGCTGGAAGAGATCCAGGGCCGGCATCACCGGATGTTTGTCGAGCCCGGCTACGGGGCGAGCGCCGAGTATGAGCAGTTCTGGGCCCGGCTGCGCGGCGGCGAGTTCATCGCGTCGGAGTTCAGGCGTTTCGGCAAGGGCGGCAAGGAGGTCTGGATCATGGCCTCCTACAATCCGGTCTTCGATGCTGCCGGCAAGCCGATGAAGGTGGTGAAGTTTGCGTCCGACATCACCGAGCGCAAGAAATCCGAGGCGATCATCGAGCTGCTGAAAACCTCGCTGGCGCGGATGGCCGACGGCGACCTGGGCGGGCGGGTGGATACCCAGTTCACCGGGCAATACGAGGGGTTGCGGCAGGCGTTCAACGCGTCGCTGGAGCGGATCACCGAGATCGTCACCTCGCTGCAGACCACCTCGCGGGCGCTGAAGACGGCAACCGGCGAAATCCTGTCGGGCGCCAATGATCTCAGCGAGCGCACCACCAAGCAGGCGGCGACGATCGAGGAGACTTCGGCGTCGATGGAGCAACTGGCCTCGACCGTGACCGAGAACGCCAAGCGGGCGGCGGATGCCTCGATCAAGGCGCAGGATGTCAGCAAGACGGCGACCGAAGGCGGCGCGGTGATGGAGAAGGCGACCGCGGCGATGGAGCGGATCACCACCTCGTCGGGCAAGATCTCCAACATTATCGGGATGATCGACGACATCGCCTTCCAGACCAACCTCCTTGCCCTCAACGCCTCAGTCGAAGCCGCGCGGGCCGGCGATGCCGGCAAGGGCTTTGCGGTGGTGGCGGTGGAGGTGCGGCGGCTGGCGCAGTCGGCAGCGAGCGCCTCATCGGAGGTGAAGGCGCTGATCGAGCAATCGGGCGCCGAAGTCGCCGGCGGCTCGAAGCTGGTGGCTGAGGCGGCGCAGAAGCTGGTCGCCATGCTGGAGACGGCGCGCGAGAGCTCGAACCTGATCGAAGGCATCGCCACCGCGAGCCGCGAACAGGCGGGCGCCATCGAGGAAGTGAGCTCGGCGGTGCGGGTGCTCGACGAGATGACGCAGCAGAACGCCGCGCTGGTCGAACAGACCAATGCGGCAATCGAGCAGACCGAGGGGCAGGCGACCGAACTCGACAAGATCGTCGACGTGTTCTCGATCGACGAGGGCGGATCGGCGATGTCGATGCCAGTCGAGCCGCGCCCCGGCAGCGTCAAGGCGCTGCAGCAGAAGGTGAAGGCGGCCGCCCGCAGCTATCTCAGCGAGGGCAACGCCGCGGTGGCGAGGGACTGGGCGGAGTTCTGAGGCTCTCCAGCATCGCTGATCATGGACCCCGGTCAGTGCCCGGGGTCTGGTCTTTCTCGCCAGACGCTGCTGCCTAATATTTTGGCATCGGAGCCATCGTGGTTGACCGTTCTTTAACGGCGGACTGCGCTGAATATGCGAGGAAGCACTATTCGGCAGGAGCCGTCCCCGCATGCCTATTCGTTCCCTCTCTCTCAAGGTTGCGCTGCTCGGCGGCGCGGCCCTTACAGCCGTGTTCGCCATCGGTATGACGCTGCTGGTGCAGCAGGTCGGCGGCACCATGGAGGCGCAGACGCGCCAGTTGCAGGCGGAGACCACTGAGGGGATCGCGGCGCAGGTTTCCACCGACCTGCTGCGCGGTGAGCGGGCGGCCGAGGGGATCGTGACGGCGCTGCAGGGGCTGCATACCGCAGGGGTGAAAGACCGCGCCGTGTATGACGCGACCATCCGGCAGTTCCTCGAGCGCAATCCGGGGCTGCTCGGCGCCTGGTCGGGCTGGGAGCCCAATGCGCTGGACGGCAATGACGCCGCCTCGGCGAACAAGCCCGGGCACGACGCGACCGGCCGCTATATCCCGTACTGGAACCGCGGTTCGGGTTCGGTGGTGCTGGAGGCGCTGACCGGCTACGACCAGCCGGGCGCCGGCGACTACTACCTGCAGCCCAAGGCGCTGGGGCGTGCTGTCGCCATCGAGCCCTACAACTACACGGTGGCCGGCAAGGACATGCTGATCATGTCGTTCGGCGCGCCGATCACCGACGGCGCGACCTACCTCGGCACCGGCGGCGTCGACCTGTCGCTGAGCGATATCAACACCCGGATGGCCGAGCTGAAGCCGTTCGGTACCGGCAATGTCGCGGTGGTCTCGGCCAAGGGCATCGTCGTCGCGCACCCCGACCCCCAGATAATCGGCAAGACGCTCGACGCGGCCGATCCGATGAGCAGCATTGTCACCGCAGCGCTGGCCGACAATACCGCCAAGGAAGCCGACAATGCCGATGTCAGGCAGACGGCGGCGCCGTTCAGCGTCGGCGGCACCGAAGATCGCTGGGTGGTGGTGACGAGCGTACCGCTGGCGACGCTGCAGGCGGCGGTCAACGAAGGCCGCACCACGATCATCCTCCTGTCGGCAATCTGCGTGCTGGCGGCCTGTGCGATCCTGTTCGGGCTGATCCGTCAACTGGTCGGCGGGCCGCTCGGGGCGATGGGCCGCACCGTCAAGGTGATGGCGGAAGGCGACTATTCGGTCAGCGTCCAGGGGACCGATCGTGTCGACGAGGTGGGCACGCTGGCGCGGGCGGTGGAAGTGTTCCGCGAGAACGGCAAGAAGGTCGCCGAAATGACCGAGGCCGAAGCCGTGCGCATCATCCGCGACCAGGAAGCGCGGGTGAAGATGATGGCCGAGCTGCAGCAGGCGTTCGGCGGCGTGGTGGACGCGGCGATCGAGGGCGACTTTTCGAAGCGCGTTGCGGCACAATTCCCCGATGCCGAGCTCAACGCGTTGGCGGGCAGCGTCAACTCGCTGGTCGAGACGGTGGACCGCGGGCTGAGCGAGACCGGCGAAGTGCTGTCGGCGCTGGCGCAGACCGACCTGACGCAGCGGGTGAACGGCCAGTATGGCGGCGCCTTCGCGCGGCTGAAGGACGATACCAACGCGGTGGCCGAGCGGCTGACCGAGATCGTCGGGCAGTTGAAGGGCACCTCGCGCTCGCTGAAGACGGCGACCGGCGAGATCCTCTCAGGCGCCAACGACCTCAGCGAACGCACCACCAAGCAGGCAGCGACCATCGAGGAGACCTCGGCGGCGATGGAGCAGCTGGCCTCGACCGTTACGGCCAACGCCGAGAACGCGCAGCAGGCGAGCCAGGCCTCCGGGCGGGTGACGCTGGCGGCCGAGCAGGGCGGCGGGGTGATGCAGGAAGCCAATGCGGCGATGGAGCGGATCACCACCTCATCGGGCAAGATTTCGAACATCATCGGGATGATCGACGACATCGCCTTCCAGACTAACCTGCTGGCGCTCAACGCCTCGGTTGAAGCGGCGCGGGCCGGCGATGCGGGCAAGGGCTTTGCGGTGGTGGCCGTCGAAGTGCGACGGCTGGCGCAATCGGCTGCCGGGGCCTCCAGTGAAGTGAAGGCGCTGATCGAGCAGTCGGGCGGTGAAGTGAAGGCCGGCTCGCGGCTGGTGGCGGAGGCGGCCGAAAAGCTCGAGGCGATCCTCGTTGCAGCGCGCTCGTCGAACCAGCTGATGGAAAAGATCGCCCGCGACAGCCACGAGCAGGCCTCGGCGATCGAAGAGGTCAACACTGCGGTGCGCCAGATGGACGAGATGACCCAGCACAACGCGGCGCTGGTCGAACAAACCAACGCGGCGATCGAGCAGACCGAAGCGCAGGCCTCGGAACTCGACCGCATCGTCGAGATGTTCCAGGTGACCGAGCAGGGGCATGGTGGGATGCGGCGGGCGGCTTAGTGACGTTGAGTGAGTAGCGAATAGTGGTCGGATCCACCTTTGCTACTCGCTATTCGCTACTCGCTCAGCCCAATGCCGCCGCCACCAGCGCCTTTGCGTGCAGGTCGGTCGTGTCGTAGGTCGGCAGCGGGCTGACGCTGTCGTCGATCAGCATGCCGATCTCAGTACAGCCGAGGATCACCGCTTCGGCGCCGCGGGCCTGCAGCCTTGTGATAGCGTCGACATAGATCCGGCGGGACTCGTCTCTGACGATGCCCAGGCAGAGTTCCTCGTAGATGATGCCATTGAGGTTGGTGATGCCGACGTCGGGCACCAGCACCTCGAGGCCGCGCTGCTCGAGGCCCTCGATGTAGAAGCGCTTCTCCATGGTGAAGCGGGTGCCGAGCAGCCCGACCTTCTCGATGCCGTCGGCGATGAGCGCATCGGCGGTCGGCGCCGCGATGTGGACGAAAGGCACGCTGAGCGCCGCGACGATCTGCGGGGCGCAGATATGCATGGTGTTGGTGGCGAGGCCGATGACGCCGGCACCCTGGGCCTCGAGCGAGCCGGCGATACCGGCGAGGATTTCACCGGCGCCATCCCAGTTGCCGGCGCGCTGCATCGCTTCGATCGGAGAAAAATCGACCGAGTGGACGATGACCGGGGCGGAGTGCAGGCCGCCCAGGCGGCCCGCCGTCTCGCGGTTGAGGATGGCGTAGTAATGAGCGGTGGATTCCCAGCTCATGCCGCCGATGAGGCCGATGGTTTTCATACCGACGCTTCTAGCGCGACGACCGCCCGACCGGGAGTCTCTGATTTGGCCGCGCTTCCCTGAAAGCGCTCTACAGGCGCTTGCGGAACATCGCCACCCGCTTGGTCTCCTCGAAGCCCCAGGCGGCGTGGCTCTGAATGGATGCCGTGTTCCGCAGGTTGACGTCGGAACCGAGCTCCCGGTAGCCGCGGTCGCGAGCCCATTGCTCGGCGAGGGCGATGAAGGCCTGACCGAGGCCCGAGCGGCGATGGGCAGGATCGACGTAGATGCCTTCGACCCAGCCGACCGGTGCGGTGTCGCAGCCATCGCCCCTAAGGCGTTCGCCGACTTCGAGAAAGCCGATCAGGCTATTGCTGTGGAAAGCCCCGAAGGCAGCGAGCCGGCCGCCGGAGCCGAGGATTTCGGTGATGTCGGCGTCGAAGCTGTGGCTGCCGTCGCGGGGCCACAGGGCGAGGCGAAGTTTCAGCCATTGCTGCCGGTCGGCTTCGCCGAGCAGGCGCAGCTCAGGCATGGCGGAGCTGTTCGGGGAGATCGGCGAACGCGCCGACGACCTTCAGATATGCCTCGCGCTTGAACGGCACGATGAGGTCCGGCAGGGTTTCGAGCTTCTCCCAGCGCCACTTGTCGAACTCGGCGGGGTGGCCGTCACCGGGGTTGGTGACGTCGATGTCGCTGTCCTTGCCGGTGAAGCGGAAGGCGAACCAGCGCTGGCGCTGGCCGCGATACTTGCCCTTAAGGGCGATGCCGAGAGCTTCGTCGGGCAGGTCGTAGTAGATCCATTCCGGCGCCTCGGCGACCAGTTCAGCGGCACGGATCGAGGTTTCCTCGAACAGTTCGCGCCAGGCGGCTTCGATCGGGGTCTCGCCTTTGTCGATGCCGCCCTGCGGCATCTGCCAGGGAGCGTTGACCTCGGTGCGGTCGGCGGAGCCATCGGGCATGCGGCGTCCGACGAACACCAGCCCCTCGGCGTTGAATACGGCGGCGCCGACGCAATCGCGGTAGGGCATCTCTTCGCGCTTTGGCCTGTCAGAGGGCTTGGGCATCAACTCTGTTCTCCCGCCATCAGGGCGCTGGCCGGCACGATCTCGATACCGCGCTCGCCGAGGCCCCTGGCCCACTCGGTAACCGCTTCGACCGAGACCGGCAAGGCGGAGATGATGCCGATGGCGTAGCCCTTGTCGCGGGCCTGTTGCTCGAGGTCGGAGAGGGCGGCGAGGATGGGGGCACGCGCCGGATTGGCGTCGATCATGGTGTTTACCCGACCGAAGGGGACGCGGTTGGCACGGGCGAGTTGCGGCGCAAGCGAGCGGTTGGATGAGCCATCGTCGAGATAACCGAGGCCACGCGCCCCGAGTTCCTCCATCATCGGGCCGAAATCGGCGCCCGAGGCGGTGAAGCGGGCGCCCATATTGTTGATCAGCCCGACATAGCCGGGGAAGCTGCTCATCACCTTGAAGAGCTTGGAAAGATTGTCGCGCGGCGCCTGGCCGGTGAGCAGGGTATCGGGGCCGGGGTCGTTCTCGGGATAGTCGAATGGCTCGAGCGGCACTTCGAGGAACAACTCGTGACCTTCGGCGCGGGCGGCGCCGACGGTGCGCTCGAGAGTCTTGCCATAGGGGGCGAAGGCCAGCGTCACCTCCTCGGGCAGCTTGCTGATGGCGTCGAGCGTGCCTTCGGTGTTGAGCCCGAGCCCGGAGACGACGATGGCGATCAACGGCTTGCCGCCGGAGGTGGCGGGCGTGTCGGACGGGCGCGAGTAGACATCGAAGGGGCGGATGCCGGTACCGGAGATGCGCGGGATGGCGCCGAACTCGGTTTCCTCGAGCATCTCGGGGTCGAGCGCCGCTGGATCGATCAGCGCGGTGTCGACCGGCTCCGCCACCGCCCCGGCGGGCGGCACCGGGAACATCTCGGGGTCGGCGGTGATGGTGACCTCGCCCGGCGGCACGGCGACGGCGCCGGCGACGCTGTTGGCGGGGGTGCTGCCGGCAATATCGACGGTGGCGCTGGGGCGACCGCCTTCGGGATCATCGACCAGCATGATGCGGGCGGTGACGCCGACGGCGATCAGCGCGACGAGGCCGAGAGCGATGCGGGTGACCGGGATGTGGCGGCGCGGCGGGGTGCCGCCGGCGGCGGCCTCGGCGGCCTTGGCTTGCCTCGCCTTGCGGCGAACGAGGGGCGCGCTGAGGTCGGTCATCGGGTCTGGCCTTCATCCCATGCTGCGAATGGCGACGCGGCCAAACCTGGCCCACGCCCCGGCGGGAATCGAACGGGGCGGCGAATCGCCACCCCGCATCAGGCTCATTGTGTGACGGGCAAAGGGTAAGGAAGCGTTAACCCTGCCGCTTGACGTCTTGTTAACCAGCCGCCTTGGGCGGGAAGGCTTCGTTGGTCTCGAGACCGTCGATCAGCTTGATGGCGTATTGCAGCTGATTGTCCTTTTCCTTCTCGGCGGGCACATAGACCGAGGAACCGACCGTGGCCTTTTCCTCAGTGCCGCCACCGATTTCGCCCGGCAGTGCGGCTTCGCCGATGATCTCGTCGCGGCCCTTGAACTCCTCGGGGACATCCTGGGTGATGAGGATGTCGGGCTGAATGCCGGAGGCCTGGATCGAGCGGTTATTCGGGGTGTAGTAGCGCGCCGTGGTCAGCCGCATGGCGCCATCGGCGCCGAGCGGAATGATCGACTGCACCGAGCCCTTGCCGAACGAGCGGGTGCCCACGACCGTGGCGCGCTTGTGGTCCTGCAGCGCGCCGGCGACAATCTCGGCGGCAGAGGCGGAGCCACCATTGATCAGCACCACCATCGGCACGTCGGCGAGCTTCTGGTCGAGCGCATCGGGCTTGGCGTCGTAGCGGGCGCTTTCCTGCTCGATACGGCCGCGGGTCAGCACCACGGCGCCCTGCTTGAGGAAGGCATCGGAGACGAACACCGCCTGGTCGACGAGGCCGCCCGGGTTATTGCGCAGATCGAGGATGATGCCCTTGGGAGCCTTGCCGTCGCCGGCCTTGTAGATGTCGTCGATAGCCTTCTGCACGCCGACAAAGGCCTGCTCGGAGAAGCGGGCGAGACGGATGACGCCGACATCGCCTTCCATGGTCATGCGGGCGGCGCGGGTAGCGATGACGTCGCGGGTCAGCTCGAACTTCAGCGGCTCGGTGACGCCTTCCCGCACCACGGTGACGGTGATCTTGGTGCCGACCTGGCCGCGCATCTTCTCGACCGCCTGGTCGAGGGTGAGGCCCTGCACCTGGGTGCCGTCGAGCTCGACGATGAAATCGTTGGCGAGGATGCCGGCCTTGGCCGCCGGGGTATCGTCGATGGGCGAGACGACCTTGATCACCCCGTCTTCCATCTGCACTTCGATGCCGAGGCCGCCGAACTGGCCGGAGGTATCCTCCTGCACGTCGGAATATTCGACCGGCTCCATATAGCCCGAATGCGGGTCGAGCGAAGTCAGCATGCCCTGCAGCGCCGCGTGGATGAGTTTGCGCTCATCGGGGGCTTCGACATACTCGGCGCGGATGCGGTCGAACACTTCGCCGAACAGGTCGAGATCGGAATACACCTCGTCGGCGCTGCGCGGGGCACTGGCGGGAGCCGTGGCATCAGTGGCGGGCGTCTGGTCCTGCGCGATCAGCGGTGCACAGGCGAGGCCGAGCGTGAACACGGCAGCCATCGAAGCGACTATGCGGAGGGGCGTCAAGCGCATCAAATTCTATCCACTCTGGGTTGGAACAGAAGCCACCGACCACCATCCCGTGGGGTCGACGGGCTCGTTGTTCTTTCGCATTTCAATATAGAGGGTCGGACGGGAGACACCAGCACTGGTCGCGACGGTACGGCCAATTGTCTGTGATCCCATGGTGCCGACGGGTTCTCCCATCATCACGAACTGGCCGATCTGCACATCGACCTTGGCCAGCCCGGCCAGGAGGATCGTGTAATCCTGACCGGCATTGAGGATGACGATTTGGCCATAATTGAGGTAGTCGCCCTGGAACATCACCCAGCCATCGGCAGGTGAGACCACCTGGGCGTCGGCCCGGGTGACCACCGAGAGGCCGCGCGAGATGCCGCCGAAGCCGTCACCGGCGCCATAGTCGATGACCGTGACGCCGCTCGAGGGCATGGTGAGGAAGCCCTTGGCCTGGGCGAACGGCACGGCCGGCTCGGTGCGATCGGTGTTGGCGAGGGCGAGGCGGACGGTGTCCTTGTCGAGCGTCGGGGTGCTGCCGCCGGCGTTCGCCGCGGCAGTCGCCTCGGCGGCGGTAGCGACAGCGGCGGCGCGCTTCTGCAGGTCATCGATCAGCTGCTTCAGCGAAGTGGCCTTGTCGGCCAGCGCCTGGGCCTCCTCCTCTTCCGCGGCCAGCGCGGTGGTGGCGCGGTTCTCGTTCTCCTTGCGCGCGGCAATCAGCGTGCCGATACGGAGCTGCTCTTCCTCGAGGATCTGGAGATTCGCCTCGAGCTTGCCCTGCTGCTCGAGCGCGTCGGCCTTGATCTTGCCGAGCTCGGTCAGGTCGGACATCACGGTGTCGGCCTTCTTCTGCAGCTCGGGCATGATGGCAGAGAGCAGGATGGCGGAGCGGGCCGAGCCCAGCGCGTCGGAGGGATTGACGATCAGGGCGGGGGGCGGGTTGCGCGAAATCCGCTCGAGCGCGGCGAGCACGTTGGAAATGTTTTCGTCGGCGCCGTCGAGGCGGCCGCGGACTTCGAGCTCCTCTACGATCAGTTCACCCAGCTTGTCTTCAAGCGCGACGATATCGGCCTCGGCGCGCTTCACCCGCTCGGCCGCGGCGATCAGGGCGGCGTTCTGCTTGGTGCGATCGCCCTGCATGTCGGCGATCTCTTTTTTCAGCGCGTCGGCGCGCTCCTTGGTGACGGAGATCGAAGCCTCGATCTCGTCGAGCGCCTGCTGCTGGGCGGCCATCTCGGGATCGGTGGGCTGACCGGATGTCGCCATGGTGGGGGCCGTGGTATCGACAGCAGGGCGGAGATTGAGGTCGGGGGCAGCGGCCCCGGGCGGCGGCGCATCGGCGGACGTTGCATCGGCAGGAGCGGTGGCCGGCGCAGCAGTGTCGGCGGGAGCAGCGGGCGGCGCCGTTACATCCGGTGCCGCGGCTGGCGCATCAGGCGTCGCCTGCTGAGCCAGCGCGGCGGTGGCAAGCGCCAGCGCCAGAGCGGCGCCCGCGGCGATTGCACGTCTCGACCAGCCCGTTGCCGGCATCAAACTTCCTGGCTCACCCGAATCATGATCACGCGACCATAGCGCAGAGCCCGATAGTCCGGGGGTTTGTCTTTTGGATGGCGGGGCGGGACTCGTTAGCGTGGTCTATCCCCACGCACCGAACGGCACCTCCCCCTTGTGGGGGAGGTTGGGAGGGGGAGGCCAAGAACACCGCCTTCGAGAAGAGGCGCGCCGCGCAGCAGCATCGTGCCTGTGGCCCCACCCCCTCCCGGCCTCCCCAGCAAGGGGGCGGTGGCGGGCTGGTGGGCGGGCGGGATGCTGCCCGACAGCAGCCAGGACGCCGCGCTCACTCCCGATGGTACGGATGCCCCGAGAGGATGGTGGTCGTCCGATAGAGCTGTTCGGCCAGCATGATGCGAACCAGCTGGTGCGGCCAGGTGAGGGGAGAGAAGCTGAGCGTCAGGTCGGCTTCGCGCACGAAAGCGGGGTCGAGCCCGTCGGCGCCGCCGATGATAAAGCTGACGGCCGGGCGGCCGTCGTCGCGCCAGCGGGCGAGCTGGTTGGCAAAGGCGGCCGACTGCATGGTCTTGCCATGCTCGTCCAGCGCGATGCGAATGCCTTCGGGGAGGGCGGAGCGGAGCGTCGAGGCTTCGTCTGCCTTGCGGCCCTCGGTGGTGGCGGCGCGCGACTCGGCGAATTCGAGCACATCGAAGCCGGTCAGCGCGAGCGGCTTGCCCGCGGCTTTGGCGCGATCGAGATAGCGCGCGACCAGTTCACGCTCGGGGCCCTGCTTCATCCGGCCGATGGCGGCGATGGCAATGCGCATCGTTCGACAGGCTCACGAAGAGGGCAGAGGCGCCGGCAGACTAGCGACCGTCGGCAGCGAAATCGGCCGCCCACATTTTCTCGATGTTGTAGAACTCGCGCACTTCGGGCCGGAAGATGTGAACGATGACGTCACCGGCATCGACCAGCACCCAGTCGGCGTGCGGCAGTCCTTCAATCCGCGGCTTGCCGAAGCCATGCTCGCGCAGCACCTTGACCAGTTGGTCGGCGACGGCGCTGACGTGACGGTTCGACCGGCCCGAGGTCACCACCATATGGTCGGTGAGCGACGACTTGCCGGTGATGTCGATGGCAACGGTCTGTTCCGCCTTGGCGTCGTCAAGGCTCTGCAGCACCAGATCGATCATGTGGGGTTCCGGCGCTTCCGCAGCCGGGGCGGTTTCGGTCTTCTTTTTGGGCGATGCCATCAAATGGCCTCAGCCCATGCAACACGAGCACGGTTCATGCGTGTTTCAGCTGTCCTTGGTTGTTGGGTCGAAAGGCTAGCGCAAGCGTAGCTATCAATCCTGTCCCATCCTGAGTGGCGAATAACCACTACTCCTTCAATATGACGCTTCGTTTGGCGTTCTGCAAGGCAGCCGGGTTCAATCATTTGACTGAAGCTTGGCTGCGCGCCCGGATGGCGCTCGAAGACTGCGGCGAGGTGATGCCATGCAGATACACCCAGGCGGGGGGCTTGCTGGTCGCCAGCGTCTCGGCGGCCGCTTCGGGCAGGCGATGCTTTTTCAGCGCGATCGCCGCCTTGCTCACCGTGGCGCGGAAGGTCGAGCCGGGGCGGGCGTAGACGGCGATCGGCAGCAGTGCGGCGATATCCTGCCAGCGCTCCCAGCGATCGAACTGCGAAAGGTTGTCGGCGCCCATGATCCAGACGAAGCGGGTATCGGGGCAGGCGGCGACCAGCCACTCGAGCGTATCGACGGTGTAATGGAACCGGTGCGCGGCCTCGACGCCGGTGGCGTAGATGCGGGGGTCGGCAGTGAGCGCCCGCGCGGCGCGGACCCGGGTTTCGAGCGGCGCGAGCTCGGAATGATCCTTCAGCGGGTTGCCGGGGGAGACCAGCAGCCAGACCGCATCGAGATCGAGGCGCTTGAGGCACTGCTCGGCAACGAGGCGGTGGCCCTCATGGATCGGGTTGAAGCTGCCGCCGAACAGGCCGATGCGCAGACCCGAGCCGAAGGGCGGGAGCGCGGTGATGTCGGGGGGCAGAGTCATGTGCAAGCGGCCTCCCCCCTCCCGGCCTCCCCCACAAGGGGGGAGGTGAAGAGTCGAGGTTGCGGCTCGATCGTGCCCAATGAACCGGCAGGCACCTCCCCCCTTGTGGGGGAGGTTGGGAGGGGGGTGGCCAAGCGCGCTGAACTCAAGGCCGGGTCTGCCCCGTGCCTTCGACCAGATACTTGAAGCTCGTCAGCTGCTCGACGCCAACCGGGCCGCGGGCGTGGAACTTGCCGGTGGCGATGCCGATCTCGCCGCCGAAGCCGAACTCGCCGCCATCGGCGAACTGGGTGGAGGCGTTGTGGAGCAGGATGGCGCTGTCGATCTCGTTGAACCAGCGGGCGACCGAGGCAGGATCCTCGGTGATGATCGCCTCGGTGTGGTGCGAGGAGTATTTGCCGATATGGGCGATGGCCTCGCCGACATCGGCGACCACCTTCACCGAGATGATGGCATCCTCATACTCCGTGTGCCAGTCCTGCTCTGTCGCGGCAATGGCCTCGGGCATCAGCGCCATGACGGTCGCATCGCCGCGGATCTCGCAGCCCTTGGCGACCAGCGCCGCGATCACCGGCCGGAGGTGGGTGGCCACCACATCGCGATGCACCAGCAGCGTTTCGGTGGCGCCGCAGACGCCGGTGCGCCGCATCTTGGCATTGAGGGTGACATCGACCGCCATCGGCAGCTCGGCGGACTTGTCGATATAGGTGTGGCAGATGCCTTCGAGATGGGCGAACACCGGGACCCGGGCTTCCGACTGGACGCGGGCGACCAGCGTCTTGCCGCCGCGCGGCACGATGACGTCGATGGCGCCGCCGAGCCCGCCCAGCATCTCGCCGACGGCGGCGCGATCGGTGGTGGGGACGATCTGGATCGCATCGACGGGCAGGCCCGCGGCCCTGAGCCCGGCGACGAGACAGGCGTGGATGGCGCGCGACGAGTTCACGCTGTCCGACCCACCGCGCAGGATCACCGCATTGCCGGCCTTCAGCGTCAGCGCGCCGGCATCGGCGGTGACATTGGGGCGGCTCTCGAAGATGACGCCGATGACGCCGAGCGGGGTGGCGACGCGGCGGATGGTCATGCCGTTGGGGCGGGTCCATTCGGCCAGTACGCGGCCGACCGGATCGGGCAGCTCGGCAATGGTGCGAAGGCCCTCGATCATCTGATCGATGCGCCTGTCGTTGAGCTGCAGCCGGTCGAGGAAGGCCCTGGAAATGCCCTTGCCTTCGGCGGCGCGCATATCGAGCGCATTGGCCGAGAGGATGTCGTCGCGGCGATCGTCGATGGCGTCGGCGGCAGCGTGCAGTGCCTTCACCTTGCTCTCGGGGCTGGCGAAGGCAAGCACGGCCGCGGCGGCGCGAGCGCGCTGGCCGAGTTCGAGCATGACGGCGGAGAGGTCGACAGCTTCTACGGCGCTCATCAGACTTTGGCCTCCAGGCCCATCAGCACCACCATGTTGTCACGGTGGATGAGTTCCGACCGCGTGCCGATGCCGAGCAGGTCGGAAACGACGCGGGAGTTCTTGCCCTTCACCAGGTCGGCTTCCTCGCGACCCATGCCGGCAAGGCCGCGGGCGATCTCGCGCCCATCGGGGTCGACGATGGCGACGGCATCGCCGCGGCCGAACTCGCCGGTGACCCGGGTGACGCCGATCGGCAACAGGCTCTTGCCGTCGAGCAGCGCACGGGCGGCGCCGGCATCGACATGGATGGCTCCGAGCAGTTCGAGATGCCCCATGATCCAACGCTTTCGCGCCTGGGCGCGGGATTCGGCGGGGGCAAACAGGGTGTGGCGCACGCCTTCGGTCAGGGCGCGGAGCGGGTGATCCTCGGTACCCCTCGCGATGATCATGGCGGTGCCGGCCTGGGTGGCGATCTTTCCGGCCTCGACCTTGGTGGTCATGCCGCCGCGGCTCAGATGGCTCGCAGCGCCGCCCGCCATGGCGTCGATTTCCGGCGTGATCGCGGCGACGAAGGGCAGGTGCTCGGCGTTCGGGTCCTTGCTCGGGGGCGCTGTGTAGAGCCCATCGACATCGGAGAGCAGGATCAGGCAGTCGGCCTCGATCATGGTGGCGACGCGGGCCGAGAGGCGATCATTGTCGCCATAGCGGATCTCGGCGGTGGCGACGGAATCGTTCTCGTTGATGATCGGGATGGCGCCCAGGCCCAGGAGGGTCGAGATGGTGGTGCGGGCGTTGAGGAAGTAGCGCCGCTCCTCGGTGATGTTTGGGGTGAGGAGGATCTGGCCGGTGACGATCTGATGCTCGGCGAGCGCGGCGGCCCAGGCCTGGCTGAGCGCGATCTGCCCGGCGCTGGCGGCAGCCTGGCTCTGCTCGAGCGGCAGGCTGCGGGCATCGAGGTTGAGCAGGCGCCGGCCAAGCGCGATGGCGCCCGAGGAGACGATCACCAGCGACACGCCCTGCGCCTTCAGCGCGGCGAGGTCGGCGGCGAGCGAAGCCAGCCAGGCGGCGCGGAGCTTGCCCGTCGTGCCGTCGACCAGCAGCGCCGAGCCGATCTTGATCGTGATGCGCCGATAGGGCGCGAGCGCGTTCTGCATCACGGCACCCAGGTGGGCTCGGCTTTGCGGCGTTCTAGTTCGTCGCGCTCGGCCTTGTCGGCGTCCATCTGCGCGATGATGCGGTAGAGCACCTTGTCGACGCCCTCGCCGGTGACGCCGGAACAGGTGAAGACCTCGGCCTTGCTGGCGCGCTTCAGCACCTTCACCTTTTCCTTCACCTCATCGGGGTCGATCGCATCGATCTTGTTGAGGACGACGATCTCCGGCTTTTCAGCCAGTTCCTCGGCATAGGCGGCGAGCTCGCCGCGGATGGTCTTGTAGGCGGTCTTCACATCCTCCTGCGTGCCATCGATCAGATGGACGAGGATGGCGCAGCGCTCGACATGGCCGAGGAAGCGGTCGCCCAACCCCTGGCCTTCATGCGCGCCCTCGATCAGGCCCGGAATATCGGCCAGCACCAGGTCGCGTTCGCCGATCGTGACGACGCCCAGATTGGGATGGAGCGTGGTGAAGGGGTAGTCGGCGATCTTCGGCTTGGCAGCGGAAACCGCGGCGAGGAAGGTCGACTTGCCGGCATTGGGCAGGCCGACGAGTCCGGCGTCCGCAATCAGCTTCAGGCGCAGCCAGATCCATTTCTCGGTACCGACCAGGCCCGGATTGGCGCGGCGCGGCGCCTGGTTGGCGCTGGTCTTGAAGTGAGCGTTGCCGAAGCCGCCATTGCCGCCTTCGAGCAGGACCAGCTCCTGGCCGACCTCGGTGAAATCGGCGATCAGCGTCTCGCCGTCTTCCTCGAACACCTGGGTGCCGACCGGTACCTTGAGGATCGCATCGCCGCCCTTGGCGCCGTGCCGATCCTTGCCCATGCCATGGGTGCCGGTTTCGGCCTTGAAGTGCTGCTGGAAGCGATAGTCGATCAGCGTGTTGAGGCCATCGACGCAGCGGATGATGACATCGCCGCCGCGCCCGCCATTGCCGCCGTTCGGGCCGCCGAACTCGACGAATTTCTCGCGCAGGAACGATACCGCGCCGGCGCCGCCATTGCCGGAGCGCACGAAGACCTTTGCTTGGTCGAGGAATTTCATCTGGTACTTTCTCGGGTGGCCTGCCGGTGGGCCATCCAGGCGGTGCGTGTCAGTTCGGTGTCGATATGGCGCACCTCCTCTCCGCGCGCAAGGCAAAGGCGCGATGAGGTGCCGATCTCGACGAATCCGACCTTCTTCTGGATGGCCAGAGAGGCTTTATTGAAGTGGAACACCCCGGAGGCGAGAGTTGGCGCCGCCGTGGTCTCGAAATACCAGTCGAGGCTGGCGCGCACCGCTTCGCTCATCAGCCCGCGGTTCCAGAACGGCTGCGCCAGCCAGTAGCCGATCACCGTGCCCTCGATGTCGCGGTGAAAGCCGACATTGCCGATCACCCCCTCGCCGTCGAGGTCGATCATGAAGCCGGTCTCGCCGGCCGGGGTATCGGGCCGCCAGGAGCGGAGCCAGGCCTTGGCATCGGCGAGCCGGTAGGGGTAGGGCACGCGGCTCAAATTGCCGGCCACCGCGAAGTTGTCGAGGAAGCGGGCGATGCGCGAGGCATCCTCGAGCACCGGCTGGCGGAGCGTGAGGCGCGGCGTGCGGAGCGTTACGTCCATCAGTTGGTCCTCGTTCGCCGTGCCGCTTCGTAGTCGGCGCGGATCAGCGTGGTCTCGACATGCTCGATGTCGCGGTTCTGCGAGCGGACGAAGCGCATGCTGGTCGCTCCGGCATCAATGAATCCGAGTTTTTTCTGCACACCAAGCGACGCCATGTTGCCGACATGCGCGCCCGAATGCACCAGATTGTCCGGCAGGACCGAAAAGTGCCAGTCGAGCAACGCGGCACTGGCCTCGGTCATGATGCCCTGCCCATGGTGGCGGCGGTTCAGCCAGTAGCCCAGCTCGTTGGCGATGCCGACAGCGCCAACCATGCCCTCGCCGGGCAATTCAATGGCGAAGTGCGCCGCACCCGGCACGGCGGGCTGCTGCATCCCGACCCAGGCGAGCGCGTCGGCCTCGGCATAGGGGAACGGCACGACGGTAAGGTAACGGGTGACCTCGTAATCGCTCAGTGCCTCGACAATGGCGGGTGCGTCCGTTTCGCGGATCGGTCGCAGACGCAGGCGCTCGGATTGCAGCTCTAGCTCCATTTCGGCTGCTCCAGTTCGAAGAATAGGATCGGCTGGTCCTTCAGTGTGCCGGCTGGGTCGGTGCCCTCGCCGGTGCGGATGAAGCCGGCCTTCATTAGAACGTTGAGCGAGCCGGCGTTGCTGGCAAGCGCCCGCGCCCGGATCCGCGGGAACAGGCGCGTGCCGAAGGCCGTCTCGACCAGGCCTTTCACCGCCTCGCTCATGATGCCGCGGCCCCAATAGGGTTCGCCCAGCCAGTAGCCGAGTTCGGGCAGTTGTCCCGGGTGGAAGGTGAAGCCGACCACGCCGATGAACTGGTCATTGAGCGTAATGGCATACGGCCGCTCGTCGGGCCGCTGGGCGATGATCTCGATGAAACCGATGCCGTCGGCCCGGGTATAGGGGTGCGGCAGGCGCGACAGTTTTTCGGCGATCGCCTTGTTGTCCGCGAGCTTTACCAGATCAGGCACATCGCCGCGGATGGGGGCGCGCAACACCAGGCGTGGGGTCTCGATCCGGTGCGGTAGGGCATCGCGCTGGCGGCGGGCCGCCAGCTTCGCGGTGGCCTCGGCCAGCGCCTTGGCCTGGGCGGCAGGGCCCATCAAGTGGGTCCGCCGCCGGGGCACGTAGTCGTCATCATCCTCGAGCGTCGTCATCAGGCAATCCTCCGCGTCAGATCCACTGACGCCATCCGGTTCTCGGTCCACACGATCACCTCGCCATCGCGCAGGGCGCGATAGCGGAGGCCTCGACTGCACAGGTGCCTGACGGCTCGTTCGGCCGCGGCACTTTCGGGATGCGGCGAGCGGTAATGCGGCACGATAGCGTGGTCGATCAGCCCGAGGCCGTCCCAGATGGTCTCACGGTCGTAGCCCCTGGGCGCCTCGTCGGGGTCATCGATCAGGTGAATGCCTTCGAGGCTCGGCGCCGCCACGACGGCGCCGGCCGAGAAACCGCCATAGACGATCTCGTCATTGTCGAGCATGTCGACAATCACGTCATCGAATCCCGACTGCTTCATGGCGCGGCGCAGCACAAATGCATTGCCACCGGTGACCCAGACGAGATCGAACTGGCTGAGCCGGGCGCGCAGCCCCTCGGGATCACCGAAATACTGGCGCAGGTCGAGCGGCGTGGCGACGATGCCGAGCGAGCCGAGTTCCGAGACCGGGTCATAGGCCTCGTTGCGATAGAGCTCGCGCGCCGCGGGGGAAATGTTGTCGAGCGCGTTCTCGATGATGGCGGCGTGCCGGCCATTGCCGAGAAGAGCGAGGAGCGAACCGGCGCGGTCGCCGATCCGATAGGAGCTCAGATACAGTCTCATTTTCAGCCGCCCTCACGACGAAAAAGACAAAAGGGGAACCGGATTCCGGCTCCCCTTGGATCTTCTCGCGCGGTCGACTGCCTAGTCGCCTTGCCGGGGAGCTGGTCTCCGGCAGGGGTTGCTAGGCCTCACCGGGTTATTCTGCTGCTTCTGCTGCCGGGAGTACCGACACGTAGACTTTGGCGTTGGCGCGGGTTTTGAACGCCACAGTGCCCGGAATAAGGGCGTAAATGGTATGGTCGATGCCCATACCGACGCCGGTGCCCGGGTGCCACTTGGTGCCGCGTTGACGGATGATGATGTTGCCGCCGATCACAGCTTCGCCGCCGAACTTCTTGACGCCGAGACGTCGGCCAGCCGTATCGCGACCATTGCGGGAGGAACCGCCTGCCTTCTTATGTGCCATCGGTTAGACTCCTTATTCCTTGTCAGCCTTGGGAGCTGCCTTCTTGGCAGCCGGCTTCTTTGCAGTCGCGGGCTTCTCGGCGGTGTCGGCAGCGGCCTTCTTCGGCGCAGCCTTCTTGGCCGGAGCCTTGGTCTCGGTCGCGGCCTCAGCAGCCGGAGCCGCTTTCTTGGCCGGGGCCTTCTTGGCGACGGGCTTGGCCGCAGCCTTCGGAGCCTCGGTCACGGTGGCGGTAGCTGCAGCGGCGGCAGCGCGCTTTTCGGCGCGGGCCTTGGCGATCTCGTCGACCTTGGTGGTCGGCTTCTTGCCGCCGGTCAGGATCTCGGTGATGCGCACGGTCGACAGGCGCTGACGATGGCCGTTGCGGCGATCGTAGTGCTGGCGGCGCTCCTTCTTCAGGATGATGATGGTGCGCTCTTTCTCGGTGGCGATGAACTGGCCCGCGACCAGGGCACCTTCCACGAGGGGCGCACCAACGGTAACCGCATCGCCTTCGCCAACCATCAGGACCTGGTCGAAGGTGACCACGTCGCCCGGCTGTGCGTCGATCTTTTCGATCTTCACCACGTCATTGGCGGCAACCTTGTACTGCTTGCCGCCGGTCTTGATCACTGCAAACGTCATTGTCGTCCCGGGGGCTTCCCGGACCTCTTCGTTATCGCGCCCTGTGGCGCCGCAGGCGATGCCTGATCCTGCGGGCTTCGAGATAGGCTGCCAAACACGGGGTTCGGCGGCGGCCTCGGACAGCGGTTGAACAAATCAAAAATGCGCGCAGCATACGCCGCACGCAATTCGAGCGGCCTTATCGTGGGAAAACCGACGAGAGTCAAGGCCGCGTGGGCGAGGGTTGGTGTTGCTCAGCACCAGTTGCCGAGCCACTCCCTCAAGTATCCATCAATCAATGCGGGCGAATGGCGATCAGGCGTTGACGCAGTTGGTCGGCGCTGGCCGTCTTCGAGGCGAGGACACGCGGTTTGTGTTCGGCCTGCCAGCGAAGCAGCGTCCATGCCGGCGCGTCGGCTGCGATGGCAATGGAGGGCAGGTAGGCATCGGCTTCGTGCAACTCCTCCTCGACCATCGCGGCGAGCGGGCCGCGACGATACTCATCGCCCTCGAAGGCATCGAGCAGGTCGTTCTCGAACGGCGTCAGCCCCAGCAACAGCAGCCCCTCGGCCGCGGCCCCCGGCGCCCGGAGCAGCGCCGGATAGGCGCGGCCGGGGTAATGCACGGCACGAAACCCGGGTGCGCGGGCGCCATGCACGGCCTCGGCCCGCAGCGTCCGGCCGAGCACGGCGGCGCGCAGATCCGGGTCGCACAGCGTGCCGTAGACGAAGAGCGGAAGAGTCATGCAGCCGATGCGCCAAAGAGTGTTGCAGCCTCGATCATGCTATGCCATAAGCCCGCCCGTCTCGACCAGCCGCGGCAACGCGTGTTCGACCTCGCGGAGAGGTGGCAGAGTGGTCGATTGCACCGCACTCGAAATGCGGCATGGGGGCAACTCCATCGGGGGTTCAAATCCCTCCCTCTCCGCCATTACTTCCAACTAAGACATTGATTTTGCTCAGACTGTCTGTGCTCTGTCGCGGGCAGCCCTAAGGATAGCCCTAAGTCCTTGCGCCGCTTGCCGGGATTAGGTGGGATTGACCGGGATTTAGCGGTCAGTCCTCCCACTCGGCGTAGAGTTCCCCTCCTAGCAACTCCACGGCCAGCGCAGCGATCAATGGGACTGATCGATTGCGGCGCCAACGCGAAGCTCCAAGTGACCCCAGAGCATTGATGGCCCCCTCGACACCCTTGATAGATATGCGGCAATCGCGTGCTCGTTCATGGATATCCTCGAGAAGAGCAGGTCCGCGTCTCCTGGGAGATCCATCCTTGACGATCCCTAGCTTTCGCCTCTTCAGGGCTACCGCCTTCTGTGAGCGGCCGATTCGCATGGCGATGTCTTGGTCGGACTCCTCTTGCCCAACCTCACGCATTAGCCGGAGATCCGGACTGAGCCACACCCTACGACGCAACGTCTGGAGGTCGGTCATTCCCCGGCGTTTGCTGATTGCATCAATCGTCCTGCCCGGCAGCAAGAGCGCTAGCTCATGATTGGACAGATGCCGATTGTCTGTGAGAATTCGGAGTTCGTGGGGTTGCCACCGGATTGCTTTCCATTGCGCACGGTTCACTCCCAGAAGCTTGCGCCTCGCGATGATCGCGTGCCGTGTTCGGTGGGGGAGCGCCTGCTCCAAGGATTTTATTGTTGCACCTGGGACTGAGACGACTGCAATTTCCCACTCCTCCCAACGTGGCCAGACACCAAGGGGCTGGGAGGCCGCATCCAACAAGCTCTCAGTTGGCCCCCCAGTACTTGGACTGCGCGGATATGTATCTTTTGGTCCCATCTGCCGTTCCTCCATCCCATCAGCTCGAAGTACCGACGCGAGTTGGTCTCGGCGTCGAGTTCCGCCCGCGACCAGTTTAGCCGCCTGGCACGTTCGAGAATCTGGTCCAACACGGCGTTACCAGTAGGCTTTAGTGGTCTAGCTTTACGTCGATAGCCGTCTGCTCGGGCGCGATTACAGATTGCTTTCCAGGTTCGTCCTGGGAGTGCCTGCAGCAGCTCCGCTTGGGTAGCCCTAGGGAACAACTGATGAAGTTTGAACAGTTCGTTGGGATCCCAGTCTCGTGCACGCGGGGTCGTGATACCCATACGCCGAGCTTTGCTATGGTGTGCTGTGCGGGTGCGCCGGGTGTTGATAGCCATCACGCCATCGTAGTCCGGGTACCCGTACCTTAGGTTTCTAGCCTCAGGCGGATCCCACAGCCGATAGCCGTTCGGCGTGACACCTCTGCGCGTCATCGCGCGGCGGGCATTCTCGGCTGACACGGCGCCGCGGGCATTTGGGCTGAGTCGCATGGCACACCTCTTCGGACTATTCAGCCCGACCGGGTGCGCCTCAAAATCCCTACTGGGGCCATTTCCCCGCTTTCCAAGCTATCAACAGGGATTTACGTCCCCCAACCACCTTCACCGGTTCGGGCGCGCGCTTGGCCCAGCAATTGATGCCCTACGCGATTGGGCCGCAGGCGGGAACACTGCCAGCGACGCTCGCTGAAGCGACCGTTTGCGTGCCACTGTCCGCTAGTGGGATGGACCGGCTGCTTCTTCCGCGGCGCGGTCCTAGACTGCTGCGCATCAACCGGAGAAGCAACCCATTGATACCAACGCCGTTCCCCTCGCCTCGACCGGCGTCGATATTGGCAAGGAAGTCTGCCCCTCGTCGGCTTCGACGCCATACTCGGGCGGTCGCCACCCGATGACCACGAACAGCAACCACCAATTCCCCACATTCGGTTTTGTCGCTTAGATTGCGCCGCTTCGTGGCGCAACGGATACCTGACTGGCTTGGCTTGAACGCTTCGGCCGTCAGCCACTGGCCGCACTGGAACCGCCGTGAGAACCTTCTTATCCATAGCGCACATTTCAGGTGCGGGTGTCGGGCGCTGGCCAAGCCTTCCTTTTCCAGGACTGCATCCGACGGAAAATCGAGACTACGGCTGCACCGGCCCCGACGGCTATGATGTTTGGCAGCATGTCGCGCAATCGGCAGTTACCGTCAGCGAAGATGGCTTGGGTGAGTTCGGCGCCTGCCATAATGGCGAGCAGGGTCAATGCGCCTTGCCAGAAGGGACGGTCGCGGAGGGCTACAAAGCCCAGCGCCGAGAGGGCCCCGTAGGCGATCACGTGTTTCCAGTTGAGTATCGTCGCTGCCCAATCAGGAGACGGGCCGAAGTCGCAGAACACGGATCGCAGCTGGAAGCCGGCGGCGACAGGGGTGGACAGGAGCACCAGGACAGCAGAGATCCAAAACGCGATGATCGGCAGCTTACGAAACTGCATGCGATGAACTCGCTCAAATACTGCAATTGGTGTCGGTGGGCAGCTGAATGCTTTGCAGGAGTGCAGCAGCCGACGCGTCCGACACAGGGCGGCTGATTGGTCCGATAGAGGATGTCTCAATGTAAAAGGGGATGAAGCCCTGGCAACCCTTGGAGTCTGTCACCCTCGCAACACAGTCGTAGTCATAGGGGCGGTCGCCTCGCCGGTCTGTGTGTACTCGACATTGAACATCGCCGGTTGGCGCTATATTCCGCTCCATCCTCGCTTTCCCGTCAAGGTAATAAACCCTGCTCTCTGCGCTTGGCTGTAGCAACTGTTCGAATGCTGCACTGGCGGCGTCACCCGAGGGAACTGTCGTCCGCTCATAGGCCATGAACGTGATGGCGAGTACCGCCACGAAGCCAAAGCCTAGCCAAGTAAGCAGGCCACGGTTCTTACGCGCCAACTCCTCGGCGATTTTGTTACGTTGTTGAGTGGTCGGGGTCATGGATGGCTCGTATGGGGATGGCGCTGAACCGTTGCTGAACGGAATATTCGCGTCAGCCGGGAGGGTAATGGCAGCAAACTTTGGCCCTCTCCGCTTTGGTATCGATTGTTCAAAAGGCGTTCATCTCGTGACGGATAATGGGTCGTACACCAAGGGAGTTGACCATGACGATCAAGTTGAGGCGCTTATCTCTCTGCGTGGCGCTGCTGGCACTCTCAAGCGGCGCTCACGCAGCAAGCAACATCTGCACCTTCCGTGCGTACTCGGACGACATGGATCCCCGTGGCACCAATGTACGTAGCGGTCCGGGAAAAGCGTTTCCAATCATCGGGGTTTTGAAACCCACCCATGGAGACGAAGGCGACTTCTCTTCTGAATTCGACGTTCGCCGGGTCGAGGGTGGTTGGGTAGAGATCGGCGATGCGATGGCTGGCCAGTATGGCGAGGCGACTGAGGAAGCGGTGTTCATCGGTCCTGGTTGGGTATCGGCCAAGCTCATTCGCTTCGAGATCGAAGACCCTACCCTCCGCAGCGCCCCCAGTGTTTCCGCGGGTGAGGTAGTGAACCTGGGATATATGGAAGGTGACTCTAATCCGTGGGCACTCGATCAGGTAAAGGTCGAAGCAATTCACGGCTGCGACGGACCGTTCGTCGACGTGACGCTGGTCAATGAGCGCGGTGATACAGCAAGGGGCTGGGCCACTGACCTGTGCGAAAATCAAGCCACGACCTGCTCGTGAACAGCCCGGCCCCCCATGATCGACACCGGCATGCTCCGTGCTTCAATCCTGACACTTCTTTACCTCGCGGGGGGTGGCGCCGCTGCCGCGGACACGATCACCTGCAAGAGCCTCGACGGACAGGTCACTGCGGATCTCGATGTGCCCTTTACCGGCGACGGCGATGGAGGCTCTGCGGTTGCTGTTCGAGTTGGCACGCCGCATTTTGCTCTCTCCACTGAAGCCAAGGATCACGCTGAGAGGGTTGCGTTTTCAGAAGTAGCCTATGACCGCATCTCGGTCGGACTCGAATCGCCAAACAGTGGCTCGATGACCTTCACAATAGACATCGTGCGAACCTCGCACGCCCGGCCTGGCGATGGACCGGACACCGGGGTCGTCGTTGCGGGCTTCACCCGAATTGCGGGGTTCGGAACTGCAATCGTCACCTGCCAAGGCTGGTAGGACGCGCAGATGGTATCGAAGGCTAGATTCTCTCCGGCAGCCTTGATGATCGCGTGCTGGTTACTGTGGAGCGCGCCCTCCCACGCTCAGGACGAAAGTTGCCCGCTGACAGGCACAGAGCATTCGCTTGGGGAAAGCTACCACCTTCTTGTCGTGGCTTGCGACGAAGAGGATACCGATCAGGCTACTTTGGAGATAACGAACCCACGGGGCCTTCAGACGCAAACGATGACGGTTGACGTCACCTCGCCTTCTGCAGTCGCCTTGATGGATATCACCGGCGGCCCGATTAGGGAAATCTACGTTCCAGAAGCGAGCGGAAACGCCAACACCGCCTTCTCACTGTGGGCCTTCGATATTGGGCAGGAGCGGTACGTTCGTATCCTCGATAGCAGCGGCACCGAACTCACCCGCGACGCGTCGGGCCTGATCATCAATGAAGCACGGGGATCATGCTGCTCGTGGGTCTATGATTTCTACCGCTGGATTTCGCCGGACTTCCGGCTAGCCCACATCGGACAAATCGAGGCAGTTGCCCAGGACATCGATGAAGAATCTGGCAAAGCCGGTTCTGTGATATGCCGCGTGAAGTTCGGCACCGATCCGGTGACAGGGACGGACCGCCCGTCGATGGTCCTCGTCCACCACTATTGCTCGGAGTCCGGAGAGGGCTTTCAGCTCGAGTGGAGTAGCGCGAACTTCTAAGATCAACCCGTCGAGGCGGTGCCATCGGGCAAACCGCTACGCCTAGCCTTGGCCGATGACGCTCAGGGTGCCGGTGGGTCCGCCGCAAACGCCACCGGCACTTCGCTAACACCGTAGAAGCACACCGCAGCAATCTCCCGCGTTTGATTGAACTCGAGGGCTAGCGTGGTGCAGCCATTGGCATAAGATACGAGGCGCTCGTCACACGCCCCCGTTTGACGGGCGGGCTCCTGCGCCGCGTCGGCTGACAGCACCGACGCGGCGTTTTGTTGTCGTCGGTCGTAATCCCAACCGAGGGTTATGTGGCGCCGGCACAACACCTCGGGGGCAAAGAGACCGCATCCAAATAGGGATTAGTTGTTTGGTATGAAGGGTTTCGCTTAGGTGGTTCCCTAAACTGACGGAGTTATTGATGAGATTCGCGGCAACTTGCCTTCTTACCGTGTCGGCCTTCGCCGTTATGACTGCCTCGGCTTTTGCCGCTGACCTCTACGTCCCCGCTGAAGAGCCTTTTATCCCTTCTGAGGCGGCTCAGAGCTGGAGTGGGGCCTATGTCGGCCTGAACGTTGGCTACGGCTGGGGCGAGGCCGTGGAGGACGACCAGCCGGATGATTTCACGTGGGAAATGGATGGGCTCATCGCAGGTGCACAAGCCGGCTTCAATCACCAGACTGACGGCATCGTTCTCGGTCTTGAGGGGGATATCGCCTGGACGGGCATTGAAGGCCCCTATTTCGAGGACGGGGTTCTCGAGGATGAGGACTACATTGCCTCAGTCTCATGGATGGGCACCCTTCGGGGCCGGGTTGGCGTTGATCTCGATGGTTTCCTCCTCTATAGCACCGCGGGCCTCGCGGTCGCTGGCCTCCATATCGACTACTTCGGTGACGATAGTTCTGAGACACATGTCGGGTATGCGGTCGGTGCCGGCGTTGAAAAGATGATCACCGAGAACATCTCCCTGAAGGCAGAATATCTCTATGCCGGCTTCGGCGCCGTGGAGCATTACGACACGGACTACCCGATCAGCTTCGACGTTCACACGCTCAAGGCTGGCCTGAACTTCCACTTCTAAAAGTTAGCGCTTTCAAGAATAGGAACCCCGGTCTCCTCGCGGAGGTCGGGCTCTCTCATCTGGACGGTTAGCGACCTGCTGTCGAAGTGAGTTCGAGCGCAAGTTCCTCATGGGGCCCCAACGTCGCTCTCTCCACGCAATTTGGTCCGTCGGTACTGTCTCAATTCGAAGTACTGACCGAGGAGATTCAAGCGGAGGAAGGCCGCAAATGACTCGTCTGATGGCGATCTGGGAAGGTCCTGCCTACCTCGCCTGGCCAGCCGCCACCCCCGCCAGATATTGGTGAACGAAAGCGATGGCCATGCTCCCTTCGCCTACTGCGGCCGCGACGCGCTTCACCGGACTGAGTCGAACGTCGCCGCAGGCGAAGATACCTGGCACGCTTGTCTCCAGCAGGTAGGGATCGCGCTCTTCCGACCAGCGGCCGACGCGCTTTAAGTCCTCGCCTGTCAGCACGTAGCCACGAGCGTCGCGAACCACATCGGCAGGCAGCCAATCGGTCTCCGCGTCCGCGCCGATGAACACGAACAATCCAGCGCTCTCCTCCCGCCGCACGGCACCGGTGCGAACGTCAACCACGTCGATGGCAGTGAGATGCCCCTCGCCGTGCGTTGCCAGCACCTCGCTGTGCAGCGCCACCTTGATATTGCCTTTACTGCGCACCTGTTCGATCAAGTACTGCGACATGCTCTTTTCGAGCGAGTCACCGCGCACCAGCAGAGTCACTGTCTGCGCGTGGTTGGCAAAGAACATCGCCGCCTGCCCGGCGGAGTTGCCGGCGCCGATCAGGTGGATGTCCTGCCCCTGCGTCGTCGAGGCCTCGCTCCGCGCCGCGCCGTAATAGATCCCTTTGCCGATCAGCCGGTCGAATCCCTCGATCGCCACCCGCCGCCAGCTGACGCCGGTGGCGAGGATAATGGTTTTTGCTCTGATCTGTTCGCCGCCATCGAGCTCGATGGTACGCTCAGTAGGCTCAATCCGCTCGATCCGCCGTGTGATCACCACCTCGGCGCCGAGGCGCTTAGCCTGTTGCAGCGCGCGGCTCGCCAATTCGTCGCCCGATATGCCGCCCGGAAAGCCGAGATAGTTCTCGATGCGCGACGACGTACCGGCCTGTCCGCCCGGCGCCTCGCGCTCGATCACCAGGGTCTTCAGCCCTTCGGACGCACCATACACCGCTGCGGCAAGTCCGGCCGGACCACCCCCCACGATCACGGTGTCGTAAGTCTTGGCCTTCGCGCGGGTATCGAGATTGAGAGCCTCGGCCAGTTGCCGTAGTTGCGGCTGGAACATGGTCGGTCCATCGGCGATCTGGACTGCCGGGAGCCTTAGCGGCAGGTCTCCCACCCAGCGGCCGGGCAGCTCCGATGCATCCGGCGTGAAGGCTTCGAAGAGGATTCGGTTGCTGGCGAGAAATCGGCGCAGCGTCAGACACTCCGGGTCCCAGCGTTCACCCACGATCACTACTTTGCTGCGGCGCGCATTGGCCATGATGCTCTGCAGCCCACCGACACGCTCTCGCGCCAGCTCGCCCATACGACGGGCGAGTTCCGGTGACAGTGCTGCCGCGGCGTGGAATTGGCGTGGATCGATACGCGCTATCCGCGCGGCTTCGACCGCCCGCCCACCGGACTGGAACGGCGTACCATAGATCAGCGGCACTTCGCCCAAGAACGTTCCCGGCAATCTCTCGCCGATCTTGCGCTCGATGCCATCGACCCGCTTGATCACCTCGAGCTTGCCCGAGAGCACCGCAAACAGCATCGGCTCGTCGCCCTCATGGATGAAGTCCTCGCCTCTCCCCAGGTGGATATCGCCCGATCCGCGCAGCAACTCCCGCAACACGGGCTCCGCTTGGTCCGAAAACATCGGCACGGCCGCCAAGTCCTGCGTCGTCAGCATCTATGATATCCCGTCTGGTAGTTGCGCCCGGCGATACTGCTAGCGAATCCTCCGATGCACCGCAACGAAAGCCAAACGCCTCAAACGCCCGGCGGACCCGCCGGCTGGGCGTCCCTTCGAGAGCGTATCTGGTTGCTTCATCAACGGCGGTGGGGACGACGCTGAGCCTGTGGGCGGCGCCGGGGGCGCCGTATGTCTCTATCTAGTTCAATGCCCATCTGGCGGCCGGAACCAACCCCAATTCCTGACGTTGCCCTGTGCCCCCCTCGCGGGGCACGGGGGGAGAATTCTATGTCAAATGTTGAGGAATTTCCGAGCGCAGCGCGGGGGCTCAGTGAGTATGACGCGCTAGTGGCCGCCGCACCCGGTGCGTTGGACGCAATTCCCGGCGCCGTTTATCTCTGCGACCACGAAGGTTGGCTCGTGCGCTACAACACGGAGGCGGCCGCGTTATGGGGACGCACTCCCGTGCTTGGCGAAGGACGCGAGCGCTTCTGTGGCTCGTATCGCCTGTTTCTTCCTGGTGGCGCACCCTTAGCACACGAAGACTGCCCTATGGCGATATCCGTGAAAACGGGCGAGTCGGTTCGCAACGCCGAGGTGGTGATAGAAAGACCTGACGGGTCGCGGATAACTGCGCTCGTGAACATCCAAGCCCTTAGAGACCAGCACGGCAGGATTCAGGGCGCAATCAATTGCTTCCAGGACATAACCGTTCAGAAGGCCCTCGAAGACGAGGTTCGCCGGAAGGGCGCCGATCTCGAGGACTTTTTCGAGAATAGTGCAGTCGGACTCCACATCGTTAGCGCCGACGGGCTCATTCAACGGGCGAACAAGGCAGAACTGGGGCTGCTCGGCTATACGCCCGAAGAGTATATCGGCCGGCATATAGCCGAATTCCACGTCGATGCCGCCGTGATCGGCGATATTCTGCATAAGCTGTCCTGCGGCGAGTCGGTGGAACGTTACGCTGCTCGGCTTCGTGCAAAGGATGGCTCCATCAAGCATGTCCTGATTACATCGAGTGGCCGCTACCAGGATGGGAAATTCCTCAACACGCGCTGCTTCACCTTGGATGTCACGGGCCTCCACAACGCCGAAATCGCCCAGCGCGAGTCCGAGGATCGTCTGGCGGCAACTTACGAGGCAGCCACGATCGGCATCGCGGAGGCTGACGCCGATGGGCGCCTTCTGCGCGTCAACGATGCAATCTGCAAGATGCTGGGGCGGTCCCGTGATGATCTGCTCGCGATGACAATCCTCGACTACACCCATGACGATGACCGTGAGAAGGACGCCGCGCTCTATGCCAAGCAGGCCCGGGGCGAGATCGACAGCTACGTGCTGCGCAAGCGGGCAACCAGGCCTGATGGCGGATTGGTCTACCTTGACGTACATAGCTCGTCGGTCAGGGACGCGGCGGGGGAGTTTCGCTACGGTGTGCGCGTCATACAGGATGTCACTGAGGCCAAGCGGATGGAGGATCGCATCCGCGAAAGCGAGAGGCATCTGCGAGACCTGCTCGAGGCGCTGCCGGCCGCGGTCTATACGACCGACGCAGCCGGGCGGATAACGTTTTACAACCGCGCGGCTGTCGAAATGTCCGGCCGCACGCCGGAACCAGGCGACATGTGGTGCGTCACGTGGCGGCTCTACAACACCGACGGCAGTCCTCTGCCGCACGAGCAATGTCCAATGGCCGTGGCGCTCAAGGAAGACCGCCCGGTACGAGGGGCGGAGGCAGTCGCGGAACGTCCGGACGGCACTCGGGTCCCGTTCATTCCCTACCCGACGCCGCTCCATGACGCTGACGGCAAACTCATTGGCGCCATCAACATGCTTGTCGATATCACGGAGCGTAAGCAAGCGGAAAACCAGCAGGCGATCCTGATCGACGAGCTCAATCATCGGGTAAAGAACACGCTGGCCACCGTACAGTCACTGGCTGGCCAAACGGCGCGCCATGCGGGGAGCCTTGAAGACTTTTACCCCCGGTTCGAGACCAGGGTTCTCGCTTTGGCGCGGGCGCACGACCTGCTGACCAAGCGCCGCTGGGCGAATGCGCCCCTGGAATCGCTGGCCCGTGAGGTGCTCTCGCCCTTTGCGGCCGACGCGCCCGGACGGGTCCTGATCGATGGGCCCCATGTGGAGCTCAGTCCACGGGCGGCGTTGAGCTTCACCATGGCGCTCAACGAACTTGCCACGAACGCCTCCAAGTATGGCGCTCTTTCATCGCCGTCCGGTTCGGTCTCCTTGGCTTGGCAATGGGCCCCGGACTCGGCGCTCGTGGTGGACTGGAATGAGCATGGCGGCCCGATTGTGGCGCCGCCGACGCGACGAGGTGTAGGCACCCGGTTGATAGAACTCTGCGTTGAACGAGATCTGGAAGGGGTGTTGGACCTTGCTTTCAGGCCCCAGGGGCTTAGCTGCCGCATCTCGGTGCCCATCGAGCAGGGCAGTGAATGACGGAGTTCTTGCGCCTTAGAGTTCTGGTCGTAGAGGACGAATCTATGGTGGCACTGATGATCGAGGGGATGCTGGAGGATCTCGGCTGCGAGATTACCGGGTCGGCGGCTCGGCTTGATCAGGCTCAGCGACTTGCGGCAACGGCGGACATCGACCTCGCACTGCTTGATGTCAACCTGCAGGGGCAACCGGTCTTTCCGGTCGCCCGAATTCTCAAAGAGCGCCAAATACCGCTGATGTTCAGCACCGGCTACGGGGCGAGTGGGTTGCCGCCGGAGTTCGCCGGTCGCCCTGTACTTGCTAAGCCCTTTTCCCTTGCAGAGCTGCAGCAGTGCATGGCCGCTGCCCTCAGGCGGTGAGACCCACTCTCATTCCCGCAGCTCGGTGAGGAAGATTTCGGTGCGGTGCAGTCGGCTCGCCTGCAATGCATCGCCGAACTGGCCCTGCCCGCCCATTTGGGTAGAGGTGTGGCCCGCTTTATGCGAGCGAGCCACCTGGTTTACTTCTTGTCGTCGTTCTCATCGCTCTGACGGCCCGCTTCAGCATGCTGCTCGAGGGCCGCCCCGTGTGCCGCCCGACGATTCACGAGATCAGCGCGGAGGAGTTCGCCGAGCCCGTTCGAATAGAGCCCGACCGCCAGTGTCACCGAGTCACAACAACTCTGCTTCCAACGTCGACCCGGGCATATAAATCGAGGATGTCTCCGTTCAGCATCCTTATGCATCCGTACGAGACGAAGCCCCCGATCGTTTCAGGAGCGTTGGTACCGTGGATCGCGTAGGTGCCACCCGCTAACGTAAGTGCGGCTGCCCCCATGGGATTTGCCGGGGAGCCTCCAGGAATTAGCGCAGGTAGCTGAGGTTTGTCGCGACGGATTACAGCCGGCGGCGCCCAGTTCGGCCCGATGAATTTGGCTTCAATGTGAGACTTGCCAACCCACTGTCGGCCCACTCTTCCCACGCCAACGATATAGCGTAGTGCTCGACCGTTGCGCAGAACAAGATACAGGCGGCGCTCACTTGTCCGGACCACGATAGTGCCGGGTGAATAGGCCTCGCGGAAGGGAATCAGGTCAGCCGCCCGGGCATCGGTGGAGCCAAGCTGTGGCGCAAGGCCCACGGCCAGGACTAGAACCTGGAGGCCGCAGCGCCAACGCGCCGAATATCGTAAAGTCACGCGTGCCGCTCCGGTCTTAGATGGTCGGCCCCCGATGAACCTCCAGGCTACCAACTTTGACTTAGGCGAAGCGAGCCGCCGTAGGACAGGAAGTTTTCCGCAAGCTCGCCGTTCACGCTGCCTCCGAAGGCCAAACCGCTGTCGAAGGTCATTTCGGCGCCGGCGGTGACCAGCACGGCATCCGCCGCCTGCTGAGCGCCCTCAAGAACGAAGCGGGACCCGGGCAGCGCCAGAAACTCCGCGTTCACGTCGTTGTCCGCAAATATGTAATGGCCCCAGGCTGCACCCAAGTGTAAGCCGATGGTTCCGCCTTCTACTGTTGTCTCCCAATCCGCCATTGCGCCGAGCTCAACGCGTGCAGATATTGCCTCGTTCTCCGCATAGCCCAATGCGAAGGTGGATGCCCCCGAGGTGGTCGTCTCTTCATAGGCGGGTGTGAACACCGTCTGACCGCGCACGGCGGCATAGGGTGTCAACCAACCTACATGGTAACCGACTTCGATCTCCCCAGCGATATTGTGGGCCCCGAAGTTGGCGTTGAAGACGTCTATCCCTGCGACGGTAAGGCGCCGTTCTGTCTCTACGCTGTGATAGGCGTAAGCCAGGGCACCGGCGACGTACCCCATTTCGCCATCGGCGCGCCCGTAGATGGCCGCCTGAAGCATCTGGCTGTTGCCCGAACCCATCCCATCGGCAAGCGAGAAATCGGTAACACCTCCCGAGGCCGCAACTCCTACTAGAGTTCCTTCGGAGAGGTGATAATCGACGCCCACAGCAACGCCCATATCGCGGACCGTGCGATCATGGCTGCCGATCGATGCGCTGCCTTCGGTCTGGCTGGTTCCGCCGAAGCCAGCGGCCCAGATCGTCCAATCGGCCACCCGCGGGTATGCCGGGCCTTGGTCGAAACCTGCGAATGCACCCTGCCCGGCAGGCGCGGGGGACGGTGCGTACCCCATGACGCTCACAGTGCCCCGACCCATTGTTTCGTTGGGCGAGGGAGCCATGGCCATCCCGCCGTGCGGACCCGTTACCAGATCCAGAAATGAGTTCATGGATTGATGAATCGAGGGCGCCACTCCCGTCCCGGTTTCACCAGCGATTTGTTCCAACAAATCCGCCAACTCTTCAGGTGTCAGGAGATCGAGAATAAGGAACCCCAACGGCAGCGTGCCGCCGTTATCGAGGTAGTCGTTGATCGCGTCGATCACCGCCTGCTCGTTGTCGGTCGTGTCCTCATCATCCAGATCCTCGCCGATTTCGCCGTCACTGACATCAAAAACGCAGACGTTGATCTCGTTGGTATCCAGCGTGACCGCTCCATTGCGCGCCCAGGCAGCGCCGCAATCGATCGTGGTGCCGGTCAAAAGGGAAATGCTGGTCAGGGCAACGATCTGTCCCATGAAGTCGGTATTGGTGCCTAGCGTTGCCGAGCTTCCGACGACAAAGAACACGTTGGCGGGGTTCACCGTGCTGCCGGGAGCGATAACCACCGACGAGTTGCTGGCCGTTGTTAGCCCTGCGGGTATTTGAATGATGAAGACGTCGTCGGCATCACCTTGCAAAGTCAGCGTGCCATTCAAGTTGGCCTCGCTTTCAAAGGAGTACACACCAGCAGTGAGGGTCCGTCCTCCAAGTTCATTGCCGACCAAGGCCTCGGTGACGGGGCGGTTCATCAGGACGTTGTAGGTCGTGGCCAAGTCGCTCTTGGCTTGAACCGCCACGCCGTCGGCCTGGAAGTAAGCGCCTGTCAGGATGATCTGATCCGCCCCCGGCCCCTTGCCCGTTATCGCAGATCCAGGGCTTAAACCAATGTTGCCGACGATGACGCTCGTGCCAGTGTTGGTTATGGTCGAGCCACCCAAAATTGCAAATGTATCAAGACTCTGCCCGCTGGCAGTCGTGGCGACTCCTAGTAACGATACCGTCGCTACAGCGACAATAGCTGCAGCTGACATACAGTAGGTTTGCGTAGATTCTTTGCCGCGAGTCATCGTACATCTCCGCCCGGATGATTAACGTGTGACGCTGCCGCTTGTGGCCTTCAGAAGCACTACGTCACTCGTCTAATCTTGGGAAGACGGCTTTTTGATCACTTATTATACGGAAACAGTTCTGAAGGGCATGCATCCTCACTCGGCGCACATTCATGTCGTTGATTTTGTATCAGAAACAGCCGCCGCGATTGGCAGAGAGCTGCGAATATTCCTGCGCTCACCCGTCAAGGCGGCGCGCCCAGAATTGATTTATGGGAAGAGAGTGTTGCCGCGAAAGCTCAAAAGATGAGCTCTGCCACCTTACGGATCAGCGTGATCACTGCCACAGGCACTAACGCGCCGGTAACCATCTCAGCGCAGTATCGAAGAGCGGCGGGTGTATCGAGTAGCCGCGCTATAACATCGCTGCACCAACAATTTAGCGGTTCGCGGTGCAGTGGGGAGGTGGGCTCCTGCCTGTCCCGCTCGTGGGGCGCCACCTCCCACCCTCCCGGCCCCGCGCCGGCCGCTAAATTCTCGCGTTTAGGCAGAAGCTCAGACTATGTGTCCGCAGGTGGAAGCCAAACAAACCCGGAGTTGGCCGTCGCCGGCGGCGCGCTCCTTCCGTCCGTCCTGCCCCGCAGGATGAGCTTCGCAGCACTGCCGCCGACCCATGCGTTAGTCGCGGTTGAGCAACAGCGCGGCTAGATAAAAAAGAACCCATGTCAGATTCTCCTGTCCACCGAGCATCTCCCCCGAGACCGTCGAACGCCGCCGACTTGGTAGAAGGCCCCAGCGCAGCAGCGCCGGGGCCCAGAGGGGTCCAGGGTGAGCCCCCTCTACGTCAGGTGCGCCGGTGGGGCATTTGACGCACCCTCGTTCCTGAACCGTTCACCATTTGGCGCGCAGACCGCCTGTCGCACCGAAACTGTAGCTGTCGCCCATGCCGGAAAGATCGGTCTTCAGTGACGCCTCCACGTAGAGCGAGATGGCGTCATCTGCCCAGTTGACCGAGCCACCAAGGCCGATGCCAGCCCAGGTTGCGCCCTTGCTGCTGGCAAGTCCGTCCGCCCCAATCGTCGCCTCAGTCCTATCGAGGAAGTCGTGGTAGAGGTTGGCGATGCCGTAGACGTGGGTGCGACCTGCCTTGCCCTCATTGTCCTGCCACTCAACCTCGTAGTCTGCCGAAAGCCCGAGCCGGCCCACAAGACCGTCTCCGTCGCTGATGGCCACGGTTGAACCGAAGGGGTCGGTGAAGTCGTCGAAGTCGACGGCTGAGTAAGCGAGTTGCGCTTGCGGAGTGAGCGACCAGCCGCCGCCCAGCGCCACCTTCTGACCGGCCTCGAGGCTGAAGGCGTAGCCGAATCCGGCATTGTCCGTGACAATATCACCAAGGATGGCCGAGCTCAGCTTGCTGTTGAACCACGTCGCCTGCGCCTGACCATCGAGGTAAAAGCCCGCCGTACCGTAGTAGGTGAGGCTGGCCCCGACGCCGTAACCTTCGGCGTCAATGGCGCCGTCGCCGGAGCTCGAACTCACGTCGGCGCTGATCGTGCCGGCTCGAACGTTGAGACCCGCAATTAGGCTGCCATCCTCGGATTGGCTGAGAAGCCCTGCCAGGCCAGCCCTGATCTGCCAGCTGCTGGAATCGTAACTCGCACTGGTGGTGGAACTGTCGGGGTCGATCGAGACCGTCTGGGTTTCGATCTGCCCCCACAACCCGCCACCCTCGACGGCCCCGAGATCAACCACGCCCGCCGACCATGAGCGATTGCCGACGCGCTGCTGCAGCGAGCCCAGAGTGTTGAAGCTCTGCAGCGCCGCGGCATATGCCTCCACAACGGGGGCAGCGGGTTGGAACAGCGGGGCGTCAGGATCGTCCGGATTGACGAGGGTCCGGAGGTACCAATCGCCATCGGCATCGGTGGGGGTACCTTGGTACAGGCCGTAGAAATAGGCGCCACCGACGACAGCCTCTTCCCCATTGACCACCATGTCGCCAAGCAGACTGAAAGTGCCGGCGGATGTGCCGCCGATGTCGACTATCTTGATCCCGTTGGTGGTCACGCCGCCGAGCCCGCCCGCGTTGGTTACCGTGACATTGGTCGTACCGGCCGAGTTGCCGTTAATCACCAGGCGGTCCGTTTCCGAGCTGTCGTCCCCGAGGACCGTCTGAATCTGCAGCAGGCCACCATTGCCGGTGTAGTCGCCATCAATGGTGAGTGTGCCGATGCTGTCGCCGCCGGGCGAAATAGCGCCGGCAGCCGCGAGCGACGTGGTTCCAACCGTGCCGAAGCCGGCCAGCGTGCCTCCGACGATTTCGAGGCCGCCATTGCCCAGATCCGACCCCGCCGCCATGAACAGCGTGCCGCCATAGA
>JAESFO010000240.1_pt1 | contig 104614 bp, 90 predicted proteins | sample 9269421 | NCBI WGS metagenome assembly JAESFO01 (sample SAMN14502839, study PRJNA617101) | algae metagenome | isolation source: Nostoc desertorum CM1-VF14 and co-occurring heterotrophs from rocky... | place: USA: Clark Mountains, San Bernardino, California | collected 2000-06-05 | reverse complement strand
AGCAGGCGGTGCAGGTCGTGCTGCGCGACAAGAAGGCCTCGACCTCCTATATCCAGCGCCGCCTGCAGATCGGCTACAACCGCGCCGCCTCGATCATGGAGCGCATGGAAAACGAAGGCATCGTCGGACCGGCCAACCATGCCGGCAAACGCGAGATCCTGGTGGAGAGCGTGGGGGGCTGAGCCCGCGCCTCAGTCGTTCTCGGCGGAGGGCTCGGGCGATCGCGGCCAGGCCAGGCGACGTATGTCGCGCGCTCCGTCAACGACGCGGACGACCTGGACCCCGCTCTCGATCAGCCGATACAGGATGAGCCAGCGCTCCACCACCAGCGCACGAGCGCTAGCGTCGATGTCCGGGCGCGCAGGCCCGAGCTTGGGATGTCGCGCAAGACGAGCGGCGCCTTGCTCGAGCCTGTCGAGAATGTCGTCCGCGGTTCCGATGTCATGACTCGCGATCCAGAGCCAAATATCGAGCAGGTCCTGCCGCGCCTGGCGGCTGAACCGCACCTGGCTCATCGTCAGAACTTGGCGCCGAGCTTTCGACGACCCTCGGCTTTGAGGGCAGCGAAGTCGATCTCCCCGACATCGCCGCTGTCGAGACCGCCCTGCCAGGCGAGCCTCAGCCAGCGCAGCTTGGCTGCGTCGCCTTCATCCTGCTCATCGAGCAGCCGCAAGGCCTCGCGAACGACGTCGCTCGACGAGCCATAGCGGCCGCTCTCGACCTTGGCCTCGATCAGGCGGACCAGCTCGTCCGGCAGGGAAAGGGTCATGCTCATTGTCAGGCTCCGCCTTTAGAGTATCGGCCAGGCCGCCGTCAGAGCAAGTCTCGAAGCTGCGGAACCTCCCCCCGCAACGCCTCCGCCAGGAAGCCGGCCAGCGCCTTTGCCGCCGGGGCGGGGCGGCCGGGGGCGAGGTGGAGGGCGATCTCGGAGGCGGGCAGGGGCGGCAGCCCCTCCGCCGCGCCGAGCAGGCGCAGGCCCGGGCGGGCGGTGCCGGCCTTGACCACGGTCAGCGCCGCGCCGGCCGCCGCCATCGCCTCGACCGCGCCGATGCTCGAGGAGGAGAACAGGATGCGCCAGGGGAGACCGGCCTCGTTCAGCGCCGCCAGCGCCCATTCGCGATACATGTTCGGCGCCTTGAGCAGGGCCAGCGGCAGCGGACCGGCGGGTGGGAAATCATGTCGGTCCGACCAGGCGAAGGCGGTGCGCTCGCTGCGCAGCACCTCGCCGCTGCCGTCGCCGGCCTTCTGCGTCGCCAGCACCAGGTCGAAGGCCTCGCCGAGGCTGGCGATCAGGTCGCGGGTGAAGCCGGTGGTGACCTCGAGCTCGACATCGGGATGCGAGCGGGCAAAGCGCGCCAGAGTCTCCGGCAGCACCACGGTGGCGTAGTCGTCCATCACCGCCAGCCGCACCCGGCCGGAGACGCTGCGGGCGCGCAATACGTCGAGCGCCTCGTCGTGCAGGGCGAGGATGCGCCTGGCATAGGCCAGGAAATCCTCGCCGGCGCGGGTCGGCAGCACCTCCTGCGGCGAGCGCTGCAGCAGGGTCTGGCCGGCGATCTCCTCGAGCTTGCGCATCTGCGCCGAGATCGTCGACTGGGTGCGGTTCAGCGCGGCCGCGGCGCGGGTGAAGCTGCGCAGCTCGGCGATGGTGACGAAGGACCGCAGCAGGTCGATATCGATATTGCGCAGCATCGCCGCAGACGCCCCCTCCCGGCCACGCCATGGACGGCGTCGATGATCAAAATCGAATAATTCGATTTTGGCTGGCCGCCCGCCGCCGCTAGCTTTACGGCAGCTCCATCTGTCAAGCGCCGTTGCAGCCCGAGGTCAAGCATGCCGAGACTGAGATCAGACACCACCACCAAGGGCCGCAACATGGCCGGCGCCCGCGGGCTCTGGCGCGCCACCGGCATGAAGGACGCCGATTTCGGCAAGCCGATCATCGCCGTGGCCAACTCCTTCACGCAGTTCGTGCCCGGCCATGTCCATCTCAAGGATCTCGGCCAGCTGGTCGCCCGCGAGATCGAAAAGGCCGGCGGCGTCGCCAAGGAGTTCAACACCATCGCCGTCGACGACGGCATCGCGATGGGCCATGACGGCATGCTCTACTCGCTGCCTTCGCGCGAGCTGATCGCCGACAGCGTCGAGTATATGGTCAACGCCCATTGCGCCGATGCGATGGTCTGCATCTCGAACTGCGACAAGATCACGCCCGGCATGCTGATGGCGGCGATGCGGCTCAACATCCCGACCGTGTTCGTCTCGGGCGGGCCGATGGAGGCCGGCAAGTTCATCGCCGAGGGCGTGCTGAAGAAGGTCGACCTGGTCGACGCCATGGTGGCGGCGGCGGACGACCGCGTCTCGCAGGCCGATGTCGAGGTGATCGAGCGCTCGGCCTGCCCGACCTGCGGCTCCTGCTCCGGCATGTTCACCGCCAATTCGATGAACTGCCTGACCGAGGCGCTGGGCCTCGCTTTGCCGGGCAACGGCTCGACGCTCGCCACCCATGCCGACCGCAAGCGGCTGTTCGTCGAGGCCGGGCACCTGATCGTCGACATCGCCCGCCGCTATTACGAGCAGGACGACGCCTCGGTGCTGCCGCGCAATGTCGCGAGCTTCAAGGCCTTTGAGAACGCGATGACGCTCGACATCGCCATGGGCGGCTCGACCAACACGGTGCTGCACCTGCTCGCCGCCGCCCATGAGGCGGAGCTCGACTTCACCATGGCCGATATCGACCGGCTGTCGCGCAATGTCCCGGTGCTGTGCAAGGTCGCGCCGGCCGTCGCCAATGTCCACATGGAGGACGTCCACCGCGCCGGCGGCATCATGGCGATCCTCGGCGAGCTCGACCGGGCCGGGCTGATCGACACCTCGCTGCCGACCGTGCACAGCGCCAGCCTGGCCGAGGCGCTGGAGCGCTGGGACGTCAAGCGCACCACGAGCGAGGCGGTGAAGAGCTTCTTCAGCGCGGCGCCGGGCGGCGTGCCGACGCAGACCGCCTTCAGCCAGGAGCGGCGCTTCGAGGAACTCGACCTCGACCGCGAGTCGGGCGTGATCCGCGACAGGGCGCATGCCTATTCGCAGGATGGCGGGCTGGCGGTGCTCTACGGCAACATCGCGCGCGACGGCTGCATCGTGAAGACGGCCGGCGTCGACGCCTCGATCCTGACCTTCTCCGGCAGCGCGGTGATCTTCGAGAGCCAGGACGCGGCGGTGGAGGGCATCCTCAACAACAAGGTCAAGGCCGGCGAGATCGTGCTGATCCGCTATGAGGGGCCGCGCGGCGGGCCGGGCATGCAGGAGATGCTCTATCCGACCAGCTATCTGAAGTCGAAAGGGCTCGGCAAGCTCTGCGCGCTGGTCACCGACGGGCGCTTCTCGGGCGGCTCCTCGGGGCTGTCGATCGGCCATGTCTCGCCGGAGGCGGCCGAGGGCGGGGCGATCGGCCTGGTCGAGAGCGGCGACGTCATCGAGATCGACATCCCGAACCGGCGGATCGACTTGAAGGTCGAGGAGGCCGAGCTGCAGCGCCGGCGCGCCGCGATGGAGGCCAGGGGCAAGGATGCCTGGAAGCCGGCGGCGCCGCGCAAGCGCAAGGTCTCGACCGCGCTCAAGGCCTATGCGGCGCTGGCGACCAGCGCGGCGAAGGGGGCGGTGCGCGCGATCGACTAAAGGGCGCGCCCGGTGAGCGAGCTGATCGGGGTTGCGGCGGCGGCAGCCTCGAGCGCGCTCGGCGGCACCTCGATCGCCGCGACGCGCTATCTGGCGGGGCATCTCGACCCGCTGGCGATCGGCTCGTTCCGCTTCGGCATCGGCTGCCTGCTGCTGGCGCCGCTGGCGCTGCTCGGCGACCGCCGCTGGCCGCGGCGGGCCGACTGGCTGCGCACGGCCGGGCTCGGCCTGCTGTTCTTCGCGCTGTTCCCGATCCTGTTCAACGCCTCGCTGATCCATACCAGCAGCGCGCGCGGAGCGCTGGCGCTGTCGACCCTGCCGCTGCTCTCGCTGGCGATCGGCGCCGCGCTCGGCCGCGAGCGCCTGAGCTGGCGCAAGAGCCTTGGAGCGCTGCTCGCCACCGCCGGCGTCGGCTTCGCCCTCCTCTCGGGGCTCGGCGAGGCGCCGCCGCAGGCCTGGCGCGGCGACCTGCTGATGATCGCGGCAGCCTTCTGCATGGCGCTCTACGGAATCTGGTCGAAGCCGGTGATCGCGCGCAGCGGCGCCATCCCCTTCACCGCGATGGCGATGGCTGTCGGGGCGCTGGTGCTGATCGCGGTGTCCTGGCTGCGCGGCAGCTTCGGCGCGGTGGCGGGCTTCGCGGCGCCGCAATGGACGGCGGCGCTCTATCTCGGGGTGATCGGCGCGGCGCTGACCTTCTATCTGTGGGCCTATGCGCTCGGCCGCGCCGCGCCGACCAGCGTCGCCGTCACGGTGACCGTCAATCCGGTGACCGCCTCGCTGCTCGGCGCCTGGATGCTCGGCGAGCCGCTGGGCTGGCATCTTGCCGTGGGCGTCGTCGCGGTCGGCGCCGGCATTTACCTGGCGACCACCGAGGGCCCGTCACATCTTCGCCACGGAACCTCCCGACAAACGCCGCGCTGACTTCCAAGGAGGCGCGCTTGCCGGCCCATCTGTTCGCGGTCCTGATCTGGCTCGGCCTGCTGCTTCCAGCCCATGCCCAGGCGCCCCAGCCGGTGCTCTCGGACAATGCCGAGTCGATCGCCGTGGTGGTCGGCATCAGGGACTACAAGCAGACCAGCAGCGTCGCCTACGCCCATAACGATGCCGAGGCGATGAAGGCCTTTCTCACCGGCACGCTCGGCTTTCGCGAGCAGAACGTCTTCCTGCTCAAGGATGCGACGCTCGGCGAGCTCACCCAGATGTTCGGCAGCGAGGCCAATCCGCAGGCCGGCCGGCTCTGGCGCAGCGTGCAGGAGGGGCGCTCGCATGTGTTCGTCTATTATTCCGGCCATGGCGTGCCCGACCTCGCCAGCCGCCAGCCCGTCCTGCTGCCGCAGGACGGCAACCCCAATTCCAGCGAGAGCGGCTATGCGCTGCAGGTGCTCTACCGCAATCTCGAGCTGGTGCGGCAGAAGATCGGGCCGCAGCGCCAGCTGATCGTGATGATCGACGCCTGCTTCACCGGCGAGACCGGCCGCAAGGGCGAGAGCCTGCTGGCGGTGTCGGCGCCGGGCTTCACGCCGGCGCGGCCGCGCAGCGGCGGCGGCATCGTCAAGCTGGTCGCGACCTCCGGCGCGACCCCGGCCAACTGGGACGAGCGCCAGCAGCTCGGCCTGTTCACCAGCCGCTTCCTGATGGGCGCCGGCGGACTGGCGCGTCCCGAGGCTGCGCCGGAGTCCGGGCCGGTCGCCTGGGGCGATCTGCAGCGCTACCTCCTGGCGAGCGTCGCCGCCGAGGCGCGGCGCGACAGCGGCCGCGAGCAGGTGCCTGAGATCGACCAAGCCGGGTTCGCGCTGCCGGCCGGCGCCCCGGTTCCGGCGGTGTCGCGGGCGGTGGCGCAGGCGCGCGACGAGGCGGCCTGGCAGCGGGCCAGGGCCTCCGGAGAGCGCGCCGCGCTCGAAGCCTATGTCGCGCGCTGCGGCGAGGGCTGCCAGTATCGCGAGGCGGCGCTGGCGCTGCTGCTCGACAAGCGGCGCGGCGCCGATGCGCTCGCCGATGAGGAGAACTGGCGCCGGCTCGGCGCGTCGGGCCAGTACGAAGCCTATCTCAAAGGGTGCGGGACGGTCTGCGCCTATCGCAGCCTGGCGGAGGGCTATCTCGGGCGCAGCGACCCGGCCCGCGATCCGCGCGTCCAGGATTGCGACGAGCTCGCCGGCGATCCGAACGATCCCGACCGCAGCAGGACGGTGAAGGGCGTCGGCTTCGGCAAGCTCGATGCGCGCGCGGCGATCGCCGCCTGCCGGCCGGCGGCCGAGGCGCAGCCGCAGCTGCGGCGGCTCGGCTACCAGCTCGGCCGCGCCTACGACAAGGCCGAGCGCTACAAGGAGGCGCTCGGCGCCTATGAGAAGGCGGTCGAGGCGGGCAGCGCCGCGGCGATGAACAATCTCGGCACGCTCTACGAGAACGGCCAGGGCACCCGGGTCGAGCTGCAGAAGGCGTTCTCGCTCTATGAGCGCGCCGCCGATAGCGGCAACCCGATCGCGATGAGCAATATCGGGCGGATGCTGCAATATGGCAGGGGCAGGCCGCGCGACGAGGCGCAGGCGCTGCGCTGGTACCAGCGCGCCGCCGAGGAGGGCGACGCCTTCTCGATCGGCAAGCTGGTGCCGGCCTATCTCGAAGGGCGGCCGGGCTTCCCGCGCAACCCGCAAAAGGGCTTCGACCTGTTCCGCAAGGCCGCCGACAAGGGCGATCCGATCGCCATGGTCTCGATGGCGACGCTGATCGACAACGGCTTCGGCTCGTATTTTCCCGGTGTCAGCGCGGTGCAGATGCTGACCAGGGCGCTGGCCAAGGGCGAGGCCGGCGCGGCGGCGGTGTCCTCTACCGATGTCTCGCCGCAGAAGCTGAAGCCCGAGACGATCCGCGCCTTGCAGCGGGCCGCGCAGAAGGCCGACCATTATTCCGGCGCCATCGACGGCCGCTTCAACCCGGTGTTCGTGCGGGCGCTCGACGGCTATGCCCGCTCGCTGGAGCAGGGCCAGTGAGGCAAGGCCGGCTCGCCGGCGCGCTGATCGCGGCCGGGCTGCTGCTCGGGCCGGCGCCGGCGCGTGCCGAGGCGCTCGCCGACTGGCTCGGCCAGGTCGCCGCCTGCGCCGGCAAGCGCGAGCTCACCCTCGCGGTGATCGGCTTCGAGGCGCAGCAGCAGGTGCTGTCGCGCAGCCAAGCCGACGAGCTGCGCCTCGCCGTCGAGAGCCGGCTGCTCGCCCAGGGCGGGGTCAGGCTCGCCGCCAGCGCCGATGTGGTGCGGCTGAAGAGCCTGCGCGAGAGCCTCAACCTGCAGGGGCCGGGCGAGGCCGAGGCGCAGATCCGCCGGGCCTTCGCCGGCGATGCCAGCGTGTTCCTGACCGAACCGTCGCGCCAGGGGAGCAGCGCCAGCTTCCGGCTGCAGGCGATCGCCGGGCCGGGCGCGTGCAAGGTGACCAGCGAGCCGATCGCGCTGGCAGTCCAGACCGCGCCGGGCGTCGTCGACATCGACGCGATGCTGGGCCAGGCGGTGGCGAAGCTGGCCGAGGCGGCGCCGGAGATGGCCGAGGTCGAGATCTGCCCGGTGCAGGCGGCGGGCGGCCACAGCGCCTGCGCCGCGGCGCTCGGCTCGCGCCTGCTGCTGGCGCTCGATGCCGAGGCGCGCTCCGACCGGCGCGTGCTGGCCTCGCGCCCATTGGCGATCCGCAAGGCGCCGGCGCGCGCCTGCGGGCCAAGCGGGCCGGAGGCGGCGGTCCGGGCGAGCGGCCGGCTGGAGCAGGATCGCGAGGGCCGCAGCTGGCTGGAGCTGGAGTTCAGGCGCGTCGCCGCCGTGCTGGCGACCAGCGGCCGCAACCGGATCTCGGTCGAGGCGCTCGGCTGCGATCCGGCGATCCGGCCGCTGCTGGAGCACGTCGCGGCGACGGCGGCAAGCGACCGGGCGCGGCTCGCGGTGCTGCCGGCGGCGACGCCGTTCGCGCGGGGCAGGCGGCTCGACATCCGCATCGAGGGCGAGCCGGGGAGCCGGCTCTATTGCTGGGTGCTGGCGCCGGACGGCACCGCCTCGGTGGTGCTGCCGGTCAGGGGCGCCGAGCGCCAGGCGCAGCTCGCCAGAAGCGGGCGCTCCTATCCGCACGAGTTCGGGCTGGACGATATCGTGCTCGAGCAGCCCTTCGAGAACCTGTTCGGCTGCTTCGGCAGCCAAGGCGAGCTGCCGGCCGGGCTGAGCGAGCGCTGGCTGGCGGCGGCGCCGAGCGCCTCGGCGGATGCGGCGGTGCTGGCCGGCGGCGAGGTGCTCGAGCTGCTGGAGGCGATGCGCGCTGTGCCCGGCATCGTCGAGGCGAGCGCGCCGCTGATCGTGCGCTGAGCGGCTCGCTTGCCTTCGGGCGGGGCTTCGGCCACGAAGAGGGCATGCATCGCCGTCTGGTCTTCGAGGAGCCCGTCTCTCGCGCCGCGATCTGGAGCCGGCGGCTGGCCCTGTTCGGGCTGACGGTCGTGCTGCTGACCGTGCTGATCTTCCGCTTCGGGACGCCCTCGGTCGAGCGGCTGGTGCCGATCGTCGGCGCCTATGTCTTCGTGCTGCTGGCGCTGGGGCTGGCGCTCGTCGCCTTCGTGCGGATCTGGCGCGAGGGCCATCGCGGCGTCGGCATCGCGGCGCAGGCCTTCCTGCTCTGCCTGCTGCTGCTGGCGCCCGTCGCCTATGCCGGGGTGATGCTGGCGACGCTGCCGCTGATCGCCGATGTCTCGACCGACACCGAGGAGCCGCCGGCCTTCAGCCGCTCGCGCGTGGCGCTGGCGGCGCGCGGCGGGCTGGTGCCGCCCGACCTGCCGGCGCAGAAGCGCCGCGAGCAGCGGCAGGGCTATCCGAAGGCAGTGCCGATCGTGCTCGAGCTGCCGGCCGAGATCGCCTACGACATCGCCCGCAAGGCCTGCGTCAATCTCGGCTGGCGGGTGCTGGAGGGGGCGGCGCCGGGCGGGCGCAGCGGGGCGGGGCGGCTCGATGCGGTGGCGCGCTCGCAGGTGCTGCGCCTCACCGACGACATCACCATCCGCATCCGGCCGCGCGCCGATGGCAGCCGGATCGACATCCGCTCGGCCTCGCGGCTCGGCGGCTTCGATTTCGGCTCGAATGCGCGCCGCATCGCCGCCTTCGAGGAAGAGGTCAAGCTGCTGGTCGAGCTGCGCTGACGGTCAGGCGAGGCGGTAGCGGCCGGCGAGGTCCGGCGCCGGCTCGTCGCAGACGACCACGCCGCGCGCGACCAGGTCCTCCAGCTGCGCCAGCACCGAGAGCGACGCGGCGCCGTGGAGCGCCGGCGACAGCTCCTGGTAGATCTGCGGGACCATGGCGGGAATCGTCTCGTCGCCGGCGCGCAGACGGCTGAGGATCGCCGCCTCGCGCTGGCGGCGATGCTGCACCAGCCCGCGCAGGAAGCGCTGCGGCTTGCGCACCGGGCCGCCATGGCCGGGCCAGTAGAGGGCGTCGTCGCGGCCGCGCAGCTTCTCGATCGAGGCCATGTAGGCGGCCATCGCGCCGTCGGGCGGGGCGACGACCGAGGTCGACCAGGCCATGACGTGATCGCCCGAGAACAGCACGGTCTCCTCCGGCAGGGCGAAGGCGAGGTGATTGGCGGTGTGGCCGGGCGTCTCGAGCGCTTGCAACGTCCAGCCGGGCCCGCAGACCGCGTCGCCCTCCGCCATCACCTGGTCGGGCGCATGCTCGCGATCGGCGGCCGCGTCGAGCCGGTTGATCTCGCCGAGCGCAAGCTCCCGGGCCGGCCGGTGCGGGCCGCAGCCGGTGATAAGGGCGCCGGTCGCCGCCGCGATGGCGCGCGAGGCGGGGGAATGGTCGCGATGCGTGTGGGTGAGCACGACATGGCTGACGCTCTCGCCGCGCACGGCGTCGAGCAGGCGCGCGACATGGGCGGGATCGTCCGGGCCGGGGTCGATGATCGCGACCGTGCCGCGCCCGACGATATAGGAGCAGGTGCCGGTGAAGGTCATCGGGCCGGGATTGCCGGCGATGATCCGGCGCACCAGCGGCGAAAGGGCGGTCAGCGTGCCGCTCGGGGCGATGTCGCCACGCTCGAAGGCGAGGGGCGCGTCGGCTTCCTCCCGTGGCGGGCGCTGGCTCGTGCTGGTCATCGTCGCATCCGGATCGCTGCATTCGCGCCGGCTTGTGAGCCGGTGGCCGATTACCTATAGACGAAGGGGCCGAGCGTCGACCGCTCGCGAGGATAAGGATGATTCCGATGGCGAAGACGCTGTCCCTGCCGGCCGATACCATGATCGATGCGATGCTGCCCGCGCTCTCCGATCGACGGACGGCGCTGCTGCGCGATCTCGGGCTCGCGATCCTCGGCAGCCTGCTGCTGGTGATGGCGGCGAAGGTCAAGGTGCCGTTCTGGCCCGTGCCGATGACGCTGCAGACGCTCGCCGTCCTCGGCCTCGGCGCCGCCTATGGCCCGCGCCTCGGGGCCGCGACGGTCGGCCTCTATATCGCCTACGGCCTCGCCGGCCTGCCGGTGTTCACCAACACGCCGCCGGTCGCGGCCGGCCCGCTCTATCTGCTCGGCCCGACGGGCGGCTTCCTGATCGGCTTCGTCTTCGCCGCCGCGATCGCCGGCTGGGCCGGCTCGCGCGGCGCATCGCTGCTGCGGCTCGGCGCCGGCCTGCTGCTGGCCGAGACCGTGCTGATGGGGCTTGGCTTCGCCTGGCTCGCGATCGGCGCGCAGATGGCGAGCGGCGCCATGGGCATCGGCTTCGCCAAGGCCTGGGCGGCCGGCGTCGCCCCCTTCATCCTCGGCGATCTGCTGAAGGTCGCGCTGGCGACGAGCCTGGTCGGTGCCGGCTGGAGCCTGCTCGAACGCCGCGGCTGACCGCGCAGCCCATGAGTTGAACGAAAGCCGGGGCGGTGCCCCGGCTTTTTTCATGCGCCGAGCGGATCAGCCCTGCGGCTTCTGCCCGGTGCAGACCTTCTTCACCGGCTGCAGAAACATGTCGAGCTCCATCAGATTGCCGCAGCGGTCGCAACCGCCGAGCAGGGCCGCGAGGCCGATGACGACGACAAATCGAGAGGCGGACTTCATGCGCGGCTGCTCCTGTTCGGCCGGAGCCTAGCGAAAGCCGCTTATCCGCGCCAGCCGGTGCCGAGCAGCGCTGCGGAACCGTTTCAGCGATCGAGGGTTGCTCCTGCGCCCGCGCCGCCTCGGCCTGCCGAGCGCAGCGCGGAGCGAGACTCGCGCGGGAGGGCTTCATGGACGACGTCATCTATCTCGTCGGCTTAATCGTGGTCGTCATGGCCATCCTGTCCTTTTTCGGCTTGCGATAGGAGCCAGCCATGGCAACTGAAACCACGGATGTCGTTGTCGTCGCGCAGCCGCCCCAGACGGTGGGCTCGGGCTCCTATCTGGAATGGAGCTCGGTGCTCGGCGGCGCCGCCGTCTCGGCGGCGATCACCACCATGCTGACCGCTTTCGGCTCGGCGATCGGGCTGTCGCTGGTCTCGGCCGATCCCGCGCGGTCGACCGGCGCGACGGCGCTGGCCGTCGCGGCGGCGATCTGGGTGCTCTGGATCACCGTTCTGGCCAATGCCTCCGGCGGCTATCTCGCCGGCCGGATGCGCCGGCCCGTCGCCGATGCGGGCGGGCATGAGCGCGAGGTCAGGGACGGATCGCATGGGCTGGTGGTCTGGGCCGTCGGTGCATTGTTCGTCGCCGGGCTGACGGCGTCCTCCGTCATCGGTGCGGCGCGGACCGCCGCGATGGGCGCCGCCAGCGCGGCCGGCGGCGCAGGCGCGCTCGTCAGCCAGCAGGCCGACCCGCTCGGCTCGGCGCTCGACACGGTGATGCGCTCGGCCGGCACCACGCCGACGACGCCGCAGGAGCGCGAGGAGGTCTCGCGGATTTTCGTCAGCGGGCTCGCCAGCGGGCAGCTCGCGCAGGGCGACCGTGAGTATGTCGCGAGCCGGATGGCGGCGCGGATGAACATCCCCCAGCCCGATGCGGAGCGGCGGCTGGACGAGGCCTTCACGCGGCTGAACCAGGCCAAGGAAACGGCCAAGCAGGCGGCCGAGAAGGCGCGGCGGATGGCGGTGCTCTCGGCCTTCCTGACCGCGGCGGCCCTGCTGGTCGGGGCAGTGACGGCCTGGCTCTGCGCGCAGCTCGGCGGCAATCATCGCGACGACGGGCGCGATCTCGGCATGCTGTTCGGCAGGCGCTGAACGCAGGCAACTCAGGCGCGACCCGCCGCCCCAAGCCGGGGCGGCGGCCGGTTTGAGGCCGACGGGTCGTCATCGCTATTTTTGAAAGAATGGTCGGAGTGGCAGGATTTGAACCTGCGACCCCCTCGTCCCGAACGAGGTGCTCTACCAGGCTGAGCCACACTCCGATCAACTGGTGGGCGGCTTATAGCCAGCCGCTCGCCCCGGCGCAACAGGCAAGCAAGCAGGAAGCGCATTCTTTTGCCGAAAGCCGCCTGGGGCCGTGCAGGCGACATGTCCGGGGGCGACGATCGGCTGTTGCGCGCGGCGGCGACGCGCTCTAGAACGCGACGCGCATTGGGGCGTCGCCAAGCGGTAAGGCAGCGGTTTTTGGTACCGCCATGCGGAGGTTCGAATCCTCCCGCCCCAGCCACGCACTCCGCAGATCGGATATTTTTGGGCGGCTGGGCGTGTTCGCGCACCAGGGCCGAGCCGGTCTTGATGCGCCGACGGGTCTCCTAACTCGCGCCAGCCTTGTCGGATGCCGCGCCGTGCCCGAGGGCTATGACGCGCTCTCCAGTTCGCTGTGCAGGAAGGACATGAAAGCAGCGTCGTCCGCATAGGCGACGTTCACCCGCATGCCCGCAGACCTTTCATCGCCCTCGGGCTGGTGCCGCTCCGGCATGAAGACCGTGCCGGGCGCGATGAAGATGCCCTGCTCCGAGGCCCGGCGCGCCAGTGCGAGTTCGTCGAGCCCCGGCGGCAGGCCGACCCAGAGATAGTAGCCGCCGCCCTGGCGCGAGAAGATCGGCAGGCCGAGGCGCTCCAGACCGCCGAAAGCGGTGCGGGTCGCCTTGCCGATCCGCTCCTTCAGGCGCTTGAGGTGGTGGCGATACTGGCCGCTGGCGATCAGGTCGCTGACCAGCCGCTCCAGATAACCGGAGGAGTTGACCACGGTCAGCATCTTCATGTCGCCGAGCGAGCGGGCGAGCGCAGCACTCGCGGCGATATAGCCGACGCGGAGGCTCGCCGAGAGCGTCTTGGAGAAGGTGCCGAGATAGATCACCCGCTCGAGCTGGTCGAGCGCCGCGAGGCGAGGGGCGCTCGCCGGCATCACATCCGCGAAGGGATCGTCCTCGACGATGATGAGATCGTGCTGGGCGGCGATCTGCAGCAGGCGATGGGCGATCGGCAAGGCGATCGAGCCGCCGGTCGGGTTGTGCGCCAGCGACTGGGTGAAGAACACCTTCGGCCGATGCCGCATGATCTGCGCGACGAGGTCGTCGAGGTCCGGCCCGTCCGGTAGCCGCCTGACGCCGGCCATCTCGATGCGGGCGAGCTTCAATTTGCCAAAGAGCGGATAATAGCCGGGGCTGTCGACGAGGACGGTGTCCCCAGGCTGCAGCAACTGGCGGATGATCAGGTCGAGCGCGTGATTGGCGCCGAAAGTCATCAGGATCTGCGCCGGCGAGACCTGGATCGAGCGCTCAGCCAGCATCAGCCCGATCTGCGTGCGCAGCGGCGCATGGCCGACCGGATCACCATAGCCGTGCTCGATCGGCAGATCGCCTTTGCCAGAGCGCACGCGCAGATGCCGCCCGAGCTCCGAATCCTCCATCCAGGAGCGCGGCGGGCGGCCGTCGCCGACACGGACGGGATGGACCTGGCAGAGCTGCTCGCGCAGCAGCGAGACGATGTCGATCGCTTCGCTCATATGCGGCGGCGGCGCCTCGCTCGGCCGCTGCCCGGGCGCGCGGACATAGAAGCCGGCGCCGCGGCGGGCCTCCAGCCGCCCGCTGGCGACGAGCCGGTCGTAAACCTCGACCATGGTGTTCTTGGAGACGCCGTATTCGCCGGCTGCCAGCCGCAGCGAGGCCATGCGCCGGCCGGGCTGAAGCAGCCCCTCGTCGATCATCCGGCTGATCCGGGCGACGATCGCGCCGGTGCGGTTGCTGTCGGCCTGCGCGTCCATTTCGCCTCGCATCTGTACCAGTCAATCCACTGGTACAGAGAATGGGACATTGCAGAAATTGTGCCTTGCCGCTCTCCGGCGATTGTCCGAGCTTGTCAACCGAAGAAGCGCCAATTCCCATTGCTCGGCGCATCAAAAAACCCCGGCTGGGGAGGACACGACATGGTGACGGCCGAGGCGCGCAGCGCCACCGGGCGTGAGGTGAACTCGCGCATCGAGAACTACCGCAATCTGAGCTGCGCCGAACGGCTGGAGCAGGCTGTCGCAGCGGCCGGGCTATGCGATGCCGACCGCGCCTTGCTGGCGCAGCCGGGCGGGCTGCCGCTCACCCTCGCCAATGGCATGATCGAGAATGTCGTCGGCACCTTCGAGCTGCCGCTCGGAATCGCCACGAACTTCACCGTCAACGGCAAGGATTACCTGATCCCGATGGCGGTGGAGGAGCCCTCCGTCGTCGCCGCCGCCTCCTATATGGCTCGCATCGCGCGCGGCTCGGGCGGCTTTCGCACCTCCAGCGACCGGCCGATCATGCGAGCGCAGGTCCAGCTGCTCGGCGTCGGGGACCCCGAGGGCGCACGCCACAAGCTGCTGGCGGCGCAGGCTGAGATCGTCGCGGCCGCGAATGCCAAGGACAAGGTGCTGGTCTCGCTCGGCGGCGGCTGCCAGGGCATCGAGGTCCATGTCTTCCCGCAGACCCCGCGCGGGCCGATCGTCGTCATGCATCTGCTCGTCGACGTCCGTGACGCGATGGGCGCCAACGCCGTCAACACCATGGCCGAGACGGTGGCGCCGATCGTCGAGCGCATAACCGGCGGCACGGTGCGCCTGCGCATCCTCTCCAATCTCGCCGATCTTAGGCTGGCGCGCGCCAGCGTCACCGTCCCTGAAGCGGCGCTCGCGACCAAGGAATTCTCCGGACGACGCATGATCGACGGCATGCTCGACGCCTATACTTTCGCCGCGATCGATCCCTACCGCGCGACCACCCATAACAAGGGCATCATGAACGGGATCGACCCTGTGGTGGTCGCGACCGGCAATGACTGGCGCGCCATCGAGGCCGGCGCCCATGCCTACGCCGCCCGGAGCGGGCGCTATACCTCGCTGACGACCTGGGAGGAGGACCGCGACGGCAATCTCGTCGGCTCGATCGAGATGCCGATGGCGCTTGGCCTGGTCGGCGGCGCGACCAAGACCCATCCGCTGGCGCAATGGGCTCTGCGCCTGCTCGGCGTCTCCAGCGCACGCGAGCTGGCCGAAGTCACCGTCGCCGTCGGTCTCGCCCAGAACATGGCGGCACTCCGCGCCCTGGCGACCGAAGGCATCCAGCGCGGCCACATGGCCCTGCACGCCCGCAACATCGCGATCGTCGCCGGGGCCGAAGGCGCTGAGATCGAGGCGGTCGCCGCCGAGCTCGCCCGCACGCATGATGTCCGCGTCGACAGGGCACGCGAGCTCCTCGCCGAGCGGCGCAGGGGCTGACTACCTTCCAAAACTCACCACAGAACCGCAGCAAGCGGACGACAACCGGAGGAACGTTCATGGACAATCGCATCACCCGCCGCGCGCTCGGTGCCCTGCTGGTCTCGACCGGCATGGCGCTGTCGCTGCCGGCCCTGGCGCAGAACGAGATCAAGATCGGCTACAATGCCGACCAGTCGGCCTCTGGCGCGGCCGAGCTCGGCCTCTCCGGCCTTTACGGCTTCCAGGCCGCGATCGAGGACCTCAATGCGCAGGGCGGTGTCCTCGGCCGGAAACTCGTCGGCGTCGTCCGTGACGATGCCGGCGCGCCGCCGAAGTCGATCCAGAACATGAACGAGCTGATCGACAACGAGAAGGTCGCGGCCGTGGTCGGCCCGACCAACTCAGGCAATGCCCTCGCCTGGCTGCACATCCCGCAGCAGAAGAAGGTGCCGGTGATCTCGCATGTCGCGACCGCGACCGACATCACCGCCCGCTACGCCAAGGAGCCGCAGAACTACATTTTCCGGGTGTCGATGGTCGATCGCGAGCAGCTCGCTTTGCTCGCCGCCTATGCGGTCAAGGCCTCGAAGAGCAAGAACATCGCGATCATCGCCGACACGACCGGCTACGGCCAGGCGGCGACCAAGGACCTGCAGGAGATCTTGGCCCTCCACGGCATCAAGCCGGTCGGCATCGAGAAGTTCGGGCCGAAGGACACCGACATGACCTCGCAGCTCGCCAAGCTGAAGGCAGCCGGCGCCGACATGATCATCACCGGCTCGCTCGCCGACGCGACGGCGCAGGTGCTGAAGAGCATGGAGAAGATGGACTATTATCCCGGCCTGCTCTCGACCTGGGGCTCGATCAACACGCCGCTGATCAACATCGCCGGGCCCAAGCTCGCCGAGAAGACCATCTTCGCGGCCTCGACCACCGAGGATGCCAGCGACCGGGCCGCGGCGCTGCATAAGCGCCTTGTCGCCAAGCACCCGAACATGCCGGCCTTCGTCTCGGCCGCGCAGGGCTATGACGCGGTGATGCTGATCGCCGCCGCCATCAAACAGGCCGGCAGCACCGAAGGGCCGAAGCTGCAGGCGGCACTGGAGAGCCTCGGCGCGGTGCACGGCATCATCAAGACATACGAGAAGCCCTTCAGCAAGGAGCAGCACGAGGCGCTCGGCGTCGCCGACTTCCACCTCGCGCAATGGAAGGACGGCCGCGTGATCAAGCTCGACGACCCGGTGGTCAAGGGGCTGACAGCGGCTGACCTCAAGCGCTGATTGGTCCTAATCTCCCAATGCCAGTCGTCCCGGACGGAGCTCAGCGACGATCCGGGACGACCACGTGATTTTTGATCACAAGGTTGGGCGTCGGCGCAAAGCACGCGCGGAGAGACGATGACGGCATTCCTTCAGGCTCTGGCCAGCGGCCTGGCGCTGGGCGCGATCTACGGCCTGATCGCGCTCGGCTTCAACATCACCTACGCCACGACCAAGACCTTCAATTTCGGCCAGGGCGCCTTCCTCGTGCCAGGCAGCCTGGTCGGCGTCTCGCTCCTGCTGCTGGCGGCGGGTAAACCGCATTTCGGCAATCTTACCCAGGCCGAGATGACGATGAGCGCCTATGTGCTGGCGACGCTCGCCAGCGTCGTCGTGGTCGGCGCCATCGGCATCGCGCTCTACTACTGCGCGATCAAGCCCTTCGTCGGTGCCGGCGGCCTCAACTGGGTGCTGAGCACGATCGGCTTCGGCATCATCATGCAGAACACTGCGCTGGCGATCTGGGGGCCGGCCTCGATTGCAGTGCCGTCGCCGCTCGGGAGCGACGTCTGGCGCATCGCCGGCGCCGGCATCCGCCCGCAGGAGGTTCTGATCGCCGTCGTCGCGGTCGCCGTCATGGCCGGGCTCGACATCGTCCTGCGCAAGACCCGCTTCGGCAAGGCGCTGCGAGCCGTCGCCTTCAACCCGCAGGCGGCGGCGATCGTCGGCATCAATGTCGAAACGATCGTCATCCTCGCCTTCGTCATCTCCTCGGCGCTCGCCGGGCTCGCCGGCATCCTGATCGCGCCGATCACCACGGCGTCGGTCTTCATCGGGCTCGGCATCGCGCTGAAGGCCTTCTCGGCCGCGATCGTCGGCGGGCTGACCAGCCCGCGCGGCTGCATGCTCGGCGGCTTCCTGCTCGGAGTGGTCGAGGCGCTGGTCGGGCTCTGGCGCGCCGAGATGCGCGAGATCACCATCTTCCTGCTGATCATCATCGTCCTCGTCGTTCGGCCTGGCGGGCTGATGGGCGCGCGCAGCGTGGAGAAGATCTGATGCCGGCGCTCGCTCACGCCATCGGGGTGGCGGCGCTGGCGGCTGGCCTCGCGCTCGTGCCCCTGTTCGGCCTCAACGATTTCTACCTGCAGATCCTGTTCACGATCGGGGTGAACTATCTCGCCGCAGCGGGCCTCAACGTGCTCGTCGGCTATGCCGGCCAGAAATCGCTGGGCCATGCCGGGCTCTTCGCCGTCGGCGCCTATACGGCGGCGATCGCCAGTATCGAATGGGGCCTCTCTCCCTGGCTGTCGCTGCTGCTGGCCTGCGGCTTCGGCGCGGTCTTCGGCCTCGTCATCGCCATGCCCTCGGTACGCGTCTCGGGCCCCAGCCTCGCCATGGTGACGATCGGCTTCGGCATCGTCGTCGAGAAGATCGTCACGGAATGGACCGACATCTTCAAGGGCCAGGCCGGCTTCTATGGCATCAGCGCGCCATCCATAGCCGGCGTCAGCTTCACCAACCTGCACTGGGTCTGGTTCGTCGGCGCGCTCTGCATCGCCACCCATCTGATGCTGCGTTCGCTGCTTGCCGGCCGCTATGGGCGCGCCTTCCTTGGCGTGCAGATGGCTGAGCCGGCGGCCCAATCGGTCGGCATCTCCGTGGTGCGGGCCAAGACGCTCGCCTTCGTGATCTCGGCAGTGACCTGCGCGCTCGCTGGAGCGGTGGTGGCGCAGCAGAATCAGTATTTCAACTCCGACTTCATCACCTTCAACCTGTCGATCTTCCTGCTGGTCGTGGTGATCTTCGGCGGCTCGGGCTCGCTTTACGGGCCGCTCTTCGGCGCGGTGATCCTGACCCTGCTCGACGCCTGGCTGGCACGCTGGCCGGCCCTGCAGCACTTCACCTATGGCGCGCTGCTGCTGTTCTCGCTCTATCTGATGCCGAACGGCATCGCCGGCGCGGTCTCTGGCCTTGCGGCGCGCCGGCGACGGGGCAAAGTGGTTCCGCCCGCGGTCGCCGGCCACAGCGCTCTGGCGGCGACATCAGCCGCGACGGCCGGCGGCGAAATCCTCATCGTCAAGGACCTCTACAAGGCCTATGGCGGCATCGTGCCGGTGCGCACCGTCTCCTTCGCGATCACTGCCGGCAAGGTCCATGCACTGATCGGCCCGAACGGCGCCGGCAAGACGACGCTGCTCAACCTGCTCTCCGGCCATGTTGCGCCGAGCAGTGGCTCCATCCGCTTCGAGGGCCAGGAGATCGCCGGCCGGCCGGCCCACCGCGTCGCCTCGCTCGGCATCGCCCGAACCTTCCAGAACCTCAAGCTGTTCGGCGAGCTCTCGGCGCTCGACAACGTCCTGCTCGGCGCCCACCGCCATATCGAGACCGGCTTTGCCGCGTCATTGCTCGGGCTGCCGTCGAGCCGACGTGTGGAGGCGACGGCTCGCGCCGACGCGCTGGCGCTGCTCGCCGATCTCGGCCTCGGCGAGCGCGCTTATGAGCCGGCGAAGAGCCTGCCCTATGGCCTGCAGCGGCGGCTGGAGATCGCCCGTGCGCTGGCGTCGAAGCCGAAGCTCCTGCTGCTGGACGAGCCGGCGGCGGGCCTTAACCCGCAGGAGACACACGAGCTCGGCGAGGTCATCCGCCGCATCCAGCAGGCCGGCGTCACCGTGCTCTTGATCGAACATCACATGGATCTCGTCATGGGCATCTCTCAGCATGTGCTGGTGCTCGACTATGGCGCACTGATTGCAGAGGGGCGGCCCGAGGCGATCCGGCAGAACCCTAAGGTCATCGCCGCCTATCTCGGCGCCGATGACGGTGCCGCCGTGACCGGGGACGCCGCATGACCATGCTCGCGATCGAAGGGCTGAAGGTCCGCTATGGCGCGGTCGAGGCGTTGAAGGGCATTTCGCTGCAGGTCGGGCAAGGCGAGGTCGTCACGCTGATCGGCGGCAACGGCGCGGGCAAGTCGACGCTGATGCGGGCGATCGGCGGGCTGGTGAGGGTCGCCGGCGGTTCCATCCGCTTCAAAGGCAAGGACATCACCGGCATCCGCGGGCATGACTGCGTGCGCCTCGGGATCGGGCATTCGCCGGAAGGGCGCCTGGTCTTCGGTGATCAGAGCGTCCGCGACAATCTCGTGCTCGGCGCCTATGCACGCCGCGACGGGGATGGCATCGCCAGCGATGTCGAGCGCTATTTCGCCGTGTTTCCGCGTCTCGCCGAGCGGCAGGACCAGCTCGCCGGCACGCTCTCGGGCGGCGAGCAGCAGATGCTGGCGATCGCCCGCGCCTTGATGGCGCGGCCCAAGCTGCTCCTGCTTGACGAGCCCTCGCTCGGCCTGGCGCCGATGATCGTGCGTGAGGTCTTTTCCGTGATCCGCCGCTTGCGTGAGGAGGGCATGACGATCCTTCTGGTCGAACAGATGGCCAATCAGGCGCTCGCCATCGCCGATCGTGCCTATGTGATCGAGACCGGCACGATCACCCTCGAAGGCACCGGCGCGGAACTGCTGTGCGACGAGCGCGTGCGCTCGGCCTATCTCGGCGCCTGACATGACGGGCGAGAGCGTCACCATCGTAGAGGTCGGCCCACGTGACGGCCTACAGAACGAGAAGGCCGAGATCGCGACGGCGGACAAGTTGGCGCTGATCGGCAAGCTCGCCGATGCCGGCTTGTCCCGCATCGAGACGACCGCCTTCGTCTCGCCGCGCTGGGTGCCGCAGATGGCCGACCACGAGGCTGTGATGCGTGGCATCGATCGGCGGCCCGGCGTGATCTATTCGGCCCTCGTCCCCAATGACCGAGGCGCGGAAGCCGCGCTGGCTGCAGGCGCGCAGGCGCTGGCTGTCTTTACGGCCGCGTCTGAAAGCTTCTGCCAGAAAAACACCAACTGCACGATTGCGGAGAGCATCGAGCGTTTCCGGCCGGTGATGGCTCTGGCGGAGCGAGCGGGCGTGCCGGTGCGCGGCTATATCTCCTGCGCGCTCGATTGCCCCTATGAAGGGGAGATCGCTCCCGAGGCGGCCGCGAGGGTCACGGCCGAGCTGCTGGCGCTGGGCTGCAGCGAGATCGCCTTGTCCGACACGCTCGGCCGTGGCACGCCCGAGCGCACCACGGCGATGCTCGAAGCGGCGTTGCGGCGGGCACCGGCCAGGATGCTGGCCGGGCATTTCCACGACACCTCCGGGGGCGCCATCGCCAATGTCGCGGCAGCCTGGGAGCTCGGCCTGCGAGTCTTCGACGGCTCCGTCGGCGGTCTCGGCGGCTGCCCCTACGCGCCCGGGGCCGCGGGCAATCTCGCCACCGAGCGGCTTGTCGCTCATTTTGCGGCTCAGGGAATCGAAACCGGGGTCGACATCGTGAATCTGCGCACGGCAGCGCGGTGGATCGCTGCGCACCTCCGGCAACCATGATGGGCTGAGCGTGCAGGCAAGTTCGGTGTTCACCGCCCTACTGGCGCATGTTCGAAGCTCGCGACCTGATGAGCAGGGCCTATAACATGGTATGGCTCGCCCTATCCCTCGACCCAATCGACCGCAAAGACGCCCAGACTTAGCGTCGTCGGTGCCGTGAGTAGAACGGCGGTCAGTAGGAGACGAACATGAGCCTGGACATAGCCTCACGCCCCGCAAGGTCGGGGCCCGAAGAGCTGGTTCCGTCGCGCTATGCGGTGCAGATCGGCGAGATCGAGGTACTGGTGATCAGTGACGGCGTGCTGCCGCTCCCGACCAAGATGCTGGGACACAACGCCCAGGCAACCGAGCGGGCGACCTGGCTGAACGACATGTTCCTGCCCCAGGAGGCTTTCGACTGGTCGCTGAACGTGGCCCTGGCCCGTAGCGGTGGCCAGACCGTACTCATCGACGCCGGGCTGGGGCTGGACCCGGACCTGAATCTACCGCGAGCCGGGCAGTTGGTGAAGCGGCTGGAGGCCGCCGGCATCGACCTTGGGTCCGTGACCGACATCGTGCTGACCCATATGCACATGGACCATATCGGCGGGCTCCTCGTCGACGGCGTGAAGGATCGGCTACGCCCGGATCTGCGGATCCACGTGGCCGCCGCCGAGATCAAGTTCTGGGAGGCGCCTGACTTCACCCACGCCGTCATGCCTCCGGGGTTCCCCGACGCGCTTCGCTCGGCCGCCAAGCGGTTCGTCCAGCAGTACGGCAGCAATCTGCGGCTGTTCGACGAGGAGCAAGAGGTGGCGCCCGGCGTGGTCGCCCAGCGCACCGGCGGCCACACGCCCGGCCATGCCGTTGTCCGCGTGGCATCCGGCGGCGACCGCCTGACCTTCGCCGGCGACGCCGTCTTCGCGGTCGGCTTCGACCATCCGGACTGGCACAACGGTTTCGAGCACGATCCCGAGGAAGCGGCCCGTGTTCGGGTCCGTCTTCTGACGGAACTCGCCAAGAACGGCGAGCAGCTGGTGGCCACCCACCTGCCGTTCCCGTCCGTCGGCCGGGTCGCGGTCGACGGCGATGCCTTCCGCTGGGTGCCCGTCTTCTGGGACTACTGAACCCATCGCCGGCCAGGACGGATGGGGGGGCGTCGCCTTCAAGGCCGTGCCCTTCGGACCACGAGCCCGGCCTCGAGAGCGCGCTGTATGGATGGCCGCGAACGGAGATATCCCATGAAAATCGTCATTATCGGTGGAACCGGCCTGATCGGTTCCAAGACCGCAGAACGCCTGCGCAAGAAGGGCCACGAGGTCATCGCAGCCGCTCCGAATACCGGCGTCAACACCATCACCGGCGAAGGCCTGGCGGAGGCCCTCGTGAATGCCGAGGTGGTGATCGACCTCGCGAACTCGCCTTCGTTCGAGGACAAAGCCGTACTCGAATTCTTCCAGACATCAGGCAAGAACCTGACCGCGGCGGAAAAGGCAGCAGGCGTCAAACACCATGTCGCGCTCTCGATCGTCGGCGCCGATCGGCTGCCCGAGAGCGGTTATCTTCGCGCCAAGGTTGCGCAGGAAAGGATCATCCGAGACGCCGGGATTGCCTACACGATCCTGCGGTCGACGCAGTTCATGGAATTCCTCGGCGGCATCGCCCAGTCAGGCACAGTCGGTGACACGGCCCGCCTGTCGACCGGCAATCTCCAGCCGATCGCCTCCGACGACGTCGCTGATTTCGTGGCGGAGGCCGCCCTGGCCGCCCCGGCGAACGGCATCATCGAGATCGCCGGCCCCGAGCGCGCGCGTCTCTGCGATTTCGTCGCGCGTTACCTGAAGGCGATCGGCGATACCCGCACCGTCGTCGAGGATCCCGATGCCCACTACTTCGGGACCAGGCTGGAGGACGGTTCGCTCGTTTCCGATGACAACCCGCGCATCGGCCGCGTCGACTTCGAGCGCTGGTTCGCAACCGCGCCGCGAAAATAGCCCGCGCGCAAGGGGCCGTCTTCGAGGCGGCCCGCTGCCCGAGCCATCGAAGGGACGCCGGACATGATCAAGTTATCGGCCTCAGCCGCTCCGCTCACAGCTGCGACGCCACGGTGCCCGCGAAGACCTCAGCAGGGCTCCGGCAATGGGTCTGCAGGCTGTTTTCGCGAATCATGCCGCCCAGCAGGACCCAATATTCGCCGCCGAGAACCGGACGAACACGCCGGATGCCAGGGCCGGTGCATGGCCGCGTTGCGCCTTGACCAACCCCTGTCATGAACGCCCCCATGATCTGGGGTAGCCACTTCCTGGCGCTTGCCCTGACCAACATCCTGGGGCTTGCCGGGATCGTCGTCTGGCACCTTCAGGGTGGCAGCCGACCGAAAGGCCGCCTTATCGTCCAGATCCTGTTTTTCACCTGCATGAGTCTCGTGCTCTACATTGCAGCTATTGCTCCGCATCAGCCCGATGATGTCCACATCGAGGGCTTTGCCGGGCCGCTCTCCAAATCGGCCAGAATCCTTTGGTGGACCCATCTCGCCTGGGCGGTCATCGGCTTCATCCATATTTATGTGAGGCTCAACCGCAAGCCGCGGGAAGCCCATCTCATCCTCGACATGGCTGTTGCCGTCATCTACCTCGGCGTGGCGCTGTCGGCGATGGGTTTCGTGTTTGGCATGCCGGTCGCGACCCTGGTGACGACCTCCGGCGTCGTTGCGGTCATCCTGGGCCTGGCACTGCAGAACACGCTCGGAGATGTCTTTTCGGGCATCGCGCTGACGCGCGGTAAAGCCTATGCGATCGGCGACTGGGTCCAGTTGAGCGACGGCACGGCAGGCCGCGTCATCGAGACTAACTGGCGGTCCACCAATCTGTTGACCGGGGCGAACAACATCGTCGTGCTGCCGAACAGCCTGCTGGCGAGACAGGGCCTGACCAGCCTCAGCCGCCCCGACGAGACGCATCAGATCACGTTGGGCGTGCGCTTCGCCGCGCGGCAAAAACCGCGCGCGGTGGAGGAGATCATGCGGTCGGTGCTGCAAGCCAGCACCCGGATCGTCAAGGATCCACCGCCGGCCGTGGCTCTCAAGGCCATCGACGCAGTCGCAATCGACGTGGAACTCCAGTTCCGTGTCGCCAGCGTCGCCATTGCGACAGCCGCCAAGAACGAGATCATCGACCTCATACACGACCAATGCCAGGTGAGCGGCCTTGCGCTGGCGATGCCGGCCGCCAGCCTCGTTTTCGTGTCGGCAACGACGGGCGGCGACTGTTCCGCCGAGCGCTGAGGCGGGCTGGCGCGAGCCGGGGGCTCTCGGGCAGAGCTCCGCGACAAGAGTGGTGGCTGCATTCAGGCCGTGATGGATTCCCCTGAGCGGCGCATCGCCCAGGAGGTCAGCAACACGCCGAAGAGTGCCGGCATGGTCACTGCCGGGAAGTCGCGTGGAATGACCGATGGCGAGCAGATGCCGACGGCGACTTCCCAGAAATGGAAGAGCGCGTGCGCGCTGAGCCAGATCGTTGCGACGGCCCAAAGGCCAATACGACGCTGGGGCACGAAGAAGCCGACTGCGAAAGCGATACCGAGGAAGAGCTGGATCATCCCGATGTCGCGGATGAAGTGCTGGTTGAAGAAGCCGGTGTCGGTTACGCCCGGCACGAGGTCATACCAGGCCTGGGGATTGATCAGCATGAAGATGCCGTTCAGCGTGAGAAAGGCGCCGTTGAAGATGACCATTGCGAGGATCGCCCCAGCCACCCAGCGATTGTCATTGCCGAGTTCCATGTCGAGTTCCTTCGTAGGACGTTGCATGGCAGCTCCAGCCGGTTCCTACTTGAAACAGCCGCGGCCATTCTCTCCGACCAGCTTCAGATCTGGCGCTTGTCCAGGTAAGGCCGCTTCGACCATCGGCGGTGGGATCGATGCAAGCTATGGAGGCGCGATCGTGCCGTCGATCGCGCCGAGGGTGAGGGCGAACCATCCCATGGGCTAGGATGATATCGCCGTAGGGCTGGGCAGCTCGGTCTGATCGGGAAGAGATGCTCGCATGCGGCTCAGGCGCTGGTGCCTCATGCTGCCGGCGCGACGAGGGTCGCCCGGCAACCGGCTCGCTCACCGGAATGGCGGGGAATACTGCAGGCCGCCTTGCGTCCAGAGCGCGTTTGGGCCGCGCTGCAGCTTCAATCGCGAGCTCATCCCGAGATTGCGCTCGAAGCTCTCACCGTAATTGCCGACAGCCGCGATGATGCGGACGATCCAGTCCTTGCTGACACCGAATGCCATGCCGTGTTTCTCGCTCTCGACGAGAAAGCGGCGAAGCTCGGGATTGGTCGAGGTTTCCGCGAGCTCTCTGACGTTTTCCTTGGTGACGCCGAGCTCCTCGGCGTTGATCATGGCGAGCACGGTCCAGCGCACCAGATTGAACCAGGTCTCGTCACCGGTGCGAACCCAGGGGCCGAGCGGCTCCTTCGAGATCACCTCAGGCAGGACGACATGCTCCTCCGGGGCGCGGAACTTCAGCTTGTTGGCCGAAAGCGCAGAGATGTCGGTGGTGTAGGCGTCGCAGCGGCCGACTTCATAGGCATTCAGTGCGTCCTCCGGCGTGCCGAAGGCAGCGACCTCGTATTTCACCCCGAGCTTGCGGAAATAGTCGGCGAGGTTGAGCTCGCTGGTCGTGCCCTGGGCGACACAGACCGAGGCACCGCCGAGCTGGGTGGCAGAGGAGACGCCGAGCTTCCTCGGAACCATGAAGCCCTGGCCATCATAATAGTTGACGGCAGTGAAGGTGACACCCTGGCCGGCATTGCGTGACAGCGTCCAAGTGGTGGTACGCGGCAGAATGTCGATCTCGCCGGATTGCAGTGCGATCAGCCGATCCTTCGAGCTCAGCGGGACGAAGGCGATCTTCTCGGCATCATTGAAGACCGCCGCGGCGAGCGCTCGGCAGATGTCGATATCGAATCCCTGCCAGCGGCCGTCGGCATCCTGGGTCGAGAAGCCAGCGACACCGGCGCTGGTGCCGCAGACGATCTTGCCGCGCTCGCGGATCACCTCGAGGGTGCCCGCCAAAGCCGGCAGCGGAACCATGCCGACAGCAACCAGCACCGCGCCGACCCTAGCCAGAACATGTTTCATCGCGTTCCCCACTGCCCGCAGCCGGCGACGCACCCGGCATAGCTTGTGAGCATGGATTCATAGCCGCTAGTCAATTGCCAGTGGGCGGCGGCTCGGGTGAGGTTCGCGCAATGGCAGCAGCGTGGATGCTTGGGTTCGTGCGCAGCCGAGCGCTCGCGCGCATCGCCGGCATTCCAGCGACAATGTTCAGGCAATCACCATGATGCACGCACAGACCACCAGTCCGGATCGGCCACTGGTCCTCATCGTCGATGACGACAGTGCCATGCGGGACGCCGTGGAGGAGTTGATGCTCTCGATCGGCATGGATGCGGCGGGGTATGGGTCAACTCGCGAGCTGCTCGCCGGAGATTTCCCCGATCGGCCCGGTTGCCTCGTTCTCGACGTCAGGATGCCAGGCATCAGCGGGCTCGACCTGCAAAAGCAGCTCAATGCACGTGGGGTCGCCAAGCCAATCATCTTTCTGACGGCCTATGCTGACGTGCCGATGACGGTCGAAGCGATGAAAGCGGGCGCCGTCGACTTCTTCACCAAGCCCTTTCGGGATCAGGCATTGCTCGACGCCATCGGCCAGGCCATCGAAATCGATCTGCGCCAGCGGGAGGCGCATGCCGAAACACGTCGGACCATCGAGCGGTACGCTTCGCTGACCAAGCGCGAGAAGCAGGTTCTCCTGCAGGTCGCCGAAGGCAAGCTCAACAAGCAGATCGCTTACCAGCTCGGCATCAGCGAGGTTACGGTCAAGCTGCATCGTGGCAACGTGATGCGGAAGATGAAGGCTCGCTCGGTGGGCGAGCTTGTGAAGGCCTGGTCGACGCTGCCGGAGCGCCTGCGCAGCGCTGAAACCTAGACCTTTGGATGGTTACGTTCCCTTGTATTTGGCGCGACAGATGATGGGAGGCGAAGACAGTTTCGCCAGGAAAAGGCCAGGTTCGTGCCCGAGACGTTCTTGATTGCTGTCATCGACGATGATGAAGCCCTTCGAGAGGCTTTGTGCGAATTGCTGGCCGCGCTTGAGTTTCCATGCCGGCCTTTTCCGAACGGAACGACCTTTCTCGACGCCTCGGATTGCGAAACCTTCGATTGCATTCTGGCCGACCTGCGGATGCCGCGGCTGGGCGGAATGGAATTGCAGGAAGCCCTCGCCGCTCGGGGCGTGCGCGCTCCAGTCATCATCATGACGTCGCACATCTCGGCCCACGCCAAGGCGCAGGCGCTGGCTGGGGGAGCGCTGGCCGTGCTGATCAAGCCGATCTCGCAACGCGATCTCATCCCGCTTCTCGAGGCTGCCATGGCTGACGCTGCTTGCCCCCCGGCGGAGGACGAACGACCATGTTGATGCAGGGCCCGACGGGCGAACTTGCAGACCACACATCGGACAGCGTCATTTTGTGTGATGCCGAAGGCAGGATCCGCTACTGGAATCCGGCGGCGCAGATGCTTTACGGCTGGTCGGCCGAACAGGTGATCGGCCAGAACATCCGGATGCTGGCCGTCAGCGCCGAGGGCCATGATCGCGATTGGCGCGCTTTGCTCGAGCAGGGGCAATGGGCCGGCGAAGTCGGGCGGGTCGGTGTTGCGGGGTTGCCGGTCTTCGTAACGACCCGGCGCATCCTGCGCCGCCGGCCTGGTGGAGCCGTCCAGGACGTCGTGGAGATCAACGAGACCGGTCGAGGCAGCCAGCAAGAGGCCGTCGCTGCGAGGAACGCACAGCTCATCCGTCACATGCCGGCGGCGCTCTGGCAGGTCGATTCACGCGGCGCCGGGCAGGTCTTTGCCGAATTGCGCGCGCAGGGGGTGACCGACATCGCGCGCCATCTCGACGACCATCCCGAGATGATCGAGCGGGCCAAGGATATCGTCCTCGTCGCCGATGCCAATCTCGCGGCCGTCGAGCTCTTTCGGGGCAGCGATACGGCGGACCTGATACGCCCGGTGCGCTACCTGTTCGCGGGCACGCCACAGATGGCCAGGCGGGTCATGATCGCCCATTTCGAGGGTCGGCGCAGTTATGTCGAGGAGGCCAAGATCCTCAGGTTCGACGGCGTGGTCCGCGACGTGATCTTCTCGGTCACCTATCCGATCGCCAGCGAATTGCAGGACACGACCTTCATCCTCATCGAGGACATCACCGACCGTCGTCGGACCGAGGATCAGTTGCGCCGGCTCCAGGCCGACTACAGCCACGCGGCTCGCATCTCGACGCTGGGGGAGCTCGCGACCTCGATCGCGCACGAGGTGAAGCAGCCGCTGTCGGCGATCATCACCAATGCCGAGGCGAGCCTGCGCTGGTTGGACAAGACTCCTCCCAATGTCGACAAGTTGACGCAGCTAACGACACGCATCACCGAAAGCGCCCACCGCGCCAACGAGATCATCCAGCGCATCCGCGGCATGGCGACGAAGCACGAGCCGGAACGCACGCTCGTCGACATCTTCGGCGTGATTTCCGAGGCCCTCCTGTTCGTGCGGCACGATGTCGAAGCGCGCTCGGTTGATCTGTCGATGAAGGTCCCGCGCAACTTGCCGAAGATACCCGGCGATCGCGTCCTGCTTCAGCAGGTCTTCGTCAATCTCCTGGTCAACGCGATTCAGGCTGTCATCCCGCTGGACATTGAGCGCCGCCGGATCGCGATCGAGGCCCGGCAGATCGGCGATCAATGGCTCTCGATCCTGGTCAGGGACAGCGGGCCAGGCATCTCCGACGACGCCATATCCCGGCTGTTCGAAGGGTTCTTCACCACCAAGGAAGGCGGCATGGGCATGGGCCTGGCGATCTGCCAATCGATCGTCGATGGCCATGAAGGTTTCATCTCGGCGGCCAACCAGAGCGATGGCGGAGCGGCGTTCGAGGTGCGTCTGCCGCTGCATCCGAAAGAGCGGGAGCGATCGGCGGCATAAAGCCCGATCCCAGCCCGATCGATGCCTTGCAGCCCCTCGGCATCGCTGGAAGCTGCCGCCTATCTCATTGGTGGTGGCGCTACCGCCGTGTGGCCGCCTTTCCAGCCTAGCGGGCGACGTTCATAATGTGCCTGTGTGTTTACCAGGGCGGCAAGATGAACGTTCGGCAGGTCGAGACCTTCGATGTAGTGATGAAGGTCGGATCGATCTCTCGAGCGGCTGAAATCCTCGACGTCACCCAGCCGGTGGTGAGCCGAACGATCGCAGAGCTGGAAAGCGCGCTCGGCTTTTCTCTGTTCGACCGCGTGCGCAACCGGATCGTGCCGACCCCGGAGGCCAAGCACTTCTACCGGGACGTCGCGTCGCTCTATCGCGGACTCGATGCGCTCCGGGCCTCGGCGGCCCGCATCCGCGACTATGGCACCGGCGAGATCCGCATCGCTTCGTTGCCTGTCCTGGCAGCTGGCCTCGTTCCCAAAGCGCTCAAGCTCTTTCACGAGCAGCATCCGACTGCGATGGTGAACTTCGTTGTCCTCACCTCGCGCGAGGTTCGCGACGGCGTCGCCTCAGGGGCCTTCGATCTCGGGCTCGCGGCTGATGAGGTCGATGTCGACAGGGTTGCTCATCAGCCCTTCACTGCAGCTCGCGGGGTCTGCCTCGTTCCGCTCGATCATCCGCTTGCCCTCGTCGATGTGGTCAGGCCTGCCGATCTGCAGGGCGTCAAGCTGATCGGCTATGTCCCGGAGGATCGCGGCGGCCAACGTCTCCAGGCGGCCTTCGATCAGGATGGGGCCCAACCGATCACCGTGATCAAGACGATCAATGCTACGACCGTCTGCGCCCTTGTCGCTGAAGGGATCGGTGTCGGCTTCGTGACACCTTATGCACTGGTCGGACTGGACCTCACCCGTTTCGCGATCAAGCCCTTCGAGCCCATCCAGCACAGCCGCACCTTGCTGCTGCTGCCGATCGACCGCCCCAAGTCGCTTCTCGTCAAGGCAATGATCGATTGCCTGATGGTGTCGCGCTAACGCAGCGCCCCCCTCGGCTGAACTGGTGGCCGACCTAGCTCAAGGTCGAGGTCAGCCGCGCTCTTTCGATAAAAAGACGATCTCTTCGTTTGATTGAGCAGAGACGACGCCGCTGCGACTGTTCGCATGAAGAGAGGCCGCGGAAAGCCCGCAGCCAAGCTCAAACATAGTATGCGACATTGGGAAGGCGTCATGGGTGCTTTCAAGGACAAGGTTGTCATCGTCACCGGTGGCAGTTCCGGTATCGGCCAGGCTGCGGCGCTGGCCTTCGCCAATCAGGGCGCGAAAGTCCTGATCACGGCGCGCCGGGCAGCGCTTCTCGAAGCTGCGGCCGCCAGTCACGCGAACATCGCCCCGTTGACCGCCGATGTCGCCTCGCCCGACGATGCGGCGCGGACGATCGCCACGGCGGTCGCGGAGTGGGGACGCCTCGACGTTCTCGTGAACAACGCCGGCGCCGGCGCGATCCTTCCGCTGGCCGATGCGACGGCCGAGCGGATCAGGTCGATTTTCGCGGTAAATGTGCTGGGACCGAGTCTGCTTGCCGCCGCCGCAGTGCCGCATCTGATGGCGGCAAAGGGAGCAATCATCAACGTCTCCAGCACTTTCGGCCACAAGCCGGCGGCCGGCCTCTCGCACTACGCAGCAAGCAAGGCCGCACTGGAACATCTGACCCGCTGTTGGGCGCTCGAACTCGCGCCGCAGGGCATTCGCGTCAACGCCGTCGCTGCAGGGCCGACCGAGTCCGGCGCTCTAACCGGGATGATGGCTCTGTCGCCGGAGCAGGCGGCCGCCATCATGGCGTAGGAGCGCGAACAGATCCCGTTGAAGCGCCGCGGTGTTCCCGACGAGGTCGCACGCTGGATCGTGCAGCTCGCCGAGCCGGCATCGAGCTGGGTGACGGGACAAGTCATCGGTGTCGATGGCGGCCTCGAGCTCGCCTGACCGGTCCCGGACTCGGCCGGCACAGTCGATAGCTCGGGCTTGCCCGGAATGCCGCAGGGCAACGGATGGCCGAGATCAAGACAAGTCCAAGAAGGAGATTTCACATGCGAACGAGCGCACTCGCTCTGGCCGCGGCCCTGTCGCTGACTGGCTCAAGCCAAGGAATGACCCAGCCTGCCCAATCGAAGCCGACCATCGTGCTCGTGCACGGAGCCTTCGCGGAATCCTCGAGTTGGAACGCGGTGATCGCCGATCTGAACCGGGAAGGCTACCGCACTATCGCCGCCGCCAACCCGTTGCGCAGTGTCGCTCGCGACGGGGCCGCCGTCGCGACGCTTGTTCGCTCGATTTCCGGGCCGGTCGTCCTGGTCGGGCATTCCTATGGTGGCCCGGTGATCACGGAGGCGGCCAATGGCAATGCCAATGTGAAGGCGCTGGTCTATGTCGCCGGATTTGCGCCGGACATCGGCGAGTCCAGCCTGAGCCTCTCAGGCAAGTTTCCCGGCAGCACGCTCGGGAACGCCATCCTTTCGGTCGCTCTGCCGGGCGGCGGGCAGGATCTCTACATCGAGCCTGCGAAGTTCCACGCCCAGTTCGCCGCCGATGTCCCGAAGGAGCAGGCCGCTCTGATGGCTGCGACGCAGCGCCCGGTGGCGCAGGCGGCGCTCGCCGAGCCTTCGGGCGTCGCGTCCTGGAAAGCGTTGCCATCCTACATGATTTACGGCTCCGGCGATCGGAACATCCCGCCGGCCGTGATGGACTTCATGGCGACGCGCGCTCGTTCCGTGAAAACGGTGGTCGTCAAGGATGCCTCCCACGCCCTGATGGTTTCGCACCCGGCCGAGGTGGCATCGCTGGTCAAGGCAGCCGCGTCGGCACCTTGAGCCCAGCGGAAGGTCGGTCGCGCAGCAAGAGGCGAAGCGACCAGTTCAGCGCCCGCGGGCGCAATCTTGAACTCCAACAGGACATAAGACGATGAGCACGATCACCACCAAGGACGGCGCTGAGATCTACTACAAGGATTGGGGCACCGGCCCCGTCGTGACCTTCTCCCATGGCTGGCCGCTGAATGCCGACGCCTGGGACGGACAGATGCTGTTCCTCGTCAGGAACGGCTATCGCTGCGTGGCGCATGACCGGCGTGGCCATGGCCGCTCGAGTCAGGTGTCCGTTCGCAATGACATGGACGGCTATGCCGACGATCTGGCCGAACTCATGAACGCTCTCGATCTCCGGGACGCGGTGATGGTCGGTCACTCGACGGGTGGGGGCGAGATCGCCCGCTATATCGGCCGGCACGGCACCAAGCGCATCAGGAAGGCCGCCCTCATCGGCGCTGTTCCTCCGATCATGCTGAAGACGGCAGAGAATCCCGAAGGCCTGCCCCAGGACGTCTTCGACGGCATCCGCGCCGGCATCGCCGGCGACCGCTCCCAGTACTACAAGGATTTCGCCATCGCCTTTTACGGGGCAAATCGCCAGGGAGCGACGGTATCGCAAGGCACGCTCGACCAATTCTGGCTCTGGAGCATGCAGGTCGGTGGTGTGAACGCCTATGAATGCATCAAAGCCTTCTCCGAGACGGACTTCAGCGAGGACCTCAGGAAGTTCGACGTCCCGACATTGTTCCTGCACGGCGAAGACGACCAGATCGTGCCGGTGGATGATTCCGCGAGGAAAGCCGCGCGTCTCGTCAAGGATGCCCAAGAAATCTACTACGCCGGCGCCCCCCATGGCCTGACCGCCACCCATCAGGATCGCTTCAACGCCGATCTGCTCGCCTTCATCCGGGCCTAGTCCGGATGAGCGAAGGCGGCCTCTCCGGTGCCCCTTCCGGGAGAGGCCGTCGACGCATTCCCTAAGCCCTCGCGCCGCATAACCTACGCGAGCGAGAACCCCGGCGTGAGCCATGACCGGGGCTCGGCCGAAGCTCGCTTCGCTTCGCGTTACTCGGCAGCCTGCAAGATTGGCGGCTCGACATCGTGCCGCGCGAGCGGGCGATTGCCGGCCAGCTTGCGCATCAGCACGTAGAAGACCGGCGTCAGGAAGATGCCGAAGGCGGTGACGCCGATCATGCCGGCGAAGACCGCGATGCCCATGGCCTGCCGCATCTCGGCGCCGGCGCCGGTCGAGATCACCAGCGGCACCACGCCCATGACGAAGGCGAGCGAGGTCATCAGGATCGGTCGCAGCCGCAGGCGGCTGGCCTCGATTGCGGCCTCGACCGGTGTCCTGCCCTCGAACTCGAGCTCCCGCGCGAATTCGACGATCAGGATGGCGTTCTTGGCCGATAGTCCGACCAGGACGACGAGGCCGATTTGGGTGAAGACGTTGTTGTCTCCGCCCGAGAGCCAGACGCCGGTCAGCGCCGCGAGCAGGCCCATCGGGATGATCAGCAGGATCGCGATCGGCAGGGTCATGCTCTCGTACTGGGCGGCCAGCACCAGGAAGACCAGCAGGATTGCGACGGGGAACACGATCACTGCCGAGTTGCCGGCGAGGATCTCCTGATAGGTCAGCTCGGTCCATTCGAAGGCGAAGCCCTTGGGCAGCGTCTCCTTGGCGATGCGTTCCACCGCTTCCTGCGCCTGGCCCGAGGAGAAGCCCGGGGCGGCGCCGGCATTGATGTCGGCCGAGAGAAAGCCGTTATAGCGCATGGCGCGTTCCGGCCCGGAATCGGTCCGCACATTGAGCACGGCGCTGAGCGGGATCATCTCGCCGGAGGTCGAGCGAACCTTGAGCTGTCCGATATGCTCCGGCTGAGCCCGGAACGGCGCATCGGCCTGGACGCGCACGGTGTAGGTGCGGCCGAAGCGATTGAAGTCGTTGACATAGGTCGAGCCGAGATAGGTCTGCAGCGTGTCGAATACTTCGGTCACCGGCACGCCGAGCTGGCGAGCCTTGGTACGGTCGATGTCGGCATAGAGCTGCGGAACGTTGACCTGGAAGCTCGAGAACATGCCGGCGATCTCCGGCGCCTGCGCGGCCTTGGCCATGAAGGCCTTGGTCGCCTCGTCGAGCGCCGCATAGCCCAGGCCGGCGCGATCCTCAATCTGCAGCTTGAAGCCGCCGATGGTGCCGAGGCCCTGCACGGGCGGCGGCGGGAACATCGCGATAAAGGCTTCCTTGATGCCGCCGAACTCCCTGTTGAGCTGCATCGCGATGGCGTTGCCGCTCAAAGACGGGTCCTTGCGCTGCTCGAAAGGCTTCAGGCCGACGAAGACGATGCCGGAGTTCGAGGAGTTGGTGAAACCGTTGATCGAGAGGCCGGGAAAGGAGATGGCGTTCTCGACGCCCGGATGCTTCAGCGCGATCTCGTCCATGCGACGGATGACGTCGTCCGTCCGGTCGAGGGTCGCGGCATCCGGCAGTTGGGCAAAGCCGACGAGATACTGCTTGTCCTGGCCCGGCACGAAACCTGAGGGAACCGCCCTGAACAGGACGCCGGTCGCTCCGAGCAGCGCGACATAGATTGCGAGCATCACCGCGCGCTGCGAGATCACCCGGCGCACGCCGCCGCCGTAAGCCTCGGACGAGCGGTTGAAGAAGCGGTTGAAGCCGCGGAAGAACCAGCCGAACAGCCTGTCCATGACGCGGGTCAGCGCGTCCTTGGGGGCGCGATGGCCCTTGAGCAGGAGCGCGGCCAGTGCGGGCGACAGCGTCAGCGAATTGATCGCCGAGATCACGGTGGAGATCGCGATGGTCAGCGCAAATTGGCGGTAGAACTGCCCGGTCAGCCCCGAGATGAAGGCGAGCGGCACGAAGACGGCGACCAGCACCAGCGCGATCGCGATGATCGGCCCGGAGACCTCGCGCATCGCCTTGTAGGTGGCTTCGCGCGGCGAGAGGCCGTTCTCGATGTTGCGCTCGACATTCTCGACCACGACGATCGCGTCGTCGACGACGATGCCGATCGCGAGCACCAGCCCGAACAGGCTGAGCGCATTGATCGAGAAGCCAAGCAGATACATCACCGCAAAGGTGCCGACGACCGAAACGGGCACGGCCACCAGCGGGATGATCGAGGCGCGCCAGGTCTGCAGGAAGACGATGACGACGAGCACGACCAGCGCGACCGCCTCCAGCAGCGTCGTGATGACGGCCTTGATCGAGGCGCGCACGAACTGGGTGGTGTCGTAAACGATCGAGTAGTCCACACCCTCCGGCATGTTCTGCTTGATCTCGCGCATCGTCTCCTGGACGCGGTCCGCAATCGCGATGGCGTTCGAGCCCGGTGCCTGGAAGACGGGCACTGCCACAGCCGACTTGCCGTTGAGCAGCGATCGCAGCGCGTAGTCGGCCGCGCCCAGCTCGATGCGGGAGATGTCCTTCAGCCGGACGACCGCGCCGTCGCCGCCGGTCTTGACGATGATCTCGCCGAACTGCTCCTCGTTCTGGAGGCGGCCCTGCGCGTTGACCGAAAGCTGGAGGTCGAGGCCCGGCGCGTTCGGCGAGGCGCCGATGACGCCGGCGGCGGCCTGGACGTTCTGGGCGCGGATTTCGCGCACGACGTCGCCGGGCGAAAGCCCGTGCTCGGCGACCTTCTGCGGATCGAGCCAGACACGCATCGAGTAGTCGCCCGAGCCGAACAGCTGGACCTGGCCGACGCCGTCGATGCGGGCCAGCCGGTCCTTAACGTTGAGCACCGCGTAGTTGCGCAGATAGGTCATGTCGTAGCGGCCGTTCGGCGAGGTGATGTGCACCACCATCGTCAGATCGGGCGAGCTCTTGACCGTGGTGACGCCGAGCCGGCGCACCTCTTCGGGCAGGCGCGGCTCGGCCTGGCTGACGCGATTCTGTACCAGCTGCTGAGCCTTGTCCGGGTCGGTCCCGAGCCGGAAGGTGACGTTCAGCGTCATCACGCCATCGGTCGTCGCCTGGCTCGACATGTAGAGCATGCCCTCGACGCCGTTGATCTGCTCCTCGATCGGAGTGGCCACCGTCTCGGCGATCACGCGCGGGCTGGCGCCCGGATACTGTGCCCGCACGACGACCGTCGGCGGGACAACTTCCGGATATTCGGAGATCGGCAGGGCCCTGATCGAGAGCAGCCCCGCGAGGAAGATCAGGACGGAGAGGACCGCCGCGAAGATCGGCCGGTCGATGAAGAATTTCGAGAGGTTCATGGTGCGCCCCCTTTCGAGCGGCTTTTTGGACCTGCGGCCACGGACCCGCCCTCGCGGCATCGGTGGCGGGTCGGGCTGGTCAGCGTTGCGCGAGTTCGGTCGCGGGCTTCTTCAATTCGCTCTTCTGCGCCATCGGCACCGGCTCGGGCGCGACGGTCGCCCCGGGCCGGACGCGCTGCAGCCCGTTGACGATAATGCGCTCGCCGGGCTTCAGGCCGGAGGTGACGACGCGCAGCCCGTCATGGGCGGCGCCGAGCGAGACCTCCCGCCAGGCCGCCTTGCTATCGTCGCCGACGACGAAGACGAACTTCTTGTTCTGGTCGGTGCCGACGGCGCGCTCATTGATGACGAGCTGCTGCTCGGCCTTGGCTTGGCCGAGCTGGGCCCGGACGAACTGGCCCGGCATCAGCTTGCCATCGGGGTTGTCGAGCCTGGCGCGCACGCGGATCGTGCCGCTGGCGCCGTCGATGCCGTTGTCGACGAAGTGCAGCTTGCCGCTGAACTGCGCGGACTGCGCCGTGGCGGTGGTGATCCGGACCGGGATCTGCTCCAGCGCGCGCGAGCCGTCCGGCAGCGAGGCTAGCGCATCGAGCACGCTGCGCTCGTCGGCATTGAAGGCCGCATAGATCGGATCGACCGAGAGCAGCGAGGTCAGCACCTGCCCGCCGGCGGCGATCAGGTTGCCGACGGTCACGTCGAGCCGGCCGATGCGGCCGCTGATCGGCGCGCGAATCTGGGTGTAATCGAGATTGAGCTGGGCCGTACGGCGGGCGGCCTCGGCGGCCTGGAGGTTTGCCTGCGCCTCACGCAGATTGTTGACGCGGGTGTCGACATCGCGCTGGGAGAGATTGCGCGTCGCCAGCAATTGCTGGCCGCGCTCATGCTCGCCTTCGGCAAGCGCGACCCTGGCCCTTGCGCCCTGAACCTGGGCCTCGGCCCGCTGCAGATCGGCCAGGTAGGGGGCTTGGTCGATGCTGACGAGCAGGTCGCCCTGCTTCACCAGGTTGCCCTCGCGAAAATGCACGGCCTCGACAACCCCGGCGACGCGCGAGCGCAGTTCGACCCGCTCGATCGCCTCCAGCCGGCCGGAGAATTCGGCCCAGGGCACGATCTCGCGCGCCTCGACGGTCGCGACCGAGACGGGAACGGCAGGCGGGGCCGCGGGGGTGGTATCGCCCTGCGCACGGGGCCCGGAGAGGGTGAAGACCGCGACGGCGCTCAGCGCGACGGAGGCGGTCAGGCCGGCCAACAGGCCGCGACGGTTCGTTCCCGAAATCATGGGTCGGTCCTTCGTTGGAAATGGTGTCGGGGTTAGAGCGATGGAAGGCGCTAGGGAGGCGCGGTCCGGTCATAGAAGGCCGCGATCTCGCCGCAGCACTTGCAGAGACAGGAGCCTTCCTGCGCAGCGTCCGCATAGGCCTGCGGCCAGCGGGTCGGCGCTGTGAACTCGACATGGCGGACGGCGATGCCGGCCCGGCCGAGTTGGGCCGCGTATTGCGCCGCTTCGTCACGCATCGGATCGTCCTGGCCGCTGATCAGCAGGGCGGGCGGGAGGCCGGCGAGGCGCGTCGCCTGGAGCGGGGCCGCGTAGGGATGGGCGGCGCGCTGCGGCGTCCCGAGATAATCGGCCCAGCCATCTGCCCAGCGGCAGCCGACCGGGCCGGCCTGCGCGCCGCGCAGGGAGGCAGTACCGAGGCACGCGTCGAGCATCGGCGAGAACAGGATTTGGCCGGCTAACGTCGGCCCGCCGCGATCGCGCGCCATCATGGCCACTGCGGCGGCGAGATTGCCGCCGGCTTCCTCACCGGCGATGTAGAGCGGCGCCTCGCGCGTCGCCCAGCGATGACGTCCTCTGGCGAGAGCCTCGAGCGCTGCATAGATGCGCTCGAGCGTCTCGGGGAAGCGCTGCACCGGCGCCAGCGGATAGGAGAGCGAGAACACGACCGCGCCGGCTTCCGTCAGAGCGGTGGCGACGGCCTGGCCCTGTGCCGGCGAGCCGCTGTTGAAGTGGCCGCCATGGAGATGCAGCACGAGCCCGGCACGGTCCGGAACCTCGGCGGGCACGTAGAGGCGACCAGTGAAGGTCTCTCCACGAGCGCTCAGGGTCTCCTCGCGCCAGAAGACGGAGAGGACCGGTTGCAGTTTCTGCGCGGCGATCCCGGGCATGATGCACCCTCGCTGTTGCGTCGCAGCATCAAGTAGGGGATCCCAATTTCCGAATAAATGGGCTATCCGCTCATTCATTGTTCACATGTGGAAACAATCCGAGGTCGCTATGGACCAGCTTGCCGCGATGCGAGCCTTCGTGAGGGTCGTCGAAACCGGCACCTTCACCCGGGCCGCCGAGTTTCTGGACATGCCGAAGCCGACCGTCACCAAGCTGATCCAGCAGCTTGAAGCCCATCTTCGCGCGAAGCTGCTGAATCGGACGACGCGGCGCGTATCCGTGACCATGGACGGCGCGGCCTATTACGAGCGGGCGCTGCGTCTGCTCGACGAGCTCTCGGAACTCGATGCGAGCCTCACGCTGGCGCAGGCACGGCCGAGCGGGCGGCTGCGCGTCGATTGCAGCTCGTCGCTGGCGGTCTCGGTCATCATCCCGGCGCTGCACGAGTTCCGGTCGCGCTATCCCGATATCCAGCTCGATCTCGGCCTCAGCGACCGGCCGGCCGATCTGATCGGCGAGAACCTGGATTGCGCCGTGCGGGCCGGCGAGATCGTCGACCAGAGCTTGATCGCCCGGCGGATCGGCGAGATGCAGCTGATCACCTGCGCCACACCGGAATATCTCGCGCGCCATGGCACACCGCTGCATCCGCGCGACATCGAGGACGGTCATCAGATCGTCGCCTATCGGCCGGCGCTCGGCGGTCGGGTGTTGCCGCTGGTCTATCAAAACCAGAAAGAGACGATCGAGGTGAGCGGGCGCTACGCGATCGCGCTCAACGACGGCATGGGCTACCTCGCGGCCGGTCTAGCCAGCCACGGCATCATGCAACTGCCGACCTTCATGGCCCGTGTGCCGATCGCGGACGGCCGGCTCGTGCCTCTGCTGCTGGACTGGTGCGCTGCGCCGAAGCCGCTGCACATCGTCTATCCGCCGAACCGCCATCTCAGCAACAAGGTGCGCGTCTTCGTCGATTGGCTGGCGGAGCTGTTCGCGCGAGACGAATTCGTTCTGTCGCGCGGCGCCGGATTGCCGCCCGACTGCCTTTCGGATGCCGGTCATCGTCTTGCCACCGCGATGAGTGCTTGAGAGGGAACCGCCAGTATGGCGCGGCCCGACGCCATGCGGCCAGCTTCATCTCTCGCGTCCGGCCGACCACGGATCAACCGGTGGTCATGACCGCTTTCCCTGCATTTTCCCAAAGAACAGGGAAAAGGCGCCCAGATCCGTTCGAGCCCGACTGCGTCGTCAGCCATTCATGAGCTCAGGTCTCACCGCGGCCCCGCTCCGGCGTCTTCCGGCTCGCCCGCTTTCGTGATGTCCTCGCGCATCGATCGCGAGAGGATGAGCCGGTGCCGACTGCGGGGGTCTTCACGACGGGCCAGATGGCCGAGCTGGCGCGCAGGCGGCTGCCGCGGGTGGTCTTCGATTTCGTCGAGGGCGGGGCCGGCTCGGAGATCGCGCTGGCGCGCAACCGCGCCCGCTTCGACGAGATCGCCCTGCTGCCGAAAGCCCTGCGCGACTGTTCCGCCACGACGGCCGAGGTGACGGTGTTCGGGCGGCGCTACGCGGCGCCGTTCGGCGTGGCGCCGATGGGCTTTGCCGATCTGGTCCGCCCCGGCACCGATCGGGCCCTGGCGCGGGCGGCCAAGGCGCGCGGCATCCCTTATGTGCTGTCGACGGCGGCGACGACCGCGATCGAGACAGTCAGCGGGATCGCGCAGGACAATCTCTGGTTCCAGCTCTATCCCGGTTCCGACGAGGCCATGGCGGCGGGGCTGATCGAGCGCGCCCTGCGGGCGGGCGTCACGACATTGCTGGTGACGGTCGACATCCCGGTGCCGGGCAAGCGGCCTCGCGACCTCGCCAACGGGCTGGCGATCCCGCTGCGTCCGTCGCTGCGGACCGCCGCCGATCTCGCGCTGCACCCGGCCTGGCTGGTGCGAGCGCTGCTCGGCTCGCGGCCGGGCATGGCGAATTTCGTCGACAGCAGGGGCGCGATGAGCGGCCTCGCCCATGCCGAGTTCGTCTCGCGGCAGCTCTCCTGTCCCGCCCTGGACTGGCGCCGGATCGAAGCCATCCGCAAGGCCTGGCCGCATCATCTGGTGATCAAGGGCATCGTCAATCCCCAGGACGCGCTGGCCGCCGCGAGGATCGGCGCGGACGGGATCGTGGTGTCCAATCACGGCGGACGCCAGCTCGATTCGGCGCCGGCGCCGATCGAGGTCCTGCCCGCCATGCGCGCCGCCTGCGGGAGCGACCTCGTGCTGATCCTCGACAGCGGCGTCAGAACCGGCGACGACATCGCCCGCGCCCTGGCGCGGGGCGCCGATTTCGTGCTGCTCGGGCGGCCGTTCCTGTTCGCGGTCGCAGCGCTCGGCCTGGCGGAGGGGCCGGAGACGCTGATCGACCTGCTGCGCGACGAGTTCGTCAATACGCTGATCCATCTGGGTTGCACGCAGGCCGCGGCGCTGGACGAGAGCTTCCTGTGGCTCGCCGATGCGCCGAACGCGGGAGCGAGCCGATGAAAATCGCGGTGATGGGAGCGGGCGCGGTCGGCTGCTATTACGGGGCGATGCTGGCGCGCGCCGGGCATCAGGTGACATTGGTCGCCCGGCCCGTGCATGTCGCCGCGATCGCCGAGCGTGGCCTCGTCCTTGAAACCAGCGCCTTCACGCAGGCGCTGGAGGTGACCGCGACGAGCGAAGCCTCCGGCGTCAGCGGGGCGGAGCTCGTCCTGTTCTGCGTCAAATCCGACGATACCGCCGCGGCGGGGCGCGAGATGGCGCCGCATCTGGCGGCCGGCGCCAGCATCTTGAGCCTGCAGAACGGCGTCGACAATGCGGCACGCCTGCAAGAGGTGCTCGGGCGAGCCGTGACGCCGGTGGCGGTCTATGTCGCGAGCGAGATGGCCGGCCCCGGCCATGTCCGGCATCACGGCCGCGGCGAACTCGTGATCGGCGCGGCGGCGGGCAGCGCTGCGCTGGCGCAGATGTTCGGGCGCGCCGGCGTGCCGGCGGAAATCTCGGAGCGGGTCGTCGCGGTGCTCTGGACCAAGCTGATCGTCAATTGCGCCTATAACGCGCTGTCGGCCATTCCGCAGCTGCCTTATGGGCGCATGATGGCGGTGGACGGCGTCGCCGCCGCAATGGAGACGATCGTCGGCGAATGCCTGGCGGTGGCGCGCGCCAGCGGTGTCGAGATCGACGACGACATTCTCGTCAGGGTGCTCGGCCTGGCTCCCGCCATGCCCGATCAGCTCTCCTCGACCGCCCAGGACCTCGCCCGCGGCAAGCGGACCGAGATCGACCATCTCAACGGCTATGTCGTGCGCAGCGGCGAGCGGCTGGGCATTCCGACGCCCGCCAATCAGCTGCTGACCGCCATCGTCAAGCTGATGGAAGCGCGCCAGCCGGCGTGAACGAGAAAACCAGGAGGAACAAGTCCATGCAGCGCAGAGCCTTCCTGAAAGGCGCCGGAGCCGGCGCCGCCGCCGGGATCGCATCGCCCGCCATCGCGCAGGGCATGCCGAGCATCACCTGGCGTCTGGCATCGAGCTATCCGAAGTCGCTGGAGACGCTGTTCGGGGCCTGCACCTATCTCTCGGAGGCGGTGGCGGGGTGCACCGACGGCAAGTTCAAGATCCAGGTCTTCGCGACGGGCGAGATCGTGCCGGCGCTCCAGGTGGCGGACGCGGTCGCCAACGGCACCGTCGAGATGGGCCATTCCGGCTCCTATTTCTACATCGGCAAGGACACCGCCTTCGCCTTCGGCACGGTGATCCCCTGGGGGCCGAACAGCCGGCAGATGCAGGCCTGGCTCTATCAGGCCGGAGGGCTGGAGCTGCTCAACGCGTTCTATGCCAAGTTCCAGCTCTACAACCTGCCTGCCGGCAATACCGGCTCGCAGATGGGCGGCTGGTTCCGCAAGGAGATCAAGTCGGCGGCCGATCTGCAGGGGCTGAAGATGCGCATCGGCGGGCTCGGCGGCAATGTGCTGCAGAAGATGGGCGTCGTGCCGCAGCAGCTCGGGGCGGGCGACATCTATCCCGCGCTGGAGCGTGGCGTGCTCGACGCGGTCGAGTTCGTCGGGCCCTATGACGACGAGAAGCTCGGCTTCGCCAAGGTCGCGCCCTATTACTATTATCCGGGCTTCTGGGACGGCTCGGCCGAGCTCAGCTTCTTCATCAACCTGGAGAAATGGAACAGCCTGCCGCCCGTCTATCAGAAGGTGCTGAAGACCTGTGCGGCCGCGGCCGGGCACGACATGCAGGCGAAATACGACGTGCTCAACCCCGCCGCGCTGAAGCGGCTGCTGGCGGGCGGCGCGCAGCTGCGGCCGCTGCCCAACGACATCCTCAAGGCGAGCTACAAGATCACCAAGGATCTCTATGCGGAGATGTCGGCCGCCAATTCCAACTTCAAGACGATCTACGACCATCTCTGGGCGTTCCAGCAGGACAGTCTGCGCTACTGGGCGATCTCGGATTTCTCCTATGACTACATGTCGGTCTCGGCCCTGCAGCAGCGCTGGGCCGATGGCTGAGTGGGAGAGCCGTCATTGCGAGCGCAGCGAAGCAACCCAGGGGCGGCAGAGCTCGGCGACCCCCGGATTGCTTCGTCGCTGCGCTCCTCGCAATGACGGGAGGCCCTGCCGCGGCAAGGCTCACATCAGGCCGGGCTCGCCGAGATCGCTTCCGTCGATCAACCGGCTGTAGCGATAGGGGTGGGGATCGACGATCGGGCTGTCGCCGGCGACGATATCGGCCGCCAGCCGGCCGGCAGCCGGGCCGATGCCGAAGCCATGGCCGCTGAAGCCCGCCGACACATGCAGGCCCGGCAGCTTGTCGACCGCCGAGATGACCGGCACCCAGTCGGGCGTGAAGTCGATCAAGCCGCCATATTTGTGCTTGATCTCGACCTGCGCGAGCGCGGGAAAGATCTCGCCGAGCCGCGTCCTGGCGAAGGTGACCAGCTCCTCCTGCGGCGGCGGGTCGTAGGTCCGCATCCGCTCGAAGGGTGAGACCGTGTCATCGCTCCAGCGCATCAGCGCCTCGGGGCCGAAGAAGAAGGATCTGCCGGCGCGAATGGTCAGCAGCTTGCGGCGCTTGCGGAAGGTCGGCCAGAACGGCCTCGCGTTGAGCATGCCGTGCGGCGAGAGTTCGAGCAGGCCGCGCCCGCTGATGCCGATCGTATAGCCGCCATCGAGCCGCCGGCGGATGGTCAGGTCCGGCGTCGAGATGCCGCCCGTCGCGATCTCGGGAGCCGGGCCGGTGAAGAAGGAAGTCGAGCGGATGCCGGCGATCGGCATGGCGATGCCGTGATGGCGGGCGAACATCGCCGTCCAGACGCCGCCGGCGAGCAACACCGCGCCGGTGCGGATCGTGCCCTTCTCGGTGACGACCCCGGCGACCCGCCCGGCCGCCGTCTCCAGGCCGCGCGCGGCGCAATCCTGGTGAAGGGTGACGCCAAGCCGGCGCGCCGCCTCGGCCAAGGCGGGCACCGCCATGGCCGGCTCGGCGCGTCCGTCGCTCGGGGAGTGCACGCCGCCGATCCAATCGCCCCTGGCATGCGGGGCGAGGGCGCGAGCCTCCTCGGCGCTGAGCATGCGGGTCTGCATCTGATAGGGGCGGGCCTGCTCGCCCCAGCGCTCCCAGGCCGCCAGATCGGAGGGGCGCGTCGTCAGATAGACGAGGCCGGTGCGGCGAAAGCCTGTTTCCGCGCCGATCTCCTGCGAGAGCTCGCCCCACATCTCGAGCGCCTTCATGGCGAGCGGCAGCTCGCGCAGGTCGCGGTTCTGCTGGCGGCACCAGCCCCAGTTCCGGCTCGACTGCTCGCCCGCGAGACGGCCCTTCTCGATCAAGGCAACCGAATGGCCCTTCTTCGCCAGGTAATAGGCGGCCGAGACGCCGGCGATGCCGCCGCCGATGACCACCACATCGGCCGCCGCCGGCAAGGCTGCGTCGCTGTGGGCGCGATCGACCGGTGGCGACATGGCAAGTCCTATGGGCGGATTCGGAAGGCCCATCTTGCGCAAGCCGATGCCGGTTGGGAAGGCCCGATCGCGGGCGCCCGCTACCAGCTCATCCTGAAGCCGGCGCGCCCGCCGATGGCGTGGCTGTCGCCGAAATGGGCCAGGCTGGCGCGGGTGCTGACTTCGCCATAGACGGCGTAGCGGCTCCCTCTCCGGGCCCAGAACGATCTCCTGCCGGCGCTCGGGCTCGACGGCGCGACCCCGGCGTAGCTGCAGGCGCGCCTGCGGGAGCGCCTAGAACGCTACCTTGTCGCCGCCCTTGAGCTGCAGCACCTCGCGGGCGTCGTCGGGCGTCGCGATCTCCATGCCGAGGCCCTCGACGATCTGACGGGCGGCGCGGACCTGATCGGCATTCGACCTGGCGAGCTGGCCGGGGCCGAGCCAGAGCGAATCCTCCAAGCCGACGCGCAGATTGCCGCCCATCGCCACCGCCATCGCCGCGATCGGCAACTGATGGCGGCCGGCGCCGAGCACCGACCAGTGATAGTCCTCGCCGAACAGCCGGTCGGCGGTGCGCTTCATATGCGCGACATCCTCCGGATGCGGGCCGATGCCGCCGAGCAGGCCGAACACCGACTGCACGAAGAAGGGCGGCTTCACCAGGCCGCGGTCGACGAAATGGGCCAAAGTGTAGAGATGGCCGATATCGTAGCACTCGATCTCGAAGCGGGTGCCGTTCTCGGCGCAGGTGGTCAGGATGTTCTCGATGTCCTGGAAGGTGTTCTTGAAGATGCGGTCCCTGGAGCCCTCGAGATAGGGGCGCTCCCAGTCGTGCTTGAACTCCTTGAAGCGGTTCAGCATCGGGTAGAGCCCGAAATTCATCGAGCCCATGTTGAGCGAGGCGACCTCCGGCTTGAAATGGGCGCAGGGCTTCAGCCGCTCCTCGACCAGCATGGTCGGGGCGCCGCCGGTGGTGATGTTGATCACGCAGTTGGAACGCTGCTTGATCACCTTGAGGATCGGCTCGAAGGCCTCGGGCGACTGGTCGGGCTGGCCGGTCTGCGGGTTGCGGGCATGGACATGGACGAGGGCGGCGCCCGCCTCGGCCGCGCCGATCGCCGCATCGGCGATCTCCTCGGCGGTGATCGGCAGATGCGGCGACATGGTCGGGGTATGGATGGCGCCAGTGACGGCGCAGGTGATGATGACTTTGCGGTTCTTCGCCATGGCTGGGTTCCGGCGTCGGGGGGAGGGGGCAGGGGCTCAGGCGGGCTTGCGCGCGGCCTTGCGCTTGTGGGCCTCGAGGGCGGCGAGCCGCGCGTCGCGCCAGTCGCTGAGTTCGGCGATGCGCTTCGGCTCCTGGGCGCCCGGCCATTCGCTCATGATGGTCGCGACGGTCTCAGGCCCGAACGGATCGCCGGTGCCGCTCTCGCCGACCATGCGCGTCAGCGAGGCGCCGTAGCGCGCGGTATAGTCGGGGATGCCGCCAGGGGCGTTGAGCTCGATCGTCTCGAACGGGCCCATGAACGACCAGCGCAGGCCGAGCCCGTCGCGGATCGTCTTGTCGACGTCCTCGGCGCTGGCGACGCCCTCGCCGACCAGGCGGAAGGCCTCGGCCAGCAGCACGGCCTGCAGGCGGTTGAGGATGAAGCCGGCCTTCTCCTTGCGCAGCACGACCGGCACCTGCCCGGCCTGCTCGTAGAGCGCCTTGGCGCGCGCGACCACGGCCGAGTCGGTCCAGGGCGCGGGGGCGAGCTCGACGATCGGCACCAGATGCGGCGGGTTGACCGGATGGGCGACCAGGCAGCGGGCTCGGCCCGGCAGGCTCTCGCTGAAGGCCGAGGCGAGGATGAAGGAGGTCGAGGAGGCGAGGATGGCCTGCGGCGGGGCGAGCCGGTCCATCTCGGCGAACAGCGCCTGCTTGGCCTCGACGGTCTCAGGCCCGTTCTCCTGGGCGAGATCGGCGTCCGCGAGGGCGTCGGCAAGGCCGGCGGCGACGCGGATGCGGGCGAGCGCGCCATCAGGCGAGTCGACCAGCCCGTGGCCGGCGAGCTCGCCGAGATTGGTGGCGATGTGCCGGCGCGCCGCCTCGGCCGCCTTGCGCTTGACGTCGTGGAGCGCGACCTCGAAGCCGTGGCTGGCGAAGACGGTGGCCCAGGCGCGGCCGATCAGGCCCGAACCGACGATGGCGATCTTGGTCATAGAGCTTTCATCCTTGCGAACACGTCATTCTCGGACAGGCCCGAGCATGACGCGGAACGCCTATCACAGCCACAGCACCTGGCGGCGCAGGTCGAGATCCTGGCTCAGCGCGCGGGACGGGCCGATATGGGTGACCTGGCCGCGCTCCAGCACGACGGTGCGGTCGGAGAGCGCGAGCGCCAGGTCGAGATGGTGATCGACGATGACGATGGCGATCTCCTTGCGGAGCAGATCGAAGGCCTCGAACAACTCCTCGACGACCGCCGGGGCGAGACCCTCGAAGGGCTCGTCGAGCAGCAGCACGCGGGTGTCGCCGGAGAGGGCGCGGGCGACCGCCACCATCTGCTGCTCGCCGCCGGAGAGGTAATCGGCGGGCGAGTGCCAGCGTTCGCGGATGCGCGGGAAGAAGGCGAATATCTTCTCGTCCTCCCAGCGCACGCCATTGCCGGTCCGGCGTCGCAGGCGGCCGAGCTCGAGATTGTCCTTGACGCTCATCCCGGCGAAGAGGCCGCGGCCCTGCGGCACATATGCGACGCCGGCGCGGGCGCGGGCGGCCGGCGAGAGGCCGGCGATGTCGGCGCCGCCCAGCGTGATCGTGCCCGCGGCCGAGAGGGCGATGCCGGTCACGGTCTTGAGCAGGGTCGACTTGCCGGCGCCGTTGCGGCCGAGCAGGGCGACGATCTCGTTGCGGTGCACGTCGAAGGAGACGTCGCGCAGGATGTGGCTCTTGCCGTAGAAGGTGTCGACGCCGGCGAGGCCGAGCAGCACCTCGGCGCCGGCGGCGCTCTCGCGCGGCTTGGCTGCCAGAGCGTGGGCGCCGGAGCCGATATAGACCTCCTGCACCTTCGGCGAGGAGCGCGCATCCTCGACCGTGCCGTCGATCAGCACCGAGCCCTCGTTCATCACCGTGACATGGTCGGCGATCTGGAAGACGCGGTCGATGTCGTGCTCGACCAGCAGCACCGGCAGCTCCGTCGAGATCGACTTGATCAACTGGCCGACCCGCTCGCGCTCGGCGGCGGCGAGGCCGGCCAACGGCTCGTCGAGCAGCAGCACGCGCGGCGTGGTGGCGAGCGCCAGCGACATGTCGAGCAGGCGCTGGCCGCCATAGCTGAGCGAGCCGGCCTCGGCATTTTCGATGCCGGAGAGGCCCATTGTGGCGATGACCTGCCCGGTGCGGTCGTTGACCTCGCCGAGGCCGCCGGCCGCCCGCCAAGGGCCGAAGCGCTCCGGCGCGCCGGCCTGCACCGCCAGCCGGACGTTCTCGGCGACGGAGAGCGCCGGGAACAGGTTGGTGATCTGGAAGGCGCGGCCGATGCCGGCGCGGGTGATCGCCTCAGGGCTGAGGCCGGCGATGTCGCGCTCGCGCAGCCGGACCTCGCCGCGATCGGGCTTGAACAGGCCGGAGATCAGGTTGAAGGCGGTGGTCTTGCCGGCGCCGTTGGGGCCGATCAGCGCATGCAGGCGCCGGTCGCGCATGGCGATATCGACATGCTCGACCGCCTTGATGCCGCCGAAGCTCTTGGCGAGCCCGGTCGCGGTGAGGATCGGGCCGTCGCCGGCATCCTGCGGCTTCATGAACTCCGGCAGCGCGACGGCGCCGGCCTTGCGGGCCGACATCGCCGCATCCTCGGCGGCCTGCTTGCGGAAGGGCTTCAGCAGGCGCTGGCCGACGCCGACCAGCCCGTCCGGCGAGAAGACGATGAAGGCGACGAAGAGCAGGCCGAACCAGAACAGCCAGTTCTCGGTGGCGCTGGAGAGATAGTCGCGGAAGACCACGAAGAACAGCGCGCCCAGCGCCGGGCCGAGGAAAGAGCGCATGCCGCCGATCACCACCATCGCCAGCAATTCGCCGGAGAAGGCGACCGAGATCGGCTCGGCCGAGGTCATGCGGTTGTTGAACAGCAGCAGCGTGCCGGCGAGCCCGGTCAGCGCCGCCGAGAGGGTGAAGGCGATCAGCTTGTAGCGGGTGGTCTCGTAGCCGAGGAAGCGGGCGCGCTGCTCGTTCTCGCGGATGGCGACGAGCACGGTGCCGACCGGCGAGCGATGGAAGCGCCAGAGCCCGTAGACGGTGGCGAAGCCGATTGCCGCGACGAAGGCGTAGAAGGGCAGGGTGTCGTCGAGGGCGAGCGGGCGGGTGATGCCGCCGAGCCCGTTCTCGCCGCCGGTGACCGAGGTCCAGCGGAAGGCGATGCTGTAGGTCATCGCGGCGAGCGCCAGGGTCAGCAGCGAGAAGTAGACGCCGCGCCGGCGCAGGATCAGCGCGCCGAAGCCGAAGGCGATCAGCGCGACCAGCAGCACGGCGAGCAGCATCGGCAGCAGGAACTGCTGCGGGAACCATTCGCGCTGGATCAGCCCGGCCGCATAGGCGGCGATGCCGAACCAGGCGCCATGGCCGAAGGAGACCAGGCCGGTGGTGCCGACCAGGATGTTGAGCGCCATGCAGGCGATGGCGAAGACGACGATCTCGGTCGCCGAGGTGGTGCCGAGGCCGATCGCATGGATCAGCACGGGCAGGGCGGCAAGGCCGATCGCGGCGATCAGCAGCGGCAGGCGGTCGCGCATCGCGGTGGTCATCGCGGCCTCACTCGAAACGCTGGATGCGCTCGCCGAACAGGCCGCGCGGACGGAAGAGCAGGACCAGCAGCATCATCAGGTAGATCACCGCGGTCGACCACTGCGTGTAGCCGAGGCCGATGGTGACGCCCTTGACCAGGCCGACCATCAGCGCCGCGACGACGACGCCCCAGAAGGAGCCGAGCCCGCCGATCACGACGACGACGAAGGCCGGGGTGATGATCTCCTGGCCCATGGCCGGGTGGATCGAGTAGATCGGCGCCAGCAGCACGCCGGCGAGGCCGGCAAGGCCGATGCCGATGCCGGCGACGGTCATCATGTAGGGCTGCAGCGAGATGCCGAGCGCCCCGACCATGTCGGGGTTCTGCACGCCGGCGCGGACGACGCGGCCGAAGGCGGTGCGCTGCAGCAGGAACCACAGGCCGAGCACGCAGGCGGCGGCGATCAGGATCAGCACCGCCCGGTAGCGCGAATAGATGAAGTCGCCGATGAAGATCTGGCCGCGCAAGGCGGGCGGGATCGAGAAGGAGAGCGGCGGCGCGCCGAAGATCATCCGCAGCGCCTGCTCGGCGACCATCGCCAAGCCGAAGGTCAGCAGCAGCGAGAGGATCGGATCGGCCCGGTAGAAGCGGCGGAACAGGCCGCGCTCGATGACGATGCCGATCAGCGCGACCAGCACCGGCGAGGCGATGATCGCCCCGCCGAAGCCGATATGCGGCGCCAGCACGATGGTGAGATAGGCGCCCACCGCATAGAAGGCGCCGTGGGCGAGATTGACGATGCCGCCAAGCGAGAAGATCAGCGACAGGCCGAGCGCGATCAGGAGGTAGTAGACCCCGTCGAGCAGCCCGTTCAGCACCTGCTGGATGAAGAGGGTGAGCAAGGGAAACCTCTGCGGAATTGCAGGCGTCGTTCTCGGGCGTAGCGAAGCGTAGACCCGAGAATCTCTGTCGGGAGATGCTCGGGTCGAGCCCGAGCATGACGAGCGCGGGAGGCGCTCGTCAGCTCATCTTGCAGACGGCTTCGTCACCCTGGGTGGCGATGACCTCCATGTCCTCGCCCGGTCCGGGCACCGGGGGCGAGGAGGTGAACAGGTCCCACTGGTTCTTGACCTGCGCCGCCGGCAGGGCGGTGATGGTGTACATCTCGCTGATCAGCTGGTGGTCCGAGGCGCGGAAATAGCCCTGGCGCGGCTTCATCACGTCGAACTTGGCGCCCTTCTCGAGATGCGCGAGGACCTTGGCGGTCTCGGTCGCCTTCAGCTCGTTCATCGACTGGGCCATGATCTTGACGGCGATGTAGTCGCCCCAGGCCTGGTTCTCCGGCGGCTTGCCGTATTTCTTGGTGAAGGCGGCGACGAAGGCCTTGGTCGAGGGCGTATCGATCAGGTGATGCCAGACGCAAGGCCAGGTGCCGCCGAAATTGTCCTTGCCCGCCGCCCAGGCGAGGGCGGTGTCGAAGCCGAAGCCGGCGATCGGGAAGCTCAGGCCGAACTCGGCATATTGCTTAAGGAAATTGGTGATCTGGTTGCCGGCGAGGTTGGAGATCACCAGGTCCGGCTTGGCGGCGCGGATCTCGAGCAGCAGCGCCGAGAAGTCGGTCGCGTCGGTCGGCACCAGCTTGTCGGCGGCGAACTGGCCGCCGCTGGCCTCCATGAAGCGCTTGGCGACCTTGAGCAGGTCATGGCCGAACGCATAGTCGGCGGTCAGCGAGAACCACTTCTTGCCCTTGACGAGGCCCTGCTGCAGGAGCGAGCGGCCGCAGCTCTTCACATACATCGAGTTCTGGTGCTCGACATGGAACATGTAGCGGTTGCAGCTCTCGCCGCGCAGCGCGTCGGAATTGCCGCCGGTGTTGACGAAGAGCTTCTGGTTGCGGGCCGCGACCTGCGAGATCGTCAGGCAGGAGGCGGAGGAGATCTCGCCGATGATGCAGGCGACCTGGTCGCGCTCGAACATGCGCTCAGCCTTGGTCGAGGCGGTCTGCGGATTGACCGAATCCTCCTTGATCAGCTCGAGCTTGCGGCCGTTGATGCCGCCGGCGGCGTTGATCTCCTCGGCGGCGAGATCGGCGGCCATCACGCCATATTCGCCGAGCGGGCCGAGAAAGCCGGTGCGCGGCGTCAGGTGGCCGAAGCGAATCGCCTCGGGCGTCTGCGCCAGGATGATCGCCGGGCTGGCGACGAGGCCGGTGGCACCCGCGCCGAGCCCGACGAGCGCCTGGCGGCGCGACAGGCCATTGATCCTTGGCTGCTTCGACATGGAGTTCCTCCCAGAACTGCTCCGCGCTCCTCGGCGTCGGAATTCACTGACAGTGACGCGTGCAAAGCCCTTTACTACGGCTTGCCGCGATCTGTGATCACAGTTAAGTGGCAGACATGGTTTTCAAAGTCCAGAGCGCCAGCAAAAGCCGCCCCGTCCGCACGAGGTCCGCTGTAGAGATCCCGGCAGAAATCTCTCTCGGAGATGCAGCGAGCTCCCTGCTCCGTGAGACGCTGGGAGATCGTGTCACTAACGACCTGCGGGGTCAGCTAATCGCTGGTCGATTGGCTCCCGGAGAAAAACTATCGCTGCGCCGGGTTGCAGAGGCGCTCGGTGTTTCGATGATGCCAGTTCGCGAGGCGGTGAGCCGGCTGGCGGCCGACAAGGCGCTCGAAGTCTTGCCGGGGCGGGCGGTACGCGTGCCGGTGCTGACCCTGGCGCAGTTTCGCGAGCTGACGCGGATCCGGCTGGTGGTCGAGGGTTTCGCCGCCGAGGAGGCGGCGAAGGGGATCACGTCGGAGCAGCTTGCGGTGGTTGCGCGCCACGAGGCCGCCTTCCGCGCCGCCAAGGCCGATCCGGCCGCTGCGGTCGCCGCCAATCGCGATCTGCATTTTGCGATCTACGAGGGCGCGGCGATGCCGGCGCTGATCGAGATGATCGAGCGGCTCTGGCTGAAGGCCGGGCCGATCCTCAACCTCGACATGCGCTCCGAGCCGCGCCGGCTGGAAGGCGGCACCGCGGTGGTCTCGCATGCGGCGCTGCTGGCAGCGCTGCGGCGGCGCGACGCGGCGGCGGCGCGCGCGGCGCTGGTCGAGGATATCAGCTCGGCGGCCGAGCATATCGAGCGCACCGCGCGGCTGCCGGAGTGAGCGGCAGGCCGCGCAGAGGAGAGGACAGGGACGATGGATCTGACGATCAAGGGGTTGCGCGTGCTGGTCACCGCTGGGGCGAACGGCATCGGGCGGGCGACCGCGCGGGCCTTCGCCGCCGAGGGCGCGAAGGTGCATGTCTGCGATGTCGACGAGGCGGCGCTGGCGGCACTGGCGCAGAGCGATCCTGCGATCACCCGCTCGATTTGCGATGTCTCCGACCGGAATGCGGTGGCGCGGCTGTTCCAGGAGGCGACGGCCGTGCTGGGCGGGCTCGACTGCCTGGTCAACAATGCCGGCATTGCCGGGCCCACCGGCCGGGTCGACGAGATCGCGCCTGAGGATTGGGATTCCTGCGTTGCGATCGATCTCACCGGGCAGTTCAACTGCACGCGACTCGCTGTGCAGCACCTCAAGCAGTCGCCAAACGCCTCGATCATCAACCTGTCGAGCCAGGCGGGGAAGCACGGCTTCCCGCTGCGCTCGCCCTATGCGGCGGCGAAATGGGGCGTGATCGGTTTCACCAAGGCGCTTGCCGCCGAGCTCGGCGAATTCGGCATCCGCGCTAATGCGATCTGCCCCGGGCTGGTCGACGGGCCGCGCATCCAGAGCGTCATTGCCAACAAGGCGCGCTCGCTCAATGTCTCGCATGAGGAGATGACGGCGCGGCTGTTCGCGGGGGTCTCGATCAAGCAGTTCGTCGATCCGAACGACATCGCCAGGCAGATCGTCTTCCTGGCCTCGCCCTTCGCCAAGACGATCTCCGGCCAGGAGATCTCGGTGTGCGGCGACACGCGCATGCTGAGCTGAGGGCGAGCGCCCTCGACCTCCACCGCGCGATCGCCTAGAGGATGCTGCCGGAACAGGAGCTGCGGCTTGGCCAAGGGCGTCCATCACGAATTCCAGGCCGGCGGCGGCCATGACGAAACCGAGGGATCGAGCGACCGCTCCTTCGGTTTCGTCTTTGCGGCCGTTTTCGCGCTGATCGGCCTCTACAACGCCTGGCATGCCGGCAGGGCCTGGCCCTGGCTCGGGCTGATCGCCGTCGGCTTCCTGGGTCTCGCGCTGCTTCGGCCGGCCGTGCTGGCGCCGCTGAACCGGCTGTGGATGCGCTTCGGGCTGCTGCTGGCGGCGGTCGTCAACCCGATCGTGCTCGGCATCCTGTTCTTCCTCGTCTTCACACCGATGGCGCTGGTCGCCCGGCTGGTCGGCAAGGATTTTCTGAAACTGAAGCGGCAGCCGCAGGCCAAGAGCTACTGGATCCCGCGCGAGCCGCCGGGGCCGGAGCCGGCCTCGATGAAAGACCAGTTCTGACCGGGGCCCCTGCGATGTCGTTCCTGCGCGAGTTCTTCCGCTTCATGGCGGCACGAAAGAAGTTCTGGCTGGTGCCGATCCTCTTGATGTGCGTGCTGCTCGGCGGGCTGCTGTTCCTGACCAAGGGCAGCGCCATCGCGCCCTTCATCTACACGCTGTTCTGAGCCGCGCCGCGATGCGCATTCTCGGGATCTCGGGCCTCTACCATGACAGCGCCGCCGCGCTGGTGGTTGACGGCCGAATCGAGGCGGCAGCGCAGGAGGAGCGCTTCACCCGCAGGAAGCACGATGCCGATTTTCCGAGGCACGCGGTCGAATACTGCCTGTCGGTTGCCGGTTGCGGGCTCGAGGAGCTCAATGCGGTCGTCTTCTACGACAAGCCTTTCATCAAGTTCGAGCGCCTGCTCGAAACCTATCTCGCTTTCGCGCCGCGCGGCTTCCAGTCGTTCAGGATGGCGATGCCGCTCTGGCTGCGCGACAAGCTGTTCCAGAAGCAGGTCATCGCCAAGGAGCTGAAGCGGTTCAGCCCGCGCTTCGATATCGAGAAGCTGCTGTTCACCGAGCATCATCTCTCGCATGCCGCCTCGGCCTTCTATCCCTCGCCCTTCGAGCAGGCGGCGGTGCTGACGATGGACGGGGTCGGCGAATGGGCGACGATGACGCTGGCGATCGGCAAGGGGAACGAGCTCAAGATCCATAAGGAGCTGCATTTCCCGCATTCGCTGGGGCTGCTCTACTCGGCGGTGACCTATTATATCGGCTTCAAGGTCAATTCCGGGGAATATAAGGTCATGGGCCTTGCGCCCTACGGGACCCCGCGCTTCGCCAGGCTGATGCTGGAGAAGCTGATCGACCTCAAGGAGGACGGCAGCTTCCAGCTCGACCAGAGCTATTTCAACTACAGCGTCGGCCTGACGATGACCAATGACAGGTTCGCGGCGCTGTTCGGCGAGCCGGTGCGCAAGCCCGAGCAGCTGCTGACCCAATTCCATATGGACATGGCGGCCTCGATCCAGGCCGTGACCGAGGAGATCGTGCTCCGGCTCGCCCGCGCGATCCGGGCCGAGACCGGACAGAAGAATCTCTGCCTTGCCGGGGGCGTCGCGCTGAATTGCGTCGCAAATGGCAAGCTGCTGCGCGAGGGGATTTTCGAGGGTCTCTGGATCCAGCCGGCAGCGGGCGATGCGGGCGGGGCGCTGGGGGCGGCGCTGGCGGGCTATCACCTCTTTCACGGCCAGCCGCGCGCACTGCCCGCCACGGGCGACGCGATGCAGGGCAGCTATCTCGGGCCTGAGTTCAGCCAGAGCGAGATCGAGGCGGAGCTGACGAAAGCCGGCGCGACGTTCGAGACCCTCGACGATGAGGCGCTGATCGAGGCGACCGCGCAGGGGCTGGCCGAAGGCAAGGCAGTCGGCTGGATGCAGGGCCGGATGGAGTTCGGCCCGCGCGCGCTGGGCGGGCGCTCGATCCTCGGCGATCCGCGCTCGCCCGCGATGCAGAAGACGCTCAACCTCAAGGTGAAATATCGCGAGAGCTTCCGCCCCTTCGCGCCCTCGGTGCTGCGCGAGGATGTCGCGGCGTGGTTCGAGCTCGACGGCGATTCACCCTATATGCTGCTGGTCGCCGATGTCCGCGAGGAATTGCGCCGCGAGATGACGGCGGAGGAGAAGGCGCTGTTCGGGATCGACAAGCTGAACGTGCCGCGCTCGGGCATCCCGGCGGTGACGCATATCGATTATTCGGCGCGCATCCAGACCGTTCATGCGCAGACCAATCCGCGCTATCACGCGCTGATCTCGCGCTTCAAGGCGCTGACCGGCTGCCCGGTGCTGGTCAACACCTCGTTCAACGTCCGGGGCGAGCCGATCGTCTGCACGCCGGGCGACGCCTTCCGCTGCTTCATGGGCTCGGAGATCGAATTGCTCGTCGTCGGCAATTGCCTGCTGCGGAAGGAGGCGCAGGATCCGGGGCTGAGGTTGAATTATGCGGAGGCGTTCGAGCTGGATTGAAGGAAGACGGGGAAAGTCGAGCCTGTTCCCGCCGCTCTGATCAATGCGGAATTCGGAACGCTTGAGCCGGACGTGCTTGCACTGGCGGGCTTCAATGTTAGTTGGTGTCAGCCAATGATGGTTGATCGAAATAATTATCAGGGCTGAAGGTTAATATTCTGAAGCTGTCAGGCCAGATTGAAACCGGCACGGCAACTGCGGATGCCTTGACTATCACTTACGCGAGCCAGATGTGAGCTAGCTACGAATGGTCAGCAATTCGGGCAGCGCATCACTCAGCGACGTTGAAATAGCATGCTATGGTTTTCTGTGACTGCCAAATTGCCGAGAAGGTATTCAGGTCCTTCGCAAGCCGACCATACCAAGCAGTAATCTGAAAGAGAATCCATGATGACTTTCTTGTTCCAAATTATTCTTGGATAGTGAACCTCTCGATCTGCATAGTGATCAGGTATTGGTCCGAAGCCGTTGTCATAAAGTCGCGATATCTGGACGTCGTAGGCGGTATCAGTCTGCGTAAAAGGGGTTCGCGTCACGGAGATAAATTCGGGCGATAGGCGCAGAAGGCCTTCAATCACGCTTGGAGCATCGTCCAGAAACTGGATGACGCCGGACATATTCAACAGATTAATAACTTCCAGCCAGTCGGCCGCAGGCTCGGCGGAATGAAAAAACCGAAGTCCATCGCTGTCCTTGGATGCGTTCACGACTGCTGGCGTTTCGACAACTGCCCAGCGGGACGACGATCGAGTTGCTGCGGCAACAAAATATTTCTGCGCTCCGAACTGACCGCCGATGTCCAGGCAACGTAGAGTCTGGCCGCGCGCGGCTACGGACGCTGCCTGGACAGTCGCAACTAGCTGCATCGTTGGAAGGGTGCTGAAGTCCACTCCCGAATTGAGCGCGGCCTGGAACCGATCCCGCACAAACGCAACCAAGTCATGTGCCTGATAGCCATCGCCGCAGGCCGCGGAGGCTTCAGCGAATGACCGGTACAACAAGGGCGGAGACGGGCTGCTCACAACCGGAGCCAAGTCTGGCTCCGGCGGTATGCATCGTGGCTCAGCTCGTCGCAGCAGTTTTCTGAATATCACAAACGTTGCCCCGAGTGAACGTGTTTGTCGAGGGAGCTCGCATGCTGATCTTGCTCTTGTCTCAGCCGTCCTTGGCTCGGGCGTGGCGACTTTCAGTGGAAGAGAGCGTCGAACGCCAAGTGATCACGGATCGATGCAGCTACCGCGCTTGGCCGAAGAAAGTTTCGCATAATGGGAAGCCGGCGAGCGCTACCTGATCTCATTAAGCCTTGCTCCACGCAAAATAGCAATCTAGAGCACCGGCAATGTGGAGCCTTCGCCGATGCCATCCAAGATCATCCCCGTCGTGATGTCCGGTGGCGCGGGGACGCGGCTATGGCCGGTCTCGCGCGATTCGATGCCGAAGCAATTCATCAGCCTGCTCGGGCAGGACTCGACATTCCAGCGCGCCATGCGGCTGCTGTCGGACCCGGCCGTGTTCGGGTCGGCTATCGTCGTCACCAATGCCGAGTATCGATTCACAGTTCAGGAGCAGCTTCAGGCGCTCGGCATTTCTGCGCAAATCGTGCTGGAGCCGACGCGTCGCGAATCCGCGGCAGCGGTTGCGGCCGCGACCGAAATTGCGCTCGCCGGTGGAGAGAACGTCGTTGTCGGGGTTTTCGCTGCCGATCACATCGTTCAGGATGCGACGTTGTTCGTCGAAACGTGCCGGCGAGCGGCCGTGGTGGCGGCGCGTGGGCAGATCGTCACCATCGGCATTCCACCGAGCCATCCCGCGACGGGCTATGGCTATATCCGTCGGGGCGAGGACATTGGCGACGGCGCGCATCGTGTCGCGGCTTTCGTCGAAAAGCCTGACGCGGAGCAGGCCGCACAGTATCTGCTCGACGGCTATTTCTGGAACTCAGGCAATTTCATCTTTGACGCGGCGACCATGCGGGCCGAGCTCGAAGCGTTCGAGCCGGACGTCCTCACTCCCGTGGTCGCGGCCGTCGCCAAGGCCAAGCCTGACCTCGACTTCCTCCTGCTCGACGCCGAAGCCTTTGCTCGGGCCAAGAAAATCTCGATCGATTACGCGGTGATGGAGCGTACGGAAAAAGCGGCTGTCGTCGCTGGCGGGTTCGGTTGGTCGGATGTCGGCGGATGGGCGGCGGTCTGGGACCTCTCGGACAAAGATGCTGGGGGCAACGTCGTCGAGGGCCGCGGCTATGTGATCGAGGGCAGCAACAACCTCTTGCGTTCAGAGGATGCGCTGGTCGCCGTGATCGGCGTCAACGATGTCGCGGTGATCGCGACGCGGGACGCGGTGCTCGTGACGCACAAGGACAAGACGGACAAGGTCAAGGAGATGGTCGCCCTGATCACCTCCAACGGCGAATCCGAGGCGGGCGCCCATCGCGAAATCTATCGTCCCTGGGGCAAATATCTTTCGATCGATACGGGCGCGCGCCATCAGGTCAAGCGCATCACAGTCAAACCCGGTGGCGTGCTGTCCCTGCAGAAGCACTATCATCGCGCCGAGCACTGGGTGGTCGTGCGGGGCACCGCCGAGGTCACGCGCAATGACGAGACGATCGTCGTGCACGAAAACGAGTCGATCTATCTCCCGATCGGCTGCCTGCACCGCATGGCCAATCCCGGCAAGATTCCGCTGGAACTGATCGAGGTCCAGGTCGGCTCCTATCTCGGCGAGGACGATATCGTCCGCATCGAAGACATCTACAAGCGGGCGTGACGCGCAGGCGGGCCAATCCCGCCAAGCCAAGTGAGAGCCATGACTGACTGCATTAGGGGCGAAGCCGCGACCGAGCTGCTCCGGCGCGTGCGGGATCGCAGCTTCAGGCTCGGCATCATCGGGCTGGGCTATGTCGGGCTGCCGCTTGCTCTGGCGGCGGCGCGTGCAGGGTTCGAGGTGATCGGCTTCGACATCAATCCTGCACGCGTCGATGCTCTCAATGCCGGGCATCCCGGCATCAGGCATATCGCGGATAGCGACCTTCAAGCTGAGATCGATGCGGGGCGCTTCATCGCCTCGACCGATTTTCGTCGGTTCGGCGAAGCCGACGGCCTCGTCATCTGCGTTCCGACCCCGCTCACGCGTCATCGCGAGCCGGATCTCAGCTTTGTCGTGCGAACGGTGGAGGCGATTGCGGAAGGGCTGCGCAGGGGCCAGCTCGTCGTGCTGGAATCGACAACCTATCCCGGCACCACCGAGGAGGTCATCAAGCCGATCCTGGAACGGACCGGATTGAAGAGCGGCCAGGATTTCTATCTCGCCTTCTCGCCCGAGCGCGAGGACCCCGGCAATCCGCAGTTCGCGACGGCCTCGATCCCGAAAGTCGTCGGCGGCGATGGCGCCGAGGCGCTGGAGCTCGCGCAGCAGCTCTATCGCGCCTTCGTGGTCGAGACCGTGCCGGTATCCTCGACCGCGACTGCCGAGGCGGTGAAGCTGACCGAGAACATTTTCCGGTCGGTCAACATCGCGCTCGTGAACGAGCTGAAGCAGATCTACGCGGCGATGGGCATCGACATCTGGGAGGTGATCGATGCCGCCAAGACGAAGCCCTTCGGCTTTATGCCCTTCTACCCGGGGCCGGGACTGGGCGGGCATTGCATCCCGATCGACCCGTTCTACCTGTCCTGGAAGGCGCGGGAATTCGATATTCCTGCGCGCTTCATCGAACTCGCCGGCGAGATCAACACCGCGATGCCGCGCCTTGTCGTCGCGCAATTGGCGCAGGCCCTCGACCAGCGCTTCGCGGCCGGCTTGAACGGCGCAAAGATCCTCATCATCGGCGCCGCATACAAGAAGAACGTCGACGACATGCGCGAGAGCCCCTCGCTGCGCCTAATCGAGTTGCTCGAGCAACGCGGCGCCAGCGCCGATTACCACGACCCGCATGTGCCGGTGATTCCGCCCACGCGCGAGCATGCTGCGCTGGCCGGGCGCCGCTCGGTCGCCCTGACATCAGAGGTGGTCGGCGGCTATGCGGCCGTCCTGATCGCGACGGACCATGACGCCGTCGACTACCAGGCGCTGGTCGCCGCCGCCCGCCTCGTCGTTGACACGCGCAATGTCTGCCAACGAAGCGGTGCGATGGCCGGCAATGTCGTCAAGGCCTGAAACCGCACCTCATCCGCTGCGGACGTGCGATCGCAGCGGCGCTCCTGCGCAAGCATGCGTTGTCCAGATCGCCGCGCGACCCTCGAACGCGAAGAGGCGATTTGTCTCTTTGTGAACGCATCGGATTGTCCCGAAAACTGGATTCCACTTTTTGGCCCGATGCTCTATTGGCGGAACAGCCGATAGCGGAGTGAGCGGAAACCCTGCTCGTTGCACCCCGGAATGCCCATGACTCCACGCATCCAGATCTGGATCACGCTGCTCGAGATCGTGAGCTTGTTCCTCGTCATGCCGCATCTGACGCGAGCGCCGGGGCTGCACAAGGCAAGGCGAGCGCTGGATCCCGTCGCTGCTCGGCTGGTCGAGCTCTGGCGCTTCGATCCCAGTACGAGCGGCGCGGGGCATTGGCTGACGATCGGCGCCTTCCTGCTGGCCGGCTCATGGCTGCTCATAGCGGTCGAGCTGAAAGTCCGCTGGTACCTCATCGCTCCGGCCGCGCTGGTCGTTCTCGCGCCCGCAATCGCCATGACTGTGCATGCACTCGCCGGCGATCGGCCGGAGCGCCGATTCGGCTATTTCGTGGCCGGCGGACTGACCTTCCTGCTTGCCAAGCTCATCATGCTCGGCAGCCTGACGCTGAAGCTGTAGCGCGTGTGGACGGTCGCGCTTTAGGTCGCCATAATCGCCCGACTCAGGCGCCGCGGATTTCGCCGCGGGCCATGCCGTCCAGGAACCAGGCATAGACATCGCGGAGGCCGGTTTCCAGCGGAGTGGCGGCCTTCCAGCCGAGGGCGGAAAGCCGCTCGACATCCATCAGCTTGCGCGGTGTGCCGTCAGGCTTGCTTGCATCGAATTCGATGCTGCCCTGGTAGCCGACGGCCTTGCAGACAAGCTCCGCCAGCTCGCGGATCGACACATCAGTTCCCGTTCCGACATTGACGTGATCCTCGCCGCTATAGCTTTGCATCAGGTGGATGCAGGCATCGGCGAGATCGTCCACATGCAGGAATTCACGGCGCGGCGTACCCGTCCCCCAGACTTCGAAGGAGGCGGCGCCGTTCTGCTTGGCATCATGAGCCTTGCGGATCAGCGCCGGGATGACGTGACTGCCCATCAGGTCGAAATTGTCGCCGGGCCCGTAGAGGTTCGTCGGCATGGCGCTGATGAAGTCGCAGCCATATTGCCGACGATAGGCCTGGCAGAGCTTAATGCCCGCGATCTTGGCGATTGCGTACCACTGGTTCGTCGGCTCCAGCGGCCCCGTCAGCAGCGTGTCCTCCTGCATGGGCTGGGGTGCATGCTTGGGATAGATGCAGGACGAGCCGAGGAAGAGCAGCTTCTCCACGCCGTTCTGCCGAGAGGTCTCGATCACGGCATTCTGGATGGCGAGGTTGTCGTAGATGAACTCCGCCGGCCGGACATCATTGGCGAGAATGCCGCCGACCGTCGCTGCGCTGAGGAAGACCAGGTCCGGTCGCGTCCTGCCGAAATAGGCTTCGACATCGGCCTGCCGGCGCAGGTCCACCTCCTGGCGCGACACGGTCAGGACTTCACAGTCGACCGAGGCAAGGCGGCGCACGATGGCCGAGCCGACCATCCCGCGATGGCCGGCCACGAAGATGCGCTTGCCGGACAGCAGACCCGTCATTCGGCGGCTTCGACGAAGGAGCGGAAATGCGATTCCGTCTTGATGGCGATGAGATCGGAATGCACCATTTCCTTGACGAGCTCGGCAAAGGTCGTCGTATGCGACCAGCCGAGCCGTTCGCGAGCCTTGGCCGGATTGCCGAGCAGAAGCTCGACCTCGGTCGGGCGAAAATAGCGCGGATCGATCGAGACGAGCACGCGTCCCTTTTCATCGACGCCGACTTCGTCGACGCCACTGCCCTGCCAGCTGATCTTGACGCCGGTCTCGGCGAAGGCGAGCTCGATGAACTCGCGAACCGAATGCATCTCCCCGGTGGCGAGGACATAATCGTCGGGCGTGTCCTGCTGCAGCATGCGCCACATCCCATCGACGTAATCCTTGGCATGGCCCCAATCGCGCATTGCGTCGAGATTGCCAATATAGAGCCGGTCCTGCAGGCCGAGATCGATTGCGGCAACTGCGCGGGAGATCTTGCGGGTCACGAAGGTCTCACCACGCGTCGGCCCTTCGTGGTTGAACAGGATGCCGTTGGATGCGTGCATGCCATAGGCCTCGCGGTAGTTCACCACGATCCAGTAGGCGTAGAGCTTCGCCGCCGCATAGGGCGAGCGCGGGTAGAAGGGCGTGGTCTCGCTCTGGGGGGTCTCCTGGACCTTGCCATAGAGCTCGGAGGTCGAGGCCTGGTAGAACCGGGTCCGCTTCTCGAGCCCGAGGATCCGGATGGCCTCGAGCATGCGCAGCGTTCCCAGCGCATCTGCATTGGCGGTGTACTCGGCCGTTTCGAACGAGACCTTCACATGGCTCTGCGCCGCCAGGTTGTAGACCTCGGTCGGCTGAGTCTGCTGGACGATCCGGATCAGGTTCGTCGCATCGGTCATGTCGCCATAGTGCATGAAGAACCGCGCATCTTCGATGTGCGAGTCCTTGTAGAAATGATCGATGCGCTGCGAGTTGAATGACGAAGAGCGGCGCTTGATGCCATGCACGATGTAGCCCTTGGCGAGCAGCATCTCGGCGAGATAAGCGCCGTCCTGGCCGGTGATGCCGGTGATCAGCGCAACAGGCTGGTTTTTATCTTGGAGCATAATCGACCTTTGATGGCGGAGCGATGGCGAACCTTGGCCGTGTTCGTTCTTCCGCCAGCACATAAACTCATTATTTCGTCGGCGCTAGAGCGCGGTCCGATCGCGCTTGCAACGCAAACCAATCGACAAGGCGTTCTCTGTCATATGTTTAGAGGCAGCTGCACCTTCGGGTCGGTTCGGTCCGATTGGAACCGGGCTGGTGGTTATCATCATCGATCGGTGCCAGATGGGCCGCTCGCACCAAAGGAGACGCCAGTTCCGGGGCGCAGCCACGGCTTCGCTCGCCTTCCGGCCTAGGCCCACGGCTGAAATCCGCCGGGCGGCTCTGGACAAACCGCGCTGGTTTGGAGGAAAAGCCCGATCTTCGACCCTTCTGCTCCGATCACCCAACGGCGCGCGATTTCACTCAGCTGAGTTGTGCTTCCGTTCGACCGCTGGCCCAGAACGTTCATGAACAACCGACCGACCATCGATGCTGGGCCATCCACACGCCCGCCCGCCTCGACTGCCGCGGGTGACCTCGTCACGGGCTTGACCAAGTTCGAGCTTTGGGGCCGCATCGGCTGGCTTGACGTCAAGCGGCGCTACCGCCGGACGATGATCGGGCCGTTCTGGAGTTCGCTGACCCTGGCGTTCTACACCGTGGCGGTCGGTCTGGTGGGCGGCGGGCTCTTCAAGCAGGACATCTCATATTATCTTCCCTATCTGAGCGCGGGCATGATCGTCTGGACTTTGATTTCCACGATCATCATGGAAAGCTGCACCTTGTTCGTCCAGGGAAATGCGCTCTTCAAGAATGTGAGATTCGAGTATTCGGTCCTGGCTTACGCGCTTGTCTGGCGAAATTTCATCATATTTTGCCATAATATGATAATATTCATCATCATCGCACTTGTTCTTCAGCCGCAATTGCTTGGCCTCAAGCTGATTTATGTCATTCCTGGCCTGTTCATCATCCTCATGAATGGCGTGTGGATCGCTCTGCTCATAGGACTTTTATGCCTGCGATACCGCGACGCCCAACCGCTGGTGCAGACCTTCATACAGATCTGCATGCTGGTGACGCCGATCTTCTGGATTGCTGACAATCTTGCGGGGACACTGCGCTACGTCTTCGTTCAGTTCAATCCGATCTACAGGCTCATCGACATCGTACGGGGCCCGTTGCTGGGCCAGGTTCCGACGGCTGCGAGCTATATGGCGGCGCTCTCGATAACCGTAGTGGGATGGTGCTTGGCGTTTGTCCTGTTCCAGCGGTTCCGCAAACGCATTTCGTACTGGAGCTGACGCTCGCGATGGCAAAGATAGTCCTCGACAACGTAAGCGTTGATTTTCCAATCTATGGCGCCCACCAGCGCAGCCTGCGTTCGACCCTGGCTCGACGAGCGACCGGCGGATTGATCCAGCGCGACCAGCGGAACGAAAGCCGCGTCCTCGTGCGCGCTCTCTCCAATGTCTCGATGACCCTGGAAGAGGGAGACCGGGTCGGGCTGGTCGGTCATAACGGATCGGGAAAGTCTACGCTCCTGAAGGTGCTCGCCGGGATCTACGAGCCCGTCCAGGGCACCATGACGGTGGAAGGGCGCGTGACGCCCCTGTTCGACATGATGCCGGGGCTGGACGTCGAAGACACTGGCTATGAAAACCTCTTCACGGCCGGGCTGCTGCTCGGCATGTCGCGCGACATGGTCGAGTCCAAGATCGAGGAGATCGAGGAGTTTTCCGAACTGGGGGAATATCTCTCCCTGCCGGTGCGTACCTATTCGGCGGGAATGGCCACGCGTCTCGGTTTCGCCCTGATCACCGCGCTGAACCCTGACATCCTGATCATGGACGAGGGCTTCGGGGCGGCGGATCTGCGCTTCACCGAGAAGGCAGCCGAGCGGATGGACGACTTCATCGGCCGCAGCCGCATCATGGTGCTGGCAAGCCATTCGGACGGAATGCTGCAGCAGATCTGCAACAAGGCTGCGCTGATGGAGGAAGGAAAGCTCCTGCGGCTAGGCCCTGTGGATGAGGTCCTGGAGGCCTATCATGCCCTGGTCCATGGTGATCGATCGAGGGTTGGTCCGGCAGCGGCCGAGAAGACGCCCGAGCCGCCAGATTATCATGAAATTGAAATGTCTCCCGAGATTGTCTCGGCGATTCCGCTTTGGCAGCGTGACGATCGCCAAGGGAATGGTGCTTTCCGCTTCCTCTCGATAGAGGCGTCCGCGGGGAAGAGGGCGGGGGATATAGATATTTCCATTGTTGTCTTGAACAGGGAGCTCCATAAGTTAAAAAATATTGAAATAGCATTAGGTATAGACGATTCAAATGGAGAACGAGTGTCGCTCAGTGTTTTCAGCTTCGTCGATGGTGTAGAGTTGTCGTTGGGACTCGGGTTGACGAAGCTTGTCGCCTCGTATTCTGGTGTAAGTGCGTCTCCTGGATCCTATTTCATCACGTTATTCGGCCGTTGCGTGAATGGCATCGCAGATTGGATTCGCTATGCCGGCCGAATAAACATCGATAGGGCTCTGGTGGGTGATGCGGAATTCGCGCGCAAATGTTCCCTGCGGTTCATTGCGTAACGTTAGCTGCGGAGTCGGCGAAGTCAAATGGATCTTTTAAGCGCCCTGAAATCCTATCGTGCCCAGCAGGTAAAGAACGGACTTGCCGTCTGGTCCTCACTCGTGCAGTTGCGATATTTCTTTCGCTGGTACCAAGCTTTGCGGCCGGGCGCGGACACGGTCGCTGCCGGTGTGCCGTGGGTGACTTTTGGGTCGATTGATGAGCTATCTCGCCTCGTTCGCCCAGGGTTTCGCATATTCGAGTACGGTTCAGGAGGGTCCACCGTCTTTTTCTCAAGACGGGCAGGGCAGGTATATTCGGTAGAGCATGATCCAGAATGGTTCGCGAAGGTAGGTAGCTTTCTTAAACGAGAGAATCTTAGCTGTACAACATGGCTGAAAGAGCCTTCGCCAAATAGATCTTCTCCGAATTCTACTGAAATAAGTCATTCGTTCGCCTCGACGGCAAAGGAATTCGCAGGCTTATCATTTGAAGATTATGCAAAAAGTATAGATATCTTTGCTGATGAGTACTTCGATTTAATACTGCTTGACGGCCGGGCTCGGCCGGGATGTTATGCCGTTTCTCTCAGGAAACTTAAACCTGGAGGGACTATCGTTCTCGACAATGCAGAGAGAGAAGAGTATTTCGTGATCGAACGCGATGCGATGGAAAAAGGCTTCCATGTGAAGGAATTCTTCGGACCTGGACCTTACAATGAGTATTTCTGGCGGACTATCCATTTGACCAGGCCGGCCGCATGATCTTTTGTACCCTGTTCAACTGGGCTTACTTGCCGCAGGGCGTAGCGCTGTACCGCTCGCTCGAGCGCACGCGCGGGGCGGATTTCATCCTGTACGTCCTGTGCATGGATCCTTATACGCAGGAGCTGCTGGAGGAGCTCGCGCTGCCAAACATGCGGCTTATCGCGCTCGACCAGGTCGAGGACGAGGCCCTGCTGGCGGTGAAGGAGCAGCGCAGCTTTGGCGAGTATTGCTGGACCTGCACCACGCCGCTTCTGCAATATGTGCTCGGCCTCTGGCCCGAGGGCAGGGTCGTCTCCTATGTCGACGCGGACATAGCGTTCTATAACGACCCGCAAGCTATTCTCGACGAGCTGGGCGACGGCAGCATCTTCATCCACGAGCATGATTTCGCTCCGGAGCACCAGAGCCTGGCCATCACGTCGGGCCGCTTCAACGTCGGTGTGACGTCATTCCGCAATGACGAGCAGGGGCGCGCCTGCCTCGCGCGCTGGCGCCGGCAATGCATCGAGGAATGCGTGATGGATCCGGCCGCGAACAAGTGCGGCGACCAGAACTATCTCGACGAATGGCCCGATCTATACCCGGGGCTGGTGATATCACGCAATCCGGGTGTCGGGACGGCTCCCTGGAACATCACGAAATATCAGTTCAGGGGACGGACAGCCGAGGCCCGCGTCGATGGCCGGCCGGTTGTGTTCTACCATTACCATACGCTCAAGCTGCTTCGCCCGCGGCTCGGCGTGAAGCCGACGCTGATCGCTGTCGGGAACTACAGCTTTTCGGAAGATGTCGTCGAAGGGCTCTACCACTCCTATGTCGCGGAGCTGTGGTCCATCATCGCGCGCTATCCGAAGCTGATCGAGAACCTGAAGGCGCTGCCGGATGTCACGCCCCGCATGAAAGATGAGCAGGTGGTGTTCGCACTTGCCGGCCGATATCTGCCATTCGACCGGAACAACGTGACGATGTCTTATCTTTATGGCATCGATGCGCGCCGCAACTCCGAGCCGCTCCGCAAGGCAGCCTGACGTGACCCTATTGCGTAGCCTTTACAACCGCCATCTGCGTGATACCGCCGCGGGTGAGCTTGCCCGCTCGCTGAAGCGGAGCGCGGCAAGGTCGTCCGAGCAGCTCGGCTGGCGCATCCGGGATCTGCCCCGCCGCGTCCGCGCCACGACCGAGCGCGTCGGTATGGCCTTGTCGCGGCGCCGTCACAAAAAGGCTTCGCACGGGGCCGACACCTCGACGACGGTCAAGAACATCTGGTACCGGGCGCGCTATGTCGGCCGGTACTATCGGGCACGCATCGGGCCGGCCTGGCCGTGGCTGTTCGCATCCCGCGAGACCTCAAACTTCACCTATGATCTGACAGAGCGGAACCGGGCGCATCTGGCGGCGATGATCGCGCTGGTGTTCAAGCTGCCGATCACCGAGGTCGTCGGCTATATCGACGAGCTGCTCGGGGACGAGGCCTTGAAGGCGTCGGTGATCGACCGCGTGAACGCGCTCGGGCGCGGAGCCGGCCTAGATGCCAGCGCGGCCTTCGGGCGCCGGATCGGCTGGTACGCGATCGCCAGGGCGTTGAAGCCGAACGTCGTCATCGAGACCGGGGTCGAGAAGGGGCTCGGCGCGGTGGTCCTTTGCGCCGCGCTTTTGCGCAATCGAGAAGAGGGGCATCAGGGCCGCTATTACGGAACCGACATCGATCTGGCGGCCGGCATGCTGCTGGCCGAGCCGTATCGCTCGATGGGCGAGATCCTGTATGGCGACTCGCTGGAATCGCTGGCGAAGCTCGATGTCACCATCGACCTCTTCATCAACGACAGCGATCATTCCCACGAATATGAGGCGCGCGAGTATCGCCTCGTTGCGCCGAAGCTATCCGAGCGCGCCGTGATTATCGCCGACAATGCGCATGTGACAGACGAGCTCTACCGGTTCGCGCAAGAGACCGGGCGGCAGTTCCTGTTCTTTCGCGAAGAGCCGGAGGACCATTGGTATCTCGGCGCCGGCATCGGTTTGGCATTTCGCTAACAGCTTAATCTCACAGAGGCTGTCGCATGACGACTTGGTTCCGCTCGCTGGCGGTGCGGCTGCTTCCGCCGATCGTGACCGATGCGATCCGGGCGTCGCTGCATCGTAACCGCGACGGCATCGGCGCTGCTCCCGCGCCGGAGGCGCAACCCACGGCCATTGCTGCCGCCGAAACATCCAACCCCGCCCAATGCCCCGCCCAAGACCCAACCAAACACGCCGCAGCGCCACCGGAATGGGAGGTCGTCGAGGATACCGACGCGATGTGGGCGGCTCTCGGCGGCTGGGACGATAGCTCCATCGTCCAGACGCAGCGCGACAAGTGGCAGGCATTCCTTGGCAGCGTCGAGGGGCCTGGCGTGCTCGGCAAGTCGCATGAGGCGACGAGCCCCATTGCCGATCTGGCGACGCACAACACCATCATCACGTTTGGCTATGCGCTGGCCCGCGCCGGCGCCGGGCGCGAGCGCCTGTCCATCCTCGACTGGGGCGGCGGGCTCGGGCATTACTATCACTACGCCAGGGCCCTGCTGCCGGGGGTCGCGCTCGACTATACGGTCAAGGATATGCCCGGCCTTTGCAGCGCAGGGCGCGAGCTGATCCCGCAGGTCAGCTTCTCCGCGGATGAAAGCGTGCTGCGGCGGCAATATGATTTCGTCTTCGCAAGCAGCGCCGTTCATTACGAGCGAGACCCCTATCGCGCACTGGGACGGCTGGCGGCAGCCACCTCCGATTGGCTCCTGGTTACGCGCACTCCGATCCTTGAGCGGACTGACGACCTTCTGGTGGTCCAGCGCCCCTATGCGTATGGCTATATGACCGAATATGCGGGATGGATGATGAATCGGTCCCGGCTCGTCGATTGTCTTGCCCAGAACGGATTCACACTGGAGCGCCAGTTTCTGATAGGGGAGCAGCCCTATCTGCCAATGCTGGATGAACAGCCGCAGTATTACGGCTTTCTATTCCGCCGAACATGAAGCGCCCAGTGCCACACTACGCTCCCATTGCGCTCTTCGCTTATCGTCGTCCGGACCATCTAGCGCGAACGATCGCTGCACTGGCCGGCAACGACGAGGCGAAGCATTCGCCGCTCTATGTCTTCTGCGACGCCGCCCGGGACGAGCAGTCCCGCGCCGATGTGGCGCGTGTCAAGGAGCTGGCGGATAGGATCGAAGGCTTTGCCTCGGTCGAGATCGTGCTGCGCCCCAGCAATTACGGGCTCGCGCGCAACATCATGGAGGGCGTCACGCAGGTCCTCGACCGGCATGATCGGATCGTCGTCGTGGAAGACGACGTGCTGGTCAGCCCGCATTTCCTGCGCTTCATGAATGACGCCCTCTCGACCTATGCCGACGAACCGCGCGTCGGCAGCGTCACCGGCTACTGCTATCCGTCGGACGCGGCGCTGCCGGAGACATTCTTCATTCGAGGGGCCGATTGCTGGGGCTGGGCCACATGGCGGGATCGCTGGCGCAGCTTCGACCGCGACGGACCGCGTCTCCTGAGAGAACTCGATCGTCGTGGCCTGTCGCATGTGTTCGATTTCGACGGAGCCATGGGCTATCGCGCGATGCTCGTCGACCAGATCGCCGGCCGCAATGATTCCTGGGCCGTTCGCTGGCATGCCAGCTGCTTCCTGCGCGGACTGCTGATCCTGTATCCCGGCCGCTCCCTCGTGCGGAACATCGGCAATGACGGCACGGGTACGCATGCGATCGAGGCCACGGCGGTCTATGACGGCCTGTTCTCGGCCGAGCCGGTTCCGGTCGAGCGAATCCCGGCCGTTGAAAGCAGGCTAGGCCGCGACGCCTTTCGCCGCTTCTTCGCGCCGGAGACGTCCGGACCGGAGGAGCCCCAGCCGAGCGCCGAGCCACTCGCAAGGCCGCGGCGTCGCTGGGGAGCCTGGCTGAGGGACCTGTTGCGGGCTTCTCCCATTGCTACGGCGGCGCTGCCTGCCCATGGCGTGACATCGGCCGGGGAGGTTCAGCCGCCGCCGCCGCGATCCTATCGCGGGCTCAATCAACTCGACCGTCAGATCGAGAAGTATCTTGATTTCGACGGGGGCTTCTTCGTCGAGCTCGGCGCCAATGACGGGCTCTTCCAGTCGAACACCTGGTATTACGAGGCCCAGCGCGGCTGGCGCGGCGTTCTGGTCGAGCCTGCGCCCAATCTATTTATCGAGTGCCGCCGCAACCGAATTCCATCGACTCATGTCGCCTGCGCCGCCTGTGTGGGTTTCGACTATTCCGAGGAATTCGTCAGGATCGTTTATTCCAATGCGATGTCGGTCTCGATCGGGCTCGAAACTGATCTGGTCGATCCGCTGGCTCATGCCGAGCTCGGACGGCAGTTCCTGCGCGAGGGCGAGACGGTCTTCACCTTCGGAGCTCTCGCAAGGCCATTGAACACGATCCTGCAGGACGCTTCGGCGCCTTTGCTGATCGACTTCCTGTCGCTGGATGTTGAGGGGGCCGAAGTCGAGGTTCTCAAGGGCATCGACCACGAGACCTATCGATTTCGCTTCATGCTGATCGAGTGCCGGGATATCGAGCGACTGCAGGGCTATCTTGCGCTCCTGGGCTATGAGCTTGCCGAGCGCTTCAATGAACATGACTACCTGTTCGCTCTGAAAACAGCTGACCGGTGATCGACGGCCATGGTTTTCAGCAGCATCGTCTTCCTTTTCTATTTCCTGCCGCTGTTTTATCTGGCGTTCGCGCTGTCGCGCTTCAGCAAGTTTACGCTGCTGACATTCAGCCTGGTGTTCTATGCCTGGGGGGAGGTGGCGTTCCTGCCCCTCGTCCTGCTGATGATCACCGCGAACCACTTCTTCGGCCTCAGGATCGAAGCCGGGCTCGAGACTGGCACGGCAAAGCGGTGGCTCGGCCTGGCGATCACCGTCAATCTGCTGCCGCTGCTGCTCTTCAAATATGCGATCTTCCTGCTCAGCATCGTCCGGCCGGTCTTGGATCCCGTCTGGTTCAAGCTGTTCGGCGCGCCGCTGGCACCGACATCGACGATGCATCTGCCACTGCCGCTGGGCATCTCGTTCTACACCTTCCACGCCCTATCCTACCTGATCGACGTATTCAGGCGTGATGTAAAGGCCGAGCGGAGCCTGCGGGACCTTGCGGTCTACACGCTGATGTTCCCGCAGCTGATCGCCGGGCCGATCATCCGCTTCAAGACGATCGCGGGGGAACTCCACCATCCGGTGATCACCCCAGAAAGGGTCGCGCTGGGAATCCAGCTCTTCGTGACCGGACTCGCGCAGAAGGTGCTCATCGCCAACACCGTCGCGGCGAGCGCGGACGCAATCTTCGCGCTAGCGCCGGAGCAGCTATCCGTCGCCTTGGCCTGGCTCGGGATCGTTTGTTACACGGTCCAGATCTATTTCGACTTTTCAGGCTATTCGACGATGGCGATCGGCCTCGCGCTGATGATCGGCTTCACCTTCCCGCTGAATTTCAACTATCCGTATTCCTCCCAGTCGATGACCGAGTTCTGGCGCCGCTGGCACATTTCGCTCTCGGCCTGGTTCCGCGACTATGTCTACCTGCCGCTCGGCGGCAACCGCGTCTCGCCGCAGAGAACTTATCTCAATCTCTGCACCGTGTTCCTGCTCTGCGGTCTCTGGCATGGCGCGTCCTGGAACTTCGTGCTCTGGGGCATGGCGCATGGCATCCTGCTCGTGGTCGAGCGGATGGGCTTCGGCGAGACGCTGGCGCGCGCGCCCCGGGTCGTGCGGCATGGCTATGTCATGTTCGCGGTGATGATGACCTGGGTCCTGTTCAGGGTGGACACATGGGGGCAGGCGCGGCGCTATTTCCGGGCGCTGTTCGGTTTCGGGGCGGAGCCGACGGCGGCGATGCCGCTTACCCATTATCTCGGGGTCGACGTCATTCTCGCGCTTCTTGCGGGTGTCGCCGCCGCAGGTCCGTGGGGCGCGCGGGCCATCTCGGCGGTGAATGAGCGCCTCGCGATCGGCCGGTTCGAGCCGGCCAGATTGCTGGGGCTTCTGTTGCTTCTGGGAACAGCGACGCTCAGCCTGGCCGCCGGGTCGTACAACCCCTTCATCTACTTCCGGTTCTGACGTGATGACGATCCTGGAGCGCATCGCCGATCTGCCACGCGCCAGCCGAGTGATGAGCTGGACTGTGATCGTCGTGTTCAGCCTCTTCGTGCTGGTGCCGGGTACAGCGCAGGGCCTGAGGCTCGGAAGCCTGTCGAGTACCGAGAACAGGATCCTGGCGGCCTTTCCGCAGGTATCCGGCTTTGCTGACGTGATGGCATTGCCACGCAAGCTGGAAGCCTATGTCAGCGATCGCTTCGGACTGCGCCAGCAAATGATCATCGGGTATAGCTGGCTGCGGCTGCAGCTGGGGCTCTCCAGCGTGAAGGACGTTGTCATCGGAGCCGATGGCTGGCTGTTCTATACGGCAGATAAGCTGCTGGAGCAGCATACTGGGGCGAACCGTTTCCGCGCCGAGGAGCTCGAGCAGTGGGTCGGGCAGATGGAAGCCGTGCAGCGTTGGCTGGACCGGGAGGGCGTCGCCTTCTATATCCTGATCGCCCCGGACAAGAACACCATGTATCCGGAGCGGCTGCCATCCTATCCGCGCAAGAAGGGGGCTCTCACGCGGTTCGACCAGCTCGCGGACCGGATGACACGCTCATCGATTCCCTTCATCGATCCGCGCGGACCGCTGGCAGAAGCCAAGGCGCGCGGCGTGGAGATCTATTTCTCCGGCGACAGCCACTGGAGCGAACCCGGCGCCTTCATTGCCTATTCGGCGCTGATGAAGGCGATCAACGAGCGCTTTCCGGATGTACGGCCGATGCAGCTGTCGGACTATGAACGCTACCGCGGCCCGCCAATGGCTGCCGACCTTGACCGCCTCCTATCGCTGGAAGGCATCCTGCCGCATGAGATCGAACGCTTCCGGCTCAAGGACATGTCGCGGCAAACGCTGCCCCCTCGCACAACCATGCGGCCCGGCTGGGGCTGGCGCGTCGAGGAGTTCAAGAACGACAGGGCGGATGCCCCGCGGATCCTCGTCTTCGGAGACTCCTTCACGACCTATGTCATGGGGCCGAACATGCTTTATGCCACGTTCCGCGATCCGGTCTGGACCCATAACAACGGCGGGACCTTGAACATGGACCTCGTCCGCGAATTCAAGCCGGACATTGTCGTGCTGCAAATGGCCGACAGATACCTCCTGCAAGCGCCGCTAAAGGCCGTCGGGCTCGATTGAGCGCTTCGCAGCGCTCTCTGCAGACAACTGGACTCTCGATGATCCTGCACCGTTTGAACCAATTGCTGTCCTCGCGCGATCCGCGGATTGTCAGGATCCGCGAACTGATCTGGGGGAACGACGTCTTGCGAGGCGCGGCCCGCTTGGGTGTCCGCATCGTGCGCCTGGCGCTCGGCGCGCCGCATGAGATCCGCATGCTTCTCCGTTCGAAGGAGCATGCGAAGCTTACGGCATTGGCTGAGGCGCGGCTGGCCGGCGGCTCGCTTTCGCTGGAAGATCTGGAAGCGGTCTGGTCGCTCGACCGTTTTCGTGGCCAGGCGCTGCTGGATGCCGAGGCGCCCGAGCGGGCGCAGATCGCCGCCATTCTTCACGCGCTCGGCGTCGCGATCTTCTCCTGGGAGCATGTCACGTCTGGCGCGCGGCCGAAGAACCTATTCGTGATCACGACCGGCCGTGACGACGATGCCAGCCTGGTAGCGCGGCTCGGTATCGCCGAGCCCAAGGGCATCCTGCGCGTCGGGAACGGCAGCCGCTCGGTCTATTCGGCGGTGGAGCCCGCGCGCGAACCGGAGCCCGGACAGCTTTCCCTGGCCGAAAAGCTTGCGCGCGATCAGCGGATTCATGTCGTGCTGCTGAACGATATCGGCTTTCTCTACGGTGCCGGAACGGCGCTCAAGCGCCAGGCGCTCTCCTTTCTCCTCAAGGGATGGGATGTGACCTCCCTCGGATGGACGATCGACAGCAACGCTCGCGCCCCGCGCATCACCGGCCTGGATCGATCCGCCAACTGGAAAGGGTTCAGGAGGCTGCACCGGACCTACCCGAAGGGCGGTTCCGACGATCTGATGATTGCCGACATCCTGCTCACCTTGCGCGAGCTGCGGCCCGATGTCGTCGTCACCGGCAATCTTCATGGCGTGCCATATCCTCTCCAGCTGCTGACGCATATTCGCAAGCTCGGCATTCCCGTGATGACGTATATGCACGACGTCTACTTGCTGACCGGGCGCTGCGCGCAGCCGCTCGACTGCGGGAAGTTCCGCACCGGCTGCGATGCGGCCTGTCCGACATTCGACGAACACCCGTCGCTGCCGCGGGAAAAGATCGCTGCGGCCTGGCAGAAGCGCGCGGATGTCTTCACCGGGCCGGAGAGGGTGCCCCTGATTGCGAACAGCCACTGGACCCAAGGGATGGTGGTCGAGCGGTTCGGTGAAGCCGCCACGCACGATATGGTCCATCTCGCGCTCGACCATGAAGCCTTCGCTCCCTTGCCTCGCGCCATGGCCAGGCGGCTTGTCGGTATCAATGACGAGCGCCCGCTTGTGATCATGGGAGCGGCGGATATGAACGACAAATGGAAGGGCGGACCCCTCTTCCGCGAGGTCTATGACGCGCTGAAGGATCGCAAGGATGTCGGTGTCCTGCTGTTCGGGCGCGCCTCCGAAAGCCTCGCCAGCGTGAAGTCGTTCGGACTTGTCGACGAGGGCGTCCTGCCGTTCATCCTGAACGCCGCCGATATTTTCGTCAGCACCACGATCGCCGATTCCTTCGGTCAGACCCTTCTCGAGGCCTCTGCCTGCGCGCTCCCCGTGGTCGTCCCCGATGTGGGGGGTGTAAAGGACGTCGTCATCGATGGTGAGACCGGGCGCGTGACCGGTGCCCCCACAGCCGCGTCCCTGCTCGAGGCAATCAATCAGCTCGTCGCCGACGAGGGTTTGCGCCGTCGCCTTGGCGAGAACGGGCGTCGACGCGTCGAAGAGCATTATACATTGACCCGGCAGGCCGACGCCTGGGTCGAGAGCTTGAAGCGCTTGGCGGCCCCGGCCGAGGCTTGAACGCGGATGCGGAACCGTCCATAGGCAGCATATGACACAAGATGATCCCGGCATGACGATCGCCGAGGCGACGGACGCCCAAGAGCTGACGCGTCTGCGCAACCTCACAGTCGCACAGGCGCGCGAGCTCGCCATGATGCGATGGGAATTGAACTCAATGGTGCGTCAGATGGCGCTCGCCGGGCGGGTTCATCAGGTCAAGCATGGACTGCTCCGTCGCTTCCCGGGACCGATCCACAAGCTCGCCCAGCTCAAGCGGCGCGTGTTCGGGCGCGTCGCTCCTCCTGCCGGCGCCGGAGCGGCCGCCAACCCGACACGGCCGTTGGGCCGGGATACCGTCCTTCTTCTGAGCCATGACGAGGCGGCCGAGCAATGGGCTCGTCAGAAGGCTCCGCAGGACACGCTCTTTCTTGCGCCGGGCACGGGCTATACGCGCTCGCTGACCGTGGGCCTCATCGAAGACTCGCCGCTGCGGCCGCCGACGGCCGACAGTTTCTGCAAATGGCTGATCGAGGACGGCTCGCGCTTGCGTAAGGTCGGCACGATCGTCGTTGAGGCCGGTGACGAAGTCAGTCTCTCACTGCTGAAGGGCAGGGTGTCGGTCGGCCAGACGATCGTGGTCTTCAAAGGCAGCGAGCAGCGCTCCGCTCTCGTCGACGAGCTTGCCTTCTCCGGCGGTGAAGGAGCCTTCTCCTTTGCGACTGAGTTTCCGGTCGACTGGCTCGATCCGCTGGACGCCGATCTGAGGCCGGTCGCTGACATTGTAGGCCGTCGCGACTGGCCCAAGATCTCCGTGGTGATGGTCAGCTTCAACCAGGCTGACTACCTGGAGGAGGGGCTGCGCTCGATCCTGGACCAGGGCTATCCTAATCTCGAGCTGATCGTGATCGACGCCGTCTCGACCGATGGCAGCATCGACATTCTCGAACGCTATCGTCCCCACCTTGACGTGCTGCTGATCGAACCGGACAAGGGACAATCGGATGGTCTCAACAAGGGCTTTGCCCTAACGACCGGCGAGATAGTGACCTGGGTCAACAGCGATGACCTTCTGGAGCCAGGCGCGCTGTTCCGTGTCGCCCAGACCTTCACCGCCGAGAAGGTCGATGTGGTTACTGGAGGATGCCGCCAGATCGGGCTCACCCGCGATACGATTCTGGTCGACCACCATAATCGCCTGCCATTCGGCCTGCCCGTGGCCCTGCCGCTCGGCCTGATCCTGGACATGGAGCGCTTCTGGCTGACCGGGCACTTCTTCTTCCAGCCCGAGGTGTTCTTCACGCGCGAGATCTGGATGCGCGCCGGCGGCCGGCTGCGGACCGATCTCAACTACATCATGGACTATGATCTCTGGGTCCGACTGGCTGGAGCCGGGGCGCAAGTCTGCCATATCCCCGAGTTCCTTGCCTGCAGCCGCACCCATGACAAGCAGAAGACCGTCGCTGGCATGCCCTTCATGCCGGAGGTGCAGCGGCTGCTGGCGGAATATGGGCGTCGCCTGATACCTCCGCCCAACTCCCTCTGAGACGTCGCCGCCGATGTCCCTGCTGCTTCTCGCCGCCTTTCTCGGAGCGCTCGCGAGCCTCCTCTTTCTAGGCTTGCGAGCAAGCTATCGCAGCGTGTCGACATGCCTGATCGGCGCCGGCCTGCTGCTCTGGGCCTCCATTGTCCTATCGGGCCAGATCCTGTCGCCGTTCAAGGCCCTGAACAGCACCGCCGGCTTCATCCTGCTCGCTACGGCTGGCGCAGGGCTGATCGCTTTGGCCTTGCGTCGCTGGCCGGCGGCGACGCCGGTGGAAGGGCCGTCCTTCGCCTGGACGCTGCCTGTGCCGATCACGCGGCTGGTGTTCTTGTTCCTGCTCGGCACGGCCAGCTTGGCCGCTTTGGCGAACATCTTTCTGGCCGTGGGTTTCCTGCCGTCCAATCCGGACAGCCTCGTCTATCGGTTCCCCCGGATCTATTGGTATCTCGGCCAGGGATCCCTGATGCATTTCACCAATGCGACGGAACCGCGGCCTCTATACTACCCTTTCAACGGGACCCTTCTGTATCTGCCGCTGGTCAAGTTCCAGCTCGGCCCCCGCGCGTTCACTCTCCCCTCGCTGGTAGCCTGGTTCGCGGTCGGGCTGACGACCTATGCATTCGCCCGGAGCCTCGGCGGTCCCCGCATCGCTGCGGCCGCGACGGCCTGGCTCGTCTGCCTGACGCCCAACACGCTGATCCAAGCCGTCTCGACCAATGACGAGGTGATCGCGGCCTGGCCGTTGCTGGCCGGCCTGTTCTTCCTTCACCGCTGGCATCTGTCGGGTTGCAAACTCGACGCGCTGATCGGTGTACTCGGCATCGCGATCAGTGCCGGCACCAAGCTGCACATCATGTTCTACTGGCCGTTGCTGCTGTTGATCGGAGCGGTGTCGCTCTGGCGGTGGCGCTCGACATGGGCCTTGCTGCGCAGCTGGATATCGCCCGCCGGCGGGGCCGTCATCATGCTGATGCTGGCGATCGTGTTCGTCTTCACCCTGTCCTTCATCCTCTACAATCTGGTATCCGCCGGGCGGGCGACGGCCTGGGAGTTCAGCGAGCAGATCCTCAACAAGCCCTTCAACGTCTATGCCGCCCTGCAGACGACCGGATTGTTTTTGGCGCAGATGATCCTGACGCCGGTCGCCGATCTGATGCTGTTGGACAACTGGGAGAACCGGGCACCGCCCTACGCCAAGTTCAACCAGTCGGTCGCTCCGCTGTTCACCTGGGTCAATAACGGACCTGCCTTCACCTCGGCATTCTATCGCTTCACCGGCGTCAACTCATCGTCGGCCGATATGTACAACGAGCAGACGGTGTTTATCGGCTTCACCTGGGTGGTGGCGGTAATCGCCAGCCTCTGGCTGTTCCTGGGCCGCAGCAAGTCCGTTTTTCTCTGGGGCAGGTTTCAGCTTCTGTCGTTCCCCGTCTGGTTCGTGAGTTTTGCCGCGTCGACAAAGTATATCGAGGGGTTCACGGTTTATCTTTCCTACGCGCTCGTGGTGGCGGGACCCGCTCTGGTCTATGCCTTCGCTCCCTTTTCTAACCGAGGTCTGAGCCTGCTGCGATGGGCGCTGCTGGCGATGGTTGCCATCGCCCACGTCGCGCTGGACCGGACCGGCTACTATGTCTCGGCGGGGCGCAACCTGCTGCTTCTTCGCCAGGCGGCAGCCTGGCCGCTGTCGACCGGTTTTTCCGTGGACGACGCGATCCTGACAGAGACACGGGTCGCGAAGGCGGGCGTGGTGTCCTACTCGATCGCCTGGGGCCAGCCTTATTGGCCATTCATGGCCTTCAATCCCCGCATACCGCAGTTCATGGCGTATTACCCGGCCACATCGGTGGCGCCGGCCGGTGCTCCCGCGGACGCTATATCCGAGCAGCTCAATTTCAGCCGCTATGTTCTGTCGCCGAAGGCCGGTGACCGGCGGCTGCACGTCTTTACCTTCCCGCAGTTTCCGATGTGGGGCCGGGCTATTCCCGTTCGGATCGCCGACCGTACGACCTCCGGCCTGACGCTGATCGGCAGTCTAGGCTTCGCGCTCGGGCCGGAATGGGTGTTCGCAGCAGGAAATGGCGTCGCCGGCCGGTTTCCCGGCCGTGACAAATACATCGTCCAGCGCTTCGAGGAACTCTCGAATTTCGGGCACACGGCCGATCCAGCCATTGCGTTATCGTCCGTCATCTACGGACTTGAACATGGCGACGCCTTCAGTTTCCGCCACGAACTGCAGATCGACGGCGCTGTGGTGGCGAGCACCGAATGGAGCCGCACGCCGAAGCAGGAGTTCAAGGCTTCCGGGCTCGGCCAGAACAATGGCGTGCTGACGTTCTACGTGCGCAACGATGCAACCGGACGCGTGTATTCGACCGCTCTGCCGCTGCGCAGCACAAAGCCGCTGCAGCTCAATTGAGCGCAGCCGCTCAGCCGGCCGGCTTGCGGTAGATCAGCGCGATGTTCGATGAGAACGGCCCAAGCGGCAGGCCGGTCAGGACGATCTGCGGCTTGTCGGCCAGCGGCCATTCCCTGAGCAGGAGCGCCCGATCGATGAAATCGACATTTTCGATCTTCGTCCAGTGATCGTAGCGCGTCCCGCGCAGCAGCCTGCGAAACACCGAAGGCGCATAGTGCAGCAGAGGGAGCCCGGTATGATGCTCGATCGGGAACCAGCGATGCGGCACGGTCAGGAAGACCGCCTTTGCCACTCTGATCTGCTCATTCAGGAAGGTGCGACGGCCTTCCAGCCCGCCAACATGCTCCAGCACGGCATTCGAGCAGACGATGTCGAAGGCATCGTCGGCGAAAGGTAGCGGGGCATGCGGCTCGATCTGCTGAAACCGAATCAGCGGATAGCGCTGCTTGACGGCGATGCCCTCACCGAGGCCAGCACATGTGATGTTCTGCGGCCAGGGATAGTTCTTCTCGAGGAAGTTTGCCCCTTCGTTCTCGTCGTCGGAGACGCCGACATCGAGGATGGTGGATTCCTCGGATGGAGCCATCGCCTCCATGAAAAGCCTGAACATCGCCTTGCGCGCCCGGACGAGCACGCTCATGGCAGCGTCGTTCGAGGCGCCGTCACGGTAATAGACGGCATCGATATTGTCCGGCGTGTCCGGCCTCGTCATGAGGTTCAAACCTTCTCGGTTTCATTCGCGCGGCGGCCACCTGCGAAGACAAGGTGATCATAGAGCAGGTAGTTGACGACCAGACCGGCGCCGGCGCCGATCACATAAGCGGGCACATGATGCAAGCCGGCATCGAAAAGCGAGACCGGATAGGACACCGCCAGATTGGCCAAGGCGCCAACGCTGCTCGCCGCCAGATAGCGGAAATATTCGGCCAACAGATTGGCTAGGCGCCCCTCGCGAAAGGCAAGCGAGCGGTTCAGCCACCATGTCACCGTCAGAGCAATTAAAGAGGCGAGCAGCCGCGCCGGGGCGAAACCGAGTTGCAGCCAGACGGCCGCGCTGAAGAACACGATCGCATCGACGAGCAGCCCGACAACGCCGACGCTCAGGAATAATCCGGCCTTCCTCAGCATCGCGGCCGTCAGGGGGCGCTGTGGGCGAGATAATGCAGGCGCTTCATCTCGCGCCGGCCGCGCGTGACAGTGTCCAGGATAAGGCCGCAGACCAGGCTCAGCACGGCTGTGATCATCAATCCGGTGGCGAGAACGGCCGTCGGCAGTCTCGGCACCAGGCCGGACGACATGTATTCGATCAGGATCGAAGTGCCGAAAGCCGCTCCGAGGATTGCAAGGAATGCTGCTACGGCCCCGAAGAAGCGCAGCGGGCGCTCCTCCTTCACCAGCAGGCCGATCAGGCGCAGGATCCTGAAGGCGTCTCGGAAGGTGCGCAGCTTGCTCTCGGAACCCTCGGGACGCTCACCATAGGGAGCCTCGACCTCCGAAACCGGCATCTGCAATTCAAGCGCATGCACCACCAGCTCCGTCTCGATTTCAAAGCCGGAGGAGGTGGCTGGAAAGGACTTCACATAACGTCGCGAGAAGGCCTTGTAGCCCGATAGCATATCGCTCGTCGCGGTGCCGAAGATCAACCGAACCAAGCCGGTCAGCAGCTTGTTCCCGAAGGCATGTCCCGGCCGATAGGCCTCCGCCGAGCGAGCGGTCCTCGCGCCGTTGACCATGTCATAGGGGCCTGAGAGCAGCTGGTTGATGATCCGTGCGGCGCTGGGCGCGTGATAGGTATCATCGCCATCGACCATGAGATAGACGTCCGCCTCGATGTCGCTGAACATCCGCCGGACGACATTGCCCTTGCCCTGCCGGCGCTCGCTTCGGACGATCGCACCCGCACGCGCGGCGATCTCGGCCGTGCCATCCTGCGAGTTGTTGTCGTAGACATAGATTTCCGTTCCGGGCAGCGCGGCACGGAAATCATGAACGACCTTTTCGATGGTCGCGGCCTCGTTATAGCAAGGCACGAGGACAGCGACACGCACCCCGTTGCGGACAAGCGTCACTGATCGGGCGCTGTCAGCGTTTTCATTCAACATGATGGAATCCGTTATTCGAACTGCATGCGGGGGGCTCGCTCCGTCGCGATGCTGGCCCTGCCGTCCGCCCGCGTCTCATGGCGATCAGCCGACCTTCGCCAGCGTGACGAAATGTCCGGCGAGCGGCAGGGGCTTCGCGAGACCCCAACGGCCGCCAGCAGCTGAGACGAATTGATCAGTCGCCAACTGCGCCCCCTCCGAGAAGAAGCCGTAATCATCGACCACGATGTGAGCGCCGACGGCCGTGACCGAGTCCAGATAGTGCAGCGCGTCCCGGATCGGCTCGTAGAAGTCGAAATCGACATAGGCGAACGCGACCTGCTTCGGCACGTCGCCGGCGGCGATCGTGTCGTTCACCCAGCCCTTGCGGATCATGGTCCGTTCACGCGGGAAGGGCAGCGCGTCGAGCCGCGAGCGGACCTCTTCTTCCGGTGATCGCATCATGCCCGCATAGGCTGCCATGTCGCCGAGTCCGAAGATGTCGTCGATAAGCCGATCTTCCTTAGCCGGGGCAGGCAGCCCTTCGAAGGAGTCGAACAGCCAGAAGTCTCGGGATTCGTTCAGGATTTCGGCGGCAATGAGCTGGGAGGTCGCGCCCTGTGCGACACCGAATTCGCAAATGTCGCCGGGAGTCTTCAATGACTTATGCAGTGCATCGACGATATAGAGCGCCTCGCAGACGGTCGTCCCAATCAGCTGGGCAAGCTGCTTTTCCCGTCCAGGACGAGCTGGCAGCTCAGGCAGGGCCGCGAGCCGCAAGAGATCCTCGATCTCGACGCCGTCGCGCTGATGAATCTCGCGCATGGTCTCGCTCGCCTCCAGCTGGGCGCGCGTTCGATTGAGCTCATGGTCGATTCGGCCGACGGTCTTCTCGAGCTCCGACACCAGGGCCTCGGCCTTGTAGAGGCGCTCGCGCAGGATCTCCGCTTCACTGCCTTCCCTGTTGAAAGCAAGGCGCCGCGCAAGGCCTAGCACCGCAGCTTTCATTCCGAGCTACTCCCGAATTCGGCAGGCCACTTCGATGTCGACCGGCGGCAATCATCAGAAAAGGCAATCCCCGTCAAGTGTACGATAGGTAATCAAAATATATAATAGGCTAATTCCTTCTTTTCTTAACGTTAAATGCGCGCTTTATCTGGAAAATAACGCAGCGGTTTATGGGTAAAGCAAGAAATGGTGAATAGTGTCGCTAGTATGCGGTCGATGGCGCTAGGGCGGGATGCCGCGACGCGAAGTCAGGCCGTCGCTCGCGTGTCGATGAACACCCTCGCGGAGTTCTGGAGTTTCCAGGCGGCGCCCGTGCAAGCGAAGAATGCCGGCAGCATCAGATACGGCGTGACAAACATCGCCGTGTGATTAGAAGCATTCGGCGGCTAAGTCGTATCGTTTCACCGGGTATCAGCCGAGTGACTGTGAATGGCTGTTCGCGAAGGCCCGGTTGTCAAATGCGAGGACGTATCGATGAGTAGCGGCGCTCCTCACGGGGTGGCACTGGCGGATCCCAGGGCAGAGAATATCAGGCTGCGAGCCGAACTGATGGCAGCCATGGTGGGCGTCATCAACAATGGCAGCTATATTCTCGGCAGCGAAGTCGCCGCTTTCGAGAGCGAGATGGCCGCGAGCCTCGGATTGCCTGGCGTGGTTGGTGTCGGCTCCGGCACCGATGCGCTCGTCGTGGCGTTGCTGGCGGCCGGTGTCGGCCGAGGCGATGAGGTCGTGATCCCCTCACACACGGCCGGGCCGACTTGCGCGGCGGTGGCGATGGTGGGCGCGACGCCCGTGCTGATCGATGTCGATGGTGAGACCTACGCTGTCACAGCCGATCTCGTCAGCGCCGCGATCACGCCTCGCACCAAGGCTGTGATAGTCGTGCATCTGTATGGCTTCCCGGCTGATGTTCCGGCGATCAAACGCGTCGCCGAGGCTACCGGCATTGCTTTGATCGAGGATTGCGCTCAGTCGCAAGGCGCTACGATCGACGGTCGGCAAGTCGGCAGCTTCGGCGATCTGTCATGCTTCAGTTTCTATCCGACGAAGAACCTCGGAGCGATCGGCGACGGTGGGGCTGTCGCGACCGGGGACGCCGCCATGCTGGCGAAGGTCAAGGCGTTGCGGACCTATGGCTGGAGCAGGCCGCAATATGCCGAACTGGCGGATGGGCGCTGCTCGCGTCTCGACGAACTCCAAGCCGCCCTGCTGCGCGTCAAGTTGCGTATGCTGGATGACAGCAATGCGAGGCGGCGGGCCGCGGCTGAACGCTATCGCAGCGGGCTGAGCGGACTTCCTCTGCAATTGCCGCCCGAGCGCGCGGGCTATGGCCATGCCTATCATCTTTACGTCGTCCGGACGGGCCGGCGCGACGATCTCGCCGCCTACCTCAAAGAACGAGGCATCGGAACGGGAATGCATTATCCCTACGCAGTGCACCAGCAGCCAGCCTTTCAGGCCATCGCGCGGATTCCGTTCAGCTTGGGCGAAACCGAGGCGCTGGTCCCGGAGATTCTGAGCCTGCCTCTCTATCCGGATATGAGCATGGAGCAGGTGGATCGGGTCGTCTCTGCGATTGCGGCGTTCTTCGCATGAGCAAGCTCCAGCCGATCGCAGGGGGGGGCGAGCTTTCGGTCGTAACCCACCAGTCCTATGTCGATCATCGCGGTGCGCTTTGCCCGATCGAATTGTCGCGCGTGCTGAGCTTCCCGCTGGTGCGACTGTTCTGGGTCAGCCGCGTTCCCGCCGGCCAAGAGCGCGGTGGGCATGCGCACAAGCAGTGCTCTCAATACCTCATTTGCGTGGAGGGGCAGGTCACTGTTTCCGTCCATGACGGGAACCGGATGTCGGAATTCCATCTCGGGCCCGGCCAGGCGCTGCTGGTTCCGCCCGCGATCTGGGCGTCCGAGCGGTATGGTGAAGGCGCAATATTGCTCGTGCTCTGTGATCGGCCGTATGAGAAGGAGGATTACATCGCCGATATGGATGTGTTTCTCACCTACCGACGAGAACTCACAGCTTGAGCGTCCGTATTACCATCATCACGCCGACCTTGAACCGCCGCGGTATGCTCGCAGAGGCTCTGGACAGCGTGGCGCGCCAGAACTGGCCGGACCTCGAGCATATCGTCGTCGACGGCGGCTCGACCGATGGGACGCTCGAATGGCTCGGCGGCAGGCCGGATGTCACGCTCTTAACGGGATCTGACCATGGGGTCTATGATGCGATCAACAAGGGCCTGGCGCGGGCGACGGGCGAGATTATCGGCATCCTGAACTCCGACGATTATTACATCGACCGCGCCTTCCAGATCGCGGCGGACCAGTTTTGTGCGCATCCGGAAGCCGACGTCCTCTGCGGCCGAGCCGTCATCGTCGATGAAGCCGGCACCGTCGAGGGGCACCTCGCCGAACCTGTCGAGCACGCTGACGCCATCAGGGCGGCCTTGGCAGGAATTTGCATCCCGAATGCGCGCTTTTTCCGCGCGCATGTCTTTAACAAGGTCGGTGTCTTCGACGCAGAACTGCGGCTCGTGGCCGACCGCGACTTCATTCTCCGCCTACTGGAGGAGGATGTCTCGACTCATTCACTGAATGAGCCCCTCTACGTCTACCGGCGGCACCCCGGCTCGCTCACTTTCGACGTCGACCGCGCGCAGGCGCTCGTCCTGCGCGGAGAGCTTCTGAAACTGGCGGCGAAATGGTCGCATCGTGCGACCGCTTCGCCGGAAATGCGCCGCCTGGCGGGCGTTCTCGAGGGACGCAGTCGCATAGGCACCTTGCGTGACGCAGCCGGGCGCCTATCGGTGCAAGAGATATTATCCGTATTGATCCTGTCACAGGGCAGGTTCTCTCCTCGTCCGGCCATCACGATGGTGAGGGCGCTTGCCGACTGGATCGTGACGGGCCGCAACGTGTGTTGAGATGAGTCTCCAGTTCGATATCTCGGTCGTCACCCCAGTCTTCAACCGTCCCGAGGCACTTCGGAGATCGGTGATGTCGGCGCTCGCCCAGAATCTGCCCGGGGAGTTCGAGGTGATCATCGTCGATGATGCGTCTCAGGATTCCATTAGTTGGGACGACGATCCGCGGGTGAGGGTGATCCGCCATCCGGTCAATCTCGGAGCGGCCGAAGCCCGCAACACCGGCGTTCGGGCAGCGCGCGGCGAGTTCATAGCGTTCCTCGACTCCGACGATATCTGGGAGCAGGGCAAGCTCGCCAACCAGCTTGAGGTTCTGCGGAGCGGATCTGCTGACCTCATCGGCGCTTTCACCAGCTATGCCTTCGAGGGCAGCCCTGGGCGCCGATTGGGCGCGACGGCAGAGGTGACCGACTGGTTCCGCTTTTTCCTTGACGGCTGCCGGACCGGTCCAGGCAGTACGCTGATGTTCCGGCGCAGTCGCTTTGAGGCGATCGGCGATCAAGACCCGCAGCTTCCGCGCTTCGAGGATTGGGATTGGCTGCTTCGCGCCGCTCGGCTCGGCTCCTTCGCCGTCGTTCCCGGCCCCGGCGCTCTGCTGACCTTGTCGGGGAGGCCTTCATTGGCCTCCGTCCTGGCTTGTGCCGATTATATCTACGAGAAATGGCGCGGCAGCCTCAGCCATGGGGAATTGGCTCAGTTTCGCGCTGCTCTGGACCTGGAACGGGCCGCTGCTGCGCTTTGGAACCGCCATTACTGGAAGATCCCGGGATATCTGGCGCAGGCGCTGCTGCACGATCCTGCAGTGATCATGCGGGAGGGCAAGCGTCGCGCCAGCGCCAAATTGCGCCCGGTTGCCGCACCGACGTAGCCGGTTGGCCTGGCCACGGCGACCGAGGGCTCAATGGATCTCGGGCTCCGCCACCTTGGCCGTGCCCATCAGATAGTCGAAATCGCAGCCCTTGTCCGCCTGCTGGATATGGGCGGCGGACATCCGGCCATAGCCGCGGGCATAGTCGCGGTCGGGAGGCGTCCAGGCGGCCAGGCGCTCGGCGATCTGCGCCTCGCTGAGATTCACCGAGATGCTGCGCGCCTCGACATCGACGGTGATGATGTCGCCGCTGCGAACGGCGGCGAGCGGGCCGCGGACATAGGCTTCGGGGGCGATGTGGAGGACGCAGGCGCCGTAGCTGGTGCCCGACATGCGGGCGTCGGAGAGGCGCAGCATGTCGCGCACGCCCTGCTTCAGCAGCTTGCGCGGGATCGGCAGCATGCCCCATTCCGGCATGCCGGGGCCGCCCACGGGCCCGCAATTCTTCAGCACCATGACATGGTCCGGGGTGACGTCGAGGTTCTCGTCGTTCACCGCCCGCATCATCGCGTCATAATCCTCGAAGACCAAAGCCGGGCCGGAATGCTGGAGCAGGCGGGGCTCGGCCGCCGAGGGCTTGATCACGCAGCCGCCGGGGGCGAGGTTGCCGCGTAGCACGGCAAGGCCATTGGCGGTCGAGACCGGCCGGTCCAGCGGGCGGATGACATTGTCGTCATAGACCTTGGCGAGGGCGATGGTCTCGGCGATCGGCTTGCCGGTGACGGTCATGGCGCCGGTGTGCAGCTTGCTCTCCAGCTGCTTGAGGAGGGCGGGCAGCCCGCCGGCATAGAAGAAGTCCTCCATCAGGAATTCGCCGGAGGGGCGTAAGTTTGCGATCACCGGGACGCGGCGCGAGAAGGCGTCGAAATCGTCCGGGGTGAGCGGAACGCCAGCGCGGCCGGCCATGGCGATCAGGTGGATGATGGCATTGGTCGAGCCAGCCACCGCCATATGCACGGTCAGCGCGTTCTCGAAGCTCTCGCGGGTCAGGATGCGGTCGGGGGTCAAATCCTCCCAGACCATCTCGACGATGCGCTTGCCGGCGGCGGCGGCCATGCGCGGATGGGCGGCGTCGGCGGCGGGGATGGCGGAGGCGCCGGGCAGGGTCAGGCCCAGCACCTCGGCATGGCTCATCATGGTGGCGGCGGTGCCCATCACCATGCAGGTGCCGTGCGAGCGGGCGATGCCGCTCTCCATGTCGCGCCAATCGGCGTCGGAGATGTTGCCGGCCTCCTTCTCCGCCCAGTATTTCCAGACATCGGCGCCGGAGCCGAGCGTCTTGCCGGCCCAGTTGCCGCGCAGCATCGGCCCGGCCGGCACGAAGATGAAGGGCAGGCCGGCGCTGCAGGCGCCCATGATCAGCGCCGGGGTCGACTTGTCGCAGCCGCCGAGCAGCACGGCGCCGTCGAGCGGGTGGGAGCGGATCGATTCCTCGGTCTCCATCGCCAGGAAATTGCGATAGAGCATGGTCGTCGGCTTCTGGTACTGCTCGGAGGCCGACATCACCGGGATCTCGACCGGAAAGCCCCCGGCCGCCCAGACCGCCCGCTTCACCGCCTCGGCACGGTCGCGGAGATGCGTGTGGCAGGGATTGATCTCCGACCAGGTGTTGATGATGCCGATGACCGGCTTGCCCATGAACTCCTCATGGTTCAGCCCCATCTGCAGCGCGCGCGAGCGATGGCCGAAGGAGCGCAGGTCGCTCGCTCCGAACCAGCGCTTCGAGCGCAGCCTGTCGGGCGTCATGCGGGGATGGGACATGGGCGTTTCCTTGGATTGTTCGTGTTCTAACAAGATGGGCGGGCCGGAGCAGCGTCATGGTCGGGCTTGACCCGACCATCTCGGAAACCAGTGCCTTCTGGTCATAAGATTCTCGGGTCTTCGCTGCGCTTCGCCCGAGAATGACGCCTGCTACTCCGCAGCCGCGCGCTGGCTGCCCCAGCCGCCGACGATCTTGCGCAGCTCGGCGCGCTCGGCCTCGTTGAGCTCCGGCAGGCCGGGCAGGCGCACGGGGCCGACCTGCGTCCCCATCAGGCCGAGCGCCTCCTTGACCACGGTGACATTGGCGCCGTTGCCGTATTTCGTGCGCAGCATCTCGAAGCCGGCGATCTCGTCGACCAGGCGGCGGGCGCGCTCGTAGTCGTTCTCCTCCAGGGCCTGCCAGATCGCCAGCGAGCGCTCCGGCGCGACATTGACCAGGCCGGAGGTGAAGCCGCGGGCGCCGAGCGCGTGGAAGGGCGCCGCCCAGCCCTCGGCGAGCCCGCAGATCCAGTTGGCGCTGGTCCCTTGCGTGGCGCGCACGCATTCGGCCAGCAGCATCATGTTGGGCGAGGCGAACTTGACGCCAGCGACATTGGCATGGGTCGCGACGCGGGCGAGATCCTTCACGCCGATGGCGTCGGAGCGGATATAGGCGACCAGCGGGATCTCCAGCGCCTCGGCGATGGCGAGGATGTAGTCCGCCTGGCTCTGCGGCGCGGCGAAGGGGTCGAGCGGGTGATGCACCATCACCGCGTCGCAGCCGGCCTTGGCGGCGAGCTTGCCGGTGGCGATCGCCTCGCGCAGCGAGCGGCCGATGCCGGCGGTGACCAGCGCCTTGCCGGAAGCGGCCTCGGCGGCGACGGCATGGCTGCGCACCACCTCCTCGGTGGTCATCGGATAGAACTCGCCGGTGTTGCCGGCCGAGACGATGTTGTGGATGCCGGCCTCGGCAATTCGCCGGACGATCTCGCCGGTCAGCCGCCAGTCGGCCTCGCCATCGCCCTTCCAGGCGGTGACATGCACGCCGGAAATGCCGCGCAGAGCGCTGCGCACGCGATCATTCGTCATAGGCCAAACCCTCCGCATCGGCGCCGAAGACCTGGCGCACATGACTCTTGGCGGAGCGCACGATGTGGCTCCGCATCCTCTGCTCGGCCCGCGCCGGATCGCGCGCGGCGAGCGCCTCGAAAATTCCCTTGTGCTCGACATAGCCCTGGCGGCGCTCGGCCGGCTCCTCGAGCAGGGCGATGCGCTGGGCGTGGTCGTACATGCGCTGGCCGTCGAGGCGGCGCTCCAGATAGAGGCAGCCGGAGATCCTGTGGATCATGCCGTGATAGGCCTCGTTGAGATTGACGAGGTCCTCGAGCGCGCTGTGCTCGGTGGCATGGGCCATCTCGTCGATCAGCCGGGCGATCTCGGCGATCTCGCCATCGGCGATGCGGTTGGCGGCGATATGGGTCATCACGCTTTCCAGCGCCGCCCGGCCGAGCGCCATCTCCAGCGCCTGGCGGGCCGAGAACTCGACGAAGACGCCGCGCCGCGCCTCGGTGCGGACCAGCCCCTCGCTCTCCAGCTTGCGGATCGCATCCTTCACCGGGGTGGTCGAGACGCCGAGCATATCGGCGAGGTGGCGCTCGTTCAGCCGCTCGCCATTACGAAAATTGCCGGCGACGATGGCGCGGCGCAGGCGCTCATGCACATGCTCGCGCAAAGAGCGCAGCAGATGCGGCGAGACGGGTTCGATGACGAGCTGCTCGGACATGGCAAATCCTTGTCCGAGAGACATCACACAACGCAAGCGGTATCAAGTCTGAAATTTCAGATTTCAAATCTGGAATCGCGTGCTATGCATTGGCACGCTGCGGCCGCATCGCCCGGCCGAACGAGAAGAGTTTCAAGAGGGAGGAGTTTCATGAACGCGATCACACGCCGCTGCCTGCTGGCGGGAGCCGCCGCGCTGCTGGCGGCCCCGGCTCTTGCCCAGAGCGGCGCCTATCCGGGCGGCAAGGTCGTCACCATCGTCGTGCCCTTCGCGGCCGGCGGCACCACCGACCTGCTCGGGCGCATCCTGGCCGACCGCCTGAGCGCCCGCCTCGGCGGCAAGTTCATCGTCGAGAACCGGGTCGGGGCCGGCGGCAACACCGGCGCGGCAGCGGTCGCCCGCTCGGAGCCGGACGGCTACACGCTGACCATGGGCACGGTCTCGAGCCACGCCATCAACCCCGGCGTCTATGCCAAGATGCCCTATGACCACATCAAGGATTTCGCGCCGATCTCGCAGGTGGCGAGCGTGCCGAACATCCTGATGGTCAACAACGAGCTGCCGGCCAAGACCGTGCCGGAGCTGATCGAGCTGCTGAAGAAGAACCCGGGCAAATACTCGTTCGGCTCGTCCGGCGCCGGCACCTCGACGCATATGGCGGCCGAGCTGTTCAAGGTTCAGACCGGCACCGACATGGTGCATGTCCCTTACCGCTCGAGCGGGCAGGTGACGCAGGACCTGCTCTCCGGCCAGATCCAGGTCAGCTTCGACAACATCACCATCGCCTGGCCGCATGTCGAGGCGGGCAAGCTGCGCGCGCTGGCCACCGCGACGCCGAAGCGGCTGGCGGTGGCGCCTGACCTGCCGGCGCTTTCCGAGTTCATCCCGGGCTATGACGCCAGCTCCTGGCACGGCTTCTTCGCCCCGGCCAAGGTGCCGAAGGAGATCGTCGCGACCCTGTCGAAGGAGACGCAGGCGATCATGCGCGAGCCGGCGGTGATCGAGCAGCTGAAGAAGCTCGGCGTCGACGCGGTCGGCTCGACGCAGGAAGAGTTCACCGCGCATATCGCCAGCGAGACCAAGCGCTGGGCGGACGTCGCGCAAAAGGCGAATGTCCGGATCGAGTGAGGAGACGAGGATCACCATGGCATCGACCGACCTGACGCCCGAGAACCGCGAGAAGCTGAAGCGCGTCTCGACCGCGACCTTGACCACCGCGCTGTTCAAGCGCGGCCTGCGCAACCAGTTCATCCAGGATGTGCGGCCGCTCTCGCCGAGCGCGCCGCGGATGGTCGGGGAGGCCTTCACCCTGCGCTATATCCCGGCGCGGGAGGACCTCGACCAGCTCAGCGCCTTCGAGGGGACGCAGCATCCGCAGCGGGTCGCGATCGAGACCTGCCCCGCCGGCCATGTCATGGTGATCGACAGCCGCAAGGACGCACGCGCCGCCTCGGCGGGCTGCATCCTGGTGACGCGGCTGGCGCAGCGCGGCGCCGCCGGCATCGTCACCGATGGCGGCTTCCGCGACACGCCGGACATCGCGGCGCTCGGCTTCCCGGCCTATCACAGCCGGCCGAGCGCCCCGACCAACCTGATCCACCACCATGCGCTCGACATCAACGCGCCGATCGGCTGCGGCGATGTCGCGGTCTATCCGGGCGATATCGTGGTCGGCGACGGGGAGGGGGTCTGCATCATCCCGGCGCATATCGCCAACGAGGTGGCGGCCGAGGCCTATGAGCAGACGGCCTATGAGGATTTCGTCGAGGCCAAGGTCAGGGAAGGCCGCGGCATCTTCGGGCTCTACCCGGCCAATGCCGAGACCAAGGACGAGTTCGCGAGGTGGCGGCCCGACTGGAGCTGAGCACAGCAGGACAACGACAACGATAACAAATGGAGGGGAGAACCATGGTGGAGACGACACGCAGAGGCCTGCTCAAGGGCGGGCTCGCCGGCGCCGGAACGCTGCTCGCAGCGCCGGCGCTGGCCCAATCCTTCCCGTTCACGCCGAACCAGCGCTATCCCGATCCGGCCGTGGAGATCCTCGATCCGGGCTTCGCCAAGTACCGGATCTACTCCAGCACGATCGAGCAGGTCGGCACCGGCATGCGCTGGGCCGAGGGGCCGGCCTATTTCCCGGAGGGGCGCTATGTCCTGGTCAGCGACATCCCGAACAACCGGATCATGAAATATGACGAGGTGAAGAACAGCTTCACCGTCTTCCGCGAGAACGCCAATTACGCCAACGGCAATGCCCGCGACCGGCAGGGGCGGCTGATCACCTGCGAGCATTCGGTGACGCGGCGGATCACCCGCACCGAGGCGAATGGCGAGATCACCGTGCTGGCCGACAAGTTCGACGGCAAGCGCCTGAACGCGCCCAATGACGTGGTGGTGAAATCCGACGACACGATCTGGTTCACCGACCCGGTCTTCGGCATCAACGGCGAATGGGAGGGCTCGCGGGCCAAGCCCGAGCAGGCGACGACCAATGTCTACAGGCTGGCCAGCGACGGCAAGCTGACGGCGGTGATCACCGACCTCGTCAACCCGAATGGGCTCGCCTTCTCGCCCGACGAGAAGAAGCTCTATGTGGTCGAGTGGCGCGGCACGCCCAATCGCAGCATCTGGAGTTGGGACGTCGCGGCGGACGGCTCGGTCTCGAACAAGGCGAAGGTCGTCGACGCCGCCGATTTCGGCGCGCTCGACGGGTTCAAGGTCGATCGCGACGGCAATCTCTGGTGCGGCTATGGCAGCAATGGCGCGCTCAATGCCGAGCCCTCCGACATTGGCGGCCGCAAGGTCTTCACCTTGCGCGGCAAGCCGGAGGATCTCGACGGGGTGACGGTGTTCAGCCCGGCCGGCAAGCCGCTCGCCTTCATCCGGCTGCCGGAACGCTGCGCCAATCTCTGCTTCGGCGGGCCGAAGGGCAACCGGCTCTACATGGCCAGCTGCCATTCGCTCTACGCCTTCCATGTCGAGGCGCACGGGGCCGTGTGAGCCTCAGCTCCTCAGGAAGGCCAGCATGTCCTGATTGAGCTGCTGCTTGTGCGTGTCGGCGAGCCCGTGCGGCGCGCCGGCATAGACCTTCAGCTCCGCATGGGGGACGAGCCTCTTCGAGGCGCGGGCGGCGGCGTCGATCGGCACGATCTGGTCGTCGTCGCCATGGACGATCAGCGTGGGTCGGTCGAACTTCTTCAGATCCTCGGTGAAGTCGGTCTCGGAGAACGCCTTGATCGAGTCGTAGGTGTTCTTGAAGCCGCCCTGCAGGCCTTGCGCGACCCAGGCATCGACAATGCCTTGGCTCGGCTTGGCGCCCGGCCGGTTGTAGCCGAAAAACGGACCCGAGGCGACGTCGCGGTAGAGCTGGGCGCGGTCGGCGACGGAGCCGGCGCGCAGGCCGTCGAAGACGTCGATGGGCAGGCCGCCGGGATTGGCCGGGGTCTTCAGCATCAGCGGGGGCACCGCCGAGATCAGGCCGAGCCGGGCGATGCGGCCGGTGCCGTGGCGGCCGACATAGCGGGCGACCTCGCCGCCGCCGGTCGAGAAGCCGAAGGCCGAGACATCGCGCAGATCGAGCGCCTCGATCACGGCGGCGAGGTCGTCGGCATAATGATCCATATCGTTGCCGTCCCAGGGCTGGCTGGAGCGGCCATGGCCGCGCCGGTCATGGGCGACGACGCGGAAGCCGTTATCGGCGAGGAAGAAGGCCTGGTTCTCCCAGCTGTCCGAGGACAGCGGCCAGCCATGGCTCAGCGTGACGACGGGGCCGTTCTTCGGGCCCCAGTCCTTGAAGTAGAGGCTGACGCCCTCGCGGGTGGTGATGTAGCTGCCGCTGACGGTCATGATCGATCTCCTGGCTTCGAGGTGATTTATATCGCGTACGATTTGATCGTAGACGATACATAGCCGTGGATTGAGGTGCTGTCAATCCATTGCGATCAGATCGTGTACGATCTATTTTAGGCGGCAAAGGAGACCAGCATGGCGAAGGGCAAGGCCGCCGCGGGCTCGGCATTGAAGCTCGACGACTTCCTCTGCTTCGCGGTCTATACCGCCGGGCACGCCTTCAACCGGCTCTACAAGCCGCTGCTGGAGGCGCTCGGGCTGACCTATCCGCAATATCTGGCGATGGTCGCGCTCTGGGAGCAAGACGACCAGACGGTGGGCGCGCTCGGCGAAAAGCTCTTCCTGGAATCGAACACGCTGACGCCCCTGCTGAAGCGGCTCGAAGCGATGGGCCTCGTCACGCGCGTCAGGGACAAGGCCGACGAGCGGCAGGTCCGCCTGCGGCTGACCGAAGCCGGCAGGGCCCTGCGGGAGAAGGCCGAGGCCGTGCCCGCCTGCGTGCTCGATGCGCTCCGGATGAGCGGCGCGGAGGCCGGCGCGCTGACCGAGGCGGTGACGAAGCTGCGCGAGGCGCTGCTGCGGCAGGGGTGAGCACTTGGGCGAGCTGGGCTACACCTTTGTGGATGCACCGGATCCTTCCGAAAAGTCGATTCCCCTTTTCGGTCCGATGCAATAGGCCTCTTCTGCAATCTTGCGGCTCTCAGGGATGTCCATGCGGGTTCTAGTCACTGGTGTCGCCGGCTTCATCGGCAACGAGACCGCCAAGGCGCTGCTCGAACGGGGCGAGGAGGTCGTCGGCATCGACAACCTCAACGATTATTACGATCCTGCCCTCAAGCAGGCGCGGCTGCGGCGCCTGGAGGGCCAGAACCGCTTCAGCTTCCAAAGGCTCGATCTCGCCGATCGCGAGGGCATGGCACGGCTGTTCGCGGAGGGCGGGTTCCAGCGCGTGGTGCATCTGGGCGCCCAGGCCGGCGTGCGCTTCTCGATCGAAAACCCGGCGGCTTATCTCGACTCCAATCTCGCCGGCTTCGGCCATGTGCTCGAAGGCTGCCGTCGCAGCGGCGTCGAGCATCTGGTCTATGCCTCGTCGAGCTCGGTCTACGGCGCCAATACGCGCACGCCCTTTCGGGTCGAGGACAATACCGACCATCCGGTCAGCCTCTATGCCGCGACCAAGAAAGCGAATGAGGGGATGGCGCATGCCTATAGCCATCTCTACGGGCTGCCGACGACGGGCCTGCGCTTCTTCACCGTCTACGGTCCCTGGGGCCGGCCCGATATGGCGCCGCTGATCTTCACCCGGAAGATCCTCGCCGGCGAGCCCATCGAGGTGTTCAACGAAGGGCGCCATGAGCGCGACTTCACCTATGTCGACGACATCGTCGAGGGCGTGGTGCGGGTCCTCGACCGGCCCGCCGAGCCGGACCCGGACTGGTCGAGCGAGGCGCCGGGACCGGCCAGCTCCAGCGCACCCTGGCGGCTCTACAATATCGGCAATGCCGCGCCGGTGCCGCTGATGGCCTTCATCACCACCATCGAGCAGGCGCTGGGCAGAAAGGCGGTGATGGAGATGAAGCCGCGCCAGCCCGGCGACGTGCTGCGCACGGCCGCCGATGTCGCCGCGCTGGAAGCCGCGGTCGGCTTCCGTCCGCACACACCGCTCGCCGAGGGGATCGAGCGCATGGCCCGCTGGTATCGCGCGTTCTACCGCGTCTGACGCATTGGCCCGGCCGGGCCGCAGCATCACGGCGCGATGATCACCCCGCCTGCTCGGCGACCAATTCGCGCACCATCGGCATCACCTTGCTGCCATAGAGCTCGATGCAGCGCATCAGCCCGTCATGCGGCAGCGGGCCGGCGCTGTATTTGAGCTGGAAGCGCGACAGGCCGAGCCCGCTCACCGTCGCGGCGATCTTGCGGGCCACGGTCTCGGGCGAGCCGAGATAGAGCGAGCCCCCCTCGACCTCGCGCTCGAACTCGTCGCGGGACATCGGGCCCCAGCCGCGCTCGGCGCCGATGCGGTCGCGCATCTGCTTATAGGCGGGGAAGAACTCCTCGGCCGCCTGCGCGTCGGTGGCGGCGACATAGCCGGGCGAATGCACGCCGATCGGCCGCACCGCCTGGCCGAGACGGCCCATGGCCTGCCCGTAGAGATCGACATAAGGGCGGAAGCGCTGCGGCGGCCCGCCGATGATGGCGAGCATCAGGGGCAGGTCGTGGCGGGCGGCGCGCACCACCGATTCCGGGCTGCCGCCGACGCCGATCCAGGTGGTCAGCTCGCCGCGCTCCAGCGGCGGGAAGACCTGCTGGTCCTGCAGCGGCGGGCGCAGATTGCCCTGCCAGGTGATGCTCCGCTTGCGGATCAGCTCGGCGAAGAGGTCGAGCTTCTCCTCGAACAGCGCCTCGTATTGGCGCAGGTCGAAGCCGAAGAGCGGGAAGGATTCGGTGAAGGAGCCCCGCCCCAGGATCACCTCCGCGCGGCCGTTCGACAGCGCGTCGACCGTCGAGAAGCGCTGGAACACACGGATCGGATCGTCGGAGCTGAGCACCGTCACCGCCGAGCCGAGGCGGATGCGGCTGGTGCGGGTGGCGATGCCGGCGAGCACGGTTTCGGGGGTCGAGACGGCGAAATCGTCGCGATGGTGCTCGCCGATGCCGAAGAAGTCGATGCCGAGCTGGTCGGCCAGCACCGCCTGGTCGACGAGATCGCGGATCACCTGCGCATGCGGCTTGAGGCCGCCATCGGGGGCGGCGGTGACGTCGCCGAAGGTGTCGAGGCCGAGTTGCAGCAGATCTGGCATGGCGTGTCCGGCTGTTGCCGCCGGGCAGGGGCCGCCCGGCAGCCCGCGATCTGGCGATGCGGGCCGCCTGGTTCAAGCCGCGCCCGCGCCTGCGGGACTATGCGCGAATGCCGATGAGAGGCGCGCAGGCGCTCCCTCGGCCGAGGGCCTCATGACAGCGTGCCGCGCTTGACGAAGGCGCCGCCCTTCATGATCAGCGGCATATGCCGGCCCTGGCGGGTCAGCAAGGCGAGGTCCTGCAGCGGGTCGCCGTCGACGACGATCAGGTCGGCATGGGCGCCGGGCGCGATCGTGCCGACCAGTCCCTCCAGGCGCAGGAGCCTGGCCGCGACATGGGTGGCGGAGGCGATCACCTCCTGGGCCGGCAAGGCGCGTCCGCGAATGACGAACTCCTCCGACTGATAGCGATGCATCTGCCCGAGCAGGTCGCTGCCATAAGCCATGGCAAGGCCGGCCTTCTTCATGATCGCCAGCGATTCCATGCCGGCCGAGCGGACGACGTCGACCTTGGCGACCGAATCCGGCGGGAAGCCGAGCTTCGGCCCATCGGAGACCAGCTTGTCATAGGTGACGAGCGTCGGAACCGCGACCGCGCCGCGCGAGGCGGCGAGCTTCGCCGTCTCCGGCTTGATCAGGTTGCAGTGCTCCAGCGAATGCACGCCGGCCTCGACGCAGCGGCGGATCGCCTCGTCGGTGTAGACATGCGCGGAGACATAGGTGCCGGCCATCGCCGCCTCCTCGACCACCGCCTCCAGCTCGCTGACGGAGAAGCCGAGGAAATGGATCGGGTCGGTCGGCGAGGCGCAGCCGCCATTGGCCATGATCTTGATGAAGTCGGCGCCGCCCTTCAGCTCCTCGCGGGCGGCGCGGCGGACCTGGTCGATGCCGTCGACGATCCGCCCGAGGGCGCCGAGCCGGTGCCGGTCGATGACCGCGGGGCGATCGTCATAGCGGCCGCGGAAATCGGCATGGCCGCCGGTCTGGCTCAGCGCCTTGCCCGAGATCACCAGGCGCGGCGTCGGGAACGCGCCTTCCTCCGTCGCCTGCTTCAGGCCGAAATCGGCGCCGCCGACATCGCGCACGGTGGTGAAGCCGCGCATCAGCATCTCACGCATGATCACCAGCGAGCGCACCGCGACGAGCGAGTCCGGCAGGGCGGCATTGCGGCCGAGATCGGCGACCCCGGCGATGACATGGACATGCGCGTCGATCAGCCCCGGCATCAGCGTGCGGCCCCTGAGATCGATCGTCTTGGCCTTGGCGGAGCCGACGCGGGCGCCAACCTCGCGGATCGTGCCGCCCTCGACCAGCACATTGACGGGCGCGCCGCGCTCAGGCGCCGTGCCGTCGACGATGCGAGCATTGGTGAAGAGCGTGGAGGCCATGGTCGTTCCGTTATCGTCAGGGCGGCGAGGCGAGGAGGAGGCGCTCGCCAGGGGTGGGGCCGGCATGATGCTCCGGCCCGGCCGCGAGAGACAACCGTTTTCGAGGGAAGGCGAGGCGTTCCGCTATGCCAGGACGGCGATGCTGGACATCGAGCCGATGCCCAGTTGCGAGGTGCTGGTCTCGCGCAGCATCACGAGATTGGAGCGCGAGATCGGCGAGCCTTGCGTGCACGGCACGAGGGCCAGCCCCGGCCAGACAGTGGCGGCATCGGCGCTCTTGGCTCCCGTCACGAAGCTGCCGGTGCTTCCCGTCGGCGACAAAGCGAGATCGGCTCCGGCCGAGGTCGCGGCGAGCCCGGCCTTACACAGGATGCCACGCTGCGGAAAGACCGCGCCGAGCACCGATTGCAGCATCGGCGAGATGTCGAGCGCGATGACCCGGCCCGGCGTGACCTCGAGCGGGTCGCCGATCTGGATGATGTCGCCGCCGGCCCAGCCGGCGACATCGGTGGAATCGGTGACCTGGAGCTGGTCGGTGGCCGGCGCCGCTCTCACCCACGCCGAGGCGGCCGGCGTCCTGGAGAGGTTCCAGATGCGCACCTGGGACACGCCGGCCATCGCCGGGTGGAAGAACAGATCGGCGCTCGCCGCGGTCAGGGAGATGATGTCGGCCGCAAGCGCCCGGATCGTCGCCTTGCGTGGATTCTGGCTGCGCGCAGCCTCGCTGCGGTAGATCGACACCTGCCCGTCGCCGCCCGGCGTGAAGATCAGGCCCGAGAGCGGCGCGCGGCTGGCCGCGTGCTCGACCCCTGCCGGGAAGCGGACGGCGCCGCTGGTGCGGCTCGCCACCACCGCCTCATGCCAGGTGCCGCCATCGGGCGAGACCTTGACGCGCCAGTCATCGTCGCCCGCCAGGCCGAATTCGGCGCGGCCCGACCAGTTCGTCTGGAAGAGCAGGCTCGCGGTGCCGCCCGGAGCCGCCTTGTTGAGCTTCACCCGGCTGTCGCCGCCGGCATGGTTGAACAGCACCGCCTCGCTCGACACCGCGAGCCGATTGGTCTCGTCGGGCGAGGCGGCGATGCCGAGTCGGTCGGTCTGGCGCAGGGAGAACGGGCTCCAGCTCGTCCCGTCGAAGATCTCGAGCCGCCTGTGCTCCTCGATCCAGGCGCGCCAGCCCGGTTGCGGCGTGGCGAACAGCCAGGCGCCGTCAAGGACATAGGCGAGCGCCCCGTCCCGGCCCGAGAAGGCGCCGCCGGCCCCGCTGCCGACAATGACGCGCAGCCCTTCGGCAGCCGCCGGCGGCTCATCCCGATAGCCGGCGACGCTGAGCTGGACCAGCGCGTCGAGAGCGGTCAGAGCCTCGTTATGGGTAACATGCTTCTGTGCCTGGCCGGCGGCGAGCAGCGGCAAGGCGAGACGGGAGGTGTTCTCGATCATGGCGTCCATGCTCCGTTTATATAGAACAAAGCATGAACTTTACGGAAAGTAAAGAATAAATTCCTATGCGTAAACCGGGCTGACCGCCGGGCGCCGGGCGAGGCCCGAAATGGACCTAGGATGCGATCGCCTGCAGAACGGCAAGGGCAAGCAACAGGGGACCCATCCACTTGAAGTGTCCCGCCACGGTCGTCACCCAGGCGGGCTGGTCCGCGGCATTGCCCGGCAGCGACAGATAGCCGAGGCCGACGGCGGTCATCCAAAGGCCGGCGCACGCCATGATGAATTCGTCGATATAGGCTGCGACCATGACCCTTGCTCCGCTGTGCGATTTCCCTCGACAGAGGGAGCCCCAGACAGCGGCGCGATTCAAGCGCCAGTCGGTTCCCGGACGTCTCTTGAGCAGTGCCGACGGGGCTTGGGTTCTGCCCCTCTGGGCAAATGGTAGCGGGAGAGGGACTCGAACCCCCGACACGCGGATTATGATTTAGACCGAGGATTTAGGTAAATCCATTAAGAACGCAATCAATCGGTGTTGCGATCGTTTGGTTCTTAATCAGTGTATACCAATCATCACTATGAATGGTATTCAGTGGCGTTTCGGCTCACCACACTGAGACCTGTTACCCGACGCGTTACCCCGCGTGCGTGAATTTGGATAACCGTGTCCGAATTCGTGTGCTTACGATTGCACTTAACCTAATCTGAAATTGTTTCAGAACATTGAGATTTATACCCTGACGACTAAAGCCACGCTGTGCGTCATAGCTTCATGGCAAAGCTGAAACTCGAAGCACGAACGATATCCCTCCGCGCGCGTGATCGGCGGTCCGATGTCTTTGATGTCTTGCTTCCAGGGTTCGGTATCCGGGTGTCGCCAAATGGACGCAAGACGTGGTTCGTCTTTACGCGCAGGAACAAGCGCCAGTCCTGCGTTACTCCAGGCTTGTTTCCGAATATGTCGCTCGCCGAGGCGCGGGAGGCTGCACGCAGCGCATTGATATCGACTTCGGTCGACGAGGAGCCCGCGCCGATTGCCGTGCTCTCTCTTCGCGACGCCATTCCCGAATTCGTCGAGAAGCATGCACGTGCCAAGAATCGCTCATGGCGCGACACGCAGCGCGATCTGAAGAAGTTCGAGGTCATTGCCTGCATGCCGTTGGACGCTATCAGGCGACCTGATGTGGTCCGCGTGCTGGATGGAATTATTGCAGCTGGAGCCGCGACGCGTGCCAACCGCGCACTGGCGGCGATCAAGAAGCTATTCGCTTGGTATCTTGATCGGGGCGAGATTGAGACAAATCCAATTGCTGGCTTGAGGCCGCCGTCAAAGGAAATTTCCCGCGACCGCGTGCTTTCGGTAAACGAGCTTCGACGCTGTTGGGAGGCAGCCAACAGGGAGGAATGGCCATTCGGCCAGTTTCTCAAGGTGCTCATGCTGACCGCGCAAAGGCGGGGCGAGGTCGCTGAGATGAAATGGAGCGAAATTGACTTCGACGCCGCCACCTGGACGATCCTGGCTACGCGCGCCAAGAACGGTACAACTCATCTCGTGCCTCTGTCTCCGGTAGTCTTACAAGTGCTCGCGACTGTGCCTCGGTTGGAGAGTTGCGACTTGGTCTTTACAACTACGGGACGATCGCCGATTTCGGGATTTGGGCGACTGAAAGAGCGTATTGACATTATTGTGAGTGGGGAGGAATGGCGGCTGCACGACGCGCAGCAGCCCGGGCAATCCGGTCAAGGCCAGGGCTCTCAACGTCCACGGGACCGCTTCTGGGTTGCCAATGTAGCTCGCGCCGGGCAGCATCATGACATGCAGTCCGTTAGCGGCCCTCAGCTAGCGAACCACAGCAGGGCGGAGTAGCCGCATCCAAAGTCGAGGCGGTTCGATTTTGGTGATTCAGCTTCGTCGGCCACGATTTGTCCGATCAATGAGGCGACAAGGATTGCAACTCTCGCTCACGGCGACAACTGCCGGCGATCGCCTTCTTTTCTACCTTCTTGCAACCCCTCATGGTAGGCGAGTTAACGGTAGAGAAAACGATCCATCAAGAAGGCCGCCAGAACAACCAAAAAAACCACGAGGAAGGCCGCTATCGGAGTTAGAACATTGAAATAATCCAAGGAATATCCGCATATCAATATGATGCAAGACGTAATAATGGTGAGCAGTTCTCGCCCAAGCCAGCTCATGCCTTGCTAGATCCTGTTGAGAGGATGAGACAGCGATTATCTTGATAGGAGAATATGCGCGATCCGCGCCAGGGTAAAGTCCGCTCTCGACGCTTAGCAGACATAGGCGAGCCCCATCAGCTGTGCCAGGCCCTGGTAGGACCTTCAGGTCTGTTTGCTCGGACAGGAGCAGAGCATCGTCGATTTCAATGCTGAGGTACCTGACGGTGCTTTCCAGCTTGGAATGCCCAAGCGGCAGCTGGCACGCGCGAAGATTGTCAGTGCGCTTGTAGATCAAGGCAACCTTCGTTCGCCGCAGGCTGTGCGTTCCATAGAGCGCTGGGTCGAGGCCGATCAGCGCAACCCAGCTATCGAAAGTGGCATTGATCTACAAGCGAACCGGCAACCTTCGCGCCTGTCAATTGCTGCTGGGGCACTCAAAGCTCGAAAGCAACCGTCCGATATCTCGGGATTGAAGTTGACGATGCTCTGATCCTGTCCGAGCAGACGGACCTGTAGCTCCACCGGCGCGACGGTATCCGTCGCGCCGGACTCTGTGCCCCGCGGGCTGGCTGGGATGTCCACACTGTCCGGTATGGGTCGACCTAGCGCCATTTGCGGACGGTGGGCCATCGCCCGGAACCGGACATTTTCCGATGTCAGCGAGCCGTGGCCTTACGGAAGCTCGCCGTCTTCTCGCTAGTCCCTTCTGCCGTTCCAGGCGGCCAGATCTAGCTTCCATAGGGGCGGCAGCTTGGCGAATGGCGGCGCGGTGTGGGCGATGGCCGCCATCGCGCGGCGATTGTCTGAATCGATCTTGCCGTAGATCGCTTTGATATGGGCTTTGACCGCATCGATGCCGGTCCCCAGAATGATCGCGATCTCCTCATTCGACTTTCCAGATGCGATCAAGGACGCGACCTCGAGTTGACGAGGCGTGAGTTGGGGAAAGGCAAGCCGCAACCGCTCGGTCGGAGTGAGCTTAGCGAGCGTGCGCTCCTGGGCCTGCAGATAGCTGCGCAGCATGTGCGGTCGAAAGGCCTCGAACCTGTCACGCTCCTCGTCGCTGAAAGCGGGCCGGCCAGGGACGCGGTGGCCGACGACCTTCACGACATAGTTCTCGTGCTGCAGGACGACGGCGATCATGTGGCGCACGCGCGATGGCAGGAACACCTCCCTGGCGATCGGCAGCGCGAGGAACTCCTCCTCCGTGAAGAAATCCGACTCGCGCAGCGCCCGCTCGCCGAAGAAGGCCGGATCGAACTGCCAAAACGGGTGCGAGTGCATGTGACTGGCAAACGCCTGCATGGCCTGTGTGCGCCGCTCGGGATCGTCGACCACCGAGACCACCGAGCGGAAATCCCGGCTCCGGTGGTGGAACTCGAAAAAGCTCACCACATCCGCGTCGATCAGGCGGCGGATGCCGTCAAAGAGCAGGCGAGGCAGGCTGAGCAGATCCGGCTGGGCTTCATAGAGGGCAATGATCTCGTTCCTCGGGTCGCCATCCATGGTCTTCGGTCTCATCGCGTCGTGCCCCCTCCCGTCTGATGACCATGCGCTAGCGGCGCCCGGTGGGCTATGCGTGAAAGCGAAGGCCGGCATTCGCCACGTTGCATGACGCGCACCATACCCTTTCGGGTAGTGGGCGCACGGCGATTCGCCTGAGATATTGCAGCCGCTTGGGCAGCTGCGGCGGCTTGCCCGTGGAGGCATGGCAGCATGCTTGGGGACGGACGGGCCTTCTCTGACTTCGCCTCGATCTGGGCGAGGCCAACGAGGTGGCGTACTGCCCTTTCGAATAGTCCCCTTGCTGCCGGCCTCACGTCATGCATGGCTCGCTGCGCCCAACTGCTGAAGGGTTCGACGGCGCTTGCCGGCGCCGCTATTGCCGCATTGGCGCTGCCGGCCGCCCCGGCAAGGGCGCAGACCTTCACCTTCATTGGCGGGAGCGGAAGTCTCTGGGGGGCGCCCGGCTCCTGGGACATCGGGGCGGTCCCTGACAGCGCGACCGCCCAGGTGCTCCTGCCCGACCCGACTCTCAACACCTCGCTCGATCTGGGCGGCGGGACGTTCACGGTGAACAGGCTCACCTTCGCCCCCACTGGAAACCGCTACGGCATCCTCAATGGCACGCTGATCTTCGATGGTGCGAACGCGACCATCGACGTGCAACCGAGCGGCGCTTACCATACATTTACCACGCTTCTGGGACCGGTCAGCGTCGTCGCGATGACCGATCTGACGATCAACACGGCCGTGGGCGGCCTTGTGGCGTTCGAGGGGGCAACCATCTCGGGCCCTGGCGCCCTGATCAAGACCGGCGGCGGCTCGATGCTCCTGGGGGGCGCGAACAGTTATGGCGGCGGCACTGTGGTCGAGGCCGGCACCCTGACCCTGATCGAAGCGGATACGCTCGGCACCGGGCCGCTGACGGTCAATGGCGGCTCGCTGGACCTGAACGGCTTCAGCCAGAGCGTTGCCGGCCTGAGCGGAACGGGTGGCATCATCGATCTCGGCTCTGCGATGCTGACCACGACCTCCGCCGGCAGCGCCAGCTACGGCGGCGTCGTCACCGGCACCGGGACGCTCGTGAAGGACGGCGCCGGCACGCTGACGTTGACCGGCACCAACACCTACACCGGCGGCACGGTGATCAATGCGGGCACATTGGCGCTGAGCGGCACCGGCCGCCTCGCCGCAAGCGGCGCGGTTTCGATCGCCTCCGGTGCCGGATTCCGCATCGATGCATCGAGCGTGAACGAGACGATCGGTTCGCTCTCCGGCTCCGGCAGCGTCGCGCTCGGCGCCAATACCCTGACCTTCGGCAATGTGACGAACCAGATTTTCGCCGGATCGATCGGCGGCACCGGCGGCATTGTCAAGCAGGGCAGTGGCAGGCAGACCCTGACGGGCAGCAACACCTACACGGGCGGCACCACGATCAATGCCGGCACGCTCGCGCTGAGCGGCGCCGGCAGTCTCGCCGCGAGCGGCAGCCTCGACCTCGCGAACGCAGGCACCGGGTTCGACATCAGTGCTTCGGCAGCCAACCAGACGATCGGTTCGCTCTCCGGCTTCGGCAGCGTCACGCTTGGCGCCAATACGTTGACCTTCGGCAATGTGACGAATCGGACCTTCGCCGGATGGATCGGCGGCACCGGCGGCATCGTCAAGCAGGGCAGCGGCAGGCAAACCCTGACGGGCATTAACACGTATCTCGGCGGCACCACGATCACGGCTGGCACGCTCGGGCTGCTCGGCGCCGGGAGTCTCGCCGCCAGCGGCGACCTCAACCTCGCCGGTGCAGGCGCAGAGTTCGACATCGGCGCCGCCGATGGGAGCCGAACCATCGGCGGGCTGTTGGGCGTCACCGGCAGCACCATCTGGCTCGGCGCCAATACGCTGACCTTCGGCGACGCGACGAACCAGACCTTCGCCGGCTCGATCGGCGGCAGCGGCGGCATCACCAAGCAGGGCACCGGCCGGCAGACGCTGACCGGCATCAACACTTACCTCGGCGGCACGACAATCAACGACGGCACGCTCGCGCTGAGCGGGGCGGGCAGCCTCGCGGCGAGCGGCAGCCTCAGCCTCTCCGGCACCGGCGCCGGGTTCGACATCAGCGGAGCATCCGGCAGCCGGACCGTCGGCGCCTTGTCGGGCGGCGCCGGCAGCACCATCACGCTCGGCGCCAATACGCTGACCTTCGGCAGTGCGACGAACCAGGTCTTCGCCGGCTCGATCGGCGGCACCGGCGGCATCGTCAAGCAGGGCACCGGCCGGCAGACGCTGAGCGGGATCAGCACCTATAGCGGCATCACGACGGTTTCCGCCGGCGAGCTGCGCG
>JAESFO010000239.1_pt1 | contig 104834 bp, 90 predicted proteins | sample 9269421 | NCBI WGS metagenome assembly JAESFO01 (sample SAMN14502839, study PRJNA617101) | algae metagenome | isolation source: Nostoc desertorum CM1-VF14 and co-occurring heterotrophs from rocky... | place: USA: Clark Mountains, San Bernardino, California | collected 2000-06-05 | reverse complement strand
CCCTTTTTCGAGGCGCGAATCCCCGAAATGGCCCAGTCCCAACTCCATCCCGCCCTCCTATGCAAAGGCCAGGGAATCAGACCGAAACCCTCTCTTCAACAACGATGTGTGCATGTCGTAGCCCTTGAGGGGAGGGGCTGGGGGTGGGGGTCCATCGGTGATCACCGCACCACCCCCTCCCTCAATCCCTCCCCTCAAGGGGGAGGGAGGCGACGACTGAGAAATCGCGCCCTAGCTCAGCGCGTTCAGCAAGTTCCCCGACACGTGCCCATCCGGCAGCAACCCCGCCCGCGTCTGCCAGTCGATCACTGCGGCGCGGGTCTTGGGCCCGATCTCGCCGTCGGGCTTGCCGATCTCGTAGCCCTTCTTCAGCAGCCGCGCCTGCACCTGCTTCCGGCCATCGGCGTTGAGCGCGGTGTCTTTCGGCCAGGCGACCGAAAAACCTCTGCCGCCGATGATGCGGTCGGCCAGATGTCCCACCGCCAGCGCGTAGCTGTCGGAGTTGTTGTAGCGCTTGATCACCCCGAAATTCGGCAGCACGGCGAACACCGGGCCGTTGCCGCCCATCGGCATGTAGAGCCGGGCGGTATCGCTGTCGCGCGGGAACGGCTTGCCGTTGGCGCGCGTCACGCCGACCCCACGCCAGTCGCCCAAGGTTGCGGTGAGGCCCTGCCAGACGTTCTGGTAGTTGAAGTCGCGTGGGAGCTTTACCTCGTAACCCCACGTTTCACCTGGCCGCCAGCCGAACGACTTCAGGTAGTTGGCGATCGAGGCCTGCGCGTCGGGCACCGAGCCCCAGATGTCCTTGTGGCCATCGCCCTTGAAGTCGACGGCGTATCTCATGAAGCTCGACGGCATGAACTGCGGCAGGCCCATGGCTCCGGCCCACGAACCGACCATGTCCTTGGCGCGCACATGCCCACCCTCGAGGATCTCGAGCGAGGTGATGAGTTCCGAGCCGAAGAAGTCGGCGCGATAGCCGCCATAGGCCAGCGTCGCCAGCGCATGCACCGTGTTGGTGCCGCCGAGGAACCCGCCGAAATTGGTTTCGATGCCCCAGATGGCGAGGATGATCTCGCCCTGCACGCCGTAGCGTTCGCTCACCGCCTTCAGCGTCTTGGCCCATTCGCTGCGCATGTCGTGACCGGTGTTGATGCGCGTGTCGCTGACCCGCTTGACCACATAGTCGGCCGCGGTCGAGACGAATTCCGGCTGCTTCTTGCTGAGGTCGAGCACCGAGCCGATCGGCTTGAAATCGCCCATGGCGATATCGAACACCCGCTTCGACACGCCCCGCGCCTTGGCCCGCTGCCAGGTCTGGTCGACAAAGCCACCGACGCTGGCAAAGGCCGGCGTGAACGCCGACGAAGCGATCAGCGCAGCAGCGCCAATACCAAAACTACGACGGGAAACAGAGAATTCGATCGGCTTGTTGACACGGTACATGAAAGCGCCTCTGCACAAGAGGGGCGACCCGGTAGAACGCTGGGCCAGTCTGCCGGCACACTTGGCCGACGGTTTCTCGTCTATTTTCCGCAACGAAATTAAGATCGCGTTACCCACGTGTTCGCGATCGCGTGATCGACGGAGGCAGGTCAACTCCGCACGAGGCGGCGGCCGTTCGCTATTAGGCCCGCACCGCCGCCGGCCCGATCGACCCACGGCTGATCAGCGGGCACTCGATCTTCACCCGCCGTGGCGAGGCGGCGGGGAGCTGCTCGTCAAGCAGGGTGCCGACCGCCCAGCGCGCCATTTCCTCGTGTGGCAGCACGACGGTGGAAAGCGGCGGGTTCATGTACATGCTGATGTCTTCGTCATCGAAGCCCACCACCGACATATCGTCCGGCACCCGCAGCCCACGTAGGCGCAACGCATCGTAGGCGCCCACCGCCATGCGGTCGTTGAAGGCGAAGATCGCCGTCGGCGGGTTGGGCATATCGAGCAACCGCGCCGTCAGGTCGCGTCCGCCATGGATGGTCCAGCCGCCGCGCATGATGAGGTCTTCGTCGACCGGCACATCCCACGAGGCCAGCGCCTGGCGGTAGCCGCGCTCGCGGTCGTCGGCCGCTTCGATCCAGCTCTCGCCGGCGAGGTGGGCGATGCGCCGATGGCCGGCCTTCAGCAGCGCTTCGGTCGCGGCAAAGCCGCCGGTGACATCGGCCGGCACCACCGAAGGATAGTAGCGCTTCCTGTCATAGCAGTTGAGCAGCACGGTCGGGATGTCGCGCAGGCGCTCGGGCACTTCGACCGGTCGGGTCACGAGGCTCGCATAGAGCACGCCGATGACCTGGTTGCCGAGCAGCATGTCGAGCGCCAGGCTCTCGAGCTTGGGGTCGGAGCGGGTCGAAAACGTCGCGACCACCACATCCTGCAGCGCTGCTTCCTCGCGCGCCCCTTCGATGAAGGGCGCAGCGAACGGCGTGGTGCTGACCTCGTCGATAAGCAGGCCGATCACGCGCGTCCGGTTCTCGGGTACTTGGTGCTGCGGCCCCTTGCGGTAGCCCAGCGCGTCAGCCGCCTCGAGCACCCGGAGGCGCGTCGCCTCGGCCACCCGTGCGTTCGGCACCCGGTTGAGGACGAGCGACACCGTGGCCTGCGAGACCCCCGCACGCTCACCGATCTCGATCATCGTCGGCCGTTTCGCCACCGCTTCCCCCGACATCGTCGAAGCGTTTTCTTCAGCGTCTTCGTAGCGCAGCATTATCAGGCCCGACGCTCGGTGTGCAACTCGCCTGCTAAACTCATTAGCACCCATAGCCCTTGCAGGGTGAGCGAAAAGCCGCTAGCCATAGCCAACTGCTAATAAATATTAGCACTGGGGGAGGACCAGATGATCGGCGAGACTACGGCCACCAAGGCTAGCGCAAACGCACGCGAGGAAATCTCGCTCGACGGCGCGTGGCGCTTCCGGCTCGACGGCCATGGCGACTGGCGCACTGCGACGGTCCCCGGCCCCTGGCAAGCTGAGTTCGCCGACCTGCACCATGCCACCGGCAAGGCCATCTATGCCCGTCAGCTGTCGATCCCGGCGGCCTGGCAGGGGCGCGAGATCGTCCTCCGCTTCGGTGCGGTGAACTACTTCTCCGAAGTCCGGCTCAACGGCCGCGTGCTCGGCACGCATGAAGGCGGTTACCTGCCCTTCGAGTTCGTGATCCCCGAGGGCACCCCTTCCGAAAGCGCGCTCGAAGTACATGTGACGCTGCCGAGCGGCGACGCCGAGGCCTATCCCGACTACCCGTTCGGCGAAGTCCCGCACGGCAAGCAGAGCTGGTACGGCCCGCTCGGCGGCATCTGGCAATCGGTAAAGCTGTTGGCGCGCGACACGCGGCACATCGCTCATGTGGCGATCGACGCCAACCCCGACACTGGTGAAGTCGCGCTGGCGCTCACCCTCTCGGCCGCTGCAGCTGGCGCCACCGTGCGCGCCACCGTGGGCGGCCTCGCTGCGGAGACCACCGGCACTGCGCTGACGCTGAAGCTCAACTCCCCGGCGCTGTGGTCGACCGAGACGCCGAACCTCCACGCCCTCAAGCTCGAGCTCGTCGCCGGCGGCGAAGTCGTGGACACCACCACACATAGCTTCGGATTTAGGAAGATCGAGACCCGCGACGGCAAGTTCTTCCTCAACGGTCAGCCGCTCTACCTGCGTGGCGCGCTCGATCAGGATTACTACCCGGACGGCATCTGCACGCCGCCCTCGCTGGCCTTCATCGAAGATCAGCTCAGAAAGGCCAAGCATCTCGGCCTCAACCTGCTGCGCGTCCACATCAAGGTGCCCGACCCGCGCTACTACGAAGTCGCCGACCGTCTCGGTGTCCTGATCTGGACCGAGATCCCCAACGTCCAGTATTTCAGTGCCGCCGCCGCCGGGCGCATGCGCGACACCATGGCCGGCATCATCGCGCGCGATGGCAACCACCCCTCGATCATTGCCTGGACCATCATCAACGAAGATTGGGGCACCCGGCTGATCGAGAATGCCGATCACCGCCAGTGGCTCAAGGACACCTATGACTGGCTGAAGGCCAGGGATCCGCGCCGTCTCGTCGTCGACAACTCGGCCTGTATCCCGAACTTCCACGTCAAGACCGACATCAACGACTATCACTATTACCGTTCGGTGCCCGAGCGCCGCCCCGAGTGGGAAAAGCTCACCGAGGAATTCGCCGGCGCTCCCGACTGGACCTGGACGCCCTATGGCGACGGCGAGCGCCGCGGCGACGAGCCGCTGGTGGTCTCCGAGTTCGGCGTCTGGGGCCTGCCGCACCCCGATCAGGTCAAGACCCCTGCGGGCGAGGAGCCCTGGTGGGCCGAGACCGGCGGCAACTGGGGCGATGGCGCGGCCTACCCGCACGGCATCCAGAACCGTTTTGCCACCTACCACCTCGACAAGGTGTTCCGGAGCTTCGACGACTTCATCACCGATGTGCAGTGGTACCAGTTCGCCAATCTCAAATACGAGATCGAGTCGATGCGCGCCCACGCGCCGATCCAGGGCTACGTCATCACCGAGATGACCGACGTGCACTGGGAGGCCAACGGCCTGCTAGACATCAACCGCAACCCGCGCGCCTTCCACGATCGCTTCGCCGAGATCAACACCGACACGGTGATCGTACCGCAACTCGAGCACCACGCTGTCACTTCGGGCGACAGCATCGCGCTGCGCCTCAAGGTCGCGACCGGCGGCAAGGCGGTGCCGGCCGGCGCGACGCTCAGCTGGTCGGTCGATGGCGCGAGCGGCAAGCTCGACGTGCCGGCGACCGAAGGCCTCGCCGTCGCCGACCTCGGCGCCACCGCAATCACCCTCGGTGGTGAGGCCCGCGTCGCCTCTATCGCACTGCGGCTCGAGGCAGGCGGCAAGCTGCTGGCCAAGAACGAGATCCACGTCTCGGTCTATTCGAAGCGCACCGCCGGCCCCGCAAAGATCGCCGCTGCCGACCCCGAGCTCGCGGACTACGCCAAGGGTCTCGGCTATGTGGTGACCTCGGATGCGGCTTCTGCCGACCTGGTGCTCACCCACGCGCTCGGCGCCGCCGATATCGAAGCGATGCGTCATGGCGCCCGCTACCTGGTGCTGGCCGATGGCTCGGTCGAGACGCACCGCAACCTCAGGACCGATCCGCCGCGCGCCGAGCCACCGACCATGCCGGCCGGCAAGGAGCGAGCCCGTCATCTCGGCGCCGAGACCCAACTCCCCAATATCGGCCTCGTGCTGCGCGATGGCACGCTGTGGCGCGGCGACTGGATCGCCAACTTCTCCTGGATCAAGCGGACGGGGGCGTTTGCCGCCCTGCCCGGTGGCCCACTGCTCGATGTCTCTTTCGATCGCGTCGTGCCGCACCACGTGCTGACCGGTTTCCGCTCCTGGGAATATGACGGGCTGATCGATGCCGGAGTAGTGATCGGCTGGATCAACAAGCCGGCCGCCACCATCGCCCGCCGCCGCGTCGGCAAGGGCGGACTGGTGGTCACTACCTTCCGCCTGACCAATGACGCCCCAGGCGCCGATCCGGTGGCCGCGGCACTGCTCGACGGCCTCGTCACCAGCGCGGCAAATCTTGAGGTCGGGGCAGCGGCGGAGAGCTGAATCGGATCACCGGGTGTGAAACACGCGAACCGGGCCAGCACCAAAGGCTGATCCCCCGGGGACTGCATCGAGCGCGGGCGCAGCCGGCGTTTCGGCTCCCGCTTCGACGGCCGCAAAGCCCGGTGAACGTGCGAACGACGAGATTCCCGGCACGATCCACGCGGACACCGCCGATCGCACATTATATTGTTGGATTGATACACAGCTTGCGCCGATCCAAAAAACCCCGCACATTCAAAGCGCTTCGAGTTGTCGAGCGAATTTCCGGACCCGGGAGCCGCCCGAACTACCATTCCAGCTGTTGACTCAACCCTCAGGCGCGTCTAACGCTTGGGAATATTGGGAGAAATAGCCGGTGCTCTGGAGGGAGTTGCCGACTTTGGTGGGGGAGACGCCAAGCCAATGCCGCAGGGCACGATCTGACTGTCCGATGGGCAGTGCCAGCGTAACGCGATGAGTGGCGGAACGGCTCCTGCACCCAGGCAGCCGACGAAATCCGACGCGCTGAAAACCCGATCCGGGCTCGGCGCAATCACTGCGAAGCTGGTACCGCCACGATCCTTCAGCAGGGGATCGGCGAACCTTCAGGCCCGAGGGCATCAACGTAGGTCGATGGCGCCTCAGGGGCGCACGATCCACCGGCCGGCCGAACCGCCCAGCACCCAAGGAGCGATCGCAGGATAACAAGATTATCTTGGGGAGGTGTGGGGCTTAACGGGGTCGATGGGACCCACAATTCAAACATTGTCGCCTCAAGGCGACGTCTAGCTTTCGTCGACAGTCAAGGGAGACTCTGTCACATGGTCAAACGTAGAACAATCACCGCGGCACTGCTGGCGCTCGGCGTCATGGCATCGCCGCTGGCAGCGCTGGCGCAAAGCCCGCTCGCTGCCACAGCGCCGAAGGAAATCGCTCCGGCGACGCCACTTCCCGAAGTGCCGCGCAACCAGACCGTCGTTCTTGGCTGGGGTGTTGCGCTGTCCTCGCCGATCGGCGTCACCAACCCGTGGGCCCTGCCCGGCTACACCCACCAGGAAGGCAACGCCTTCATGTGGGAGCCGCTGATGTACTTCGCCATCTTCAAGGGCGAGTATGTTCCGTGGCTGGCCGACAGCATGGAATACACCGACGACACCTTCACCGCGCTCGAGATCAAGCTGAACAAGGACGCCAAGTGGTCTGACGGCACTCCCGTCACCTCCAAGGACGTCAAGTTCACCTTCGATGGCCAGCTGAACAACTCCAAGCTGCCCTACAACGCGCACTTCAGCCAGTTCGTCGCCTCGACCGATATCGTCGACGACCTGACCGTGAAGGTGAATTTCAAGGCCCCGGCCCCGCGCTTCAAGTTCGAAGTGCTGACCGAGAAGTTCGATACCGGCATCCCGATCGTCCCGGCCGACTATTTGTCGTCGAAGCCCGACGTGAATATGGAACCCGGCTCGATCGACATCCCGCACTCGGGTCCGTATGACCTGAAGGCGTGGAACGCCAACCAGAAGATCTTCGACTACCGTCCCGACTGGTGGGCCGTTAAGGCCGGCCGTATTGCCGAGCCGGCAGTCAAGCGCGTCATCATCGCCAACATCACCGGCGTCTCGATGGACACCGTCGCCCAGCGCGTCGTGAACAACGAGTTCGACTCCGCCCTCGACATGCGTTCCTCGGTTATCGGCAACATCCTTGCCCAGAACCCGGAAATCACCACGCATACCGGTTCGGAATCGCCGTTCGGTTACCTTGACTGGTGGCCGAACTCGCTGTGGATGAACACCCAGCTCGAGCCGTACAGCGACCCGAACGTCCGTCGTGCGATGAGCCTCGTCATCAACCGCGATGTCATCAACGACATCCTGTATGAAGGCGCTCCGATCGCGACGATCTATCCGTTCCCGCTCTACCCGAACCTGCAGGCTTTTGCTGACTCGCCCGCCGTCAAGGCGCTCGAGGAGCAGTACCAGCCGCGCCTGTTCGACCCCGAGCAGAGCAACAAGCTGATGACCGAAGCCGGTTACACCATGAACGGCGACGGCCTGTGGGAGAAGGATGGCAAGACCATCGACGCCACCATCCAGGGCTTCGAAGGCATCCACTCCGACATCGTGCCGATCCTGGTTGAAATGCTCCGCCAGGGCGGCTTCGACGCCGCGATCAACTTCGGTCCGGACGCCTACCAGAACATGGCGGACGGCAAGGCCGGCCTCTACATGTTCGGCCACGGCGCATCGCTCTACGACCCGTTCGAGGCCCTGAACCTCTTCCACGGCAAGTACAGCGAAGCCATCGGCACCTCGGCCGGCAACAACCGGTTCTCGCGCTACAAGAACCCGGAATACGACCAGATCCTGGACGAAATCGCTCCGCTCTCGTCGGACGATCCGAAGTTCCAGGAAGGCGCCGCCAAGGCTCTGGGCATCTACTGGCGCGACCAGATCGATATCCCGATCATCCAGTGGCTGCACCGCATCGCCTACAACCAGCACTACTGGAAGAACTGGCCGACCGCCGAGAACCCCGCAATGGGCACCAATGGCGCGTTCTGGGCCCACACCGGCCTGCTGGTCATCACCTCGCTGCAGCCTTCGGGCGCGCAGTAAGCTGAGCATCGACATCGGAGTGCGCGTCCGCGCGCACTCCTTCTGATCTCACCGTGCCGGAGTTGACCGAGTGAACTTCAAGCTGATTGCCAAGCGCCTCTCCTTCCTGGTTCTGGTCATCTGGGCCGCATCCACGATCGTATTCTTCATCCCCCGCCTCAGCCCCCGTAACGCCATCCGCGAGCGCTTCGCCGAGCTGGCGCGCTCCGGCGGCTTCGCTCCCGGCGATATCGAAAAACTCATCGCCAACATGAACGAGCAGTTCGGCCTCGATAAGCCGCTGCTCGAGCAGTACTGGAACTATCTCGGCAACATCGTGCGCATGGATTTCGGCTACTCGCTGAACCGCTATCCCGCGACGGTTACCGACATCATCAGCCAGGCCCTGCCCTGGACCTTCGGCCTGCTGCTGGTCACCACCATTCTCAGCTTCATCATCGGCAACCTGCTCGGCGCCGTGTCGGCATGGCCCAAGGCGCCCCGCTGGGTGCGCTCGATCGCCACGCCCTTCGTGCTGCTGACCGGCGTGCCGCCCGTCATCATGGGCGTGCTGCTGCTGTTCTTTATCGGCTTCCGTCTGAAGCTCCTGCCGCTGGGCGGCGCCTACTCGATCGGCGTGGTGCCGAACTGGTCATGGGAATTCGCACTGGATCTGCTGCGGCACCAGTTGCTGCCTGGCCTGGCGCTCATCCTTGGCTCCGTCGGCGGCTGGGTGCTGTCGATGCGCGGCATGGGTGTTACCATCCAGGGTGAGGACTACGTGAACTTCGCCGAACACAAGGGCCTGACCGGTGGGCGCATCTTCCGCGACTACTACCTCAGGAACACCCTGCTTCCGCAGGTAACCGGCCTGGCGCTGGCGCTCGGCACGGTTGTCACGTCGGCGATCATCGTCGAAGGCCTGTTCGGCCTGCCCGGCCTTGGCACCGTGCTCAACAACGCCATCCGGTCCAACGACTTCCCCACCATCTACGGGATCGTGCTGTTCATCACCATCGCCATTGCGGTGCTGATGGCGGTGCTCGAGTTCATCTATCCGCTGCTCGACCCACGCGTGCGCAACCAGTAGGAATCGGAAAATTGTCCACCATTACCGCTACCGCACCGGCGACCGCAGACGTTTCGATGGAGCAGCCCAGCGGCTTGACGCTGTTCCTGCGCTATCTCCGCCGGAACAAGGGCCTTGCCGTCGGCCTCATCATCCTGCTCGGGTTGATCCTGTTCACCGTGATCGGGTTGATGACCATCAACCCCAAGCACGCCTATCCGCTATCGGTGGCCACCAAGAAGCCGCCCAGCCTGCAATATCCGTTCGGTACCGACTTCTTCGGCCGTAACCTGTTGGCGGCGATGGTCGTCGGTATGTGGCAGACTGCTGTCATCGGCGTCATCGCCGGCGGTCTGGGCACCCTGATCGGCGTCGTCCTCGGCTTCACCTCGGCCTATTTCGGCGGTTGGATCGACTCGACCATCCGCACCATCTGCCAGATTTTGACGCCAATCCCGGTCTTGCTGATCCAGGTGGTCGTCGCCGGCTCGCTCGACAAGCGCGACGTCACCATCGTCACCATGGCGCTGATCGTAGTGATGCTGGCCTGGATGGGGCCAACGCTGGTGATCCGCGCCCAGGTGCTGACCATGAAGGAGCGACAGTTCGTTTCGGTCGCCAAGCTCTCGGGCGTCAGCGATATCGGCATCATCTTCAAGGAGATCCTGCCCAACCTGCTGCCGTTCATCGCCGCGGCCTTCGTCGGCCAGGTGTTCGCCGCAGTCTTCGCATCGTTCTACCTCGCCGTGCTCGGTCTCGGGCCGCTGCGTGAGCCGCTGCTCGGCAACATCATCTGGGCCGCCCAGTTGCAGGGCGCCTTCTTCAACGGCTGGTGGTGGTGGCCGATCGCGCCGTCCATCGGGATGATCCTGATCCTCGCCTCGCTCGCCCTCATCAATATGGGCCTCGACGAACTGGCCAATCCGCGCGTGCGCAAGACGGAGTAATGACGATGAACCTTGCAACCACGGAAAACGCTGCGAGCCGCAATCCGGCCGCGGCGGCCGCCAGCCCCATCCTGCGGGTCGAGGATCTGGTGGTCACCTACTACACCGACCTCGGTCGCGCCCGCGCCCTCGACAATGTCAGCTTCACCCTCGAAGCCGGCATGAAGATGGGCATGGTGGGCGAATCCGGCTCGGGTAAATCCACCCTGGCGCTTGCCATGATGCGCATGATCAAGCCGCCGGGGCGGATCGAAGGCGGCCATGTGTGGGTTGGCGGCACCGACCTGCAGTCGCTCAACGACGAAGGCATGCGCAAGGCGCGGCTTTCGAAGATTGCCTATATCCCGCAGGGCGCCATGAACTCGCTGAACCCGGTCACCCGGATTGGCGAGCAGATGGTCGACGCCATCAAATCCCACCTCTCGGGAGAGAGCCGCCAGGCGATCAATGATCGCTGCGTCTGGGCGCTGAAATCCGTGGATCTCGATCCCGGCGTCTTCCACATGTACGCCCACGAGCTGTCGGGTGGCATGAAGCAGCGCGTCTGTATTGCCATCGGCATCCTGCTGCGCCCCGAAGTGATCATCGCCGACGAGCCGACCAGTGCCCTCGACGTGGTCACGCAGCGCCAGGTGATGGAAACCATCGACAAGGTGCAGGACGAGCTGAACTCGGCCGTCATCCTGATCGGCCACGACATGGGGCTGATGGCCCAGACCATGGACCGGGTGGCTGTGATGTATGCCGGCCGGCTGGTCGAGGTTGCGACGGTGCGCGAGATGTTCACCGATCCCAAGCACCCCTACTCGCAGGCGCTGATTTCCAGCCTGCCCACCCTCGACAACCGCGGTCAGTTCAAGGGCATCCCGGGGCTTGCCCCCTCGCTGCTCCGCCTGCCCTCGGGCTGCGCCTTCCATCCGCGCTGCCCGCTCGCATCGGATCGCTCGCGCTCCGAAAAGCCCAAAGTGAATGTGCTGCCGGGCGGGCGCCTCGTCGCCTGCCATATCTACGACCAGGAGAGCTGAGCCGGTGTCCAACCTCTTGGAAATTCGTAACGTCACCAAGGTCTACCAGCGCGGCCTGTTGTCCCCGCACGCCAAGGTTGCGCTCAAAGAGTTCAACCTGATCTTGCCCGAAGACAATCCCTCGATCCTGACCGTCGCCGGCGAATCCGGCTCGGGCAAGACCACGCTCGCCATGCTGGTGCTGGGCTTCATCACCCCCACCACCGGCGAGATCCTCTATCGCGGCAAGAACATCACGACGCTGCGCGGCACCGAGCGCATGGCCTATCGCCGCGAAGTGCAGGCGGTGTTCCAGGATCCGTTTGCGGTGTTCAACCCGTTCTACACCGTCGACCACCTGCTGACCGTGCCGATCAAGCAGTTCAAGCTGGCCAAATCCGGCAAGGACGCGCGCAACAGGATGGACGAGGCGCTGACCGCGGTGGGCCTCCGCCCGGAGGACGTGCTCGGCCGCTTCCCGCATCAGCTCTCGGGCGGCCAGCGCCAGCGCATCAACGTCGCCCGCGCTCTGCTGTTGAAGCCCAAGCTGCTGATCGCCGACGAGCCGGTGTCGATGGTCGACGCCTCGCTCCGCGCCAACATCCTCGAGTCGCTGAAGAACCTGCACCGCGACCATGGCGTGACGATCATCTACATCACCCACGACCTGACCACCGCCTACCATGTCGCCGACACCATCACGGTGTTGTACCGCGGCGACGTGGTGGAAAAGGGCGATGTCGAGACGGTGATCCGCAACCCGCAGCACGCCTATACGAGGCTGCTCGTCGACTCGATCCCCTGGCCCAATCTCGATCAGAAATGGGGCCAGCACTCGGTCCGCTCCAAGGAGTCGCAGGCCGAGTTCCGCGCCGACGCGCCGACGCCTTAGGCTGCTGCACAAGCCTGTCCCCACGCAGGCGAAAACCATAGCGCCGGCCGTTCACAGCGGCCGGCATAGTTGCGTCCACCGCGGCCCGATATTTGCCGCACCAACTTTTGAGATCGTATCGACATGCTCGAAATCGCCGAGGTCATCCCTCCGAAATACTCACCCGTCTGGAAGCTCGCCAAGCAGTGCGGCGTCGACCTTGCCGTGGCCGGCCTGCCCTTCGACAGCCTCCAGGCCAACGAGCGCGTTTCGTCGCTCTCGGCGCTCTCGCGCATGAAGGACGAGTACGAGAAGGGTGGCTACGAGATCCGCGTCATCGAGGCCCGTCCGCCACTGAACCTCGCCAAGCGTGGCCTCGAGGGGCGCGACGCCGAGATCGATGTGGTCTGCGAGCTCATCACCAATATGGGCAAGCTCGGCATCCCGGTCTGGTGCTACGAGTGGATGACCGATTTCAACTGGGTGCGCACCAATATGGCGCTGCCCAGCCGTGGTGGTTCCGTGGTGACGGCCTTCAACGTCAACGACGTGCCCGACAGCATCACCTCGAACCCGCCGATCTCGGAGGAAAAGCTCTGGGAAACGCTGGAATATTTCCTCCGCCGCGTGTTGCCGGTGGCCGAGAAGGCCGGCGTCAAGCTGTCCATGCACCCCGACGATCCGCCGATCACCCCGATCAAGGGCGTCTCCCGCATCATGCGCACGGTGCCGAACTTCCAGCGCCTCGTCGACATGCTGCCATCGGACTACAACACCATCACGCTCTGCCAGGGCAACTTCACCCTGATGACCGACGACCTGCCCAAGGTGATCCGCGGCTTCGGCAAGAAGAAGATCAGCTTTGTGCATTTCCGCGACGTCGAAGGCGTGCCGACCAACTTCCACGAAACCTGGCACGACGCCGGCAAGACCGACATGCTCGCCACCATGCGCGCCTACAAGGACATCGATTTCGACGGCGTGCTGCGCCCCGATCACGTCCCGACAGTGGAAGGCGACAGCAACGAGAATGCCGGGTATTCCGCCTTCGGCCGGCTCTATGCCATCGGCTATATCCGCGGCCTCCACGAAGCCGTCTACTCGAGCTGAGATATCACCATGAAGATCGCACTCACCGGTTCATCCGGCGGCGTCGGCCGCGCCATCATCGCCGAGGCGCGCAAGCAAGGTCACGACCTGGTCTGCATCGATCGCGTCGCGGCGCCCGAGACCGAAGAGACCAGGGACCTGCATTTCATCCAGGCCGACATGGATGAGTTTGACAAGCTCGTCGCCGCCTTCGCCGGTTGCGACGCGGTGATCCACATGGCCGCCATCCCCTCGCCGGGCCGGCACCCCGACCATGTGGTCCACAACAACAATGTGGTGGGCAGCTACAATGCGCTGCAGGCCGCCGTCGACAACGGCATCATGCGCATTTGCCAGGCCTCGAGCGTCAACGCCATCGGCCATTCCTACAGCCGCGATCCGCATTACGACTACCTGCCGATCGACGAGGAGCATGCCAACTATTCCGAGGAGCCCTACAGCCTCTCGAAATGGATCTGCGAGGCCCAGGCTGACGCCTTCGCCCGGCGCTGGGAAGATATCTCCATCGCCTCGATGCGCTTTCACTGGGTGGTGCCGGAGCGCGAACTGGCGGCCCGCAACTTCACCCCGAACTCGGCCTCGCCGAAAAAGCACCTCTTCGCCTATACGCGCTTCGATGCGGCGGCGCGGGCGTGCCTTCTGAGCCTCGAGGGCAAGTTCAAGGGGCACGAGGCCTTCTACATCGTCGCGCCCGACACCACGATCGATATCCCCAGCCTCGAGGCCGCCGAGAAATACTTCCCCGGCATTCCGATCAAGGGCGATCTCAGCGGTCGCAAGGCCTTCTTCAACTCGTCCAAGGCCGAGCGCATCCTGGGCTGGAAGCACGACCAGCCGTGATGCAGCCGTGGCGGGGTAACGCCTGCCACACGCTGGCTTCGCTACTGTTTTACCAGCTTGGAACCGACCTGCTTCACTGCGGGTTGGATCGTTGAGCGCTTTCAGGAAAGCCAGCAGACCTTTCCAGCTCGAAAGCGCGACAATTCATGGACTGGCCCGTTACACTGGAGGAACGCCCAATGAGACTTTCCGCAAGGTTTGCCCTCGCTATCGCTCTGTTCGGGATGGCGCTGCCTGCCTTCGCCCAGGACACACCGGATTCGGCGGTGGCCGGCACCAAGCAGTTCGAAATGAAGGAACTGACCAATGGCCTCGAGGGCCCGTGGGAGATCACCTGGGGCCCCGACGGCTGGCTGTGGCTCACTGAGCGCGTCGGCGGCAAGATCACCCGCGTCAACCCGGCCGACGGTACCAAGCAGGTGGCAATCGACATCGAGGAAGTCTCGGCCCCCGGCGGCCAGGACGGCCTGCTCGGCATGGCGCTCGATCCGGGCCTGCTGAAAGACACCGGCAACGACTACGTCTATGCGGCCTACACCTACGTCGACAAAGAGCTGCCCAAGCATGAATGGGTCAAGGACCCGTTCAGCCCCTATGCCAACCTCTTCGCCAAGATCGTCCGGCTGAGCTACGACAAGGCGTCCGGCACGCTGAGCGACCCGCAGGTGATCATTGCCGGCATGCCCGGACAGAACGATCACAACTCCGGCCGGCTGAAGTTCGGCCCCGACGGCAAGCTCTATTACACCATCGGCGATGGCGGTAAGGGCCAGCTCGGCAACTGGTGCATCCCGATCGAAGCACAGCGCCTGCCCACCGCCGACGAACTCGCGGCCAAGAACTGGATCGCCTACCAGGGCAAGTCGCTGCGGCTGAATCTCGACGGCTCGATCCCCGAGGACAATCCCGAGATCGATGGGGTCAAGAGCCACGTCTTCACCTATGGCCACCGCAACATGCAGGGCATCGACTTCGGCCCCGACGGCACCCTTTACGCCTCCGAGCAGGGGCCCAAGACCGATGACGAAGTGAACGTGCTGGTCGGCGGCGACAATTACGGCTGGCCGCATGTCGTCGGCTTCAGGGACGACAAGGCCTACCAGATGGCGCGCTGGGACCTCGCCACCACGCCCTGCGCACAACTGACCTTCTCCGACATCACCATCGACCCCTCGGTGCCGGTCGAAGACGAAAGCAAGTGGCCGGGCGAACAGCACGATCCGCTCGCCACGCTGTTCACCGTCCCCAGCGATTGGGATTTCACCGATCCGGCCTGCGGCGGCATCGACTTCATCTGCTGGCCCACCGTCGCCACCTCGTCGATGCAGGCTTACTTCCCCAAAGCGGGAGAGGGTATCCCCGGCTGGGAGAACTCGCTGCTCATCACCACGCTGAAGCGCGGCTCGATCTACCGCGTGCCGCTGGCGGCTGACGGCAAGACTGCCGCCGGCCCGATCGAGCGCTACTTCCAGTCCGAGAACCGCCTGCGCGACATGGCGCTCAGCCCCGACATGAAGACCATGTATGTGGCGACCGACGTCAGCGGCCTCGTCGGCACTATGGATGGCGGCGCCGGCACGACGCTCCAGAACCCCGGCGCCATCCTCGTCTACACCTATACCGGCGAGGGTGATGGAGCGGCTGCGACGACGACGGAGGCGGCTCCGGCTGCCGAAGCGGCGACCGCCGCAGCGACGGGCGAGCCGGCCAGCTTCACGGCGGAGCAGGCAGCGCGCGGCAAGACCGCCTACGACGCCAACTGTGTCTCCTGCCACGGCCCGGACCTGGTGAGCGCCAATTACGGCCCGCCGCTGGCCGGCGCCTATTTCGAGGGCAAGTGGGTGGGCCAGACCGTCGGCGCGCTCTACACCCACGTCCACGACCGCATGCCCCCCTCGCGGCCGGGCGAACTGGGCGACGAAACCTACGCCGCTCTCGTCGCCTATATCCTCTCGGTCAACGGCCTAGCCGCCGGAGATGCCGAGCTGCCGGCGGACGTGGCGAAGCTCGAGGCAATGGTGATCGCGAAATAGGACGCGAGACTTTGCGCAACGAAAAGAGGGGCTCCGACGGGAGCCCCTCGCTGTTTCTGGGGTGCTCGGCGCGGTGCCCAAGCGCCATATCCGATAGCCGAACTGATCCCCGAAGCCTCCCACCCACCGGTGTCATCCCAGCGAAAGCTGGGACCCAACTCGCAGCCCGCACCAGCGGAGAAATGGGTCCCCAGCTTTCGCTGGGATGACACCGAGTTTGGTGAGCCTATCATGCCTCCCCAAACGCCCTGACCCTCAGTAGCTCACCTTTCGATAGTACTTGGGCTCCCGCACCTCGACCGCCTGCGGCTCGTTCTCCGGTCCGAGCAGCGCTGCATATTCCTTCTCCGCGAGGCCATAGGCGCCGTTGGTGAACTCGGCGAGGCCGTTGCGATCGATGATCGCCACGATGCCGCGCATGGTGCGGATCAGTCCACGCGCCTCGAGGTCCTGCAGGGCCCGCGTCACTCCGGCGCGACGGACTGCCAACATTATCGAGAGGAACTCGTGCGTGATCTGGAACGACTCGCCCAGCCGATCGCCGACCATCAGCAGCCAGCGGGCCACCCGCTGCTCGAGCAACAGCCGGCCGTTGGCTGAGGCAGTGGAGGCCACCTGCACTGCGAAAGCCTGTGCATAGCGCATGAACAGCTGGTGCAGCGAAGGGCTGTCGGTGAGCGCCGCCCGCAGGTGCCCGGGGTCGACCCGCACCGCGCTGCCGCCGCCCTGTACCACGGTGCTGAACGGGGTCTTTTCCACCCCGTGTACCACTGCAAGGCCCGTCATGCCTTCGGGCCCGATCAGCCCAACCTCGATGATGCCGCCATCGGCATCGTCGGCCACCACCGAGGCGAAGCCGCGCTCGATGAAATAGATCGACTCGACGCTGCGATTGGCCACTTCAAGCGCGTTGTGGGGGGCAAGCTCCACTCGCTCCATCGGTCCCAGCAGGGCCAGGTCCTGGCCTGAGAGTCGCGACAGCAAACCGTTCTCGAACCGCGGTGACAGAAAAGACAAGCGTCTGCGCTCCTGTTTCGCGCAGCCCCCGCCAATTGCTTGCCTGTTCAGGGGCCGACGCAAATGGCCATGGGCGACTGCTCATGCCAAAAACACCAATGTCAGGTGAAACTGCGCCCCCCGCAGGTTCCCTCTCGCGCCGCGGCTGCCCTCGCTAGGCAGCGGTCCGTGCGCTGGCGGCTTCTGCCGCGTGGTTGCTCGCCGATCCCTCGCAACGGATCGTCGCTCTGCGAGGTGCCTCAAAGATGTTGCGAGCAGCTCCGACAATACGCCGTGAGCTCGGCGGAATACTTTCGCTGGACGGTACCAAACCGTACCGAGTGGCCATTGATATTGTCGACGCACCGCGAAGCTACATCAGAGACCGCACTCGATCAAGGCAACGCGCAATCGAGCAGCATCGCAATTCAAGAAAACCGCCGAGATCATGCCGGCGAAGCTTGCGCCGACAGAAACTGGCGGCGCGCTTATGGAACACTTTCGCACGCTGGAAATATTGGGAGAGATGCCGGCCTCCTCGACCTGCCACGCAGCTGGTCGACCCTTGGGGCGCATTCCTCGCGGCGCAGCTTTGTCTTGCTAACGTGGAGGCACGACAACTGCCCGCCACGTCGGCCCTCGCGGTGCGGAAATCAGCATAGGACGCTGTCGAGATTGGCCTCTCGTACACGCAACGGCAGGATGTCCGGAATGGTGCCGCTCGGCGGGATCGTCGGCCGAGCGGCCAAGTGAGGCCGGCGCAGTATCCCGGTGGCGCCGTTCCATTTTGGTGAAGCCGATTGCCGGCAGTCTTATCTAATTGGCGGCGAATGCGGATCAACCGGACGAGGATTCCCGGTCGGACGGTCAAGCGCGACGGCGCCGGCCCCTCGTCGAACCGGCATGTCCAGCGCTAGTCCAGGAACACCTTCACCGTATCCGAGCGGCCCTCGGCATCTACCACCGATAGCGTGACAAACCCCGGCCCATCCGGGCGCCAGCTGTTCTGCCGGGCAAAGGCCGAACGTCCGAACGGTGCACCGTTGGCGAAGAAGGTGAAGGGCGGCACGCCGTTGCGCACCTTGACGATCAGTGGCGCCTCGTTGCCCGAGGCAAGACCGAGATCGACGTCGACGCCGTCGGTCGGATAGGCGATCTGTGGCGCTGCATCGCGCTTCACCTTCTGCTCGTCGGGATGGCGGAAGCGACGGAGCGGCAGCGGCAGTTCGGAGTTGGAGGCAAAGATCGTCCCCCGCGGTGCGTCACGCAGCGGCACGGTCTTTTCGGCCAGCCGGTCGAACGCCTCGAACAGGATCGGTGCCGCCGCCCCGAAACCGGTGATCCCGGGGATCTGCGAATTGTCGGGCCGGCCGACCCACACGCCGATAACGGTCTTGCCGTCAAAGCCGATGGCCCAGGCATCGCGATAGCCGTAGGAGGTGCCGGTCTTGTAGGCGATGCGCCCGGCCGAGCCATTGAGCGGCGGCGGCACGTCGGCAAGGATGCTGGCGACATACCAGGCAGCGATCGGATCGAGCACCGGCGCCGGTGTCTCGGTCTCCTCGGCCACTGCCTTCACCCCATCGCGCAGCACCACCGGGGTGCCGCCCCGGCCGATCGCCGCGTAGATCGAAACGAGGTCGCGTAGCGTCACGCCGACCCCACCCAATCCGACCGCCAGGCTCGGCGCCGTGTCGGCCGGCAGCCGCGCCGCGGCATGTGCCCGCTTGATCCGCGCCACCAGCCGCGCCGGGCCGACCGCATCGAGCACCACCACAGCGGGAATGTTCAGCGATTCCGTCAGCGCCTGCCGGATCGACACCGTGCCGCGGTTGAAACCGTCGAAATTGACCGGCACATAGCCGTTGAATGCTGTCGGCCGATCCTCGATCAGGCTCTCGGGATGGGCGAGCCCGAGTTCGAAGGCGAGGCCATAGATCAGCGGTTTCAGCGTCGAGCCGGGCGAGCGCACTGCCTCGGTCATATCGACATAGCCGTCGCTTTCGGCGTTGAAGAGCCCGGCGGAGCCGACCGAGGCGAGAATATTGCCGGTCTGCTGGTCGGCGACGACGATCGCCACCGAGAGCTTCGAGCCGAGCTGCGCCGCCCGGTCGGCGCCGAGCCGCTCGAGCTTCGCCTGCAATTTCCGCTCGATGGTCAACTCGATCTTGCGTGCATTGGGGTGCGCCTGCACCGCCGCCTCGGCGAGATGCGCGGCGTACATCGGGAAATCGCGTCTTGCCTTGGGCATCGGTTCGAGCTTGGCGGCCTCGGCCTCCTCGGCGCTGATCACCTTGGCGCCGACCATCCGGTCGAGCACCAGGTTGCGCGAAGCCCTCGCCACTTCGACATCGCGATCCGGCCGCCGCGCTTCGGGCGATTGCGGCAGCGCCACCAGCAGCGCGCATTCGGCCGTGGTCAGCCGCCCCGGCTCCTTGCCGAAATAGGCGAGGCTCGCCGCGCGGATGCCTTCGATGTTGCCGCCATAGGGGGCGAGCGTCAGGTAGAGCGTCAGGATCTCGTCTTTGCTGAGGGAGTGCTCCAGCATGTCGGCATGCACCATCTGACGGAGCTTGCCGGCCATGTTGCGGGTCGGCTCGCCGCCAATCAGCCGCGCCACCTGCATGGTGAGGGTGGAGCCGCCCGAGACGATCCGCCCTGCCCCGACATACTGCACCGCGGCGCGCAGCATCGAGGGCCAGTCGATGCCGTGATGCTCGTTGAAATGCTGGTCCTCATAGGCCAGCAGCATGTCGATGAAACGCCGGTCGACCTCGGCGATCGTCACCGGCAGCCGCCAGCGCCCATTGGCGGTAGTGAACGGCCGGAGCAGCAGCCCGGCATTGTCGACCACCGCGGTCGATACTGGCACCGCCGACACCACCGGCGTGGGCGGCAGCGTTGCCCGGATATCGCGCAGCACGGCGAGCCCATACTGGCTGCCGACCAGCGCCACGCCGGCGAGGACGATCAGCGTCGCAGTAAAGAGCCCCGGCGCGCGTGGGCGCCGGAGCTGCTGTTTGGGTTCGGCCGTGCTCATGGCCCGGTCGCGCCGACCTCGATCTGGCCCGCGTCGGTATTGGCGCGCAGCTCCGGCCGGTACATGTCCTCGACCGTGGCGCCCGGCATCACGAAGCTGCCCGGCGAGACGGCACGCACCATATAGGCGGTGGTGACGCTGCTGGCGGCCGAGGTGAACCTGAATGCGGCGACGAACTGGTCGGTCCGCGATTCGACATGCGCCGGCGTATCGACGGTGAGCCAGCTGAGGTCGGCGACGCCCGAGCCCTGCAGCAGGTCGGGGTTCTCGATCTCGAACCCGGCCGGCAGCGGATCGGCCACCACATACTGGCCCGACCCGAGCTGGGTCGGCTGCGTCGTCAGCACCACCACGAAGCGATCGTTCTGGCGGACATTGCTGAGGTCGGCGGGCTCGCCATTCGGCAGGTAGTAATCCCGCTGGATGGTGAAGCCGCTGGAGCTCGCCGCCGGCGGGGTCGCCGGGATGGCGGTGACGGTCACCTTCATCTCGGTCGGACGGTTGCCGTTGTTGACGATCTCGACGGTTTCGCTGTCGAACGCCTCCTGGTCGTAGCGGCGATAGACGGTGCCGGTGAGCGGATCGCCATTGATCGTCACCGAACCATCGCCTGCCTCGCGGGCCAGCGCCGAGGCGGCGACCAGCGTCCACGCATCCTCCTGGGTGGAGGTCCAGCGTTCCTTGTCGCGCAAGGTAGCGAGCTTGCTGGTCAACTCGCCGATATCGACACCCGACGGCGTGAACTCGGCGGCGAGTGCAAGCACCCCGGCCGTGTCGCGCAACTGGCTGCCGTAGTCGTTGCGGTACTTCGCCCGATCCTCGCGGGCCCTAAGGTCCTCGACGGCTGCCTGGAAGGCTGTCGCCGCACGGGTCCGGTCGCCATAGAGGGCGAGCGCGGCGCCGAGCTGGGCCTTGGCCAAGGGCGAGCCGAAGGCGCTGAGGCGCGCCTCGAGATAGTAGCGCAGGTCGCCGATGGCTGCCCGGCCGGCGCGCGCCAGATCATAGAGCGCGAACGCCACGTCCTCTCCGCCGACCGTGAAGTCGGTGGCGTAGGACACCTGGTTGCCGAGGTTGTCGAGCGCCCGGGTCATCGCCAGATCCGGCACGTCGTAGCCTTCCGCCCTGGCGCGGAGCAGGAACTCGGTGACGTAGGAGTCGAGCCACAGGTCGGTGCCGTCATACGGTCCCCAGAGCCCGAAACCGCCGCTGGAGGTCTGCTTGGCGAGCAGGTTCTTGATCGCGTCCTTGACCCGCTGGGTGATCGCTTCGTCATCGCCCAGACCAATCATCGAGGCGACTTCGTTGAGATAGAGCAGCGGCAGGGCCCGGCTCGAGGTCTGCTCGGCGCAGCCATAGGGGTAGCGATCGAGCTGCATCAGCAGGCCCGGCACATCGAGACGGGCAATCGGCCCGACTGCGAGCGTCAGTTCCCCGGTATGCGGCACCATGTCGGCGAACAAGCTCTTATCGAGCGTCGTCGTCGCGCCCACTTCCAGCGGGATCAGCTGCGTGGTGGTCATCGGTGCACTGGCGGCGCGGACCCCGAGCGTCAGCTCCTTGGTCTGCGTTGTCCCATCCGGCGCAGTGACGATCACCTTGAGCGTATGGTCGCCGATCTCAGTGCCGGTAAGGCTGAGATTGAGCGCGGTACGCTCGCCCGTCGGCAGGTCCACCGAAGTCTCAGCCGCATCGGTCGAGAGCCCCGTGCCGGTATCCAGAGCCACCTTGTAGGTGCCCGGCTGGCCGGCGATGTTGTTGACCTCGACCAGCAGCCGCGACGTATCGTCGAGGCGCAGGAAGCGCGGCGGGCTCAGGTTCACCACCACCGGATCGCGCACGATCACGTCGGCGGAGCCATGACCCACGGCACCGGCGCTCCACGCCATCGCCATCAGCCGCACCGTGCCGTTGAAGTCCGGCATATCGAAGCTGATCGTCGCGGTGCCGTCGGCCCCCACTTCGACAATGCCCGAATGCAGCGCCACGAGGACAGTGGTCGCCGGCGGCGTGCCGAAGCGCGAGGCGCCCTCGTCACCACCGCTGCGGAACGCGCCGGGTGTGCCCTGCATCGGGTCGATCAGCTGGCCATAGAGATCGCGCACTTCGACGCCGAGCTGGCGCTGCCCGAAGAACCAGCCATCCGGATCCGGCACCTGGAACTTGGTGAGGTTGAGGATGCCGAGATCCACCGCCGCAACCGCGACATAGGCCTTGTCGCCCGGCTGGACGTTGGCGAGCTTCACCGTGGTGGTGAAGGCCTGGCGCGGCAGCGCTTCCTTGGGCGCATCGAGGCTCAGGTCGAGCTTCAGGTCGCCCGGCTCGACATCGGCGAAAGCGAGGCCGAGCGCGCGCGCCGGCATCCGCTTGGCTTCGGCGCTGGCCGGGCGATAGAGCATCGCCGTCACATAGGCGCCCGGGCCCCAGTCATCGGTAACTTCGAGCGGCACGGTGGTGCCGCCTTCCGGCACTTCGACCGCCTTCATGGCGATGATGCGATCGTCGACCACCATCACCAGCGCGGTGCCGGCGAACTGCGGATCGAGCTTCAGGTTGGCGGTCTCGCCCTTCCGGTAAGCTGGCTTGTCGAGCGCCACCGACAGCGTGTCCGGCGTGTCGGAGCCCGCTTCCGGGTAATAGTAGCCGGCATAGAACTCATAGCTCGAGGAGGTAGCGCCTTCACCGGTGCTCGTGACTTCGAGCCGATACTGGCCCCAGTTGACGGCGGCGCCGACGGCCACCGGGCCGGAGGCGAGCGCGTCGACGGTGCCATTGGCCACTTCACGCGTCGTGGTGATGGCTTCCCACTTCCAGGTACCGCTGTTGCGATACCACTGATAGGTGGTCTCGACCCGCGACAGCGACCATTCGAGCCCGGCCTCATCGACGGTCGCGCCATCCGGCGCCACCGCGATCACGTCGAACATCGCTTGGCTGCCTTCGGCGAGCCCGCTGGCATCGGCAAACTGCGGCTTCAGCCCGATGCGATTGCCATCGGCCAGCACCGGACGCGTCAGGCTGCGCTCGATGGCGCGCCCATTGCTGTCGACGAGCCGAAGGATCAATTGCGCTTCGAGCGGCCGCGTCGTCGCCTGCGGCGCGCTGACGATGACTTCGGCAGTGACGTTGCCGGCTTCGTCGGTGGTGCCGACGACGCCGAGAGGCTCGCGCGAGGTCTCGAACGTGTCGTCGAGCCGGCCGAACGTATAGCCGGGGTAAGCCGGCAGCGACGTTACCGGCCGCAGCACCGCATCGGCCTCGACCGCGAGGTCGGGCGCGGTGGCGCCATAGAGATACTTGGCGGTCACCTCGACCGGCGTCACTTCGCCGGTTTTGATCGGCGCGTCTGCCGCACTGATCTCGAAGGCCAGCCGTTCCGGTTCGAAATCTTCGACGAGAAACCCGACGCTGGTCAGCGAGTCAGCCTTGGGGTCGGCATAGAGCCGCATGGTCCACGAGCCGCGCATCGCTTCGGGGTCGAGCGTCACGGCGCTGAAATAGCCGCCGGCGCCGGCGTCATTGAGCAATTCGGTGCTGGAAATCACCCCGTCCGGGCGCTGTACTTCCAGCGTCAGCGGCAGGTCGGTCACCGCCTTGGCTTTCACATCACGCAGGATCGCCGTGAGGAACACCGTTTCGCCCGGGCGATAGACGCCACGCTCGGTGGTGGCGAACAGGTCGAGCGGACCCGGCGACGGTCGGCCCTCGACACCGCGATCGGTGAGATCGAACGCTGCCTTCGATACGTCGAGGAACGCATAATCCCCGCCATCGGTCTCCGTGGTGATCAGCTGCGGCGCCCGCCCGCCTTCGCCGCGCGACAGGCCCGGCGCGAAATCGGCTCGGCCATCGGCATCGGTTACCGCCTCGCCGAGGATCTCGTTGTTGACGGCGACGAGCCGCACCTTGGCGTTGGCCACCGGCTGCGCACTGGTGAGCGAACGCACGAACGCATGGACGCCATCGTCACCGGTGACCGTGGTCAGCCCGAGGTCGGTAACGATGAACCACTGCGTCGCGACTTCGCGCCAATATTCCTGCTGCACGCCATTGACCTTGGCGGTCACCACATAAGCGCCCGGCTGCAGTTCCTTGACGATCTCGGCGACCGGGATTGCGGTCACCGTCATGGCGTTGGGCGCGCCCTGCGCCAGGTCGACCTGGCCTTCCCAGGTCTTCTCGCCGGTCGAATTGGCGACGTCCTCGGCCGAATAGCCGTCGAGCGTGCGCTGGAAGATGCCCTGGCGCACCGCGGTGGCGATCGAGCGATCGCCGATCCGGTAGATCACCACGTCGGCGGTCTTGGCGTTCACCGAGGTGATCGGCAGGCCGCCGCCGAGCCCGGCGGGCATCACATAGGCGTTGTTGGCAAAGCCGACGAACGGCGCGCGATCCGGCACGAAAAGGTCGAGCTCGACATCCGAGCGCAGCTCTTCGCCATTGGCCGAGGGCAGGCCCGCACGCAGCTTGATGTGGTAGCGCCGGCCATGTTCGACGCCGGTGATGCAGATCTGGCTCTGTTGGGTTTCGACGGCAACCGTCGGGGCGTTGTCGACCACGACATAGCTGGAAAGATCCGTGTCGCCCGAGGGCAGCGAGTCCGAGAACACCGCGCAGATCCGCGGGTTGGCGGCCTCGGCATCGACCTGGTTCGAGGTGACGCGGAAGCCATGCTCGGCGACGGCCTTTTCCAGCGCCGCTTCGCGCGTAGCGTTGTCGACCAGCGCGAGGCTCGCGCGATAAGTGGCGATGGTCTCGCGCCACATCTCGCGGCGCGACAGCGACACAGCGAGTGCACCCAGTGCATCGGCGCGTTCGGCCACCGTCTCGGACAGCATCAGCGCATTCATCGCCGCATAGGACGAGTTGACCGCAAGATCATAGACGCCATTGCCGGCCGCCGCCTCGATCACCATCCGGGCCTCGCCCTCGGCGGCGAGCTTCAGCCACACCGAGGGGTCGTTCTTGTTGATCGCCAGCGCCTGCCGATAGGAGACCATCGCGGCCGAGGGGTTCGACTGCGCCGCAGCTTCATCGCCCGCGGCGACCAGGTCGGCATAGGTCACATCCGGCGGCGGCGGATCGGTCTGCGGCAGGCTGGTCGCCATGTAGCGGGCGGAATCGACCAGGTCCTGCGCCGGGAACGGCAGCTCGCTCAACCGCGCCTCGACGGTTTCGGCGAGCGGCGGGGTGAAATCGACACGGCCGGACGTGGCGCCCTTGAACGCCGTCTCGGGGCCGACATCGCCCTTGAGGAAGCACCACTTGGCCTTCTCGTTATAGGTGAAGGCGCGGCAGATCTTGTCATCGGTACAGGCGGCAGAACAGGCGTCGACATCGACGTCCTTCAGCACCGAATAATCGAAACCGGGGAGATCCGTACCGGGCAGCAGCGTGATGTTGCGATCAGCCGCATGTGCGGGACTGAGGGCTAGGGTTCCGGCCACGACAAGCCACCAGATCGACCGAAAAAGCCGCTGCATTCCCAAACCCCTATCGTATGAATACCTCTGGCTCACCCTATGATGACTGGGGCTGAACGACAAATGAATGACGGGCGTAAGATGCTGGGGATTTGTCGCTGAAGCGTGCGCTCTATCCGCTCCCCTCCCCCCGCGGCGCTACGCGTCCGCTAGGAGGGGAGGGGCTGGGGGTGGGGGTGGTAAGGGACGCTCGGTGCTGACTGCACCACCCCCTCCCTCAATCCCTCCCCTTAAGGGCAGGGCTATCGCATATGAACAGCCACCGGGCTCTCAGTGGTCCTCCACCGCGCAGCGGGGGAGGGGGACCAGCGAAGCTGGTGGAGGGGGCGGCCCCAAAAACCGGCGTATCCTGCCGCCCCCTCCACCGCCTTCGGCGGTCCCCCTCCCCCGTTTCACGGTGGAGGACCACCGAGAGTCCTGTGCGAAAGCCATATGCGATAGCCCTGCCCTCAAGGGGAGGGAGGCGACCGAGTTTTGAGCAAGCGCCGGAGAGTTGCCCTACTCCGCCGCCTCCAGCCGGTTCGCCTCGATCAGCCCCCTGATTTCCGCCCGGCACGAACCGCAGTTCGTCCCGGCTTTCAGCGCCACCCCGATCGCCTCGACCGTGTGACAGCCGCCGCGTGCCGCCTCGGCGATCTGGTTGGCCCCCACGCCCAGGCAGGCGCAGACGATCGGGCCCGGATCGGGACGGTCGGCGCCGGGCCGCCCGACGAGGATATCGGCACGCCGCGCGGGCTTGATCGTCTCGGTGAGCAGCGACACTGCCCATTGCCGCGACACCAGCACCGGGTCGGGCGACAGGTAGAGCGCGAAACTCAATTGACCGCCCTCGAACAGTGCGAGGCTTTGCCGTCCGCTCGCCTTGTCGGCAATACTGAGCAGTTCGACCTCTGCTCCCACGCCGAACGCCGCGCGCGCCCAGCCCACCCAATCCTCGGGCTCGGTGATGAAGGCCAGTTCCGCCCGCCAGCCGCCTGACGCCTCGGCGATCGCCCAGTAATCGGTGCCGGCGAAATCCGGTCGCAGTCGGCTCACCGCGAAGCCATAGCGCCGGGCCAGCGCCGGCCCCGCCACCACCATCGCCGATTTGAGCGCCGGCTGCCCCGATTGCGGGTCGGTCTGCCCGCCCACCAGCGCATCGATCCGGCCCTGCGCCGAGAACCGGTCGGTCCAGTGCATCGGCACGAACACCGAGCCCTTTTGTTGCCGCTCGGTTACCAGCGCCCGCACCAGGACGCTCCCATGCCGGTTCTCGAGCCGTACCAGGCTCGCGTGCCGGATGCTCTTTTCCGAGGCGTCGTCGGGGTGCAGCTCGGCAAACGGTTCGGCCATATGGGCAGAGAGCCGGGCCGCCTTGCCGGTGCGCGTCATGGTGTGCCAGTGGTCGCGCACCCGGCCGGTATTGAGCACCAGCATGCCCGGCGGCGGGCTCAGCGGCGGCGGCGGCGCCACCGCGACGAAGCGCGCCCGCCCGTCAGGGGTGAAGAACCGCCCATCGGTGAACATCCGCGCCGTACTCTTGACCGAGCGCACCGGCCACTGCACCGGCTGCAGCCCGTCATAATCGGCATGCACCAGGCCACTGAGATCGAAATCCCGCACGCCCTCGTTCTCGAACCCCGAGAGTGCCGCGTGCTCGGCAAAGATTTCGGCGGGCTTCTGGTAGGCGAACGCTTCGGCGTGGCCCAAGCGCCGCGCCACCTGCGCAACGATCCACCAGTCGGGCTTTGCCTCCCCCGGCGCCGTGAGGAACGGCCGCTGCCGCGAGATGCGGCGTTCGGAATTGGTCACCGTGCCGTCCTTTTCGCCCCAGCCGAGCGCCGGCAACCGCACATGCGCCTCCACCGCCGTATCGGTTGCGGCGTTCATCTCGGACACCACGACGAACGGGCAGGCCCGGATCGCCGCCCGCACTTTGTCGGCCTCAGGCATCGAGTCCACCGGGTTGGTCGCCATGATCCAGAGCGCCTTCACCTTGCCCTGGGCGATCGCCTCGAACAGCTCGACCGCCTTCAACCCCGGCTTCCCGGCCACTCGCCCGGAGCGCCAGAACCGCTTCAACCGGTCGATATTGTCAGGCTCAAAATCCATGTGCGCGGCCAGCATATTGGCGAGCCCGCCGACCTCGCGGCCGCCCATGGCATTGGGTTGCCCGGTGACCGAGAACGGCCCCATCCCCGGCAGGCCGATCCGCCCGGTGGCGAGGTGCACGTTGACGATGGCGTTGACCTTGTCGGTGCCGGTCGCCGACTGGTTCACCCCTTGCGAGAAAACCGTCACCGTCCGCGTCGTCTCGGCGAACCAATCGTAGAACACCGCGATGTCGCGCACGCTGAGCCCGGTGGCTTCCGCCACCCGCTCGAGCCCCCAGCTCCGCGCCACCTCGAGCGCCGCGCCGAACCCGTTGCTGCTCTCGGCAATGAACTCGGCATCGACCGCGTTCCGCTCCGCCAGCGATTTCAGAAGCCCGACGAACAGGGCCGTATCGCCGTCCGGCCTGATCGCGAGGTGGAGGTCGGCCTGGTCGGCCGTGGTGGTCTGCCTGGGGTCGATCAGCACGATCCGCATCCCCGGCCGCTCGGCCTTGGCCTTGATGATCCGCTGGTACAGCACCGGGTGGCACCAGCTGAGGTTGGAGCCGACAAGGATGATCAGGTCGGCGAGCTCGAGATCCTCATAATTGCCCGGCACGGTGTCCGAGCCGAAGGCCCGCTTGTGCCCGGCCACCGACGAGGCCATGCAGAGCCGCGAGTTGGTGTCGATATTGCCCGAGCCGATGAACCCCTTCATCAGCTTGTTGGCAACGTAATAGTCCTCGGTGAGCAACTGCCCCGAACCGTAGATGGCGACCGCATCTGGTCCATGCTCGGCAATCGTCTCGGCGAAGCGCCTCGCCACCAGGTCCAGTGCCTTGTCCCACCTCGCCCGCTCGCCACCGATCTCGGGGTAAAGCAGCCGCCCATCCAGCGACAGCGTCTCGCCCAGTGCCGAGCCCTTCGAGCACAGCCTGCCGAAATTGGCCGGATGCTCGGGATCGCCTGATATCGCTACCGAGCCATCCGGCTGCGGCGTCGCCAGCACCCCGCAGCCGACGCCGCAATAGGGGCACGTGGTGCGGATGGTATCAGACATCGTGGTTGGAACCCCTCACCGTCTCGCGCAGCAGAGCGCGAGGCTCCACCCCACCCAGCTTCGCTAAGCCCGCTGCGCGGGCAAGCTGCGCTGCCCTCCCCATCAAGGGGAGGGAGACCCGACTGTTAGCTTCGGTCCTTCCCCTCCCTCCCCCTTGTGGGGAGGGTAGCGCAGCTAGGCGAAGCCGTAGCGAAGCTGGGTGGGGGTGGGCGACACGCACCGACCTGCACGCGAGGGGCCGTCTACCCAAGATATCTACTCCGCCGCCATCAGCATGACCTCTGCCGCCATGAAGATGCGGCCATCGACCACGTTCACCGCAAAGGTCCGGACCTGCCCCTCGTCGGCGCCCTGCGCCTCGCCGGTGGCGAGATCGAACACCCAGTTGTGCAGCGGGCAGGTCACCGAGCCGCCATGCACGATGCCCTCGCTGAGCGGTCCACCCTTGTGCGGGCAGCGGTTCTCGATGGCGTAGACGTGGTTCTCGGCGGTACGGAACACCGCGATCTTGCCGGCTGGCGTGTTGACACAGCGCGCGCCGCGTAACGGAACCTGCTCGAGGCGCCCGATCTCGATCCAGTCGTTCATGTCATCACTCCGCTGCCTGCGGCACGCCGAATTCCGCCAGTGCGGCGAACTCGTGCGCGTCCTTGCCGTTGACCCGTTCTTCCCACGGATCGACCTGGGCGAATTTCTGGCTGAAGACGAACCGGTCGTAGTAGAAGCGGCGCTTCTCCAGGTCGCGGACGATCGAGGCCTGGATCGACTCCATCCCCACCCGCTTCAGCCACTTGTACATCCGCTCGAGATAGCGGCCCTGCTCACGATAGAGCTGGGTCAACGCTGCGATGATCTCGATCGCCTCGTCCTCGCTGTCGGCGTGGCAGAGCGCCTCGGTGCCCTTGATGTCGAGCCCGGCGGCACCGGCAAAGACGATGTCGTAACCGCTGTCGACGCAGATCACCCCTACATCCTTGCAGGTTGCTTCGGCGCAGTTCCGCGGGCAGCCCGAAACGGCCATCTTCACCTTGGCCGGGGTCCAGCTGCCCCACATGAACTTTTCGAGCTTGATACCGAGCCCGGTCGAATCCTGCGTGCCGAACCGGCACCAGTCCGAGCCGACGCAGGTCTTCACCGTGCGCAACCCCTTGGCATAGGCAGCGCCCGAAACCATGCCCGCGGCGTTGAGGTCGGCCCAGACGCCGGGCAGGTCTTCCTTCCTCACCCCCAGCAGATCGATGCGTTGACCGCCGGTAACCTTCACCGCCGGGATCTTGAACTTGTCAGCGACATCGGCAATGGCGCGCAGCTCGTTCGGGCTGGTCATGCCACCCCACATGCGCGGCACCACCGAGTAGGTTCCGTCCTTCTGGATATTGGCGTGCACACGCTCGTTGATGAAGCGCGATTGCCCATCGTCCTCGTATTCGCCCGGCCACGTCGCGATCATGTAATAGTTCAATGCCGGCCGACACTTGGCGCAGCCGCATGAAGTCTTCCACTCAAGCTCCTGCATAAGTTGAGGAATAGACCTCAACTCCTTGGCAACAATCAATCTCCTGACGTCGTCGTGGCCAAGATCGGTACATTTGCACATCGGCTGCACGGCGGACGGATTGTAGCTGTCGCCCAGCGTCAGGAGCAGCAGCTTCTCGACCAGCCCGGTGCATGAACCGCAGCTCGCCGAGGCCTTGGTATGGGCGCGGACATCGTCGAGCGAGGTCAGGCCCTTTGCCGTGATGGTGCCGGTGATCTTCGACTTACACACGCCGTTGCAACCGCAGATCTCTGCCTCATCCGGCAAGGCTGCAACGGCCGCCGTAGGGTCCAGCGGGGTACCACCCTGGTAGTTCTGACCGAAGATCAGCGTGTCGCGCATCTCGCGCGTATCGACGTTGCGCTTCAGCATGTCGTAGAACCACGGCCCGTCCCCGGTATCGCCGTAGAGCACCGTACCGATGATCCTGTCGTCCTTGAGGATCAGCCGCTTGTAGACGCCGGCAGCGGCATCGCGCAGCACGATCTCCTCGCGATCGTCGCCCTCGGCAAAATCGCCTGCCGAGTAGAGGTTGACGCCGGTGACCTTGAGCCGGGTCGCCGTGGCGACCGGGGTGAAGGTCGCTTTTTCTTCGCCGCAGAGCTGGGCGGCAAGCACGTTCGCCATGTCGTAGAGTGGCGCCACCAACCCGAAGGTTGCCCCGTTCACTTCGACGCATTCGCCCAGCGCATAGATCGAAGGGTCGGAGGTGCGCATCTGCGCGTCGACCACGATGCCGCGATTGGCGGCAAGCTCCGCGCTCTTGGCCAGCGCGACGTTCGGCCGGATGCCGACGGCCATCACCACGAGGTCCGCCGGGATCACCGAGCCATCGGCGAACTCGACGCCGGTGACCCGTTTGTCGCCGAGGATCTGCCTGGTATTGGCCGAAGTCATCACCTTGATGCCACGCGCCTTCATCGATTCCCCGAGCAGGTAGCCGGCCGCCGGATCGAGCTGGCGCTCCATCAGCGTCGGCATGACGTGCACCACGGTGACGTCCATGCCCTGCTCGTTGAGCCCGGCTGCCGCCTCGAGCCCGAGCAGGCCACCGCCGATCACCACCGCCCTGCCCTTGGCCTTGGCGGCCAGCATCATGACGTTGACGTCGTCGAGGTCGCGATAGGTGACCACGCCGGCAAGGTTGGCGCCCGGCACCGGGATGATGAACGGCACCGAACCCGTGGCGATCACCAGCTTGTCGTAGCTTTCGGTGATGCCGTTGATCGAGGTGACGGTCTTGTTGACCCGGTCGATCGTCTCGACCTTGCAGCCTTTGTAGAGCGTGATGCCGTGCTTGATGTACCAGGCGTCGCCATGGATCACGATGTCTTCAAAGCTCTTCTCGCCCGAGAGCACGGGGCTGAGCATGATGCGGTCGTAGTTGACGCGCGGCTCGGCGTTGAAGATCACCACCTCGTAGCGATCGGGGTCGGTCTCCAACAGCTTTTCCAGCGCCCGCCCGGGCGCCATGCCGTTGCCGATGATGACGAGTTTCTCTTTCATCTGCGTTCCCCTACTCGGCCGCATCGACGATCCGCGTCCCGGTGCGTTCGGCGCGCCGGTCCCGGATGCGGTCGAGAGTTTGCTGGTCTGGATTGGCGCCACCCTCATAGGCTTCGAGGAAGCCGAGCAGCTCTTCGCGATAGGCGTAGTAGTCCTTGTGGGCGAGCAGTGCCTTGCGCGAGCGCGGACGCGGCAGGTCGACCTCCATGATGTTGCCGATCCGGGCATTTGGCCCGTTCGACATCATCACCACCCGATCGGCCAGGAGGATTGCCTCGTCCACGTCGTGGGTCACGCAGATCGCGGTGACCTGGGTGCGCGCCCACACGTCCATCAGCACGTCCTGCAGCTCCCAGCGCGTCAGGCTGTCGAGCATGCCGAACGGTTCGTCCAGCAGCAGCAGCTTGGGCGACAGCGCGAAGGCCCTCGCGATGCCCACGCGCTGCTTCATGCCGTTGGACAGTTCGCCGGCCAGCCGATGCATGGAATCGGCCAACCCGACGCGCTGCAGGTAGTACTCCACCACGTCGCGACGCTCGGCCGGGCTGGCCTTGGGATAGACCCTGTCCACACCCAGCGCCACGTTCTCGCGCGCCGTCAGCCACGGCATCAGCGATGGGGCCTGGAACACCACGGCGCGATCCGGACCCGCCCCGGCCACCTCGCGATTGTCGAGGATGATGCCGCCGCTGGAAATCGGGTTGAGGCCGGCCACCATCGACAGCACCGTCGATTTGCCACAGCCCGAATGGCCGATAAGCGTGACGAACTCGCCCTTCCTCATCTTGAAGTCGAACCCGTCCACCACCTTCAGCGGTCCCTTCGGTGTCGGATAGACCTTGCTGACCTGGGAGAACTCGACATAACCGGCACTTGCCACCGATTGCGCCGCCTGCGCATAGGCGCCTGGTAGCTGATCGCGCCGGCGGCTGATCGGCACGACGTTGGGCAGCACGATGTCGCGTGTCTCCTCCTCGGCCTTGCGCGCCGATCCGGCGGCCATCAGATACTCGGTGATCTCCCGGCGCAGCCGGATGAAGTCATCGTCGCCGTTGAGCGCGCCGCGCTGACGCGGGCGGGCGATATCGACGGCAAAGCTCGGGCCCAGGCTCGCCCGCGGCCCGGGATTGAGCGGGATCACCCGGTCGGCGAGCAGGATGGCTTCGTCGACGTCGTTGGTGATCAGCACGATCGTCTTCTTCTCCGCCTCCGAAATGGTGGCGAACTCGTCCTGCAGCTTGGCGCGGGTCAGCGCGTCCAGTGCCGATAGCGGCTCGTCGAGCAGCAGCACCTCTGGCTGCATCGCCAGCGCCCGGGCGACGGCGACGCGCTGCCGCATGCCGCCCGACAGCTCGGCCGGCCGCCGGTCGACGGCGTGGCCGAGGCCGACCATCGTCACGTAGCGCTCGACGATCGCCGCCCGTTCCCGCCGGCTCCTGGCCTTGTGGACGGTATCGACGGCCAGCGCCACGTTACCGCCCACCGTCAGCCACGGCATCAGCGAATAGGACTGGAACACCACGCCGCGCTCCGGCCCCGGTCCCGCGATTTCCCGGCCGCGGAAGGTGACGCCGCCCCGATCGGGCTCAACCAGCCCCGCCATGAGCGAGATCAGCGTCGTCTTGCCGGTGCCCGAGTAGCCCAGGATGGCGACGAACTCGCCCTCCTCCACCTTGAGATTGACCTCCTCCAGCACCTCGGCGCGCCGGGGGCCGTCGCCGTAGGATTTCGATACGCCCGAGAGTTCGAGGATTGCTGCCATGACCCGCTCCTCAGCGCTGTGCCGAGAAGCTGAACGCGGTCTGCAGCGCCAGCATGATGCGGTCGAGCAGGAAGCCGATGATGCCGATGGTCAGCACCGCGACCATGATCCGCGCCAGCGAGTTCGACGATCCGTTCTGGAACTCGTCCCAGACGAACTTGCCCAGCCCCGGGTTCTGCGCCAGCATCTCGGCCGCGATCAGCACCATCCAGCCCACACCCAGCGACAGGCGCAGCCCGGTGAAGATCAGCGGCAGCGCCGATGGCAGCACCAGCTTGCTGACGGTGGTCGGCATCGACAGCTGCAGCACCTTGCCGACATTGACGAGATCCTTGTCGATCGAGGCGACGCCGAGCGCGGTGTTGATCAGCGTCGGCCACAGCGAGCAGAGCGTTACCGTGACCGCCGAAATGATCAGCGCCTTGGGCAGCCCCCCGCTGGCATCGGCATAGACGGCCGAAACCACCATGGTGACGATCGGCAGCCAGGCCAGCGGCGATACCGGCTTGAACAGCTGTACCAGTGGGTTGAGCGCGCCGTTTACAGCCCGGCTGAGACCGGACGCGATCCCCAGCGGCACCGCAATCACCGTGGCGATCAGGAAGCCCAGGCCGACGGTCTTGAGCGAGGTGAAGATCTGGTCGATGAAGGTCGGCTTGCCGGTATAGCTTCGCTGTTTGACCTTGTCTGTTTCGCCTTTGGCCACCAGTTCGGCGTTGCGCGCGTCCTGCCTGGCATAGAACTCGGCTTCCTTGCCGCGTTCGGCGAGGTGATCGTCCCACAGCCCTGTTGCCTGTTCCCAGACCTGCGCCGGCCCGGGAATGGCGCCCAGCGAGGTCTGCACCTGCGGCGCGAGGATAGCCCAGGCCAGGACGAAGATGGCGATGCCGGTGAGCGGGATGACCAGGGCATCGCGCAACTCGCCCAGTTGCTCGCGCGGGTTGTCGCCGGCGGCCATCTTCAGCAGCGGCACGAGCCAGCCGAATCCGAGCGCCGTGAGCCAGCTCGCGGCCCGATTGATGGCGGAGAAGAGCTTTTCCCGCCGCGCTGCGAGGCCATCCTTGCCCGTGACGTCTGTGGCCATGCTCATGCTGTTCACCTGCTGTTACCGGTCAGGGAGTGGCGCCATCGGAGATGGCGCCGCCCACGTCTGCTTACTGGGAAAGGATCTCGCCGCCCGACACCGTCTCGCCCGACTTGAGACCGATCGCGAGGCTGTCGAGATAGGCGTTGGGCTGCCGGCCGTCATAGCTGACGCCGTCGATGAACTCGTTGGTGGCAGCGCGGTAGCCGTCGCTGTCCCACGGAACGTCGGCAGCCTCGATCAGCCCCTCGTCGACCAGCATCTGCGCCGCCTTGAGGTAGAGGTCCGGCCGGTACACCGAGCGTGCGACCTCATCGTACCAGCTGTCGGCCTGCGTCTCGCCGATCTGCCCCCAGCGTCGCATCTGCGTCAGGTACCAGACCGCATCGGAATAGTAGGGGTAGGTGGCAAAGTGCCGGTAGAAGACGTTGAAATCGGGAATGTCGCGCTTGTCGCCCTTCTCGTATTCGAAGGTGCCGGTCATCGAATTGGCGATCACGGCGGCGTCGGCGCCCACATAGTCGGGCCGGGCCAGGATCTCCACCGCTTCGGGTCGGTTGGCATTATCGTTCTCGTCCAGCCATTTGGCGGCCCGGATCAGCGCCTTGGTGATGGCGATGGTGGTGTTCGGGTTGGCCTCGGCGAACTCGGCGGTGATGCCGAACACCTTCTCGGGATTGTTCTTCCAGATCTCGTAGTCGGTCACCACCGGCACGCCGATGCCCTTGAACACCGCGGCCTGGTTCCAGGGCTCGCCCACCATGTAGCCGTTGATCGTACCCGCCTCGAGCGTTGCCGGCATCTGCGGCGGCGGCGTCACCGACAGCAGCGCCTCGGCGCCGATCTGACCCGAAGTGTCGTCGGCCGAATAGAAGCCCGGATTGATGCCGCCGGCCGCGAGCCAGTAGCGCAACTCGTAGTTGTGCGTCGAAACCGGGAACACCATGCCCAGGTTGAACGGTCGGCCCTGCGTCTTGAACGCCTCGAGCGCCGGCTTGAGCGCGCTGGCCGAGATCGGATGTACCAGCTTGCCGTCCGCGCCCACCGGCACGTTGGGCTTCATCATCTCCCAGACTTCGTTGGAGACGGTCATGCCGTTGCCGTTGAGGTCCATCGAGAACGGCGTGATGATATGCGCCTTGGTGCCGAAGCCGATGGTGGCCGCCAGTGGTTGCCCCGCCAGCATGTGCGCGCCATCGAGCTGCCCGGTGATCACCCCGTCGAGCAGCACCTTCCAGTTGGCTTGCGCCTCGAGCGTGACGAACAGGCCCTCGTCCTCGAAGTAGCCCTTCTCGTAGGCGACGGCGAGCGGCGCCATGTCGGTCAGCTTGATGAAGCCGAACTTGAGCTCGTCCTTTTCGAGATCGAGCATCTCGGCCCCGGCGGGCGTCGCGCAGAGCAGGGTGAGCATGCCGATCGAGGCCAGCAGGCCGCGGCGGCTGAGGAGGGCAGTCGAATTCGTCTTGGTCATCGAGATCTCCCGAGTGATGCGGACCGGCGCCGGAGATGCCCCTCCATGCCTCCCGAAACAAAAAAGCCGCCAGCAGGTGATGCGCACCGGCCGATCGGGCCAGTGGCGTTCCTGTTGGCAGCCTTGCCTGTTTGGGGAGCGCCCATCTTTGGACGCCGGTCGAAGTGCGATTTCGCCTTCGGTCAACTCAATGCACGCGCCGTGCCAATTCGACGGTCGGACGGAAACGCTATGCCCGTCAGTATCTTACGGGATAGTCACCGTGACAGCTCCGTCAGCATCACTGACTATTTCGCGGTCAATCACCAACGAGAGACGCCTATTTGGTAGGCACAGGCATAGCGCGATGAAATAACAGGCAGACCTATCGGGCCCGGCCCGCGGCGATATAGGCGTCCACCTCGGCGGGGTCGAACCCGGCGCCATCGAAGAACCCATCCGGCCCGACCACCATCATGCCGGTCGTTGCCGGCACCTCGGTCGCAACGGGTAGCGCACCTTCTACCCGGCTGTCGGCGAGCGGCGCCGGCACGCCCAGGGGCGCCAGCGCCGCGCGGTAGACGTCGGGGCGGAACGTCATGGCGGCCATCCTGGCACGCTCGGAACTGTGCTCCACTTCGCCCCAGCGCACCATCTGCGTGTAGAACCACAATGCGTGGCTGACCCACGGGAAGTTCGCCGCCCTGGCATAGGGCACGAAATTATCCGGCACGCTCACCGTCACCCCGCCGCCGATATCGAACTGGCCGCTCAGGGCCGGCAGGATCAGTTCGGCCGGCAGCCCCAGATAGTTCGGCGCGGCCATGATGGCGGCGATCTCTTGATGGTTGGCGCTCTCGCCGCACCACACCGCCGCATGGTGCACCGCCCGGATCAGCCCGGCGACGATCTCGCTATTGGCCTCGGCCCAGTGCGCCCGCATGCCGATCACCTTGTCGGGGCTTGAGCGCCAGATCGCGGCCTTCACCGTGGCGATATGCGCGCCGGTACTCTTCACCCCCACCGTGTTCCACGGCTCGCCCACGCAATAGCCATCGATGCCGCCCGAACCCAGCGCTTCGGGCAATAGCGGCGGCGGCAGCACCACGATCTCGATGTCGCGCTCCGGCACGATGCCGCTCGCCATCAGCCAGTAGCGCAGCTCGTAATTGTGCGACGAAGTCTGGTGCACCACTCCGAACCGCAGCTTCTGCTCAGACGACGCGACCACCCGCTTCAGCGCCGCCCCGACCGGCCCCGCCGCCAGCGTCGCCGGCGCTCCGGCATCGGCGAGCCGCGCCCAGAGCTCCGCACTCACCGTCACCCCGTTATTGCCCAGTCCCAGGATCATCGGGGTGATCATCGGCACCGATAGCGGGTTGAGCCCGAGCGTCGCGGAGATCGGCATCGGCGCCAGCATCTGGGCGAAATCGAAATGTCCCAGCGCCGCCCGGTCGCGGATATTGGCCCACGAGGTCTCCTTGACCAGGTGCAGGTCCAGCCCCTCTGCCGCTGCAAAGCCCTTCTCGCGCGCCAATACCAGCAGCACGCTGTCGAGCAAGGGCAGGAAACCGGCGGAGAGGGCAATGAGCGACATGATTATTCCTCTGGGCCGAGCAGGCTGTCGGCCGTAACCAGGCTCTGGGCAATATCGACGATGCGGCGGTTCTGGTTCATCGCGGTTTTGCGCAGCAACTTATAGGCATCCGCCTCGACGAGCCCGCGCGTGCGCAACAGGATCGCCTTGGCCTGGTCGATGACCTTGCGATCCTCGAGTTCGCTGCGCGCCTGCTCCAGTTCCCGCGTCAGCCGGGCGAAGGCGTTGAAGCGGCTCACCGCCATGTCGAGGATCGGTTTCACCCGCTCCTTCTTCAGCCCATCGACCACATAGGCCGACACGCCGGCCTCAACCGCCGCCTCGATCGCCGAAGCGTCGGAGCGGTCGACGAACATGGCGATCGGTTTCCTGAGCGCCCGGCTCAGCGTGAAGAAATGCTCCAGCCGGTCGCGATTGGGGTTCTCGAGGTCGATCACCACCACGTCGGGCATGTCGCGCTCGATGACGCGCGCCACCTCGTTGATCTCGTTGACCACCGTGACCCGGGAATGCCCGGCCTCGCGCAATCCGTCCTCGATGATCGAGGCACGGATGCGGTTCTCGTCGATCACCAGAATGGCGAGGTCCTGTACCGGCATGGCCCGTTATCGGCATGTTCGAGCTGCACAATCAAGCGCCGGTTTCGCATCCCTGCCCATCATTTCAGCGGCGATTTCTGAATTCCATTTGACTTAATAAATCCGCCGTCACAGTCTCTGTGCAGGATTGGATTTGGGAGCCACTTCTCCCACCTCCCACTCGATGGTGGTTGGGCGGTCGTAACGGTCTCAATTTCGATCCGATGCTCAGGAGGGACGCCTTGGGCCTGAGGGGGACGAACCAGGAATTTGGACGGCCGTACAACCGGCGCATCGTCCTTGAAGCCATCCGCGCGACTGGCCCGATCACCCGTGGCCGCATCGCGGCGGAGGTCGGGCTCACCGTGCAGACCGTCTCCACCATCATCCGCGAGCTCGAGGAGCAGGGTTACATCCTCTCCAACCGCGAGGAGCCGCGCGGCCGTGGCCTGCCGCCGACGACGCTCCGCATCAACCCCGAGGGCGGCTATGCCATCGGGGTCTACATCACCCCGCTCGGCCTCGATGCGGCGCTGATCAACCTCGCCGGCGACGTTGTCGGCTCGGTCCACTCCAATGCCGCCCGCAGCAGCCCGGATGAAGCCTTCACCCTGATCGGCGCCATGGTCACCGAGTTGCGCGCGCTCCGTGCTGGCGCCCGCATGCTCGGCGTCGGCCTGTCATTGCCCGGCCCGTTCGGCGTCGAGTCGATGAGCTTTGTCGGCCCCACCACCATGGTCGGCTGGGGTAACGTCGCACTGCGCGAACGGCTCGCCGAAGTCACCGGCCTGCCCGCCTTCATCGAATCCGACATGGCCGCTGCTGCGCTGGGCGAGCGGCTCTATGGCCGCGGCGCCGACTTCGCCGATTTCTACTACCTGTTCGTCGGCGTCGGCCTTGGCGGCATCATGGTGCACGAGGGGGTGGGACAGCGCGGCGCCTGGGGTAATGCCGGCGAGATCAGCCACATCCCGATCGTTCCCGATGGCGAACTCTGCCCTTGCGGCAATCGCGGCTGCCTCGAGCGCTATGTTTCGCTCGAAGCGTTCAACCGTCGGGGGCTCGGCGAGGCCGCCTATGCCGATGCCATCGGCCCGCAACTGCGCGCCGCCCTCATCACCATCGAGAACCTGTTCGATCCCGAAACGGTGATCCTTGGTGGCATCGCGCCGCCGAGCCTTACCACTGAACTGGCCCGCGTCGCCGCCGATTTGCCCAACTCGGTCTCCGCCCGCCGTGACCGCAAGGTGCCGCGCCTCATCGTCTCCGATGGCGGCCCGCACACCGTGCTGCGCGGTGCTGCGGCGCTGGCGGTCGCCGGCGTGCTGTCGCCGCGCTTCGGCCAGCTCTTCGCCCCCGGTAACACCCAGCTCAAGGGACTTGCCGCATGACCAGCTTTTCGCCGCTGCTCGTCCTCGACGACATCAAGAAGAACTACGGCGCCATCGAAGCGCTGAAGGGCATCAGCTTCACCATCGGCAAGGGTGAGGTCGTGGCGCTGCTCGGCGATAACGGCGCCGGCAAGTCGACGCTGGTGAAGATCATTGCCGGCGGGCTCGAGCCGACCTCCGGCAAGATGCTGTTCGAAGGGCGCGATTTCCTCGCCAGATCGCCCTCGGAGGCCAAGGCCGCCGGCATCGAGACGGTTTACCAGGACCTGTCGCTCGCCACCAATGTCGATGTCGTCGCCAACTTCTTCATGGGCCGCGAGATCACCAGGAAGGTACTGGGCATGCCGGTGCTCGACGAGAAGGCCATGGAGGCCGTCGTCGCCAAGGCCCTGGCCACGGCCGGCACCAGGATCCCCTCGCTCCGCACCAAGGTCGAACACCTCTCGGGCGGCCAGCGCCAGGCCATCGAACTCAACCGGTTCGTCCATTGGGGCGGCAAGCTCGTACTGCTCGATGAACCTTTCGCGGCGCTCGGCGTCGAGCAGACCCGCCGCGGCCTCGAGATGATCCGCGCCGTCGCCAGAGAGGGTATCGGCGTCGTCATCATCACTCACATCATGCAGCAGGCCTTCCAGGTCGCCGACCGGATCGTGGTGATCCGCCAGGGCGTCGTCGCCGGCGATGTTGCAACCAAGGATACGAGCCCCGATGCGGTGGTCAACATGATCACCGGGGAAACCCTGGCCGCTGCCGGAGCGGCTGGTTGAGGGGCAGAACAGGGAAATCCGGCACAAAGGAGCGAACGAAAATGAAGCGAATACTTCTATCCCTCCTGGCCGTTCTGGCAGTGGCGCTCGCCCTGCTGACGCCGGCCTTCGCCCAGACCAAAGGCAAGGTCTACTACCTCGTGCCGACCCTGCTCGACGAATTCCAGACCGGCTCGGTCTCGGCGCTGGAAATGTTCCTGAAGCAGGTCGGCTACGAGATGCAGACGCTCAACGCCGACAACAAGACCGATGTGCAGCAGTCCCAGATGAACGACGTCATCGCGCTGAAGCCCGCGGCGATCATTCTCGCTGCCGTCGATTTCAACGCGCTGAAGCCTTCGATCGAGGCGGCCATGGCGGCCGGCATTCCGGTGGTCGAGTTCGACCGCCAGATCACCTCAACCCCGTCTTCCTTCACCTCGGTCGCCGGCACCGTCGAGATCGGCTATGTCGCCGCCGAAGTGGTGGAAGGCCTCCTCACCAAGAAGAACGGCGCGGTGAAGGGCAAGGTGCTGCAGGTGTTGGGCGATCCGGGCGACCCCTACACCCTCGATATCCAAAAGGGCTTTGAGGAGAAGATGGCGGCCTTTCCGGACGTCAAGCTGATCTCGTTGCCCGCCATGATGTGGGAAGCCAGCAACGCCGGCACCATCGTCTCCGACCAGTTGCTCGCCAACCCCGACATCGACCTGATCTTCAACCACGCCGCCCACCTTTCGGTCGCCGCCGCCGCGTCGCTCGAAGCGGCCGGCAAGAAGCCGGGCGACGTGCTGATGCTGTCGTCGAACGGAGCGCCGGTCGGCCTCGACCTGATCCGCAAGGGCTGGATGCAGGCCGAAGTCGAGCAGCCGCTTTATGCGCAAGCAGCGGCCGTCGCCATGTTCATGGACAAGATCGTCAACAAGCAGGAGATCAAGGCCGGCTCGTACGATGTGCTCGGCCTCCCCTCCACCGTGACGATCGAAGCCTGGGGCCCCAACATCAAGATCCCCGGCGCCGCCATCACCATGGAAAACATCGACAACCCGGCCTTCTGGGGCAACATGAAGCCCCCGACCGATACGGTTAAGTCGGTGGAATAAGCCATCGAAGCTGCAGTCGGGCACCCTCCCCCTCGCGGGGAGGGTAGTGCAGCTGGGAGCGAAGCGACTTAGCGGAACTAGGGTGGGGGGTGCCCCAAGCCGGGGCCGTGCCTGCCTCGCACCCCACCCAAGCTGCGCTAGCCCGCAAGAGCGGCCAAGCTCCGCTACCCTCCCCGTCCAGGGGAGGGTGACCCGACTGCAACTTCAGTTCGAAACCGAGCGATCCCAGCATGAACCCCAACACCCGCCGCGCCCTCGAGTTCGTCCTCGATAACCTCGTCTGGTTCATGCTGCTGTTCGTCCTGCTGGTGTTCTCGATCTTCGTGCCGAACTACTTCCAGCCCGGCATCTTCGCCAACATCATCGAGGCCTCCTCGGTGCTCGGGATCATGTCGATCGGCCTCGCGCTGGTGATCATCGCCGGCCACATGGATCTGTCGGTCGAATCCGTCGCCGCGCTCAGCGCCATGGCAGTCGGCATCGTCTTCTGCTCGGCCGGTATCGGCATGGGCGTGCAACTGACTCCCGACTGGCTCGGCGTCCCCGTCTCGCTCATCATCGCCTTTGCCGTCGGCGGCGCTATCGGCGCCTTCAATGGCGTGCTGATCGTCAAGCTGAAGATGAACGCCTTCATCGTCACCCTCGCGTCCTACATCTGGGTGCGCGGCCTGGTGCTGGCGCTCTCCGGCGGCCGCTCGGCCCAGGACCTCGCCCCCGCGATCCGCTGGTTCGGCGTGCAGCGGCTGCTCGGCCTGCCGCTCACCGCCTGGATCGCCATCACCTGCTTCGTGGTGTTCTCGCTGATCATGGCCAAGTCGCGCTTCGGCCGGCACCTGATCATCATCGGCGGCAACCAGAACGCCGCCTTCCGCGCCGGCATCAAGGTTGACCGCATCCTCATCACCTCGTTCGTCCTCGCTGGCGCCATCGCCGCGCTCGCCGGCTGGCTGCTCGCCATCCGCACCTCGGGCGCCACCGCCAATCTCGGTATGGGCCTCTTATTCAACGCCTTCGCCGCCGTGGTGATCGGCGGTGTCAGCCTCAAGGGTGGCGTCGGCGCCCTGCCCGGCGTCTATGCCGGCGTGCTGCTGCTTTCGGCCATCAACACCGCCATCAACCTGATGGGGCTGCCCGCCACCTCCACGCAGGTGATCCATGGCCTGTTGGTGCTCGCCGCCGTGCTCCTCGACACGCTGAAACTCTCGATCAGGCAGAAACTCGCATGACCAGACGACTTGAAGGCAAGACTGCGCTCGTCATCGGGGCGGCGCGCGGCATCGGCAAGGCCATCGCCGTCCGCTTCGCCGAAGAAGGCGCCAACCTGGTCATCGCCGATACCGAACGCGACGCCGGCGCGGCCACCGCCGCCGAGCTCGGCGCCCCCTTCATCTACACCGATATCTCGAAGCTCGCCGACGCCGAGGCCGCCGTTGCGCTGGCGCTAGAAACCTATGGCCGGCTCGATATCCTGGTACAGAATGCCGGCATCTACCCCTGGCAGCTGCTCGAACAGACTTCCGTCGATGACTGGGATCGCGTCATGGGAGTGAACCTGCGTGGCAGTTTCATCGCCGCGCGTGCCGCGCTCACCCCGATGAAGGCGCAGGGCCATGGCCGCATCCTCTTCACCTCATCGATCACCGGCCCGCATGTCACCAGCCCCGGCCACGGCCACTACTCGGCCACCAAGGCCGGCATCAACGGGTTGATCCGTGCCGCCGCGCTCGAGTTCTCCGGCTACGGCATCACCGTCAACGGGGTCGAGCCCGGCAACATCCTCACCGAAGCGGTGCAGCAGCACCGCTCACCCGAGTTCCTCAAATCGATGGAAGACGCCATCCCCCTGGGCCGCCTCGGCAGCCCCCGCGACGTCGCCAACGCCTTCCTGTTCCTGGCCTCCGACGAAGCGAGCTACATCACCGGCACGACGATCGTCGTGGATGGCGGGCAGCTATTGCCGGAGGGGAACGACTTCAGGATCATGCCGGATCGGGATTAGGGGCAGGCGGAGAAATGCACATCGGAAACTTTTTGCTGCTGCCGGCAATTGCCGCATGGGGGGTGCTGCTCGGCACCGCCCACGCGCAGGAGCGACACAAAATACCCTTCGACGAGCAACAGGTGGTCATCTGCTCCGATGGCAACAGCTCGTATCGCAGCGCGATAGTGAGACTGAACCGGGAAGAATTTCACGGCTTGTACACCATCGTGCAGGAGCGTGGGACATTCGACCAGAACAAAGCCCGCCGAATCTACATAGGAACGCCGCCCTCGGAGCGCAACAAGCCGGCCTGCCTGGCAGAGGATCCACAACTGGCTGACTTTCTGGACTACGTGCTCCGCTACGCACCCAGAGAGATGGTTGTTCCGATGGGCAGGAACGGATCTGCAAAGGTCAGAGCGGTTGCCACAGGGTACCAATCCCCTGAAGGCACCGTGGTTCAAGGCGGCGCCGTCGCCGTGTATCTCTGCTTCGCTGTGGTCGCTGACTGCGTTGACGAACTAACGACGATGCTGTTCGGCCTGAGGCCCTGACGACCTTGTCTCCCCTGCAACGCAGGCGGTCAGCTTCAGGACCATGCCGGATCGATATTAGCCGGTGCGTGGGGCCACCCCCACCCTTGATCCCTCCCCACAAGGGGGAGGGAGACGCATACTGCGGCTTCGGTTCCATCGTCTCCCTCCCCTTGATGGGGAGGGCAGCGCAGCTTGGCGGCTTAGCCGCCTAGCGAAGCTGGGTGGGGTGGGGCCGCTCGCGAAGCCGGTAGCCCCTACAACCCCACCACCATGAACGTCGTATGCCTTGGCAGCACCGGGTCCTTCAGCACCTCGAACCCGAGCTTCTGATAGAACCTCTGCGCCCCGCGGTTCACCGGGCTCACCTGCAGGTGCATCCCCCTTGCTCCGGTCGCCGCGAGCTTGGCCATCACATGCTCCATGCCGCGCCGGCCGATCCCCCTGCCCCGCGCCTCCTCGAGCAGGTCGATATGGCCATGCGCCGGATAGCGGTGCAGCACCTCGGGATAGACGAATTCCGGATGGTGGATCGCGCGCCGTGCCCAGTCGCTGCCGTGCCACTCGCTCTCGTTCGGTCCCGGATCGTTGAGCCGCGCCGCCAGCGGCGGGAACCACTCGGCGCCCATCCGCGCATAAATTCCTGGCGTATCCGGCGCCCCAAAGATGTAGCCGCAGACCCCGTTCGGCCCGTCGACCACGAAGGCGAAATCCGGTTCGTACACCTGGTAGGGCACCGCATAGATCAGCCCGAGCAGATCAGGATCGTCTTCCTTCCCCGTCGCATCCTTGCCGGAATCCCCGGTGCGCAGGCACACGAGGTTGAGCGCGGCGTGATCCTCGGCGAGCGCGGGCCGGAGCCGGTAGCCGCCGCCGAAATCAAGCATGCCGGTAGCGTCCATTACCGTCACGCGGCAGCAGTTCCTGCACCGCCACGGCAAAACCCTGGCGGTAGAAATTGTAGATCCGGTCCTTGTCCGGGAAGTCGGCGCCACGGGGCGGGTCACCCGCCAGCCAGTCGAGATAGGTGACGAGGTGCGTCATCTCTTCGCGCGCTTCCCACAGATAGGGGTGGAAGGCGTAGAACAGGTCGCGGTTTTCGAGCTCGGTCATCCGGTGGAACAGGGCGGTGATGCGGTCGCGGAACTGCACCAGCGCTTCGTGCCCTTCCTGCCAGCTTTCGTTGCGCACATCGGGCCGCTTTTCGCTCATCAATCGGCGCGCCGATTGCAGGAGGCTCTCGACCTGCGGGCCGCAGTGGAACGGCTGGTAGAACAGCTCGCCGAGCAGCCGGATTTCCTCCACCGTCAGCGTCTCTGTCTGCCCGGTAAAGGCCAGCCGGAAGCGCGGCTGCCAGGCCTTCAGCGCCAGTGCGAAGGCCGAGGCCTCGTCGTCCGAGCCGGCCGCAAACGCACCGGTCGTGTGCACCGGCACGAAATTCGCCTCGAACTCGTTATTGGGGTTGGTGATGATGCCGTCGATCAGCGGCAGGATGTCAGCATGCCGCCCGCCCAGCGGGCCGGCATAGATGCGCCGGATATCGTAGTCGTTGGCGTGGAAATTGTCCCAGATCACCGGCTTGCGCCTGAGCACCCGGCCGACCTCGATGAGGCTCTCGGCACTGATGGTTTTCGAGACGATGTCCGGCCCGGTCCAGAACACCCCGATCTCGGGGGCGAGCTCGGCCCCGATGGTGTTGAGGTAGGCCGAACCCCGCACGTCATGGCCGGCGAACGCCGCGCAATATTCGGTCGGGCAGAACAGCACTGCCGCTTCGGGAACCCGCGCCTTGACGTGCTTGAAGGCCTCGTTGGCGAAATAGCTCTGCGCCGCCGCGAAGGACGGGAAAGCCCGCTCGTCGGCCGGCATCATGGTGCGCGGGATATCGTCGAACAGCAGCGCGAAATGCGTCACGCCGAGGTCCAGGAGCTGGTCGAGCCGGCGCTTCAGCGCCTCGAGGTCGCTTGCGTCCGAATAGACGACATCGAGACACGGGGCGATCGCCACCATGAAAATGAGCTTCCGCGCGCGTGCCGCGTCGACCAGCTCCTGGAGTGCTGCGGCTTCCGCCGCGTTGTAGAGTTCGCGCCAGCGGGCACGGATCTTGATGTCGTCCTTGGGCCCGTAGACGAAGCTGTTCATCCCCGCATTGGCGATCCAGTCGAGCATTTCGACCCGCTGCGGATGCGTCCACGCCCGACCGTAAAACCCCTCGATGACCCCCGACAGGAACGTCGTCGAGGCTTTGGCGCGCCCCGCCCCCTGTCGATCCGGCTGATCCAGCAACACATCCAGCGACCAGCCGGAAAGCCCCGGCGGCGAGACGGTGACATTCGGAAAGTCGTGCACAGTTCCCATCTGGTTCAGTCCATCGCTGTTGCGGTGAGCCCGGCGATCACATGCCGTTGCAGGACGAAGTAAAGGATCAGGATCGGCACCGTGGTGATGGTCAGTGCCGCGAACACCAGTGAATAGTCGGTGCTGTGGTAGCCCGAGAACCGCACCAGCCCAACCGGCAGGGTGCGCTGCGCATCGTCGGTGACGAACAGCAGCGCAAACAGCAGCTCGTTCCAGATGCTGATGGTGTTGAGCACCACCATGGTCAGCATGGCCGGCCACACCATCGGCACCGATACATGCCAGAAGATTTCCCAGGTATTGGCGCCATCGAGCCGCGCCGCTTCCTCCATGTCGGGGCGGATCGAAATGAAATAGGCCCGCATCAGGAACACCGTGAACGCCAGCTGCCAGGCGGCGCCCGGCAGGATCAGCGCCCAGGGGGTATTGAGCAGGTGCATGTCGCGCAGCTGGGTGAACAGCGCGATGGCGACCGACGGCGGTGGCAGCAGCAACCCGATCAACAGGATCCGGTACATCAGCTTGCGCCCCGGAAACTCCAGCCGGGTGAAGGCGAAGGCGGCGGCCGTGGCGAACAGCACGCACATGCTCACCGCGACCAGCGTCACGAACACCGAGTTGAAGTAGAGCGTGCCGAGCCCGCCCACCTGCCAGGCCTCGACGAGGTTTTCCCAGCGCCACTGCGCCGGCAAGGCGAAGGGCGAACGGAAAATCTCGCGGTTCGATTTGAACGACGAGTAGACCATCCAGATCGCCGGGTAGAACATCACGAGGACAATGGCACCGGCCACCCCGAACTGCAGCCATTCGGCCGTACTGCGACGACGTTCAGTAGCGCGTGACATTGCCGCGCTCCGAAATCTTGAGATAGGCGATGGAGATCAGCGACACGACCAGCGTCAGCACCACGGTGAGGGCTACGCCATAGCCGATCTGGTTCTGGTCGAAGGCCTGCTTGATGATCCAGGTCGCCGGCACTTCCGTCGCCCCGAACGGCTGCCCGTTGGTCATGGTGAAGAACAGGTCGAACCCGGCAAAGCCGCCGGTCACCGCGAGCAGGATGCAGACGATGACGTTCTGCTTCAGCATCGGCAGGGTGATGGCGGTGAACTGCTGCACGCCATTGGCGCCATCGAGCCGCGCCGCCTCGTAGAGATTGCGCGGAATGCGCCTGAGCGCCGCAAAAAAGATCACCATGTAGAAGCCGGCATATTTCCAGCCCGAGACGATGCAGATGAACAAGAGTGCCGTTTCCGGCTGGGCCAGCCAGGGCTGCGCCCAGTCGCCGAGCCCCACCGAGCGCAGCGTCGAGTTGAGCAGACCCGTGCGGTAGTCGAGCACGAATTTCCACAACACGCCCGCCGCCGACATCGACAGCACCACCGGCGCAAAGAACATGCCGCGCATCAGCGAGAAGCCGCGCCGATCCGAGTTGAGCAGCACCGCCATCACCAGCCCGAACGTCACCTCGAAGACGAGCGTCGCGGCGATGTAGAGCACGACATGGACGAACGACATGAGGAACGTCGGGTCGGTCAGCGCCCGGGCGAAATTGGCGAACCCGGCCCAGCGCGGCATGCTGAAGCCATCCCAGAAGGTGAAGGCGTAGTAGACCGAGGCGCCGAGCGGCAGCAGCACGAAGGTCGCGAATAACAGCATCGCAGGCGCCGCGAACAACAGGTTCGCGGCGCCGGTGCTGATTGGGGCCGAGCGGTCTTGCAAAATCTGGCGCCGGTTACTGCTTGCCCATGGCGGCGAGCGTCTCGTCGAGCCAGACCAGCGCGTCCTTGGCGCTCTTTTCGCCCGACGCGGCAAAGGCGGCTGCCTGGTAGAAGGCCTCGGCCACCGGCACCGGGTATTTGTTGTCGGGCGGCGGCACGATGCCCGAAGCGCCGCTCATCAGCGCCAGCATCGCCTGGGTCTGCTCATCGAGCTTGGCCTTTTCGCTGACCCCCTGCACGGGGCTCATCTGCCCGCTCTCCGCCCACTTGATCTGGCTCGCCTCCGAGGTCAGGAACTTGAGGAACTTGATCGCTTCGGCCGGGTGCGGCGCGTTCTTGTGCACCACGAGCCCGGTGATGGTGCCGATTACGCTGTTGGCGAGCGGGTGCGCCGGATCGATCACCGGCGTGTTGAACTGGCCGTACTCGAAGCCCTCGTCGGCAAGGTTGCCGGTCTCCGACACCAGCCACGAGCCGATCGGATGCATCACCGCACCTTCCTGGAAAAACGTCGCCATCGCCGGATCGGCGCCCAGCGCCTGCATGTCCTTGTTGAACGCGCCGACATTGTGCAGGTCGACGAGCAGGTTCAGGGCCTTTTCGAAAGCCGGCGTATCGAACTTGGCTTCCTGCTTGAACGCCGCCACATACTCGTCCGGCGGCACCACCATGGCGGCGATGTGGCCGGCCCAGTTGCCCAGCGGCCAGAACTCGTTATTGCCCTCGACGATCGGCGTCTCGCCCGCTTCGGCCAGCGTCTTGTTCAGCGCGACGAACTCGTCCCAGCTCTTGGGCGGCGTCAGGTTGTGCTCGGCGAAGATTTTCTTGTTGTACCAGATGGTGTTGGTCAGATCGAGCGACAGCGGCACCAGGTACGGCTTGCCATCGACCATGGTGCCGGCGCCATCGGTCCACACGGCCGGCGAGAAGCTATCCTTCCAGCCATCGGCCGCCATCGCTTCGCTGAGATCGTAGGCATAGCCGGCGGCGACGTCGCGCTGCACCGGAAAGCCTGCCCACTCGAAGAAGATGTCGGGCACCTCGTTGCTCTTCAGCTGGGTGATCTGCCCCTGGTTGGAATACTGATCGTCGTCGAACACGATCTCCTTGATCTTGATGTCGGGATTGGCAGCCTGGAAATCGGCAATGATCGAATCGAGCGCCTCGCGGCTCGCCCCGCCGGTGATGGAGTGCGTGAAACGCACTTCGGTCTGCGCCATCGCGGCCGTGGTCAGCAGCAGCAATGCGGTCGCTGTGGTCAGCGCCAATCTTTTGGCCATCATCGATAACACCCTGTTTTCGCCCCAAGTTTCTTGACAGTTATCTCACCTGCCAACTGGTATGTTATTGGTTTAAACCAGTTTGTCCAGCGTCCAAAAGTCCTGCGACATTTCATCCAACCCGCTTGCCAACGCCAGTCCAAAATCATACCAGTTGCGATAAGAACAACCACGGCTGACCGGTCGGAGGACGCTTGGACTTTTACGCGGCGGTACGCGAACGGATGGAGGCCCGGCACGGCCCCTTGGGCGAGCGGCTGCGCAACGCGCTGACCGCCGTGCTCGATTCGGGCGCCATCGCTGCCGGTGAGTCGCTGCCCTCCGAACGCGAGATGGCCGAGGCGCTCGCCGTCTCCCGCTCGACCCTGCGCCAGGGACTGAAGGAACTGGCGCAGCAGGGTATCATCGCCACCAGGCCGGGCGCCGGCACCGTGGTGGTGGGGCGCATTCCCAAGGCATTGTCGCAGCTTTCCGGCTTCACCGAAGACATGCGCCAGCGTGGCCTCGAGCCCACCTCGCGGGTACTCGAATGCTCCATCGGCCGGGTCGGCGCCGACGCGGCCTTTCGCACCGGGCTGCCGCTCGGCTCGCCCATCCTGACGCTCGTCCGCCTGCGCCTTGCGGGCGGCGAGGCCATCGCGCTCGAGCGCGCCGTGGTGCCGGTCGAAGCGGTAGGCGCCGACTATGATGGCTCCGGTTCGCTCTACGAACGCATGGACGCCCGCAACGCTCGCCCGCACCGCGTGCTGCAGAGCCTCTCGGCCACCGAAGCCGACGAGACGCTCGCCGCCCAGCTCGGCATCCGGCCCGGCGCCGCCGTGCTCGAAGTTTCACAGCTCGGCTACGGCCTCTCCGGCACTGTCGTCGAGGATGCAATGACCTGGTATCGCGGCGATCGGTACAAGTATGTCGGCGAGATCAGAGGCTAGAATGACCATCCCGCGCCAGCGCTATCGCGACCAGCTCGCCATCATCTTCGACCGTATCCTCGGCGAGCAATCCGACGCCCTCGACGCGGCGCGCGACGCCGTCGCCACGGCGCTCGGCACCGACCATCTGGTCTATGTCGCCGGCTCCGGCCACTCGCACCTCATTGCCGAGGAAGCCTTCTATCGCGCCGGCGGTATCGCTGCCGCCCAGGCCATCCTCGATCCCGACCTGATGCTGCACCTGGGCGCCGAGCGTTCGACGCTGCTCGAACGCGAAGCCGGCCGCGCCGAGCGCGTACTGGCCGACTATCCGGTCGAAGCCGGCGACGTCGTCTTCATTGCCTCGAACTCCGGCCGCAACGCCTATCCGATCGAAATGGCGCTCGCCTGCAAGGCGCGCGGCGCCACCACCATCGCGCTCACTTCGCTCCGCCACGCGCGCGCCATCACCTCGCGCCACGGGTCGGGCCAGCTCCTCTATCAGGTCACCGATCTGGTGCTGGATAATGGCGGCGAGTATGGCGATGCGGCCCTCAGCGTCGGCCACGACCTCCGCATGGGGCCGACCTCGACCATTGCAGGGGTGTTCATCCTCAACGCCGTGCTGGCAGAGGCTGTCGACCAGCTGTCGCACAACGGTGTCGATGTTGATGTCTATCAGAGCGCAAACATGCAGGGCGCCGAAGCCGCTGCAGAGGAAATGATCCGCCGGTGGCAATCGCGGATCAGGGGGCTGTAGGGTCGTCCGGGCAGGCGATTCTACAGCCTCGACTTTTTGTGGTAATAGAATACCGCGAAAACTACTGACGGACGTTGTCAGCAGGCAGGCTGCAGCCTGGGGCCTCCAACAGAGGAGACATCCCATGCCCGTCCAGCACCTCAATCCCGAAACCCTGCACTCGAACCCGGTCTTTACCCAGGCCATCCTCGTGCCGGCAGGCACACGCACCCTGCTGATCGGCGGACAGAACGCCGTTGACAGATCGGGTGAAATCGTCGGCAAAGGCGATGTGGCGGCGCAGTCGGCTCAGGCGCTGCGCAACCTGGCGGCCGTGCTCGAGGCGGCCGGCGCCAAACTGGAGGACCTGGTGAAAGTCACCGTCATCATCGATCACACCGCTGACCTTCGTGCCGCCTTCGGCGCCTGGATGAGCCTGTGGGGTACGCGCGCCAACCCGCCCGCGGTCACGGTGCTCCGCGTCGCCGGTCTCGCCAACCCTGATTACCTGATCGAGGTCGAAGCCCAGGCGGTGCTTGCATGAGCCCGGCGCTCCGGCCATTGCGCAAGCGCGAGGAGATGCCGGACTTCGTCCGCGATGCGCTCGAACGCTCTGGCCTCCGCGCCGCCTACGAGGCTCGCCCGCCCTACCAGCGCAACGACTACCTGCTCTGGATCAACAAAGTGAAGCGCGAGTCGACCAAGCACAGGCACCTCGCCCAGATGCTCGAGGAACTGGAAGTCGGCGGGGTGTACATGGGGATGAAGTGGAACGGGTGAGGGGGTAAGCGGTGCCCGGTTCGCCCCTCACACTCGATGTCATCCCTGCGAAAGCAGGGACCCATTTATCCGCTCGTGCGGGCTGTGAGTTGGGTCCCTGCTTTCGCAGGGATGACACCCGGTGGGTGGGGCGAGGCCTTAGACAATCTCGGGCGGCGCACTTACCGATCTCCGAAAGCATGGCCCCCCTCCCCGCTTGCAGCCCGGCTCGCATCCCCCTACACCCTCCGAACCAAATCCGAGGGGGTAGCCGTGGACTACGCGTTTGCATTCAAGCCGGGTGAGCTCGACCGCGTGGCGCACCTGCGCGCCACCGACGAGACTCGCAGCGATCAGCAGGCCAGGACGCTGGTGTTCTGGCGCGGCAAGCTGCTTGCCGATGTCGAGGGCCGCCCCGCTGCCGTGCCGCTCGACCACCCGGCGCTCTCCGACAGCCGCGAGGCGCCGCTGTTCGTCGGGCTGACGCCGGATGGTCCGCGGTTCGCCGCCGACCTGCCGCTCTGGTCGCCGCCCGAGGACGCCACCACCATCGGTCAGTTCATCGACCAGAGCCAGCAGATCCACCCCGGCTTCCCGGATCTGAAGTTCATGGAGATCCGCGGCCTGATGCCGACGCTCACCCGGCTCGAAGGCGAGACCGTCGCCACCGGCCGGGCGCTGATCAACTGGCACTCGAGCCACCGCTTCTGCGCCAATTGCGGCCAACCAAGCGCTGTCGAGAGCAGCGGCTGGGTCCGCAAGTGCCCGCAATGCGGCACGCAGCACTTCCCACGCACCGACCCGGTGGTGATCATGGCCATCACCCGCGGCGACCTGCTGCTGCTCGGCCGCAGCCCGAGCTGGCCCGAGCGGATGTATTCGCTGCTCGCCGGCTTCGTCGAACCCGGTGAGACCATCGAGGCGGCAGTGCGCCGCGAAACGCTGGAAGAGAGCGCCATCAAGGTCGGCCCGGTGCGCTACGTCTCATCGCAACCCTGGCCGTTCCCGATGTCGCTGATGTTCGGCTGCCAGGGCGACGCGCTGAGCGAGGCGATCACCGTCGATCCGGTCGAACTGTCGGACGCCCGCTGGGTCAGCCGCGATGACGTGCTGCAGATCCTCGCCGGCACCCACCCCGAAATCAATCGCCCTCGCCCCGGCGCCATCGCCGGCGCCCTGATCGAAGCCTGGGCCCACGGCAAGCTGCTCGATCCGGAGTACTGGGGGAACTAGCGGTTCACGCCATCAGTGAACTGGGGGCTATCCTCCCCACCGCTGTCATCCCTGCGAAAGCAGGGACCCAATTCCCAGCCCGCGCCAGCGGACAGATGGGTCCCAGATTTCGCTGGGATGACATCGAGTTGGTGGAGGCAGAGTGCCTAACTTAACGCCGATGTTGCTGGAACCACGAGGTCGCCGCCACCCGCCGGCGTCATCCCCGCGAAGGCGGGGGACCCAGTGCGATCCCTCAGCCTCCACCTGCGTTGAAGCATCCCACTGGGTTCCCGCCTTCGCGGGAATGACGCCGGTGGTTGGACAGGCCTCAGCGCCGAGTCCACTCCCCGCAGCCCGTCCCCTACTTCCCGCCCACCACATCCGTCGAAAAATGCACATACGGGAACAGCTCGGGCACGTGCGAATCCCACACCCCGTGTGGGCTCCACGCCCAGCCGCCGGAATCCTCGGCCGGTTTGGCCGCCCGATAGGTGTTGAAGCGTGAAAAATCCATCCGCCAGGTGTCGCCATCGCGCGGCGGCAGGGCGCGGCCGTCGGTGGCGAGCGGGCCCATGCTGGCCCAGGGAATGGCGATCTCCGCGGTCCAGCCGCGATCGCGATCGGTATTGTCGTTGAGCGTCCCGTCGATCGAGGCCGCGGCCCTCAGCCCCGGCATGTCCCAGTTGAACAGCCCAAGCCGCGTCCCCCTGGGGTGCTTGTCGAACCCTACTCCGTTCCAGGGCTTCGCCCCCGGCGCGCTGCGCGAGAACTCCGGCGCCTTGCTGAAGCCGGCGCGATCATGGGCATCGTCCCAGACGAAGAAGGCCTCGTAGATCGTCCCCAGCGCGTTGAGTTCGAGTTCGTAATAGGCATCGGCGCCGGCGACGAACAGTTCGACGTCGTTCTCGCTCCAGATCAGCGCATCGCGCTCGATGAGCCTGGCCTCGACGAACGGCTCCTCCACCCAGAACCCGACATAAAGATGCGTATCGTCCCACAGCACCGCGGCGCGCGTATCGTGCACCGTGGGCTTGCCGCTGATCAGGTCGACAAAGCGCGGCGAACGCGGCGCCAGCCCCCAGGCCGCCTCATCGAGCCGACCGTCGATCGCCGGCGGCTCGGCGACGCGATAGGCGGTGTAGTGCGCGATGCGGTCCTCGGGCCAGGGGAACTGCCAGTTCGTGTTCATGGCGTCTCATAACTCCCGGCCGGCGGATAGGCATGCACGCCGCCCTGCCAGTCCGATACTGCGTAGCTGCCATCACCCGTCGGCTCGACATTGCTGGCCGCGATCGGCGCCTTGCCGTAGCCGCCTGGGATATCGAGCACATAGGTCGGCTGGCAGAGCCCCGACACCCGGCCGCGCAGGCCTTTGACCAGCGCCTGCCCCTCGGCGATCGACAGCCGGAAATGCGCCGTGCCCGGGGCCAGGTCCGGGTGGTGCAGGTAATAGGGTTTGACCCGCATTTCGACGAAGCCCCGCATCAGTTCGGCCAGAATGTCCGGATCATCGTTGATGCCGCGGAGCAGCACCGACTGGCTGAGCATCACCACGCCCGCATCGACCAGCCGCCCCGCTGCGGCCCGCGCCGCCGCGGTCAGCTCGCGGGGGTGGTTGGCATGCAGCGCCACATAGGTGGTCTTGCCGCTGGCTTTGAGCGCCGCGATCAGCTTGTCGTCGACCCGCTCCGGTTCCACCACCGGCACCCGGCTATGGAAGCGCACGATCCTGACGTGCGCGATGTCCCTGAGCCGGATCATCATCTCTTCGAGCCGGCGCGCCGACAGCACCAGCGGATCGCCGCCGGTGAGGATCACCTCCCAGATCTCGGGATGGTCGGCGATATAGCCGATGGCGGCATCCATCGCCTCGGGCGCCAGCGTCCCGAGCCCTTCCGGCCCCACCATCTCGCGGCGGAAGCAGAACCGGCAATAAACCGGGCAGACATGCACGGCCTTCAGCAGCACCCGATCCGGATAGCGATGCACGATTCCTTCGAGGGGCGAATGCGAGAGGTCGCCGATCGGGTCGGCCCGTTCCTCCGGCGTGGTGCTGAGCTCGGCGAGATCGGGCACGAACTGCCGCGCGATCGGATCGTCCGGATCGTTGCGGTCGATCAATCCGGCAACCGTCGGGGTCACCGCAATGGCATAGCGCTTCCCCACCGCCTCGGCTTCATCGAGCCGCTCGCCTGCCAGCAGCCCCGCCGAAACCAGGTCCCTGGCCGTCCGGATCGCCCGATCCTGTTTCATCTGTCGCCTCCGACCACCGGCACCCACAGCACATCTTCGATGCGCCGGGCCCCGACCGCCAGCATCACCAGCCGGTCGAAGCCGAGCGCCACGCCGCTGGTCTCATCCATCAGCGGCAGCGCCGCCAGCAGTTCCTCATCCAGCGGATAGGTTTCGCCATAGAGCCGCTGCTTCTCGTCCATCTCGGCGGCAAAGCGGCGGCGTTGCTCGGGGGCATCGGTGAGCTCGCCAAAGCCATTGGCCAGTTCCACCCCACACGCGTAGAGTTCGAATCGCTCCGCCAGCCGCCGGTCGTCGGCGGTGCGCCGAGCCAATGCAGCCTCGGCCGCCGGATAACGATCGAGCACCGTCACCCGCCCGAGCCCGAGCTTGGGCTCGACCTTTTCCACCAGCACCCGGCTGAACAGATACGACCAGGTGTACTCCCTCGGTACGTCGAGCCCGACCCGGCGCATCTCGGCCGCGAGGGCATCGGCGTCGGTTTCGCCCCCAGCATTCATTGTCGCGAACAGCTCGACCCCGGCGTACCGGCTGAACGCCTCGACCACGCCCAACCGCTCCGGCTCGGCGAACGGGTCGCACTCCCGTCCCCTGAACCGCAGCATCGGCACGCCAATGGTCTCAGCTGCAAGTCGCAACAGTGCTACGCAATCGGCAATCACCGCGTCATACGATTCTCCCGCCCGATACCACTCGAGCATGGTGAACTCGGGGTGATGCAAGGCACTGCGCTCGCGGTTGCGCCAGACATGCCCGAGGCTGGCGATCCGACGCTCGCCTGCTGCCAGCAGCTTCTTCATCGAGAATTCCGGCGAGGTGTGGAGATAGAGCGTCTCCCCCAGCCCGTCATTGCCGATCGCCGTGGTGGCAAAGGCATGGAGATGGGTTTCGTTGCCGGGGCTGCGCTGCAGGCCCGGCGGGTCGACCATCAGGAAGTCCTGCTCGCTGAGATAGCGGCGCACTGCGAGCTCGATCCGGTTGCGCGCCAGGAGCGCCGGGCGCCGGTCGGCATGCACCGAGGGCGTCCACCACGGCGAGATCGGCGGGACTGGAGGGGAAGCGGGCACGGCGACGTCTTTCGGCTCGGGACTGGCGGTTTTCGCGGAATTAGGGTATCGGCGGCACCGATACATCAGATTAGCGCGTTCGGCCCGGCCTTTTGCTGCCGCTCTCTAGGCCCTCGCCAACCGTTGAACAAGGAAGAACTAATGGTCAAGGTCATCGCCTCGTCGCTGCGCAAAGGCAATGTTGTGGAGCACGACGACGGCAAGCTCTACATCGTGCTGGTCGCCGAGAACATCCATCCCGGCAAGGGCAACTCGGTGACGAAGGTCGATATGCGCCGCATCTCGGACGGCGTGAAAGTGGCTGCCAGCTGGCGCACCGTCGAAATGGTCGAGAAGGCCGACGTCGATGAGCGCGCCTACCAGTTCCTCTACCACGATGCCGAGGGCTACCACTTCATGGAGCCCACCACCTACGAGCAGATCGCCGTGTCGGAAGACGTCACCGGCGACCAGGCCGCCTACCTCACCGACGGCATGGAAGTCTACATCCGCACCTTTGAAGGCGTGGCGCTGTCGATCGAACTGCCGCAGCGCGTCAGCCTCGAGATCGTCGAGACCGAGCCGGTGGTGAAGGGCCAGACGGCCTCCTCCTCGTTCAAGCCGGCAACCCTCAACAACGGCGTCAAGACCATGGTCCCGCCGCACATTGGCGTCGGCACCAAGGTCGTGGTGATGACCGCCGACGGCAGCTACGTCGAACGCGCCAAGGACTGACCTGCGGCCGCACCGCGGCAAAATCGCTCCCCTGGAGCGATCTTAGGAGGTCAGGCCCGGAGAGCTAAGCTCGCAGGTCTGGGATGCCGACACACCAGGCTTTTTACAATGGGGCACTCAGTGCCCCATTGCTTTTCTGACCTCTCGCAAGTCCGCGACAAACCGCTCGCGTTCCCGCTCCGCCTTGGCCCGGTCAGGGATGCGCAGCAGGTAGGACGGATGCACCGTCGCCAGCATTCGCGTGCCGTCGGCAAATTCGGTGATCTTGCCGCGCACTGAGCTTAACGTCGTGCTGCTGCCGGCAAGACTGGCCACCGCCGTCGCACCCAGCGCCACGATCAGCTTGGGCTTGATGAATTCCCGCTCGAGGTCCAGCCAGAATTTGCAGGCCTTCACTTCTCCCATAGTGGGGCGCTGGTGCAGCCGCTTCTTGCCGCGCGGCACGAACTTGAAGTGCTTGACCGCATTGGTGACATAGGCCCGCTCGCGTTCGACGCCCGCCTCTGCCATCGCCGCATCGAACACCTTGCCGGCCGGACCGACAAAGGGTGCGCCGGCGAGGTCCTCCTGGTCGCCCGGCTGCTCGCCGACGAACATCAACTCGGCATTATCGGGCCCCTCGCCGAACACCGGCTGCGTCGCCATCTCGTAGAGCGGACAGCGCCGGCAGCTGTCTATCGCAGCGCGGGCCGCGCTCAGCGAGGTGATCTTGACCTCGGGCACCACATCGTCGACCTGCCGCTGAGCTTGCCGCACGTGGCGAGAGGGTGGAATGCTGGCCTGTCGCTCGATCATTTCCGCCTCTGCTGCCTTGGCGCCGCGTATCAGGGAGGGAATGAGTTCGGCCTCCGGCAGGTTGCGCCAGTACTTGACCGGCATCTCCGATTTCATCATCGCCACCTTGAGCCGCGCCGGGTTGAAGATCGAGGCGAAGTAGCTCTTCCACGCCCCCTCCATCGCGTCCTCCGCCGGAACGTCGGCCTTCGCCCCGCCCGGCCCGAATTCGAGGCTGTCGCCATCCCAGAACACCGAGCGGTAGGGCGTGACGATCGCCCACATCATGCCGGTGAACCGCCGGACGAAGAACGGCGCCACCCGCTCCAGCACGTAGTGTTCCGGCTCGAACCAGGCAGCGAACCGCTCCAGCCCCGAAGCGTCGGCAATCGACTTGAACCGCACGAAGGCTTTGAGCTTGTGCGCATCGCGCCGCACCGCCGACACCCGCCGGTCGAGCCGGCCGACATCGGGGTCCGAGCGCGCCTCCATCAGCCCCTTGTCCTTCTGCAGCCGCCACAGCAACCGATAGAGCAGCGCAAAACGCTCCGGATCGCTGTGGCAGATGCCGGCCTCCGCCCAGTCGATGAAACGTTGCGGCACCACCCCGACCTTGCGCTCGGTTACCTGCTCGATTGCATCCTCGGTGACGAACAGGTCGTGCGGTGTCCTGGGGTCGAGCCACACCACTTCTTCGGGCGGCACCGTGTCGAGCAGCAGGCGTCGCGCCGCCGCCCGCCATTCGTCGAAATCGTTGAGCGCCACGAGCCGCACCGAGCGCATCAGAACAATTCCAGCTGTTTCGGCGCCGGCGTGAGCTTGCCTCGCAGTTTTGCATCGTCGGTCAGCCCGCCCGGCGACCAGTCGTCCGCCTCGACGAACGGGCGCACCTTGTCGATCGAGCCGGCCAGTCGCGCCAGGTCCTTGAGCGTCAAGCGATGGTGCCGGCGCGAAGTGAGGATGCGGTCGACCACCGTCACTCCCAGCCCCGGCACCCGCAGCAGCGTCTCGCGCGCCGCGCGGTTCACATCCACCGGAAACTGCCCGCGATTGCCGAGCGCCCAGGCAAGCTTGGGGTCGAGCTTGAGATCGAGCAGCCCGTCCTGCCCGCCCGAGACGATCTCGTCGACATCGAAGCCATAAAAGCGGATCAGCCAATCGGCTTGGTACAGCCGGTGCTCGCGCAGCAGCGGTGGCGGCGCCAGCGGCAGTTTCGAGCTCGAGTCGGGGATCGGCGAGAATGCCGAGTAGTAGACCCGTTTCAGCCCATAGCCCGAATAGAGCGCCGCACTGCGCCCCAGAATGGTGGCGTCGGTGGACCGGTCGGCGCCGACGATCATCTGGGTCGACTGCCCAGCCGGCGCCAGCTTGGTCGGCTTGCGCTTGCCATCGAGCTTGCCGTCCGGTCGGCTCTCCTCGCGCTTTGCTTCGATATGCGCCATCGCCGTACGGATGGCGCTCGGCTTCTTCTCCGGCGCCAGCGTCTCGAGGCTAATGTCGGTCGGCAGCTCGATGTTGGTCGAGAGCCGATCTGCATGAAGCCCGGCTTCGGCCAACAGCTCCGGCGCGGCGTTGGGGATCACCTTGAGATGGATGTAGCCGCCGAACCTGTGGGTCTCGCGCAATGTCCGCGCTACCCGCACCATCTCCTCCATGGTGTAGTCGGGCGAGCGGATAATGCCGGAGGAAAGGAACAGCCCCTCGATATAGTTGCGCTTGTAGAAATCGAGCGTCAGCCCGACCACCTCTTCCACCGAGAAGCGAGCCCGCGGCACGTTGGAGGACGAGCGGTTGACGCAATAGATGCAGTCATAAACGCAGAAATTGGTCAGCAGCACCTTGAGCAGCGAGATGCAGCGCCCGTCCGGCGCATAGGAATGGCAGATGCCGCTGCCTTCGGTCGAACCGATGCCACCTGTGGCAAGGCTCGAGCGTTTCACCGAACCGCTCGAGGCACAGGACGCGTCGTATTTCGCCGCATCCGAGAGGATCGACAACTTTCGCTGGAGGGTCAGACGGGTCATGTGTTCACTTTATGTTCGCACGCGACCCTGCACCCGAGGCTTCCCTCCAATCAATTCAAAAAGACATAGTGGCATCGGCGAAACGCCTCACGCCGCATCGTTCACTATTGCTGGACAATGCGTCGGCGTCCGGCGGCTATCTCATCACGCGCTTACCGCCTATCTGGTGGTCACGAGCTTTGTTCAGCACGCGCTTCATCAGCAAGCGGTTTCACCAGGAGCCACCACATGACCCTCGAACTCAAAGGCATCCACCACCTCACCGCCATCACCGCGGCGGCACAGCGCAACGTCGAGTTCTACACCCGCACCCTCGGCCTCAGGCTGATCAAGAAGACCGTCAACCAGGACGATGTCAGCGCCTATCACCTGTTCTATGGCGACGCGATCGCCTCGCCCGGCGCCGACCTGACCTTCTTCGATTGGCCCGCTGCCCCGAACAAGCGCGGCAACCACGAAGTCTCCCGTACCGGGCTGCGCGTCCACTCCGAAGCCGACCTCAGCTGGTGGAAGGAACATCTTGCCGAAAAGGACATCGCCTCGGGCAATATCAAGGAACGCGCCGGGCACCTGTCGCTCGATTTCGAGGATTTCGAAGGCCAGCGCTTCCGGCTGATCGCCGATCCGAAATCCGCGCCGGCGCATCCCTGGGCCGAGAGCCCGATCCCGACCGAGCACCAGATCATCGGGCTGGGGCCGATCACCCTCGCTGTGCCCGATCTCCGTCGCTCCGAGCCGGTGCTGACCAAGGTGATGAACCTGCGCGAAATCCGCTCCTACCCGGCGCGCGAGAAGAACGGTGAAATCCACGTCTTCGAGATGGGTGAAGGCGGAGCGGCCGCTGAGCTGCATGTCGAGGTGAACCCCGACCTGCCGCAGGCCCGCCAGGGCGCCGGCGGCGTGCACCATGTCGCCTTCCGCACCCCCAACAAGGAAGAGTTCGACGAGTGGGTGAAGCGTACCGCCCAGTTCGGCGTTCGCTCCTCGGGCGAGGTCGAGCGCTTCTACTTCAAGTCGCTCTACTTCCGTGAGCCGAACGGCATCCTGTTCGAGATCGCCACCGACGGCCCCGGCTTCACCGCCGACGAACCGCTCGAAACCCTCGGCCAGCGCCTGGCCCTGCCGCCCTTCCTCGAAGGCCGCCGGGCCGAGATTGAAGCGGGCCTGAAGCCGCTGTAGTCCGGTTCGAAGTTGGGCGAGTCGGCCCTGTGGCTGGCTTGCCCTTGACCCACCCACCGGGTCATTCCCGCGAAAGCGGGAACCTCTGTTTTCTTGGCCACCATCGCAAACGGAGATCCCCGCTTTCGCGGGGATGACACCGTGGGTGGGTCAGTCATTGCAGACCCCCTCAGGCGATGCATCAACAGGTCGAGCGCGGCTCCGACAGCAGCGGGGCCGCGCTCGTAAGCGCCGTGGGGGGCAGCGGCGCTATCGCCTGTGCCTTACCTGCAGTTGCGGTTGCCTTCCGGCGCGGTGCAGAACGGCTCCTCGGTCTCCGGCACCAGCGCCTTGGCCATGTCGATCAGCTGCATGAACTCGGCGCGATAGCCGTTCTCGTCCGCACCACGGGCCCCTTGGGCGAGCGAGCGGATATCGGCCCAGTGCATCTCGCCATAGTTCGAGCCCTTGAGCTTCTGCCCGAAGGCGGCAACCGCCGCGGCGAAGCGCGAATCCTCGGACGCCTCGGCGAGGCTCGAGACCGCCTGGTCCTTGCCGATCGCCTGTTCGATCAGCTTGCTGGTCTCCTCGTCGGGCAGCTTGTAGCGCATCTTCAGAAAGCCGATCTCGCCACTCCCCGCGGTCTCGGCCGTAGCGTCAGAGCTGTAGCGTAGGGGATCGTTGAGTTCGGCGCCCGAGCCGACCGGGGTGATTTCGTAGAGCGCGGTGACGGTGGTGCCCGCCCCGATCTCGCCGGCATCGACCTTGTCGTTGTTGAAATCCTCGCGGTTCAGCGCCCGGGTCTCGTAACCGATCAGCCGGTATTCGCTGACCACCGCCGGGTTGAACTCCACCTGGATCTTTACATCCTTGGCAATGGTCTCGAGCGTACCGCCGGCATCTTCCACCAGCACCTTCTGGGCTTCCTTGAAGCTGTCGATGTAGCTGGCATTGCCGTTGCCGTTCTGCGCCAGCGCCTGCATCGTGTCGTCGCCAAGGTTCCCCTGGCCGAAGCCGAGCACCGACAGGAACACCCCGCCGTCACGCTTGGATTTGATGTAGGTCTTCAGATCCTCCGGATCGTCGATCCCGACATTGAAATCGCCATCGGTGGCAAGGATCACCCGATTGACGCCGTTGGTAACCTTGTTCTGTTCGGCCAGCCGATAGGCGAGCTCGATGCCTTCGGCGCCGGCGGTCGAGCCACCGGCCGAGAGGTTCTCCAGCGCCCCGATGATCTTGGCCTTGTCGGTCGCCTTGGTCGGCTCCAGCACCACCCCGGCCGAGCCGGCATAGGCGACGATCGAGATGGTGTCGTTGGCCCCGAGCTGATCGACCAGCAGGGAAAAGGCGCGCTTCAGCAGCGGCAGCTTGTCCGGCTCATCCATCGACCCCGACGTGTCGATAAGGAACACCAGGTTCGAGGCCTTGTCCTCTGTGACTTCGGGCACGTAACCCTTGATGCCGATCTGGACGATCTGCGTCTTGCCGTTCCACGGCGTCGGGTACACCGACACTGTCGGCTTGAACGGCGTCGAGGCGTCGGTCGGAGCCGGGTAGTTGTAGTTGAAATAGTTGATCAGCTCTTCGATGCGGACCGCATCGGGCTCCGGCACCCAGCCTTCGGTCAGCGAGCGCCGCACATAGGCATAGGAGGCCGTGTCGACGTCGATCGAGAAGGTCGAGACCGGCTCGTTCTTGACGATCTTCAGCGGCGATTCCGAGAACTTGGTGAACTCGTCGCCGCTCGGCTCGGTCGGCTTGGCCATCATCGCATCGGCCGGCGCCGGCGCAGCCAGGAAGGCCTCCGTCTGAGCCACACCGGGGGCGGCCATCTGCTTGGGCGCCGCCATCCGCATCTCCGCCATCGGCGCCGCCGGCATCGCTGGTGGGACGGCATCCACCGCCATGCTGTTCTGCACGGCCATTTCGTCGCGCATCACCAGGTCGGCCTCGCCTTCCGGCATGGCGGCTGCGAGGTTCGAGGTGCTGGTGTCAGCGCCGGTGGTTGCAGGCGCCTGCGCGGTGGTAGCCGCGGCAGCATTGCCACCCGCCTCCTGCTTCAGGTCGTCGGCGCGGCCGAGTTCCATCGGCACCGGCTCGGGCTGGGCCACCGGCTGGTCAGCATCTTTGCTGCTGACCGCCACCGGCGGCACACCGATTGGAGTGATCGCGGTGGTGGTGTAGAGCTGGTAGCCCAGCGGGAGCAGCAGCAGGGCGACAGCTGCGGTGCCGAGTCCGTAAGTGAGACGGTTATCCATGGTCCAGGTCCCTTTCGCATTGGCGAAGATGGACCTGAGACGCTGGATGATCGGATTTCCTTGGGCGGACGTTTTCGCGTTCGCCTGCTCGGCATCGAAGGCCAGCATCGCCGCATCGAGGGCGCGACGACGCGCCGCCTCCCGGGGCGTTGGCGTCGGCGCCTGCTTGAGCGCGTTGAGCTTGTCGTCGTCGTTCATGTGGTTGCTCATAGGAGCCCCCTCAGGGTCTTTTTGGCTTCGTGGACATGCCAGGAGACAGTCGCCTCCTTGCACCCCATGATCACGCCGGCTTCGGCGTGGCTCATCCCCTCCGCGTAAATCAGCAGCACCGCATCCCGTTGCTGTTCGGGAAGTCTGCGTACTGCATTCCACAGCTCCCTCGACGTCGCTGCATCTTCCTGCTCGGGCAGGTATTCGTCCGGCGCCACCTCGGCATAGCGATCGGCGTTGCGTCCGCGCCGGCTGCGCGCCCGCTGCATGTCGCGCACTGCATTGAGGGTCACGCGATAGAGCCAGCTGGTGAACGCCGAGCGCCCGTCGAAACTTTTCAGCACCGAGGCGAGCTTGATGCATACCTCCTGCGCCACGTCCTCGGCATCCGAGACCTTGCCGCACCATTTGCAAGCGGTGCGGAAGATGAAATCGTAATGCCGTTCGACCAGTTCGCCGAACGCACGCCGATCGCCGCCGACCGCCCGCGCGATCAGCGTTTCATCGGCGACGGGCGCTTCGAGCACCCCGGTATTGATGAATTCAGGCGTCAAGGACCGTAGCACCTGTGTGAGCTTTCAACCGGTGTTCTACGGGTAAGACGATGAACGCCGACTGATCCTTGGGGTGGCGGGCGAGATTTTTCTTGAAGGTGCCAACCACGACTTGGCCACCCTCACCGGCCGTCATCCCGACGAACGTCGGGACCCAGTGCACCGGCCGTTCCGCCAGCGCCCAACTCTCCGACCCTTCCGCGATGGACCGGCACCGTTCCTGCCAACCCAACCCTCCGAGCAGTGGGTCCCGGCATTCGCCGGGATGACGACCGGCGGTTGGGGAGGGGTTGTGCCTTCCCCGCGACATCCTCTCGCCTTGCCTTCCCCATCGCACCGGCGTAGGGCACCGGCATGTCCGAAGACCCGAAAAAGCCCGACAGCCCGTTCCGCCTTACCGGCGCCCGTATCGTCTTGCTGCTGCTCGGCGCGCTGCTGTTGACCTACATCATCTCGGCCATGCTCGGCGGGCTCGGCAACTACCAGCAGCTCAAGGAATCGGCGACGCAGCCCGCCGCCGAAACCACCAGCATTTCGCCTTAAGCCACCAGCGCCTGCGGGACGGCCTCGGCGATGAAGCCGCCGCCCAGCACTTCGCTGGTCTCGCTCTCGTCGGCATAGAACACGCAGGCCTGCCCCGGCGAGATGCCATATTCGCCGGCGAACAGCGTGACGAACACCTCGCCATCGGCCATGTGCACGGCGCCCGACTGCGGCGGGCGGGTCGATCGCACCTTCACCTCGATCGGCATGCCGTTGCCGGCGGCCAGCGATGCCAGTTCACGCGCGCCCAGCCAGTTCACGTCGCGCAGCCGCACCGTCTTGGTCATCAGCGCCTCGCGCGGGCCGACGATAACCCGGCCGGTGCGATGCTCGAGCTTGACCACATAGAGCGGCTCGCCCGCTGCAACGCCCAGGCCCTTGCGCTGGCCGATGGTGTAGTTGACGATCCCATCGTGCTTGCCCAAAACGCGCCCATCGAGGTGGACGATCTCGCCCTCGGCCAGCGCCTCGGGATGCATCTTGCGGATCACGTCGGCATACTTGCCCTGCGGCACGAAGCAGATGTCCTGGCTGTCGTGCTTTTCGGCAATCTCCAGCCCGAACTCGCGCGCCAGCTCACGCACTGCGGGCTTGGTCATGCCGCCGAGCGGAAAGCGCAGAAAATCCAGTTGCTGCTCGGTGGTGGCGAACAGGAAGTAGCTCTGGTCACGTGAATCATCGACCGGCCGGAACAGCCGGCGCTTGCCGTCGACGAGTTTGCTCTGCACGTAGTGCCCGGTCGCCAGCACGTCGGCGCCGAGGTCCTTGGCCACTTCCATCAGGTCGACGAACTTGACGCTCTGGTTGCACGCAATGCACGGCACTGGGGTTTCGCCCTGCCGGTAGGCATTGGCGAACGGCTCCATCACCGAGTTCTTGAAGCGCTCTTCATAGTCGAGCACGTAGTGCGGGATGCCCAGCGCCTGCGCCACCCGGCGCGCGTCGTGAATATCTTGCCCCGCACAGCAGGCGCCCTTGCGGTGCGTCGCTTCGCCATGGTCGTAAAGCTGGAGTGTGACACCCACCACATCGTAGCCCTGGCGGGCCAAAAGCCCGGCCACGACGGAACTATCGACGCCCCCCGACATCGCGACGACGACGCGCGTGTCCCCGGGACGCTTGGGCAGATCAAGCGAATTCAGGTCCATATCTCTCATCCAGAAGGGTTCAAGGTCCGACGGATCGGGCGCGGTATAGTCGTTCCGGGTGCCGGTGTCACCTGCCCTGCTCCGCATCCGGTGGCTGTGGCACGCTCCGACCGAGCGGTTGCCCGGCAAATTCTGCCGCATCCAAGGCAAATCTGCCGGGCCACTCCCCCATCGCCACGGCCAACCCCTTGAAATCCCTGCCCTCCCCCATCCGGCACGGCCCTTGCATCGCCATTGCCGGAGCATTGTGTCCCGCGAGGCGTATGTGACGGTTACGGTTGGATTTGCACCTGCGACAACGCCCGGTCTGGTGACCGGCGGCACCACCGCTGCCGCCGATGGCACGGCACCGGATGGACTGTTCGCCGCGCTGCTCGCCATGCTGGCGCCCGACCAGGCGATCGACGCAACCACCGACGCCGCCGCGTCCGATGCCGCCGACAAGATCACGTCCACCGATTTCGCCGCGCTGATCCAGACGCTCACCGCCGAGGCCACTTCGCCGGCGGAGCAGCCCGAGGACGTCGACGGAGAACCGCAGGAAACCGACGACTCCGGGGACTCCTCAGAGGTGGCCGCCATCGGTGGCAAGCTCGACGACCCCAACAAGACGCAGGGCAAGTCGCTGCTCAAGGATCTGGGCGATGCGTTGATCGCGCTCAACGACAGTATCGAGGCCGGCCAGCCGGTCGATCCGGCGCTCGAAAAAAAGCTCAAAGAAGCCATCGACGCGCTCGCCATCTACCTGGGCGCCCTCATACCGCCGACCACCGCGGTCGACCCGCGCATCAGCGCGCTGGCCAGCGGCAACGGCGTCATCCCCAGCGTGGTGGACACCGCCCCCGTCTCGCCTGCGCCACCGTCGGCACCTGCTCCCGCTACTGATGTCCCCGGGAGCGCCACGCAGCCGGCGCCGGTCGCAGCTCAGCCGGCAGCTGCCGCCGCTGGCATTCCCGAACCCCCGGAAACCTTCGCACGGCTGGTGGCGGACGGCGCCCCGGCAGCTGGCGCCGCTCCCGACACCGAGGCTCCCGACGTTGCCACGCCCGAGCCGACCGCCACCAAAGGCGCGACGACGCTCGAAGAAGCCCCCCCGGCCCTGCGTCAGCTGGGCCTCCAGATCGGCAAGCTCGGCGAGAAGCTGGCCGCCCAGGACCCTGAACTCGCCAACAAGCTCACCGCCCTCGCCGCGACGCTGACGTCCGGTCCGCTCCCCGACACGTTGCGAGCAGCACTCGGGCCGGACGAAGCCGCCATCGAGCGCGCCGTAAAGCGCATCATGGAAGCCCTCGCGGCGCCGGAGCCCGCGAAGAGCAAGCCGGTTGAAGCAAAGCCCTTCACGGCACCATCCCTCGAGCTGCCGCAGGCCGTCGCCGCGCCAGGCAGGACGGACGAACGCGCGCCTGCCGTCGCTGCGGCCCCAGAGCCCGCACCGGCGCCAAAGCTCGAGACCAGTGAACCGGAGATTGCTCGCCCGGTCGCCGCCGCGACCACTGCGAAGACCGAAAAGCCCGAGACCGCCGACACCAGGCCCGCGGCCACCCCCGCGCAGGCGTCGCAGCCGCAGCCCGCCGCTACCGACACGGCAACCGCCGGCGCGCCGCAAGTCCAGCCGGCCGCCGCTCCCGTCGCCCGCAATATCCATGCCGCCTATCAGGCGCCGCTACAGCAGGTGAACCTGCCGCAGGTAGCCTTCGAGGTGGTGCGCCAGTTCGAGGCCGGCAACACCCGCTTCCAGATTCGCCTCGATCCGCCCGAGCTCGGCCGCATCGATGTGAAGCTCGACGTCGATAAATCCGGCACGGTCAACGCCCGCCTCACCGTCGAGCGCCCCGAAACGCTCGACCTGATGCAGCGCGACCAGCGCGCCCTGCAGCAGGCGCTGCAGCAGGCCGGGCTCGACGGGCAGAAGACCAACCTCGAATTCTCGCTGCGCCAGAACCCCTTCGCTCAGCAGGGCGGCATGGGCGATGGTCGTGGCGAGCATCCCGGTTTCAACGGCCGTGGCGACAACCTCGCCGGCGGCGACGACGTTGGCACGGAAGCTGCCACCACCACCTATCGCGGCACGGCTTCGGCCAGTGGCCTCAACCTCTTTGTGTAGGAGTTTCCGATGGCCGTTACCGGTGTCAGCTCGAACAACAACAGTGCCCTCACCGGCACCCGGCAGACCATCGCCCAGAACTTCGACACGTTCCTGCAGCTCTTGACCACGCAGCTGAAGAACCAGAACCCGCTCGATCCGCTCGATACCAACCAGTTCACTCAGCAGCTGGTGCAGTTCACCGGCGTCGAGCAGCAGTTGAAGACCAACGAGTTCCTCGAGGCGATGATGACCTCGACGCAGACTGCCAACAACTCGCAGGCGGTGAGCTATGTGGGCAAGATCGTCACCGCGTCGGGCGTCAAGTCGGAGCTGGTGAACGGCGAGGCCAAATGGCACTTCGCCGTCGACGCCAAGGCCGACATCGTCGCCACCGTCAAGGATGCCAAGGGCAACGTCGTCTACACCAAGGCCGGCACCGTGGATAAGGGCGAGAGCGTCTTCACCTGGGATGGCATCGGCAACGACGGTACCAAGAAGCCCGAAGGCACCTATTCGGTGAGCATCGAGGCCCGCGACACTGCCACCGGCAAGCTGGTCGGCGTCGCCACTGAAATGACCGGCGAAGTCACCGGCATCGATTTCTCCGGCTCCGAGCCGGTGCTGATCGTCGGCGGCGCCCGCGTCAACCTCTCCGCCATCCTCTCGGTCCGCGCCAAGACGGCGTCGGACGAGCCGCCGGCGGAAGAAGAGACGGCGGCCTAAGGCAAGAACCGAAGCAGACGGCCCCCTCCCATCCTCCCCCATGAAGGGGGAGGTGCCGCATCCAGTGCTTGGCACGATCGAGCCACAGCCTCGACTCTTCACCTCCCCCTTCATGGGGGAGGCCGGGAGGGGGCCGTCTCTTTCAGTCGGCAATCTCCCCGAACCCGGTCGGCAAACCGTCCATGCTGAGCATGTTCTTTTCCTGCCAATAGGCTTCGAGCCCATCCTGCCCCTTGGCTTCGGCCCAGCGGTCCATGGTGTCGCGCTCGCCCTCGTAGCTCATCAGCGGCACGCCATAGCCGCATGAGGTCTTCACCAGGTCGAAATCCAGCCAGGTGATCTGCCGGGCGCCCAGCGGTTCGGTATCGGCAAACTGCTCGTGCAGCAGCCGCGCATACTCGTCGCTTCCGCGCCCGATGATGTGGCCGCGGCCGTAGAGCCTGAGGATCAGCGGCGGCCCCTCCACGGCGCAGAACATGATGGTCATCCGCCCATCGGCCTTGAGGTGCGCCGCCGTCTCGTTGCCGCTGCCGGTGCGGTCGAGATAACAGGCCGCATTGTCTCCCATCACCCGGAACATGTCGGTCGAGCGCGGCGAGATGTTGATGCGCGTGCCTTGCGCGGCTGAGGCGGTGAAGAAGAAGTGCTGGCGGCTGATGAAGTCGCGGTGATGCGCGGTGAGCGCGGGAAAGTCCTTGGCCATGGCGAGCCCCCTTTCATCTTGCCGATAGCGACAAATAGAGTCGCATTCCATGCAACTTGCGACCAAGCCTTGCGGTCGGAATCGGGCGTATCCACCTCAGTGAAATGTTAATGACGAGACACCCCGAGAGCCCCGGCTTTTAACGCATTTTAAGTAATACCTTAGCCGAATTTTAAGTGCGATGGGGCTAGGGTTCGGGATGTGGTCAGGTTGAGTAAGTGAGTACAATGACCGTACAAATGCGTCCGCGTGTAAAGTACGTGATCGGCCCGGATGGAAGTCCGTTGACGATCGCGGATCTGCCCCCCAGAGACACTCGTCGCTGGGTTATCCGCCGCAAGGCCGAGGTCGTCGCCGCCGTTCGCGGTGGTCTTTTGAGCCTCGAGGAAGCCTGCCAGCGTTACACGCTATCCGTCGACGAATTCCTGAACTGGCAGGCCGCCATCGACAAGCATGGCCTTGCCGGTTTGCGCACCACCTGGATCCAGCACTACCGCGAAGGCTGAGCCTTCCTGGAGCTGACGACGAACCCGCCCGGGCGGCCGAGGCGGGTTTTGTCGTTTGTGGCGAAACCGACATGCCGGTGGTTGTGGCCCCCCGCCCCTGTCCCCTCCCCGCAAGGGGGAGGGATCAAGGGTGGGGGTCAGCGCGCACCAGCGGCGCAGCTGCGTTACGGCGTGTCCGCGTTCAGATACTTCCGCCCCGCCTCCGTCGCCTTCAACCGCTGGTAGTGCTCGGTCACCGCCGGCAGTTCCGGCCTATCGAACGGCGTCGAGAACCAGCGGTGCGAGGACAGCGCCAGCGCCAGGTCCGCGAGACTCAGTCGCCCATTGGCGACATAGCCGCCACCCTCGGCGAGTTGTGCCTCCAGCATCCGCATATTGGCCGACCACTTGTCGACCGACTGGGCGATCCGCTCGGGATCGTTGAAATCCGGGTTCTTCGCTAGAAACGCCGTCACCGCGTAGAGCCACGAGGGCAGGAGCTCCGTCGCCTGCCAGGTCAGCCATTGGTCGACCAGCGCCCGCTCCCGCACATCGGCGGGCCACAGGTCACTGCCCCCCTTCTGCCCGAGATAGCGCATGATCGCGCTGCTTTCCCACAACACGAACCCAGCATCGACGATGACCGGCACCGTGCCATTGGGATTGAGCGCGAGGAATTCCGGCACCCTGGGATCGCGCAACGGCAGGCCCCAATCCTCGTGCTCATAGCCGATGCCGATGAGGTCGGCCGTCCACAGCACCTTGCGGACATTGCTCGAGGTGACGCGCCCGAGAATTCTCACGGCGTGTCCGCGCTCATGTACTTCTGCCCCTCGGGCGTCGCCTTCAGCCGCTCGTAGTGCTCCATCACCGCCGGCAGTGCGGGCTTGTCGAACGGCGTCGAGACCCAGCGATGCGTGGAAACGGCGAGCCCGATATCGGCGATGCTGAGCCGGCCATTGGCGGCAAAGCCGCCGCCTGCCTGCAATTGCGCCTCGAGGATCTGCATCCTCTGGGTCCAGTTGCGGATCGAATCCGCAATCCGCTGCTCGTCGGTATAGGCCGGGTTCTTGCGCATCAGCGCGTAGACGGCGTAGCCCCACTGGGCGTTGAGCTCCGCCACCTGCCAGGTCAGCCACTGGTCGACCAGCGCCCGTTCCTTTGCCGCCACCGGCCACAGCCCGCTGCGGCGCGATTCTGCCAGGTAGCGCATGATGGCGTTGCTCTCCCACAAGACGAATCCGTCATCGATGATGACCGGCACCTGCGCATTGGGGTTGAGCTTGAGGAACTCCGGCGCCCCGGGATCGCGATGCGGCATCCCCCAGATCTCCACCTCGTAGCCGATGCCGATCAGATCGCAGGTCCACATGACCTTGCGCACATTGATCGAGGTCAGCCGACCCAGGATGCTCAGCGTTCCCATGCTCACGTCTCCTTAACCCTCACCCGGCAAACGTTGCCGCTTTTTGCATTCTGCAACGGCCGGTTAATCACTTGTTTACCATCCACTGGGTAATTTTTGCCTATGGGCTCGGTGCGTTTGCGCGCACCCAAGACTAACAAGGGTACGGTCCGCGTGGACGGGTTGCTGCAGTTCTTCAACCGCCTCGGTTTGGCGCGCGTCGCCGCCATGGCCGTTATCGCTGTGCTGATGCTGGGCTTTTTTGCCTTCCTCATCATGCGCGCCTCGACGCCGCCGCTGGCCCCGCTCTACTCCGGCCTGTCGTTCGAGGATTCGGCGGCCATCGTCTCCGAACTCCAGACCCAGAACGTCAATTACGAACTGCGCGGCGAAGGCGACACCATATTGGTGCCGCGCGACCAGATCACCCAGATTCGCATGTCGCTGGCCCAGGATGGCCTGCCCACCCGCGGCCAGGTCGGTTACGAAATCTTCGACCAGCAGTCGACGCTGGGCGCCACCAGCTTCGTCCAGAACATCAACAATGTCCGGGCGCTCGAAGGCGAGCTCGCTCGCACCATCTCCTCGCTCGCCCGCATCAAGAGCGCCCGCGTCCATCTGGTGCTGCCCGAGCGCGCGCTGTTCAGCCGCGAACAGAAGGATCCCACCGCCTCGATCGTCCTCTCGGTGCGCGGCGAGCTCTCGGCCGGTGAAATCCGCGCCATCCAGCACCTCGCCGCTTCCGCCATCGAAGGCCTGACCCCGGCCCGCGTCTCGGTCGTTGACGATACCGGCCGGCTGCTCGCCTCGGGCGCCGGCAATGGCCCCGAGGACGTCATCGCCGGCGAGACCGAGGAGCGCACCCTCAACGTCGAAAATCGCCTGCGCACCCGCGTCGAAGACCTGCTCGCCAACATTGTCGGCGCCGGCCGTGCCCGCGTGCAGGTGTCGGCCGAACTCGACCTGAACCGGCTGAGCAAAACCTCCGAAACCTTCGATCCGAATGGCCAGGTGGTTCGCTCCACCCAGACCCGCGACCTCTCGAACACCGCCCAGAACGGCGACAGCGGCCAGGTCAGCGTTTCCAACGAACTGCCCGGCGCCTCGGCCAATTCCGGCAGCGGCAGCTCCACCATGGAGCAGGGTTCGACCACCGAAGAGACCACCAATTTCGAGATCTCCAAGGTCACCGAAACCGCGATGACCGAAGCCGGCGGCATCAAGCGGCTGTCGATTGCCGTGGTGGTCGATGGCACCTACGTCGCCGATGCCAGCGGCAACTCGGTCTATACGCCCCGCGCCCAGGCGGAGATCGACCAGATCACCGCGCTGGTGAAATCGGCCGTCGGTTTCTCTGATACCCGCGGCGACCAGGTGGAGGTGGCCAATCTGCAGTTTGCCGATCGCCCGGAGCTCGCCGCCGCCGGCACCAGCGAGCCGGGCCTGTTCGATTTCACCCGCGACGACCTGATGAACGGCGCTGAAATGGCGGTGACCCTGCTGATCGCCCTGGCGCTGGTGTTCTTCGTGCTCCGCCCGTTGCTGAAGCGGGTGCTGGCGCCGGAAGGCAAGGCCCTCGCCCTGCCCGCCAGCGCCGAACTCGGCGGCGGTGTGCCCCATCACGGCCCGGGCGATTTCGGCTCCAACGCCGTTGTCTCATCGCTCCCCAACCTCAGTGGCGACTACGTCGACGAAGACGAGCAGCCGCGCAAGGCCCGCGTTCCGGCCTGGATGAACAACGCCAAGGCGATGGGCGAAACCCAGGCCAATACCCTCAAGACCGTCGGCGAACTGGTCGACGAGAACCCCAAGCAGGCCGCGCTGATCGTGCGCGACTGGCTGGCGAGCGCCACGTGAGGATCGACTAGATGGCCGCCGCAGCCGCCGCTCTCGAGCAGACCACCGACCAGGTGCTGAACAAGCAGCTGGTGGTGGGCGCCAATGCCAGCCAGCGCGCCCTGACCGGCGACGAGAAGGCCGCCGTCCTGCTGCTGGCGCTCGGCCCGGACTTCGGCAAGCCGATCCTCGAAGAGCTCGACGAGATGGAAATCCGCCAGCTGTCGCGCGCCATGGTGAAGCTCGGGCCGATCACCCCGGAAATGCTGGATTCTCTGCTGATCGAGTTCGTCACCCGCGTCTCCTCCAACGGCACCATCGCCGGCAACTCCGACACCACCGAGCGCCTGCTGCTGAGCTTCCTGCCGCAGGAGCGGGTCGACTCGATCATGGAGGAGATCCGTGGACCGGCCGGCCGCAACATGTGGGAAAAGCTCAGCAACGTTCAGGAAGACATTCTCGCCAGCTACCTGAAGAACGAGTACCCGCAGACCATCGCCGTGGTGCTTTCGAAAATCGCCACCGACCATTCCGGCAAGGTGCTGGCGTCGCTGCCCGAAGAACTGGCGATGGAAGTGGTGCAGCGCATGCTGGCGCTCGACCCCGTGCAGAAAGAGATTCTGGAAAAGATCGAGACGACGCTGCGCACCGAGTTCATGTCGACGCTCAGCCATACCAAGCGGCGCGACAGCCACGAGCAGATGGCGGAGATCTTCAACTCGTTCGACCGCCAGACCGAGGCCCGCTTCATCACCACGCTCGAGGAGCGCGACCGCGACGGCGCCGACCGCATCAAGGCACTGATGTTCACCTTCGAGGACCTGGCCCGGCTCGAGCCGTCGGCGATCCAGACTCTGGTGCAGAAGATGGACAAGAAGGAGCTCGGCCTCGCGCTGAAGGGCGCCAACGACACGGTCAAGGAGGTGTTCTTCGCCAACATGTCGGCCCGCGCCGGCAAGATGCTGAAGGACGACATGGAAGCCATGGGCCCGGTGCGCCTCAAGGACGTCGACGAGGCGCAGGGCCGCATGGTCGCCACCGCCAAGGACCTCGCCGCCAAGGGCGAGATCATCATCACCAAGGGCAAGGCCGATGAGGAGATGATCGGCTGATGAGCGCCACGCCCGCCAAATTCACCTTCGACCTCGATCTCGGCCGCCGCCAGGAGCGCAACTCCCTGGTCACCGAGACGGCAATGGCCGCGCTGATCGAGGAGGCTCGTCGCGAAGGCCGCGAAGCCGGTCTCGCCGAGGGCGAACGCACCGCAGTCGCCAAAGCCGCCAAAGCCGAAGCCGCCGCCGCCGAGTCGCTCGCCGTGCGCGTCGCCGCGATGGCTGCCAGTATGGACGATGCCAGAAAGCAAACCATCGCCGAAGGCGTCGAGCTGTCGCTGTCGATTGCGAGGAAGCTTGCCGGCGGCCTCATTGCCCGCGAGCCGACCACGGAGATCGAACAGTTGGTGGCCGAGTGCATGGCAACGCTCGATGGCGTGCCGCACCTCGTCATCCGCTGCGACCCCACGCTCGCCGACGCCGTCCGCGATATCGCGACCAGCAAGATGACCACCACCGGCTTCACCGGCCGGCTGGTCGTTCTCGGCGACCCCGACATCGCCATCGGCGACGCCCGCATCGAATGGGCCGATGGCGGCGTGGTCCGCGATATCAGGAAGCTGAGCGCCGAGATCGACGCCCGCATCGCCAGCTATTTTGCCGCCCGCGGCATCCGCATCAACGAGGAGACCGAGCAATGAGCACCGGCGACACCGGGGTCACCTTCGAGGAAATGGCGGCACCCGGCCGCGAGGGCTACACCCCGCCCGGCGAAAAGACCGCCGCCGACCTCGAGGCCGTATTCGACGTTCCCGTACGCATTTCGGTCGTGCTCGGCCGCGCCAAGGTGCCGGTGGCGAGCCTGCTGAAGATGGATGTCGGCTCTGTGGTTGAACTCGACCGCCAGGTCGGCGAAGCCGTCGAAATCTATGTCAACGATCGCCTCGTCGCCCGCGGCGAAATCGTCCTCGTCGAGAACCGTCTCGGCGTCACCATGACCGAAATCATCAAGGCGGCGTGATGGTCGAGCGGATGGACAAGTTCGAGGCGGCCTCTACAACAACGCGAGAATCCCAATGCGGCTACTGATCGTCGGCGCCCTCGAAGGCCAGCTCACCACCGCCACAAAGCTCGCCATGGATGGCGGCGCCAAGGTGGCTCATGCACCCTCGATCGAGATCGCGCTCGCCTCGCTGCGCGCCGGCCGCGGCGCCGACCTGCTGCTGGTCGACGTGATGATGGATATCGCCGGGCTGATCGCCGGGCTCGAGGGCGAACGCATCGTCATCCCGGTGGTCGCCTGCGGCACCGAGAGCAACGCCGCCGCCGCGGTGAGCGCCATCCGCGCCGGCGCCAAGGAATATATCCCGCTGCCGCCCGACGCCGAGCTGATCGCTGCCGTCATCGCTGCGGTCGCCCGCGAATCATCGGATTTCCTGTTCCGCGATCCGGTGATGGCCCGGGTGGTGAAGCTCGCCGAGCAGGTCGCCCCGTCAGAAGCCTCGGTGCTGATCACCGGCGAGAGCGGCACCGGCAAGGAGGTAATGGCCAAATACCTCCATTCCCGCTCGAAGCGCGCCTCCCGCGCCTTCATCTCGATCAACTGCGCCGCCATCCCCGAGGCGCTGCTCGAGAGCGAGCTGTTCGGCCACGAGAAGGGCGCCTTCACCGGCGCCGTCGCCCGACGCATCGGCAAGTTCGAGGAAGCCTCGGGCGGCACCCTGCTGCTCGACGAAATCAGCGAAATGGACGTCCGCCTGCAGGCCAAGCTGCTGCGCGCCATCCAGGAGCGGCTGATCGATCGCGTCGGCGGCACCAAGCCCGTGCCGGTCGATATCCGCATCATCGCCACCTCCAACCGCAACCTCGGCGAGGCGGTGAAGGAGGGCAGCTTCCGCGAGGACCTGCTGTTCCGGCTGAACGTGGTGAACCTTAAGCTGCCCCCGCTGCGCGAGCGCCCCGGCGACACTGCGGCACTGGCCGACCATTTCGTCGATAAATACGCCAAGGCGAACGGCCTGGGCCGCCGGGTGCTCTCGGCCGAAGCTCGCGATGCCCTGCTGCGCGCCCCGTGGCCGGGCAATGTCCGCGAACTCGAAAACACCCTGCACCGCGCCGTGCTGCTGTCGGGCGGCGAGATCATCGGCCCCGAGGCGATCTCGATGCCCGATGGCACCGGCCTCAGCGAAGTCGTCGCCATGGCATCGGTCGCGACGCAGGCCGCCCAGACCGCCGAGACCATCTCGCGCGCCATGGTCGGCCGCACCGTCGCCGACGTCGAGCGCGACCTGATCCTCGACACCCTCGATCACGTGCTCGGCAACCGCACCCACGCCGCCAACATCCTCGGCATCTCGATCCGCACCCTGCGCAACAAGCTCAACCAGTACGCCGACGAAGGCGTCGCCGTGCCGGGCCCGGGCGAACAGCGGAACTCCGCAGCGTGAGGGGCCAATTGCTGGCAGACGGCCCCCTCCCATCCTCCCCCATGAAGGGGGAGGTGCCGCATCCAGCCTTGGGCACCATCGCGCCACGAACTCCACTTTTCACCTCCCCCTTCATGGGGGAGGTCGGGAGGGGGCCGTCTCTATCAGTAGTCCTCACGTCGGAGCCCACCCGTGGCTGATCTCTCCGCCCCCGGCCCGTCCGGCCTGAAGCTGCCGTCTTTCTCGCTGCAGGGGCTGTGGAAGTCGCTCGGCACGTCCGATATCGGGCTCGCCATCGGCATCATGGGGATCATCGTCGTCCTCATCGTACCGCTGCCACCGCTGCTGCTCGACCTGCTGCTGGCGATTTCGATCGTCTTCTCGGTCCTGATCCTGATGACGGCCTTGTTCATCCAGACGCCGCTCGAGTTCTCTGCCTTTCCAACGGTGCTGCTGATCGCCGCCATGCTGCGATTGGCGCTGAACCTCGCCACCACCCGCCTGATCCTCTCCGAGGGTCATAACGGCACCGATGCCGCCGGTCACGTCATCGAGGCGTTCGGCAACTTCGTGATGCGGGGCAACTTCGTCATCGGCGTCGTCGTCTTCGCCATCCTGATCATCGTCAACTTCATCGTCATCACCAAGGGTTCGGGGCGCATCGCCGAAGTGGCGGCGCGCTTCAACCTCGACGCCATGCCCGGCAAGCAGATGGCGATCGACGCCGACCTGTCGGCCGGCCTGATCGACGAAACCACCGCCAGGAAGCGCCGCGAGAACCTGGAGGCCGAAAGCGCCTTCTTCGGCAACATGGACGGCGCCTCGAAATTCGTACGCGGCGACGCCATTGCCGGCCTGCTCATTACCTTCATCAACATCATTGCCGGCCTCGTCATCGGCATGCTGCAGGAAGGGCTGAGCTTTGCCGAAGCCGGTCACAACTATACCCTGCTCACCGTCGGCGACGGCCTCGTCAGCCAGATCCCGGCGCTGATCGTCTCGACTGCGGCCGGCTTGCTCGTTTCCAAGGCCGGCGTTACCGGCTCGGCCGACAAGGCGCTGGTCGCCCAGTTCACCGGCTACCCCAAGGCGCTCGGCATGTCGGCCGCCGTCATCGGCGCGCTGGCGCTGCTGCCGGGCATGCCGATCATCCCGTTCCTGGCACTCGCCGCCGGCTGCGGCTGGCTCGCCTTCAAGTCGGGCAGGAAAAAAACGGCTACTGCCGATCGCGCTATTGTCGAGGCTGCCATGGAGCATGCCGAGGCCAACCCGGTCGCCACGGAAGCCCCGATCACCGACAGCCTCAGGATCGACGAGCTGAAGCTCGAACTGGGCTACGGACTGCTGTCGCTGGTCAAGGAAGACGATACCGGCACCGATCGGCTCACCGAGCAGATCAAGGCGCTGCGCCGGCAGCTCGCCACCGAGCTCGGCTTCATCATGCCGCCGGTGCGCATCCTCGACAACATGCAGCTCGAGCCGAACGACTACAAGGTCAAGATCAAGGAGGTCGATGCCGGCCGCGGCCAGATTTTCGCGCACCAGCTGATGGTGATGGATCCGATGGGCAAGGAGATCAACCTGCCCGGCGTCCACACCACCGAGCCGACCTTCGGCCTGCCCGCCACCTGGATCGAGCCGGCACTGCGCGACGAGGCGGAACTTCGCGGCTATTCGATCATCGATCCCTCGACGGTGATATCGACGCACCTGACCGAAGTGCTGAAGGCCAACGTTTCGGATCTTCTCAGCTATGCCAACGTGCAGTCGCTGCTCGCCGGGCTGTCGAAGGAGCAGCAGAAGCTGGTCGAGGACATCGTCCCCAGCCAGATTTCGGTTTCGGGCGTACAGCGCGTGCTGCAGACCCTGCTCATCGAACGCATCTCGATCCGCGACCTGCCGACCATTCTCGAAGGCATCGCCGAGATTGCCGGCCCCGGCCGCACTGCCCAGGCCATTGCCGAGCACGTGCGCTCCCGCCTGGCCCGCCAGCTCTGCGCCGCCAATCTGGGGCCTGATGGGAACCTGCCGCTGCTGACGCTGTCGCCGCAATGGGAGCGCGACTTCGCCGAGGCGCTGGTCGGCGATGGTAACGACCGTCACCTCGCCATGGCCCCCTCGCGGCTGCAGCAGTTCATCGTCGGGATTCAGCAGGGGTTCGAGAACGCCGCCCAGATGGGCGAAATCCCGGTGCTGATCACCAGCCCCGGCATCCGCCCGCATGTCCGCGCCATCATCGAGCGCTTCCGCCCGCAGACCGTGGTGATGAGCCAGAACGAAGTGCATCCGCGGGTGCGGCTGAAGACCATCGGGAGCGTCTGAGGGCGGCGAACCCGTCGCCGATTGCTGCCGCCGCCCAAGGCAAGCCGAGCATCAGCAATGGGGTATAGAGGGCGCCCCAGTAGCTGTTGTAACTTTTGCCGGCGATGAGGAACAGCGCGGCATAGGCAAAGCCGGTCGCCGCCGCGCGCAAGCCCTCCGGCCGGACGACAAGGCCGAGCAGCCCGAGTGGCAGCACCAGCGCCGTAACCCACAGCGGCAGCAGCTTCAGCAGCCCGTTGAAGGCGCCCGTGGCAAGCAGGAACGTCCCGCCACCGAGGGCCAGCCAGCTGTCGGAATAGGCGCGGTCGAGCGGTCCGAGTTGCGCCGCGACCATCTGCGCGTGCCACAGGAAGTATGCGGCGTAGGCAGCAAGCACCACCAGCCAGCATGCCGCCTCGGCCCAACGCCGCTGCCGGATGGCGAGCCCCAGGCAGATCACGACATAGACCCCGGCGAGCTCGCGCAGGAACAGCGCCAGCGCGCCTGTGACAACGCCCAGCCAGGGCAACCGCGCGCCATAGGCGACAACCGACAAGAGGATCAGCGCACCCGCCGTGATGTCGGAGAACAGCACTGCGTCGGGGCTGCCCAGGTTGGCCAGCGATACCAGCAGAGCCAGCGCGCTGAGGCCGGCGAACAGCGGCCCGGCGCTGTCGCGCGCCAGCCGATAGGCAAACAGGGTGGCGATGACCGCGAGGCCGAGGCCGAGCGCCTGCCCCCATTGCAGCGACGGCAGCGCCGCCAGCACCGTGGCGCTGAGCGGTGTACGCCAGTTGAAGACCGACTGGGTTCCGTACTCCCCTTCGAGCAGCGCCACATGCGCCGCTTCATAGTAACCCTCCCCGCCCCGCATCGCCTCGACAATGCGCCGATAGGTGGCGAGATCCCCTACCGCGCCGGCAGCTTCCGGCGAGCCGACCTCGGGCGGCACGACAGCCGAACCGAACAACGCGATCCACAGCAGCCACAAGGTGGCGAGCGCCGTCGCGGCGAACAGGGCAATAACGAGCGGTCGCCGCGCGTGGCGTAGCCAGGTCTCAGGCAACATGACTGGGGCCCTTCGGGAAAGTCACCATTCTCGGACCGGCGCGTTAACAGACCGATATAAGACAACGCGCTCGCAACCGCGCCGCCATCCATGCATTGCTAGCTGGCGACCAGGAGTACCGCCCCGATGAAGCTCTTCCGCTGCGACCATTGCGGTCACCTGCTCTATTTCGAGAACACCCGCTGCGAGCGCTGCGGCCGGGCGCTCGGCTATGGACCGCGCACCAACAACCTGTTCTCGCTCGAAGGCGGCCCGGCCACCTGGGTGGCGCCGGCGTTCTTCAACCGCTCCTTCGTCTATTGCGCCAATGCGGCGCACGGCGCCTGCAACTGGCTGCTGCCGCATGCCCCGGGCGCCGATCCCTATTGCCTCGCCTGCCGGCACAACGGCTTGATCCCCGATATCCAGAACCCGGTCGATCTTGGCCGCTGGCAGGTGATCGAGCGCGCCAAGAAGCGCCTGATCTATTCGTTGCTGCGCCTGCATCTGCCGCTCGCCACCCGCAACGAGGACCCGGTGCACGGCCTGAGCTTTCGGTTCCTCAATGAGGAAATCGCGCCGGCGCCAGTGCTGACCGGGCACGATAGCGGCATCATCACTCTGGCGCTCAAGGAAGCCGACGACGCCGCGCGTGAATATCGCCGTACCCAGTTCAACGAACCCTACCGCACGCTGCTTGGACACTTCCGTCACGAGATAGGCCACTATTACTGGGACCTGCTGGTTGCCGGGCGCCCCGTCCACGAAGAATTCCGCACCCTGTTCGGTGACGAAAGCGCACCTTATGAGTCCGCCCTCGGGAACCACTACGCCAATGGCGCTCCCGCCGGCTGGCAGCAGAACTACATCTCGGCCTACGCCACCTCGCACCCCTGGGAGGATTTCGCCGAGACCTTCGCGCACTACCTGCACCTGGTCGACACCACCGAGATGGCCGCATCGTTCGGCGTCAACCTGAAGCCATCGGTCGACAAATCGGGAGAACTCACCGCGCGGCTCGACTTCGACCCTTATGCCGGGGGCGGTATCGACGAGCTGATCGAGAACTGGATTCCCCTGGCCTCGCTGATGAACAATCTCAATCGCGCCGTCGGCCAGCACGACGCCTACCCGTTCGTCCTGACCCCTGAGGTGATTGCCAAGCTCGGCTTCGTTGCCCGACTGGTAGGGGACGCCGGCGCGGTGCAGTGGACCGTCCCCAGCCCCGCCGGCCCGGTCCCGATCAACGTGCCTAACGGGTCGGCGGAGCTGCCGCGCACCTGAGGCTGGAGCCGCCGCCGCCAATATGGTCTGTGTGCAGGATGCACGACATCATGCTCATCACCGTTCCGGTCTTTTCCACGCTCGCCAATGCCGCCTTCGCGCTGCGCCGCGAAGTGTTCGTCATCGAGCAGCGGATTCCCGAGGCTGAGGAATTCGACGCCGACGACCTCGCGGCAACCCATGTGGTGGCGATCGCCGCCGGCAACGTGGTCGGCACGCTGCGCATCATCTGGACGCCGGAGCATGTGAAGCTCGGCCGCGTCGTCGTCTCCGGGCTGTGGCGCGGCCAAGGCATCTCGACCCGGCTGCTCCGCTACGCCATGGACCTGGCGCGCGACAGAGGCGAGACGCGGTTCTATCTCACCGCGCAGCACGACAAGCTCGGCGTCTACGAAAAACTCGGTTTCGTCGCCTTTGGCGCGCCGTTCGACGATGGTTCGGGCATCCTTCACCTCGCGATGAAGACTTACTGAGCCCTTGCCGGATTAACTCAAACTTTACCGGTTAACCCCGTAGACCGGGCGCTGCCGCCAATTCTCCGCTAGCTTGCTGGACGTGGGGCGGCTCGCCGCCTCGACAGAACGCTGGGAGGCGTGGAAGGCCGGACCTCGAAAAACGGGGCCGGCCTTTTTTGATTTTGGGCCGATAATTCAAGCGCGTTGGGCTCGGGCTGACCCGCCGCGGTCACCCCACCCACGATGTCATCCCCTGCGAAAGCAGGGACCCAACTATCCACCGGCGCGGGCTGCCAAATGGGTCACTGCTTTCGCAGGGATGACAGCCGGTGGTTGGGGTCAGGGGCGGAGCGAGGCAACTACGCCCGGTGCAGCCCATTCGCGATCTATTCCAGCTTCTTCGCCCAGGCCGAAACCTCATCGCCACTGCTCATATCGGCCTGCACGATCCCGTCGATCATGAAACTCGGCGACACGTGGATGCCGTTCTGCCTGGCATAGCGGGCGTCCCAGCGAGTGGATTTGTCGAGCAGCGGCTCGTCGAACGCCGCCATCAGTTCGAGCCCGGTATAGCCCTCGATCCGCCGGATCAGATCGTTCGGTGTCGCGTCGCGGTTGGGCCCGGTGGCGTGCCGCTCGAACTCGAATTCGTCGCGATGTTCGTAAACTGCCTGCATCACCCGCTTTGCAGCGGCCCGGCCTTCGGGAAGGCTGGCGGCGGCGTAGATCGCGCGGACGATCACCGGGGAAAACAAGTGCCAGGGCTGCGAGTGAAGCCGGATTTTCACCGTCAGCTGGTCCTCGCCCACCGTCGCCAGCAGCGCGTCGAGCTTGCCGAAGGCCTTGCCCGAATAGGGGCAGGTTGGCTCGAGAAACAGCTCGAGCACTTTCGGTCCATGCCCCCACACCAGCGGATCGACCCGGAAATCAGCCACGGCAATACTCCTTTTCAAAAAAGCGGAGCGCGAGGCTACTCGGCCCGCAGCCCCCGGCCTATCGAACATTGATATTTGAAGTTCGCGACCTTTTCGGAACGGTCGCGTCCCGATGACGTTGTCCATCTATCGGGCCGTGCGGCACTCCACTGCCAAGCGATGTGCCGCACGGCCTTGTTCATGACAGGCACGAACCAGAGGACGATACAATGTTCCGCACCCTTCTGACCACTACGGCGCTCACCGCACTGCTGACGGCGGGCGCCATGGCCCAGGATGCCGCCGCCCCGGCAACGACCGAGGCCCCTGCCGCCGAGGCTCCCGCGACCCCTGAGGCTGCACCTGCCGAACCGCTGGATACCTCCATCCTCGCGTCCGGCTACACCGTCACCGACAAGGACAACCTCGCCACCGAGATCATCGGTAAGCAGGTCTATTCCTCCGCCGCGGCGGAAGCCGAGCATATCGGCGACGTCAACAACCTCGTGATCGGCGAAGGCGGCGAGATTGCCGCTGTGATTATCGGTGTCGGTGGCTTCCTTGGTATCGGCGAGAAGAATGTCGCGGTAAATTACGCCGAACTCGAATGGGTCACCGCCGAGGACGGCAGCGAGCGTTTCGTACTGGCGACCACTAAGGAAGCACTAGAGACGGCTCCGGGTTTCGAGACCACTGACGAGGCGGCCGCACCGAGCGACGCCATGGCTCCGTCCGACCAGCCTGCCGATGCCATGGCTCCGGCCGATCAGCCTGCCGACACCATGGCTCCGGCCGATCAGCCTGCCGACACTATGGCTCCGGCCGATCAGCCTGCTGACACCATGGCTCCGGCTGATCAGCCTGCCGACACTATGGCTCCGGCTGATCAGCCTGCTGACACCATGGCTCCGGCTGATCAGTCTGCAGCCCCCGCAGCCACGCCCGCGACCGGCCCGATCGATCGCGCCACGCTGACCGACGCGCCGCTCACCGCTGAAGAGCTGATCGGCACCAATGCCTATGGCCCGGGCGACGAGCACCTCGGCGCGATCGGCGACGTGATCCTCGGCGCCGACGGCACGGCCGTCGATGCGGTGATCATCGATTTCGGGGGCTTCCTCGGCATCGGTACCAAGCCGGTGGCGGTTGCGGTCGAGAACCTGCGCTTCGCCACCAATGCGAACGGCGACAAGTTCCTGTTCGTCAACGTGACGCGCGACCAGCTCGACACGGCGGTGGCCTACAACAAGGACACCTGGGAGGCCGAGCGCGACACCCAGCTGCTGAAGACCGACGCGCAGCAGTAATCGCTTCCCCAAGCACGAAAGGCCCGCTCCGGCGGGCCTTTTCATTGCCTGATCGCGAGATGGCTCAGCGGCGGATATGCCGCAACCGGCCGATCTCGTCGTATTCCGCCTGCTCGGACTTGGCTTCAGCCGCAGCCTCGCGACCGTGCTCGCGCTGGTCCAGCAGCTCGACCTTCTTCAAATCTTCCACCGCCTCGGCCAGCGCATCCTGCGCCGCCTCGAGGTTGCCCTTCATGTCGTTGGCCGAAGCCAGGAGGTTATCCCTGCGGGCGATCGCGGCCTTGGCGAAGGTCGAATAGGCGAAATGCGCGATATCCGAGATGCCGGTCTTCTGCTGCTCGATTTCGATCTGCTGGTCGAGTTCGGCGGCCATCCGCTCGAAATCGGCGATCATCATCTCGATCTGCGTAACCTGACGGCGCTTCTCGTCGACCTGAAACTTCTTAAGCCGGATCAGGCTCTCGCTGCGCGACTTCATGACTTGTACTCCTTACACCTCAAGTCATTCACTTCACTGACGCGGTAGTCTCGCCCACCTTGTCCAGGATTGCTTCCAGCATGACATAGCCGTCGGCAATCGAGGTGCGCTCTTCCCGCTGCTGGCTCAAAAACGCCTCCAGCGCCGGGTTGATCGCGATGGCACGGTCCACGCCTGGATCCGATCCCTTCCGGTATGCCCCCAGCCGGATCAGTTCCTCCATGTCGGCAAATGTCGACATGAGCTCCCGCGCCTTCTGCAGGGTGGGCCGCACATTGGTTGGCACACACCCTGGCATGGTTCGCGAGATAGACCGGAGCACATTGACCGCCGGATAGCGTCCCCGCTCGGCGATCGAGCGCTCCATCACGATGTGCCCATCGAGAATACCGCGAACGGCGTCCGCGATGGGCTCATTGTGATCGTCACCTTCCACCAAAACGGTAAATAGACCGGTAATGGAGCCCGAGTCTGCGAGGCCTGGGCCCGCTCGTTCCAGCAACCTCGGAAGTTCGGTGAAAACCGTCGGCGGATAACCCTTGGCGGTCGGCGGCTCGCCGATGGCAAGCCCGATCTCGCGCTGCGCCTGGGCAAACCGGGTGAGGCTGTCCATCATGCACAGCACTCGCTTGCCCTGGTCGCGGAAATACTCGCTGAGCGTCAGCGTCAGGAAGGCCGCCTGTCGCCTCATCAGCGCCGCCTCGTCCGACGTGGCGACCACCACCACCGCCCGCTGGATGCCGACCTCGCCCAGATACTCGGTGACGAACTCCTGCACCTCGCGGCCGCGCTCGCCGATCAGCCCGATCACCGCAACATCGACCTGGGCGTTGCGGGCCAGCATACTCATCAGCACCGATTTGCCGACGCCCGAGCCGGCAAAGATGCCCATACGCTGGCCCTCGCACATGGTGGTGAAGGTGTTGAGGGTGCGCACGCCCATGTCCAGCGGATCGCCCACCCGCATACGCTCATGCGCCGGCAGCGGCACCTGCCGCAACGGATAGGCCGCGGCGCCCGGCAGCAGCGGGCCCTTGCCATCGATCGGCTCGCCATCGGCGTTGATCACCCGGCCGAGCCAGTGCTCGGAGGGCTGCACTGCCCCGTCATGCCGCTTGAACAGCGCCCGGCAGCCGAGCCGCACCCCGTTCAGCGCGCCGAACGGCAGGCATAGCGCATGGCCATCGCGAAAGCCGATGATCTCGGCCCCCAGCACCCCGCCATTGGTGGTTTCGATCTCGACCCGGCCACCGACGCGCAGCTCGCGCACCGGCCCGACCACTTCGATCAGCAAGCCCTGCACGGTTTTGACGCGCCCGAAGACCTCCACGTCCTCGATGGCGTCAATTGCGGCTTTCAGGGACTGCATCGGCCTCTTTCACGGTGCCCGAATCGCTTTCGGACGACGGTAACCGAACGTTAAGCAAAAAGCGTTAACCATGGGGTCCCACTCCCACATCCGCCCGGCGTGCCTTGAGCCGCTTTCCGAGCCCTCAAGGCCCCCAAATCCTTGAGTCGACAGAGTCGATTGAAGGGCTTTCTTAACCTAATTTCTTAAGTCGGTTATGTGCGATTTCTGTAGCATTTTCAACGATTTAACATATCACTAACGGGAGACCCATTGCATCTTGCGGATCAGAATTAAACTTTGTTAACTAATTGCGCTTAGGTTTGGGTCATATCCAGTAGGGTTCGGTTAAGGGTGAACGCGCACAGCGCCTCATCCATGGTTCCAGCAGGGAACGGTTTAAGGGGATTGACGGCATGCGTGTACTCTTGATCGAGGACGACAGCGCGACAGCGCAGAGCATCGAGCTGATGCTCAAATCAGAGAGTTTCAACGTATACACGACCGACCTCGGTGAAGAGGGCGTCGACCTAGGCAAGCTCTACGACTACGACATCATCCTGCTCGACCTGAACCTTCCCGACATGTCGGGCTACGAAGTGCTGCGCACCCTGCGCGTGGCCAAGGTGCAGACCCCGATCCTGATCCTTTCTGGTCTTGCCGGCATCGAAGACAAGGTGCGCGGTCTCGGCTTCGGCGCCGACGACTACATGACCAAACCGTTCCACAAGGATGAGCTGGTCGCCCGCATCCACGCCATCGTCCGCCGTTCCAAGGGCCATGCGCAGTCGGTCATCAACACTGGCGACCTGAGCGTCAACCTCGACACCAAGACCGTCGAGGTGCAGTCGGCCCGCGTGCACCTGACCGGCAAGGAATACCAGATGCTGGAGCTGCTCTCGCTCCGCAAGGGCACCACGCTCACCAAGGAAATGTTCCTCAACCACCTTTATGGCGGCATGGACGAGCCCGAGCTGAAGATCATCGACGTGTTCATCTGCAAGCTCAGGAAGAAGCTCTCGGTCGCCACCGGCGGCAAGAACTACATCGAGACCGTCTGGGGCCGCGGCTATGTGCTGCGCGAGCCCGACGAGAGCGAAAGCTTCGCGGAATCCAGCGTCGCCTGATTCAGTCCTGCGTTGCGGCAGACCTGGGGAACCCCGTACCAGACGGTGCGGGGTTCTCGCTATTTGAGCGCCTTCAAACGGTGAGATACTCCAGCCGGTGTGGGCTGACCCCCACCCTTGATCCCTCCCCTAAACAAGGGAGGGAGACGACTGTCTCGAAGCCAGCGTTTTGGCCTGCCTTGGGCCGACCCACAGCGGACAGAGCTTGAGCGGCCAACCGGCCAATGGCACCCTCCGGCCATGAGCGATATCGAGTGGATTGCCCCGGACCCGGCTGCCGTCGCGGCGGCATTGGCGAATATCGGTGTCGCCGTCGATCCGGCCGGGATGGCGCTCTTCGTGCGCGACAATCGGTTTGCAGCCCGTCTGCCGGGCGACCGGATCGCCTGGTTCCCCACCGATCCGCACGGCCTGCAGCGCCTCGCCCGCGAGGCGCGCGCGCTCGCCCTCATCGAACGCCATTGCAGCTTCCGCGCACCGCGTCTCATCCACCGCGCTGCGGCCGGCTGGCAGCTGCGTTTCGAAGTGCCGGGCACACCCGATCCGTTCGCCGTCTACCATCGGGTTCGTGATGATCGACACTTCGCCGTCATGCTGGGCAGCCGTTTCGGCCACGTGCTGGCTGATCAGCACCTCAGCATTCCGTCGGCAGAACTCGGCGATTGGCTGCTGCCTCGTCCCGGCTGGCCGCCTCCGCTGTCGCAGGTGGCTGCCGACCTGCCCCGCGTCACCGGCGATCGCGAGCTGATCGATCGCGCCCTGACGCTCCTGGCCCGCAGCGAAATGACGGAGTTGGAGATCGCCGACCGGGTTCTCGCGCATACCGACTTCGGCTTCCACAACATGGTGGTGACCTCCGACGCCACCGTTGTCGGCGTGTTCGATTACGACGAGGCGTCGCTGACCGACCGCCACTACGACTTCCGCTACCTGCTGCTCGATACCGAAGACGAGGCGCTGTTCACCGCCGCCGCGACAGCCTACGAGGCCGCCGGCGGCCAGCCGATCGATCTCGGCCGCGTTCGCCTCTACAACGCCGCCGCCGCCGTCGCCTTCCTTGCCTTGCGCGGCGAGGCCGGGCCGGATGAAAAGCCGGCCGGCCGCACGCTCGCCGAAGACCTGCGCTGGGTTCGCATGGCTATGGAGCGCGCCAGCTAACCCGCGCGCCAATGTCGCATCGCAGGTCGCAACCGGCGTGCGCACATTGGGCTCATGCGCGCTCGTCCGTTTCAGTTGCCGCTCACCAGCCTCTTGCGCAAGCGCATCGGGCCGGGTGACTTCGTCGATTCCTATGCCGTCCCGCTCGCCGACCCTGATCTGACCCCGCTGCAACTGGCCGAGCGGCTGACCGTCATGCCGGGCTGGGTCAACGGCCTGCTCTGGCTGCGCAACGGGCTGGTCTCGCCGCTTGGACTGAAAACCGGCGCCGATGTACCACCCGCCAATCCAGACCCAGGCGTCGGCGATTACGTGAGTTTCTTCCGGCTCGAAGAGCTGTCGCCCAACGAGGCGATCCTCGGCGAGGACGACCGCCATCTCGATTTCCGCGTTTCAGTGCTGAAAACCGCGGGCCCACACCCCCTGGCCGCCATCTCCACCTGGGTGCATCCGCACAATCTGGGCGGCCGGCTCTACCTGCTCGGCGTGCTGCCGTTCCACAAGCTGATCATTCGCCGCATGCTCGCCAACGTCGCGGCGTGATCGACATGTATCCTGCCCTCGCTCGACACCATCATTGGAAGTAACTTCATTGGTGGGTTATCGAGTTGCTTGTTTCTTGCGCCGCAGCCCTACGAAACATCGCCCATTCGATGTACAACTTCCGCCATGGACGAGGCTCAACATCGGTTCGGCCCATTTGTTCTGACGCCAGGCCGTGAATTGCGGCGCGACGGCCAGCCCGTTGCGCTCGGCCCCAAGGCATTGATGATGCTCGAGACCATGCTCGAGGCTGAGGGCGGGATCGTCACCAAGGCCGAGATGCTGGAGCGCGTCTGGCCCGGCGTGACGGTCGAGGAAGGCAATATCACCGTGCAGATCGCCGCTCTGCGCAAGGAGCTTGGCTCCCGCCCTGGCGGCGAGGAGTGGATCGTCACCGTGCCACGCATCGGCTACCGCCTGGTGCACGGCAACGCCCCCGCGCCCGCCGAAGCGCCGCCCGCCGAAGCGGGCGGCAAGCCCAGCCTCGCGGTGCTCCCCTTCGTCAACCTGAGCGGCGACGCGACGCGCGACTACTTCGCCGATGGCCTCGTCGAAGACCTGATCACCGCCCTCAGCCGTTTCAAGTCCTTCGCCGTCGTTTCGCGCTACTCCTCCTTTGCCTACCGCAACCGCGCCGCCGACATCCGCCAGGTCGCGCGCGAGCTCGGCGTCCGCTACCTGCTCGAGGGCAGCGTCCGGCTTTCCGGCGAACGGGTCCGCGTCACCGTGCAACTGGTCGACGCTGCCAGCGGCACTCACCTCTGGGCCTCGAGCTTTGATGGCGAGATGGGCCAGCTCTTCGAGTTTCAGGACAAGACCACCGCCGCCGTCGTCGGCCTCGTCGAACCGCAGATCCGCCGCGCCGAGATCGAGCGGACCCGCCGCCGCTGGCCCGACAACCCGCAGGCTTATGACCATTTCCTGCGCGCGCTGCCGTTCTTCGGCTCGCGCAACCCGGCGGACTATCTCACTGCCTTCGCGCATCTCGAGCAGGCCATCGCGCTGCAGCCGGACTATGCCGCCGCCCTCGCCTACGCCTCATGGAGCCTTGCCCGGCATGGCACCGTCGCGCTCACGGTGCTAGATGCTGCGGGCGTCGCTCGCTGCCTCGAACTGGCGCGGCTGGCGCTGCACTACGGCGACGACGATCCCGTCGTGCTGGCCATCTGCAGCCACTCGCTGCTCGCCATCGGCCATATGCGCGCCGAAGGCCTCGCCATGGTCGACCGGGCGCTGGCGGCCAACCCGCACAACATTGTCGTCCAGGTGCTGGGCGGCATCTGCAACATGCTGGCCGGCGACCCAGTAAAGGCAGAAGCCTGCTACCGACGCGCATACAGCCTCAGCCCCGGCGCCCCGGAAGCCTCCGAGAGCCTCGCCGGCATTGGCTTCGCCCGCTTCTTCATGCGCGATTTCGAAGGCGCGCTCGTCTGGCTCGGGCGTTCACGCGCCACCCAAATGGACTGGCCGCCCACCTACTGGATCCAGACCGCCGCCTACGCGCATCTTGGCCAACTGGAAGAGGCGAGGGCGACGCTGGCGCGCCTCAAGAGTTTTGCTCCCTACACCTCCATCGCCGGCGTCGAAACTGTGGCGCAGCGCTCCGACGGCCGCTTCGAGCTGATCATCGAGGGCCTGAAGAAAGCCGGGCTCACCTAGCAGCGGAGCCGGTTTAGCAACTCATTTGGAACTGCCTAAGGACCCAAAGCCCGCGGATCGAGCAGATTTTTCCTCACAGCGCCACTTGGCGCCAACCGAGGAGTCGAAAATGGACATGCTTCCTGCTGCCGCCGCAGATGCACTGGCCCGTGGTCCCACGGCCGCCGAGTACCCGGTGCGTACCGTGGGCAACGAAGACGCCTACTATGCCCAGCACACCACCCTGAACTTCACCGTACCGGCATGGGTGCCTGCGGTTTCTGCGCTGCTCCGTAGTTTTCGCGCCGCGCCCGGGCCCTTTGGCGCCCCCTGCCACGCCTGACAGACACGCATACGAGGGAAGAAAAATGGCATTAGAGATCATCGGCCCGGGTTTCGGGCGCACCGGCACCAACTCGCTGAAGGTTGCCCTTGAGCACCTGGGGTTTGGTCCTGCCCACCACATGTTCGAGGTCCGCGACCACCCCGAACAGTTGCCCGGCTGGCAGGCGCTGGCGGACGGAGGTCGCCCCGATTGGGATGCCCTGTTCCGCGGCTACCGCGCCCAGGTCGACTGGCCTGGCGCCCGCTACTGGCGCGAACTTGCCGCCCACTATCCCGATGCCAAGGTGATCCTCACGGTGCGCGACGCCGATGAGTGGTTCGATAGTGTCGAAGCCACAATTGCCAGGTTCATCGCCGGCCGTGGCAGCTACGACGATCCGCATGCCAACGGCGTCGCCAACATGGCTTACCAGCTGATCGTCGAGGGTGTTTTCGATGGACGCATGTTCGAACGACCTTACGCTACAGCGTTGTTCAACGCCCATATCGCCGAGGTGCAAGCCACCATTCCCGCCTCTCGCCTGCTGACTTTCGATGTTCGCGAAGGTTGGGAGCCGCTCTGCGCCTTCCTGGCTCTGCCGGTGCCCGGGATCTCATTCCCGCGGCTCAACTCGTCCAAGCAGTTCCTTGCCGAGGAATGGGCCGAGGAGGCGTGAGCGCCAGGCCCTTTCGCCGATGACGGCCGGCAAATAGTGGAGCGGCCGGGCCCAACCGGCCGCCCGGTGGTGAAACGACATGGCCTAGGCGACGCTGGCGCGCTCGGTGGCCGAAACGGTGAACTTGCCTTCGAGATGGTCGCGGTCGAACGGCTTCATCATGTAGTCGTCGACCCCGGCCTTCAGCGCCAGCGCGATCTGCCCGATATCGTTCTCGGTGACCATGTAGACCACCCGCGGCGTATGCCCGCCGACGTAACCGCGCAGCAGCTTCAGGAATTCGAGCCCGCTCATCACCGGCATCTGCCAGTCGAGCAGGATCGCGTCCGGCATTTCCTGGCGGCACTTGTCGAAGGCTTCCTGCCCGTCCTCGGCCTCGTCCACGATGTAGTCGAGATCCTCCAGAATGCGGCGCGCCACCTTGCGCACCACGCTGGAGTCATCGACCACGAGGCAGGATTTCATGACGCGTTTCTCCCAATCGGCGGATCAGCTGGCCTCCGTCGAGCGCCTGCCCATCCACCGCACGACCCACGGTCGTCCTGGCCCATCTGCCGAAATGCTTCGGACACGGACCGGCCGACGCGAGTTGTTCGCCCACACTATCCATCCAAATGTCCCTACGAATGGTTAGCGAAACTTGAACCCTTCTCCGCATCGGCAAGTTTTTTGAGAGCAACGTCGGGTTTGCCTGCTTGCCGGCCTGAGGAAGTTGACAGCAAAGCTGCACGAAACCTGCGAAGGTTCAGCTCCGCCACCAGGCAGGTCCTCTCGCACGACAATACACAGCCGGCCAAACCGGCAGATCCGGTCACGCCGAGCGCACAGATGCTCAGCAAGGCCCGGCCGCGGCCGTAACCCAGATAGTGTTACGCGGCGACCGCCACGGCCTTCGGCGTCGCCGAGAACTCGAACACGTCGTTCTCGATGCCGATCTTCAGTTCCATCTCGGTCATCCGCGCCAGGATGCCGGTATAGAACGGCTGGATGCCCCGCGCATCGACACCCCCTTCAGGCGAGCCGGACAACAGCCCTTCAGCGCCCGACGGCATCAGTGTCTTCTGTCGCTTCTCCGGATCCGACTTCGAGGTCAGCTTGAACACCTCGGCGCCGGCGGCCCCCTCGATCCTGGCGGTCACCACCCCGCCGCGCGGCACCGCCATGGCGGCGATCAGCAGCATGTTCATGAACAGCTTGGCCTTGTGCTTGGGTAAGAGGATCAGCGGCACCTGCCAGTCCAGATCGGCCTTCTCGATCTCGAAATACACCCGCGCCACCCGTTCGCATTCGCGGGTGTCGAAATCGGTGCCTGCCGTCGAGGACGCGCCATAGGCCAGCCGCGCGAACTCGAGCTTGGCCCGCGCCTGTTTGGCCGCGTTGGCAATCAGTTCCTGCGCGCCGTCGGCCATCGCCGACTGCGTCGGGTCGGCCAGCACCTCGAGCCCATTCCCGATCGCCCCCACCGGGTTGATCAGGTCATGGCAGACCCGAGAACACAGCATCGCCGCGAGGTCGGTCGCCTTGAGCTCGATGAAATCCGCCATTCTATGGGTCCTTGCCGTCGAATCAATTTGGCGTAGCCTAACCGCAAAGGGCGCGTCTGCCCTAGGGGGAGCCAAGCTCGGCGTCGGCGACCGAAGGCCGTGCCGCGCTGAGCCTGCGCTCATCGAGCCGCAAGGGCCCGTCGTAGAGCGAAAACGCCTGTCCGAGCGACGCCGGCTTTCGGTGCTGGATGAAACCGCGAACCAGGGTCCTGAGACGGAACGGTTCCATCCATTGCGGCAGCGTCATCAGGTAGTCGAAAAGCATATGCCGCCAGGTCTGTCGCAAGTTCCGTGGCCGGCCATGGCGACTGAGTCCGGCATAGCAGCGAAACTCGTGCTGCTTGTGGTCGATACCGAAGCGCGCCGGAAAGGCATCGCGGATCAGCACTGGATCGATCCCCATCGCTTCGACGCGAACCTTCAGGAACCGGCCCACCGGCCGAGTGTGCCGCACCGGCACTGCATCGATAATCGCGCACCGGTTGCGGTTGTCGGCTTCGAGCCGGCACCACACATAGTCCACCCCATCGCCCGTCGGCGAGTCGGCCACCCAAGGCAGGATGCGTTGCAACGCGGCGCGTGACAGGCAGGGCGCCATGACTTCGATGAAATTGCTGTAGCGCAGCAGGAACGAAGGCGCGCGCAAGGTCGGCATGTGGGAGAAGTAGCTGTCCGGCGTCAGCGCTGGCTGGCTGATCTCGAGCCGGTGCTGCTCGGCCAGCAGGAACAGCCGGCAGATCGTCTCGCAATCGGTCGCGATGTCGTCATCGATCAGCAGATGGTAGTCGTAGTCTGCGATGAGGCTTGGATCGGCCGCATAGTGCTGGGCCAGTACGTCCCATTTCGCGCCTTTCTGCACCAGCACCCGCTCATCGGCCACCCGTTCATAGGGCGTGTCGCCATACCATGAGACGACAAGGTCCCAATTGCGCTCGCTGCCGTGCAGCCAGCCGGCATGGAGACTCTTCTCGCCCGCCCGCACGATGACCAAGAAACGGTTGGCGGAAGCCATGCTTTCCCACTGATTTTTCAACTTGCCTTACGCTATGCATGGGCTGGCGACGGGGCGCAACGGGGCGATTGCATGGACAGCTTGGGCCGTGCCGACCTTGTTGTGGTCGGCGTCGGCTCTTATGGCGCCACCATAGCCGAACGGGCGTTGGCATCGGGACTGCGCGTCCTGCTGCTCGAGCGGCGCTACTTCAGCGACCGGTTCCAGGGTCAGCCGCCTTGCCCACCGCGTCCGCCACACTGCCCTCTTCCCCGGTCAGCGTGCCGCTGAGCCTGGCCCAGCCCCCACTGGCGTCCTGCAGCGAGGTTTCCTCGCTCTTGAAGAACGCCTCGCGATTGGCCACCGAATAGAACAGGTAGAGTTTCATCCCCGAAATGACGTAGAGCCGCGGCTTGCCGTCCGAGAGGTAACCGCGGCTGAGGCTGGTGACGCAGTGGCCGCCGAATTGCGGTGCATAAACCTCGGGGTTGCGCATGAACACGTCACGGTTGGCTGCCGAAGCGAAGTACCAGGGCACGCCGCCCCACTGGTATTCGAAGTCGGCGAGCCCCTGCACCGGCTCCGGCTCGGTGAAGTAGCTCACCGGATCATAGCCCTCGAGCGCTACGCCGGTGAGCGGGTCGGTGACGATGGCATCGACCAGCGCCGCGGCGTTGGCGGGGGCGCTAAGTACAAGCCCCAGGCTCAACCACAGCGCTACAAGAAGCCGGGTTATGGTTAAGTTTTGTTTACGCTTTTGCCGCATCATTGCCGCCATGAACGCCTAGCTTGAGCACACCTCAGGCAAGCCGGATGCGCCGAACCTAGCGTCGTCATGGTAAGTACCGCGTAAATGGCCTGCCGCTCGAACTAAGCCCCTCCGGAGTGCCCTCATGCTCGACCGCATGGTCTACCTCATTCTCGCCGCCTTCGTCGCACTCACCGCGGCGACGCTCGTGCTGACCCCCACCTTCAGCCAGGCGCAGGAGCGAGGCTCACTCTCCGACACCTTCTCCGGCGACGAGCTGGTCGATACCGGTCACCAGTTTTTCGGCTCCGTCGCCCAGGGGCTCGCCTCGCTGGTCGAGCGCGCCGTCAGCCAGTTCGGCCTGCCCAACGCCTACATTCTCGGCGAGGAAGCCGGTGGCGCCATTTTCGCGGGCGCTCGCTACGGCGAAGGCACCATGTACACCCGCAACCAGGGCGAGCATTCGGTGTTCTGGCAGGGCCCGACCGTCGGCCTCGATTTCGGCGGCGACGGCAGCAAAGTGATGATGCTGGTCTACAATCTCAGCTCGGTTTCCGACGTCTATGGCCGCTATCCCGGCGTCGACGGCTCCGCCTATGTCATCGGCGGCCTTGGCATGACGGTGATCAAGTACGGTGACGTGGTGATGGTGCCAATCCGCTCCGGTGTCGGCGCCCGCCTTGGCGTCAACGTCGGCTACCTGAAGTTTACCCAGGAACCGACCTGGAATCCGTTCTGAGCGGCCGGCGCGCTCCGATCGCGAAAACCGTCTGCAATCCATTCAAGTACCGTTCATCGCGGCAGCGCATCGTGACCGCGTGCCCGTCTTCCGGTAAGGTTACGACCGGACAGCGATAGCCGGGGGCGGCCATTGCTGCCATCGTAACGGGCGCGAACACCCGGGACCGGGCAGTTGCCGGTGGCGGAGTTGAGTTATGGTCATTGAGAACATCATGTATTTCGTGCTCGGCCTGCTCGTGGCCGGGCTGTTGGCGCTGATCATCATGCCCGCCGTCTGGCGCCGCGCCGTCCGCCTCACCAAGAAGCGGATCGAAGCCGCGACGCCGATGACCATGGCCGAGTTCCGCGCCGACAAGGACCAGTTGCGCGCCGAATTCGCCCTGTCCACCCGGCGGCTCGAGATGAACGTCGAGGCGCTGCGCCGCCGCCTTTCCGACCAGCTGCGCGACATCAATCGCAAGAAGAGCGAGCTCGGCGGCATCAAGGGCGAGCGCGACAGCCACCTGCAGGTGGTGCGCGAGCTCGAGGAGCGCGAAGCCGAAGCCCGCCGCCGTATCCTCGAACTGGAAAAGGAAGGCGCCGATCTCGCGCAGAAACTGCGCATGCGCGACCGTGAGCTGGGCGAAAAATCCAGCCAGCTCGATGCCGCCCGCGAAACCCTGCGCGGCAGCGCCCCGCGTGCCTTCGCAGTCGACGGCAAGGCGCTGAGCGGCAATTACAACACCGATATCGACGAGCTGCTGCAATATCTCGAGATCGAAAAGAAGCGCTCCGAATTTCTCGAAACGCAGAACCGCACGCTGATCGAGAGCCTCGAGAACTCCGACAAGAGCGGTGCCGAAGCCCGCGCTACGGCCACCGAGCTGCGGGAGAAACTCGCCAAGCGCGATGACGTGGTGAGCGACGCCCAATCCGACCTCGCCGAGGCCGAGGCCCGTATTGCCGATGCGGAGAGCCGGGTCTCGACCCTGCTCGCCGAAACCACCAAGCTGGTCGGCGATGGCGAGGAAAAGCGCGACATGCTGCTGGCCGAAAAGCTCGGCCTCGAGGAGGAGATGGAAAAGCTCCGCGCCAAGGTGGCGAGCGTCGAAGGCACCGTAATGGCCGACTGGGACAGCGATCGCATCGAGCAGTCGCACCTGCGCGAGCGCCTCAACGACATCGCCTCCGACGTCAGCCGCCTGGTCTATGCGCTCGAAGGCAATGGGCCGATCGACGAGGAAGAAAGCCTCGCCTCGCGCATGCAGAAATTCGTCGATGCAGAGGAAGCCGAAGCCGCGCCCGTGCGCGGTCCGAAGGCCCGGAAGGGCGGCGCGCCCGAGGGCCAGGCGGTATCTGATCGGCTGAAGGCGCTGCGGGAATTGCAGGACGGGAACTGAGGTTGGACCCTAGCTGATCGGGCAAGGCACCGCCTCGCCTCCCCACCGGGTGTCATCCCAGCGAAAGCTGTGACCCAACTCACAGCTGGCGCAGTTGGATAGATGGGTCCCAGCTTTCGCTGGGATGACATCGAGTTGGTGGAGCCACGGGGGTCTAACAACTCCGAGCAGCGAACCTGCTCGCTGCCCCCCAGCCAGCGGCCTACTCGCTGACCTCAGCCAGCTCTACTCGCTCACCACCGGCACTTCACGGATCATTTCGCCCGACTTGCCGTCGAAAATGCGCACGCTGGTCAGCGGCCCGAGCCTGTAGGTCACGGTCACGCGGCCATCCGCCGCCACCGCCGAAACCACTTCACCACCGGCCGGAATCTTCAGCGCCGCGATCACGTAGTCGCCGCCGGCTTTGCCGTCGCTCTGCGATGCCCGGTAGACAAGCGCCCCGCCGATGGCGATAAGGCCCACCACCAGTAGCCCCATCGACACCAGGAAGGATTTTCGCGCCCGGGCCAGCACGGCCTTGGCTTCCGGTGTCAGTTCCGGGGTGGTTTCGGGTTTGTCTTGAGGATCGCTCATGCAGGATATTTCCGGCGAGGAACAGGAGTGGCAGTTGCTGGTCGATGCCGCCGACGCCGGCAGCCGGCTGGATGCCGCACTCGCCCGCGCCGTACCGGTCTTCTCGCGCAACCGGATCAAGGACCTGATACTGGCCGGAAGCGTTGCGATCAATGGGCGAGCTGTCACAGAGCCGAAATACAAGCTGCGCAACGGCGAGGAAGTCACTCTCGTCGCTCCCGAGCCGATCGAGGCCGAGCCGACCCCCGAGAACATCCCGCTCGACATCCTCTACGAGGACGACCAGCTGATCGTCATCAACAAGCCGGTCGGCATGGTGGTGCACCCTGCCCCCGGCAACTACACCGGCACGCTGGTCAACGCCCTGCTCTACCATTGCGGCGACAGCCTCAAGGGCATCGGCGGGGTCAAGCGCCCGGGGATCGTGCACCGCCTCGACAAGGACACCTCGGGGGTCATGGTCGCCGCCAAGACCGAGCAGGCGCACAACCATCTGGCCGCCCAGTTCGCCGATCATGGCCGCACCGGGCCTCTGCATCGCGCCTATCTCGCCTATTGCTGGGGCCGCACCCAACAGGCCTCGGGCACCGTAGAAGCGCCGCTCGGCCGTGACCCGGCCAACCGGCTGAAGCAGGCCGTGCGCCAGGATGGGCGCGAGGCGATCACCCACTACCGGGTCGAGGCTCGCTTCGGCGACGAAGGCTGGGACATCACCCGCATCCGCTGCGAACTCGAAACCGGCCGCACCCACCAGATCCGCGTCCACATGGCCCATATCGGTCATCCCCTGGTCGCCGACATGGTCTACGGCCCCGGCTTTGCCACCAAGGTCAACCGGCTTCCCGATGCTGCCAAGGCAGCCGTCGCCGCCCTCGGCCGCCAGGCGCTGCATGCGGCCGAGCTCGGTTTCGAGCACCCGGCAACCGGCGAAGAACTGCAGTTCGAAGCCCCGCTGCCACCCGATCTCGAAGCGCTCGAGGACGCGATCGAGCCGTTCGATCGCGCGTTTGCGCGCTAGAGTGGTTCGCGGTCGGGGAGGACCTATTCCTTCCACCCACTTTCCACCAACCCGGTGTCATCCCCGCGAAAGCGGGGATCTCCGTTTGCGATAGCGCTGGTGGCACCAAACAGAGGTTCCCGCTTTCGCGGGAATGACCCGGTGGGTGAGGCGAGGCTGCCGGCAAGCTCCGCCACGCGTCGCCGTAGCTCAGAACCACCTGCAAGGTTCACGCAACCTTCGGGGTCTACCAACGTTGTCATGGAGGGTCGGTGGGTCTTATCAAGACCGATTTTCGACCTATATATCTCTCACAGTCAGCCGTGTGCCGGACTGGACACGGCTGCGTATCTGCCCGTGACTACGGGGGAAAGACGAGGGTGCATTATGGCCCAGACAAACCTGCCAATTCTCTCGGCTGAGGGTGGACTCAGCCGCTATCTCCAGGAAATCCGCAAGTTTCCGATGCTTGAGCCTGACGAGGAATACATGCTCGCCAAGCGCTACAAGGAGCATCAGGATCCCGGATCCGCCCAGAAGCTGATCACCTCGCATCTGCGCCTCGTGGCGAAGATCGCCATGGGGTATCGCGGCTATGGCCTGCCAATTTCCGAGGTCATCTCGGAAGGCAATGTGGGCCTGATGCATGCGGTCAAGCGCTTCGAGCCGGAAAAGGGCTTCCGCCTCGCGACCTACGCCATGTGGTGGATTCGCGCCGCCATTCAGGAATACGTGCTGCGTTCGTGGTCTCTGGTCAAGATCGGCACCACCGCGGCACAGAAGCGGCTGTTCTTCAACCTGCGCAAGATCAAGGGGCAGATCGCCGCCCTCGATGACGGCAACCTCCACCCCGACCAGATCAAGCAGATCGCGACGACGCTGCACGTCACCGAAAACGACGTGGTGTCGATGAACCAGCGCCTTTCGGGCGACGCCTCGCTGAACGCGCCGATGCGCGCCGACGAGGGTGCCTCGGAATGGCAGGATTGGCTGGTCGACGATACGCCGGACCAGGAAACTACGCTGGGCGAAACCGAGGAATTCTCCGAGCGCATGGGCCTGCTCACCAACGCGATGAGCGATCTCAACGAGCGCGAGAAGGCCATCTTCCAGGCTCGGCGCCTCCGCGACGAGCCGGCGACGCTCGAAGAACTGGCGCAGGAATACAATGTCAGCCGCGAGCGCATCCGGCAGATCGAGGTCCGCGCCTTCGAGAAGGTACAGGAAGCCGTGCAGAAGGCAGCCCACGCCAAGTCGCGCGAAGCCAGTCTCTGAGCCATCCGATCGATGAATGAGAAAGGGCCGCCCGGTGGGCGGCCCTTTCTGTTGGCGATGCTTCGGCTCGAGCGCCCCCTCTCCCTTGGGGAGAGGGTCGGGGTGAGGGGGCCTTGCCGCAAACACCAAGTGCGAGGAAGGCCTCCTCACCCGGCCCTGCGGGCCGACCTCTCCCCCAAGGGAGAGGTGTCGAGGGGTGTGACCTTTGAGGCTCATTACCCGTTCTGCGGCGGCCCGATCACCGGTACCACCACCGAACGCGGCTGTTGCGCCCAGGCGAACTCGCCCTTGCCCCATTTGGCGAACCGTGCCAGCAGGGCGTCGCGGGCTCGCAGGCCGGCTGCACCGGAGGTCTTCTTGGTGTCGCGGATCAGGTAGGCGAAGGCCAGCCGCTCGCCGTCGCGCTCGGCCCAGCCGACAAACCAGCCGGTCTGCCGGCGCGAGTTGAATGTGCCGTCGGCATTGCGCTCGTAATAGGTGCCGGTCTTGCCCGAGACGGTCCACTTGCCGGCCCTAAAGCTCGGCATGATGGCGACCACCGCCGCCTGTGCTGCGGCCGTTACCGGCAACTCACCCGTGAGCATTCGCCGCACGAACCGCACCTGCTCTTCCGGGCTGATCAACAGCGACGAGTTGATCCACGAACGCAGCAGACTGTTGTTCTTGCCTGGGTCGCCCGAGATGTCGGCGTTGCCATAGTCGAAATCGCTGACGTATTTGCCGAACCGCTCGGCGCCCATTTCTGCCACCAGCACGCGCGAGTACCACAGCACCGAATCGCGCAGCCAGGTGGCGGGTGTGGTGGTCACCTTCCAGTCGGCGCGGTTCGCCTCATACTCGGCCTTGTACGGCCAGGCCGGCTCGTTTGCGCCGGTCAGGATCCCGGCATCGAACCCCATCACCGCCAGCGGCACCTTGAAGGTCGAGGCCGGCGAGGTCCGGGTGTCGCAGCCGCCACCCTCCTGCAGGCGCACCGCGCCGCTCTGAGCATCGACGATCAACGTACACACCACTTCCGCCCGGCTCGCGGAAACCGCGGCGAGGTTCAGCAATACTGCTGCAATCAGAATTTTCACGAATGGCCCCAAGGTCTTAAAGACCGCGACATGTACCGGGGATTTGGGCGGAATTTCGCCGGAACGGGGTTGGTTCGAGGGCTTTTGTTGCGGCAGTCGGCAGTCGGCAGTCGGCAGTCGGCAGTCGGCAGTCGGCAGTCGGCAGTCGGCAGTCGGCAGTCGGCAGTCGGCAGTCGGCAGTCGGCAGTCGGCAGTCGGCAGTCGGCAGTCGGAGGGATGTCCCCTGCGGCCCTAACCTGTCTACCCCCACCCCTACTGCCGACTGCCGATCCCTACCGCTTCTCCAGCAACAGCTTGGCAATCAGCTGCGCCAGGTATTTCCGCGCCAGGATCAGGAGGTACGGCGCATGCACGCCCTCTTCGGGCACGATCTTGAACGGTCCGGTCAGCGCCTCGTTCGATGTCCCCGTCCGCACTCCCGGCGCCAGCTTCACAGCATCGAGCGGGTACTTCAGCCCTTCCGAACTCCAGAACGTCACCGGCGCCAGCGGATGGATCGAGACCCGCTCGCCCGGATCGACCGTGAACGAGAACGCCTTGGTCAGCGGCAGGGCCACGTCCACTTCGTCGACCAGGACGATCTTGCGCTTTGCCGCATATTTGGTCACCGCATCGAGCGCCGCCAGCGTGTGGTCAAACCGCCGTCCGGTCATCCCAAGCGCCACTGTTACCGGAGCGCGGGTGGAGTAGAGCGACTTCTCGAAATCGGTGGTTTCCTGCTCGCCGATCTGCATCAGCCGGGTCTTGCCCAGCCAGGAATGCGGGTTCTTGAGCGAATCGAAATCACCGATGATCAGTTCGGGTTTCAGCCCCGCCTCGACGATCCGGTCGGCACCACCATCGGCGCCCACCAGGTGCCCACCCGAAGCATAGAGTTCACGCAGGAGGTCGAAATCGACCGTCCCGCCGCCAACGAGGACCATGAGGTCGTCAAAGACCGCAACGGAAGTCTGGGGGGCACGTGCTTGCACGGAGGGAAAACTCTGTCTATCTGTCAGCTGTCTCGCTGGGGTGTTCCGGATGTTCCGGAGCTGAGAGTTACCCATTGAACCTGAACCAGGTCATGCTGGCGGAGGAAGTTCGAGATGGCAAGGGCGCTGAGGCGTCCGATCCATTGACGTCCCCTTCATTCACATGGCCGCAACCGAAGGCAACGACTTATGCGCGCGTTCGCACACTTCGCGTTGGCGGCAGTCATCTGCGCCACCGCCCTGCCTGTCCTGGCTGAGGACAAGCCAATCCTCAATATCTACACCTATGATGGCTTCGCCGCCGAATGGGGCCCCGGCCCCGGCCTCAAGGCCGGCTTCGAAGAGACCTGCAACTGCACCATCGAGTGGACTACCTCCGAGGACGCCATCTCGAACCTGAGGAAAGTGCAGCTCGAGGGCGCCGCCACCAAGGCCGACGTGGTGCTCGGTCTCGATACCGCCACGTCCGGTGAAGCCCGCGCCACGGGCCTCTTCGCGCCGCACGGCCTCAGCCCCGAGGGCCTGGTGCTGCCGTGGAGCGACGCCGAGTTCGTGCCCTTCGACTACGGCTATTTCGCCTTTGTCTATGACAAGACAAAGACACCCAACCCGCCGACCTCGTTCGAAGAGCTGATTGCGCTCCCCCCGACCTTCAAGATCGTGATCGAGGATCCGCGTTCGTCGACGCCCGGGCTCGGCAACGTGCTCTGGGTGCAAGCCGCTTACGGCGATCGCGCCTCGGAAATCTGGAAGGGGCTGAAGCCGCACGTCCTCACCATGACCCGCGGCTGGTCAGAGGCCTACGGCCTGTTCCTCGACGGCCAGGCCGACATGGTGCTGAGCTACACCACCTCGCCCGCCTACCACGCCGTGGCCGAGAACAAGGACAATTACGCCTATGCGCCGTTCTCCGAGGGGTACGTCGCGCAGGTCGAGGTGGCGGGCATCCTGAAGAGTTCCGATCAGCCCGATCTCGCCAAGGCTTTTCTTGCCTACCTCACGACACCTGAAGCGCAGAAGATCATCCCCACCACCAACTGGATGTACCCGGTGATCGACATCGGCGCGGACCTGCCGGCCGCCTTCGGCAAGCCGCCGGAGAAAGTGCTGCCGATCGACGAGGCCGCACTTGCCGCCAATGGCCGGGCGTGGGTCGATGCCGCTCTCGCCGCGCTCCAGTAACCTGGCGCTACCCTACCGCCCGCTCCGGCTCATGGTCGGGGCGGGTATCGCCGCGACCATTGCCGCGCTGGTGGCATTGGTGCTGCTGGCGATCCTCGCCACGGCGGCGGGCGAGCCGTCGCGGGGATCGAGGGTCGACGTCTGGCATCTCGTCTCGATGACCACCATCCAGGCCGGGCTCACGACGGTGCTGTCGCTGCTGGTCGGCACGGCGCTGGCCTGGGCGCTCAACCGGCTGCGTTTCCCCGGCCGTGACTTGATTGTCGGGCTGTTCGCCTCCGCCATCGTCACCCCTGGCCTGATCGTCGCTTTCGGCCTCCTGGCAGTCTGGGGCCGTGCCGGCTGGATCAACCAGGCAGCGCTGGCGCTGACCGGCCATTCGCTCGAAGTGCCGCTGTTCGGCCTTGCCGGTATCCTCGCCGCCCATGTCATCCTCGATGCCTCGTTTGCCGCCCGCATCCTCCTGGCGCGGCTCGACGCCATTCCCGAAAAGCGCCTGAAGACCGGCCAGAGCCTGGGGCTCGGCGCCTGGCAGCGTTTCGCGGTGATCGACTGGCCGATGCTGCGTCCCACCCTGCCCGGGCTCGCCGCCATCATTTTCCTCCTCGCCTTCACCAGCTTCCCCATCGTTCTGTTGCTCGGCGGTGGCCCGGCCAACCAGACGCTGGAAGTCGCGATCTACGCTGCGGTGCGCCTCGATTTCGACCTCAACGGCGCGGTGAAACTGGCCCTGCTGCAGATCGGCATCTGCTCTGCCATCATAATCGCCGCCTCCGCCTTTGCGCCGGTCTCGGCCAGCACCGGTGCCTCGAGCCCGCCGCGCTGGCGTGACGGCAGTGCCGCACGGGTTGTTCAGTGGGGTGTGCTGCTCGTCGGCGTTGTCGGCTTCGCCCTGCCCTTGCTGGCCATCCTCATCGACGGCATCGGCCCCGGCATCATCGAGGTGGCGAGCCGCGCGAGCCTCTGGAAGGCGCTCGGCACCAGCCTGGCGCTCGGCTCCGGCTCGGCCATCCTCACCCTGCTGCTGGCGCTGGGCATCGGCATGGGTCGCGCGGCATCCGGCATCCCGCTGCTCCGTGTCGGCATCGGCGCCCCGGCCTATGCCTACCTCGCCGTGCCCGCCGTGGTGCTGTCGCTCGGCGCGTTCCTCCTGGTGCGCAATGCCGGCATGCTGCCCGAGGCAGCGGCGCCGGTCGTGGTGCTGCTCGCCAACGCCCTGCTGTCCCTCCCCTTTGCGCTGGCCACGCTGGCGCCGCCGCTCGACGCCATCGCCGAACGCCGCGGCCGGCTGATCCGCTCGCTCGGGCTCACCGGCTGGCGGCAATTCGTGGCGGTCGAGTGGCCCCTGATCGGTCGGGAGGCGGGCGTGGTGCTGGCACTGGCCTTCTGTTTCTCGCTCGGCGACCTCGGCGTCATCGCCCTGTTCGGCACCGAGGATTTCGCTACCCTGCCGCTGCTCATGTACCGGGCGCTCGGCGCCTATCGCAGCAATGATGCGGCTGCCATCGCGGCACTGATGCTGGTGATCACCATCGCCGCCTTCGTGCTGCTGCCGAAGCTTGTTTGGAAAGCTGACTCATGCTCGAAGCTGAACACCTCAGGTTCACCCACCCGGGCGCCACCAGGCAGTTCGACCTCAGCCTTGTGGCCAGGCCGGGCGAAATCACCGCCGTGAGCGGCCAATCGGGTGCCGGCAAATCCACCCTGCTCGACCTGATCGCCGGCTTCCTCGTCCCCTCCTCCGGCAGGCTGACGCTCGATGGCGCAGATCTGCTGCCATTGCCGCCCGAACGGCGGCCGATTTCCATCCTGTTCCAGTCCGAAACGCTGTTCGAGCATTTGAGCGCCTACCGGAACGTCGAACTTGGGCTGCCGCGCGGGGCCGCCGACCGCAAGGAGAAGATCGAGGCGGCGCTGGCCGAAGTCGGCCTCTCCGAGGTGTTGAGGCAACGCGCCGACACCCTGTCGGGTGGCGAGAAGCAGCGCGTCGCGCTGGCCCGCACCTTGCTGCGCAACCGGCCGGTACTGCTGCTCGACGAGCCGTTCTCTGCGCTCGACGACGACACCCGCGCGGTAATCCGCATGCTGGTGAAATCGCTGACCGAGCGACACCGCTGGATCACACTGCTGGTCAGCCACCACGCCGACGATGTGGAAGCGCTGGCGACGCGGCGCTACCAGCTGCGCGACGGCATGCTGTTCGAGGGGTAGAGGGCTGAGGGTGGCGTGGCACCCGATTGGCCGGCGCGGGCTGCCCCCACCCCTGTCCCCTCCCCGCGAGGCTACGACATGCACACATCGTTGTTGAAGAGAGGGTTTCGGTCTGATTCCCTGGCCTTTGCATAGGAGGGCGGGATGGAGTTGGGACTGGGCCATTTCGGGGATTCGCGCCTC